>Ga0126381_100001252_pt1 | contig 27460 bp, 34 predicted proteins | sample PanSoiMetPlot_28_FD_96465 | JGI IMG/M metagenome (GOLD analysis project Ga0126381, IMG submission 96465) | Tropical forest soil microbial communities from Panama - MetaG Plot_28 | ecosystem: Environmental > Terrestrial > Soil > Tropical forest > Bulk soil | place: Panama | collected 2016-02-17
AGTTATCGATCTTAAAACGTGGACGCAGAACTTAACCCTCTCAACGCTCGGGATCATCGTCTTGCCGTTCGCGCTGCGCGATTGGCCAAACCCTCGAGGCTATCAGCACCCCATCGATTTAAAAACTTGGATCGAGCCTGTCGACATACAGCTGCTGGGCAAGGATCAATTCTTCGGCGCGCCCGGGCAGGGGCCGGCATTCCTGGACTGGCCCAATCCCAGAGGCTACACGCCGGGCATCGATCTCAAGACGTGGATCGACAAAGTCAAGCTAAACCTGCGCGGCCAGGATACGTTCTTCGGCGCACCGGGTGAGCGGGTAAATCTCGACTGGCCGAACCCTCGCGGGCCGCGTGCCGCCGTCGACCTCGGCACGATAACCCTCAATCTCATTCCGAGACTGACGACCATAGTCGTTGTCCCGTTCAATTTCCTTGATTGGCAAAACCCCAGGGGGGCGGCTTACCCGGCGGCGCTACGGACTTATCTGTCCGAGCTCAAGCTCAACCTCGCTGGGAAGGACAAGTTCTTCCGCGCTCCCGGCATGGGGCCGGCGTTCCTCGATTGGCCCAACCCTCGAGGGCCGATCTATCCGATAGCGCTGCGCAGTATTAGCGGGCGCTTGACGCCGGACCAGATCCCCCAGCCGCTGCCAATCATCCTCGAGGGGGTGCCGGTGCGCCCGGTCTATCAACTCGACTCGGTGCCGATCGAGGTCAATGTTCTGACCGATCTGCTTAACAATCAGGTGCCTATCAGATGGGTTTCAGATCTCGACGCCGTTCCTGTAATAATAACCGCCGATCCGCGAAATAATATCGTTCCGACAAAGGACAAGTGACCTATGGCCAGAATGACCGCCAAAGAAATCATAGCGATGATGAACCCCGTGGCGCAGTTTGCCCCTGCCGTGTTCAAGGCGGCGGAATTCATAGCCGCAGTGGAGCAGGCGGAAACGGACAACGCCAACCTCGCCAAGATGAAAAAGGCGCTCGAGGATCAGATCGCCGAGCAAAGGGTTCAACTCGAGCAGTTGACCTCCCAGACCGCCAAGGCGCGAAACGACTATCACGCCTATGTCGATCAGGCGGAAAAGCGCAAAACCGATCTAGACAACTCGATCAAGCCGCTGCAGAAGCGCTACGACGACAAGGAAAAGGAACTCGACACTAAGATCAAAAAAAAAGAGTCCGAGTTTCAGGAAAAGGAAAGAGCCGTAGCCGCTGAGGACCGCCGTCTGGCCGATGCCAAAAAGCGCTTCGAGGACTTCAAGAAGGGGTTATGACCAGGGCCGATCAGGAGAAGGATAAGTATCGCCGCATGTGGAACTGCTGGCAGTACCGGCTCAACTCCCCCGGTGAGCGCCTGGTCGGGACGTTTTTGAAACATGCCGCTTGGGAGAAGGGCGATAGCCTGATCGATGTCGGCTGCGGCACGGGGCGGGCGGCCAAAGCGCTTTGGGAGAAAGGCTTTCGGGTGACCATGCTCGATATCGCGCCCAATGCCCCGGAAATGAGCCTGCCGTTTTTTGAGGCTTGCCTCTGGGATCTTCCGGGCACCCCGTACTACGACTGGTTTTACTGCACCGATGTCATGGAGCATATCCCGCCCGAGCACGTCGATCAGTCCCTGTATAACCTATCCGAAATGGCCGACCGGGGTTTTTTCCAGATCGCCCTCTGCCAGGACGGCTGCGGCGACCTGATCGGCGAGCGCCTCCACCTTACCGTCAGGCCGCACCTCTGGTGGCTCTCCAAGCTCACCAAGCACTGGATCGTGACCGTATTGCCCGATCAACAGGCCGAACGGCTCGTATGTCTGGTCGAGACTCGTTTAAAAGTGCCCGAGAATCGCACAAAACTGCCCAATACGGAGGTTTAACGCGATGCCTACAGATTTAGACCTTGCGAATGAGTCTTTAGGCCTTATTGGCCAAGAACCGGTAAGCTCGTTGGCCCCGGGATCCAATATCCGGCTCAATAACCGCGTGGTGCCGGTGGTCAATCTTTATCTGCCCCGGATCAAGGAGTATGTGCTTTCGGTGCGCGACTGGCGCTGCGCGAGGCGGCGGGCAGTCCCGGCGATCGTCGGCAGTGGCGTGGCGCTGGATAACGACAGCATGGGGGAGTGGCGCTTTGCCTATCGCCTCCCGGCCGACTATCTCACCATGCGGCGATTCGTTTCGGAACGGACTTGGAAGCGCCACCGCTGGGCCGTCGAGGTGGATAGCCAGGGGTTAAGGATCCTCTATACCAACTTCGAGAATGCCAGGATCGTCTATACCGCTCTGATCACCAACGTTCAGCTCTGGGACCACGTCGTCTATCAGCTCGCCGTGGCGCAACTCGCGGTAAAGATTGGAACTTCCTTTAGCCGCGACTTTAAGATCGCACAGCAGATGTATCAGCACGCGCTGGCGGAATACGACGAGGCGGCCGGCGCCGAGACTAGCTACGAGATGGAAAGCGGCTCCAACTTCATCGATGCCAGGCTAGGCGGTCCGACCGCGGGAGACTTCTTCGACATCGACCCGGCCGGATTGGAAAGCCCGTTATTCCCGTAAATGAACGTCGTCGTCGTACAGCACGCGCTCAACTCGGGCGAGGTGTCGGCCAGGGCCGAAGGGCGCCAGGATCAGAACAAGTACCTGGCGTCTTGCCGGGTGCTCGAGAACTGGCTGCCGCTGACTGTCGGCGGGCTTACCCGAAGGCCGGGGTTCCGTAAAGTCCAAAAAGCCAGATATTCCGGGCTTACCAACGACACGGTGGTTCTGATCCCGTTTCTATTCTCCACCGAGCAGGCCTATGTCTGCGAGTTTGGCGATCAGTATGTGCGCTTTTTCAAAGAGGTAAACGGCGTCATAAGCCAGGCCGGCTCGGATGTCGCAACCCCTTATACCATCCCCGACCTTCGGTTCGTGAAGCTCGGCGCGTTTCAGTCCGCCGATGTCATGTACATCATGACGGCCAATCACCCAACGATGAAGCTTGCTCGGATCGCGAGCGATGTCTTCACCTTGACCGAGGTTAGTTTTAACCCGCCGGCTACTCAAGAGGATCAGCCAACTAGTGATGTGACAGGCGGTGGCGTCGGTGCGATGACGCTATCGGCGACGACTGGTCTGGCCCAGACCGCCACCGTTGTGCCTGCCTATTTCCTGGCCGGTGATGTGGGAAGAATCATTGTGTCAGGCCCAGGGCGAGCGGTTATTACCGGACTTGTTTCACATCAGCAAATTAATATCGATATTGTCGATGACTTCGTTTCGACTACACTCGCCAGTTGGCATCTGGAAGGTTTCGGCAACGCCACCATGGATCCATCGGCCGCCAACGCCAACCAGGGCATCACGGTGGCGGCTAACATGGACACATTTAGAGTGGAGGACGAGGGCAAATATATCGTTATTTACGGCGGTCTGGTGCGGATCACTCATTTCACCGATCCGACCATCGTCCAGGGGATTATCGTGGTGCCGTTTCGCGACGTGCCCAACGATCCCAATACCGGACAGCCTTATGTCGACCCGCCGGCTTCGGCGGTCTGGTCCCTGGAAATTAACTCCTGGTCGCCCGAGCTCGGCTATCCGAGCTGCGGTTGTTTCTTTCAATCCCGCATGTGGGCCTGCAGCGGCCAGACGATCAACGGCTCGGCGACTGGCGACTTCGAGAACTTCGGCAAGGGGTCCGATGCCGATGACGCTATTCAGGCAACTCTCGACGACGATCAGGTAAACCCGATCCGCTGGATCAAGGGACTCGGTACCCGGGGCGGGATCCTGCAGCTTGCCACCGCAGGATCCGCCTATGCCTGCACCTCGTCCGCAGAGGGGAAAGCGCTTGCGCCCAATGACTTCAGCGCTCTCCCGGTATCGAGCCGCGGCAGCGAGTTCATTTCGCCGCTACGCATCGGGTCGCAGCTGATCTTTGTTCAGTACGGCGGCAAGAAGTTTAGAGAGTTGGTGTTTGACTTCGTCACCGATAAGTACAAATCGCCCAATTTGCTGATCCTGGCCGAGCATTTAACCGAGCACAACAAGATCCTCGAGGTCGTCTATCAGCAGGAGTTCGATTCGATCATCTGGCTTATCCGCGATGACGGAACCCTGATGGCGCTCACCTACCAGGAAGACGAGAACGTGATCGGTTGGTCGCGCCATCCCACCGATGGAACCTTCCAGTCGATCACGGTTATTCCGAGGCCGGCTAACGGTAAGGATTGGCTCTGGGCAGCGGTGCGACGAACGGTCGGCACGGTTACCCAGACTTTCATCGAGGCGATGGAAGAGGATGCGGTCGACGTCGGAACACGGGAATGGCTGCGCCTTCAGACCGATTGCGCGAGTGTCTTGGTGCCGGGCGCAGGCGGCGTATTGACGGGACTATCCGACCTCGAGGGGAAAACCGTCAGGGTAATCGGCGATGGGATTCTCTACCAGGACCAGGTGGTCACCGGCGGCCAGGTAACGATCACTCCACTGCCTGTCACTCTGCCATCATCAGTCGAGGTGGGGCTCGACTATCAGTCGATCGCCATTACCAACGAGCCGGTCGTTCCACAGCCAAACGGCCCCATGCATTGCCGGCGCTGGAAGAACCTGGGGATCCGGGTGCGCCATGCGGGTCCGGGGCTGACTCTTAACATCGATGAGTCGGCCGATGTCGGCCTGGCGATGCGCCTGATCGAGATGGCGATGGATCAGCAGGTGCCGCTCCAGGAAGGAAAGCTCTGCGCCGAGCAGCTCGACTATTCGCCTTGGGCGCGTGTACGCGTCAAGCAAACATTACCTTTTCCGGCCGAGATCCTAAACATCGTCGGCGAACTCGAGGTGTCAGATGAGTGGTGCTGCGACAGCGTGGATGAGACGGTGCATATGGGACTGCCGCCGCCGCCACCGCCACCGCCGCCGACCTGTCCAGATGCGGCTCCCGGCGCGCAAACTCTGGCGCAGGCCTGCTGCTATAACAATACCCTCTGGGTGACGCCCGCTGGCACCGCCTCGAGCCTCTCCCATATGCCGGACGATTTTACCTTCTGGTCAACGTCTTCGCTTCAGTCGGGAACGGGCAGCTCTCCCTATCCGATAAGCTCGCCCAAGGATTGGTATCTCTGGACACCGGCATCGCCTACGGGAACCGATTGTACTTTGACCGACATCACCTCGAGCGCGGTACCGCCCACGCCGCCCCATACCATCACGAGCTTTGTCACCCAGGGCGGCAACGCCGGGAGATCGGGCAAGTCGGACGAGAACAGCTATGTCATGTCCTCGATTGCTGGCGATCTCGGCAACATCGGCGCCTACTTCGGACAGTTAAGCGGCTTTACCCCACTGATCGATAGTTACAACTGCACCCACTCTGGCAGCGGGCCATGGACTAAATTCGGCGGCTTTTACTATTCCAATATCTGGTGCATCGGCTCCAACCAGGGCTACATGAAAATCTGGTCGGTTCCCGGCGGCATCGAACAGACGACCGTGGCGACTCTGTGGATCGGTGGAGTGGCCGACGGCGGATCGCCGCTACCAGGGGTTAACCAAATCGGGCAGATATTCGCCATGCAGGCCACCGCCACCGCTCTTTGGGTACTCAAGAAAGCTCCCACTGATGCCAATGTGAAACTCTGCAAACTCGATAAGTCCGCCTTGACCCTCACGACCCAATACTCGATCACCGATAGCTTCTGGACCGATATCGGGCCGAGATGTTTCAACTTCGATGTGTTTAACGATGATCTGATTTTCCTGATCGCTCGCGACAACAGCGGACCCAACGCCGGAACGGTGTTCTCTATCGGTTGGTTCAAGCCTTCGACCAACGCTTTTTTCAGGATTGGCACGTTTACCACGGCATGCTCTATTCCGGGCGCGGCAACGACTTCGTCGTCAGGCACAAGCGCTTTCTTTTACAAGAAAAATTACTTCTTTGTCGGCGGCGATACCGGCAACGTCTTGAAGCTCGGTCCGCTGGTTTGCCCGAGCAATCCTGCGCTTGCGTGGGAAAACTAAAGGGGTTGTGATAAATGCGATGTCCAAAGTGCGCAAAAACATTATTTCTTAAAAAGTGACCGTACTACCTCTGCAAGGGTTGCGGAGAAAAGATCAGCTTCACACCCCATGGGCCTACAGTGCATACCGTTCCGTGCCCGCCATATCGAACTAATAAACCCCGAGTGGTCAGACGAGATGCGTAACTTAGCCTACTTCGCCCAGGAAACCGGGCCGGGATACACAGCCTGCTTGTATGGCAGACCGATCGGCGCGGGCGGCCTTTCCATCCAGCGCCCGGGAATCGCCGAGGCGTGGACGCTTTTCAAGCCGGTCATCAAGATGTTCCCACTCTGGCTTCATTCCCAGTGCGTCGAGAAGCTAAACCAGTTCAACTGGCTCGACATCTACGCCCAAGCGGAAAGCTGTAACGACAGGTGGATGAGGATCCTCGGCTTTGAAATAAGCACAGAAGAAAATGATTTCATTAACTTGAACGAGGGGTCGACTTTGTATGTGAGGCGAAAATGTGGGTAGCAGCAATCGCCATGATCGCCGGCTCGATCATGAAGACCGTCGGCGAAGTGCAGTCCGCACGTGCGCAGGGGAAGCTATTCGGCCTCGAGTCGACATCGGCAAAGCAGGCCGGCGCAGCGGCCGCAGCGCGAGAGTCCGACATCGAGCGCCACAGGCTAGGGGAATTACATGCCACAATCGGTGCGAGCGGCATCCAGATGGCGGGATCGCCGTCAGCCGTCTATTTGGATAGCGTCAAGAACGCCGCGCTCAACGTCCAGGATAAGCTCTATGAAGGGAGAATCAAAGCTTGGCAAGCCAAGGTGCAGCAGGGGTTTGCCGGGCGCCAGGCATCGGCCGCGCTCTGGACCGGGCTTATGGGAACGGTGGCAACGGGGGCAAAAGCTTATGGGAGCGGAATGTTTGACAACATGTTCGGCGGCGGCACCGAGAGTCTTTCCGGTGGATCGTTTCAATCGCAATCGGGCTTGGGCTCGACGCTCCTGAGCAGAGGATAATGCCCAACCTGCCGCAGATATTTGCCCAGCCTTCCTTGCCATCGGTCCAAGCGGTGCGCGTTCCGCGTGGAGCCTTTGGCGAAACATTCGGGGCCGAACTGGAGCACGCCGCCGGGAAACTCTTCGAAGCGCAGCAGCTGCTCGAAACGCAGACTGCGCTGGACAAGCGCGACGAGCTTTATCAGCAGCGCAAAATGGACATGATGCAGAACCCGCAGAAGTATGCCGAGATGAGCTACCCCGAGTTCATCAAGCAGTTTCAAGAGGGCGCCAAGGCCGACGATCAGGCGGTGATGCAGGACTCATCGTTTTTTATCCGCCATCATCTCTCGCCGCTCTTTGCCCGCGTGCAGCGCCACCAGTTCGATCAGATGTCCACGGAGTATCACAGGCTCTGGCAAGACAATGCCAGAGGGCAGACCATAAATAGCATCAATGAGGACATGCGCCATCTCGCCACCGCCAAAACGGATCAAGAAAGAGAATTTTATCAGGATAGCGCGGACACCAAGCTTAGGCTCGCTGGCTCAACCGGAGTTTTCTCCCAGCAGGAAGTGGCTAATAAGCGCGAGTCGTTCGACAACGAAGTCCAGCAATACAAAGCCGTCAACTTGATCCAGCACGATCCGCAGGGACTTATCGACAACATCGATGCTCCTGAGTTCGATCAGCTCAAGCCGACGCAAAAGCGTGAGTTTCTCGACTCCGCATACAAGGCCCGCGACTCCAACTACAACGCCCAGGATCAGACGTCCAAGGCGCTTCATGCCATTGTCGTGCGCGACCTAGGCGAGGGGATCAGCCAAGGGCGAATAACCTCAGCCGATTTGCTGAAAGCAATAAACCCAGCATCGCCGTTGGGGATAAACCGAAGCGAGTACGATGTCCTTGTCGGAGATGCGAAAAAGGGTCCCTACGGCGCAGGCTCACCCGAGGCGAACAAGGCAATCGATCTGCAAATATCTTTGGCCACCGATCTCAATCAGGCTTTGAAGGCCCTCGATGAGGCGCAAAAAAATGCTCTAGCGCATCCGCTGGATGAAGGTGCGATTTCAACCATGAACAAGGCTCGGGCGAATGTCGACCGCATTACACGCGGCGATCACTTGGGCGTGGAAGCAAGCCGTGCGCGAAAGGCCGTCACGGCCTTTAAGTTTCGGGACCGCACCGTCCGCGACTGGTACTTCAACGAATCACCGCTTGACAAAAAATTAAACAAGCTGATCGACGGCGATAAAAAAGAGGTCTTGGCCGATGTCCTAAACACCATGGACGATGAGATTCTCAACAGAGGAGTTGATCCCAATACGGCGATAGAAAGGGCGGAAAAGAAAATTATCGAGGATCTTCAAAAGGCCGACGACGGACTCAACAAGGGCGAGGGGTTGCGGCAAGGAACGCAGAAATACAAAAGGAATTGATGGCTGACGCACCGACCAAACCATTATTCGATGTTGATCCCAAAACGGCTCATTTCGCCGAGAAAGTTGCTAGTCCTCCACCGCCACTGGAGAGCGAACGCCGACCGCAGGATATCCCGCCGTTTTCGCTCGGTCCTGGTCCTGCCATGCAGAAAGCTAAGGAACTCTATCGGGGACAACCGGCGGAACTGCAAGATCTTCAGGACATTCACAGAGACTACGAGGATGGAAAGATTTCCATTCGCGAACGCAACCAATACCTGCGCGACGCTGGCGCCAATACCATGGACGGCCTGGTGCATAACTATGGGCCGTTCTATGCGGCTGGCCTCAACTTAATAAAAGACGTGCGGCTGTTCATGGACAATGCGGTTCGAGTGGCTGAAAAAGAGCAGAGTCGAATGCAACTCGAGAACAAGAAAGCCATCGCAGCCAAGGAGCCGCTGCCGTACGCAGACCCAGAGGCGCAGTACTGGCATGAGGCGGGCAAGGCATTCATGCACAGCATTCTTCCCGCCATGGGCGTGTTGTGGGATGCGCTTCCGCGAACCGCTCTCGCGTTATCTGGCGAGGTGGTTGCCAGGGACACGATGAGGGCTTTTGGCTTTGGCCCCAAGATGCAGCAGTTCGCGGGGCTGATGGTTGGTTCGGCGCAGATGTTCGGCTCGCCGGGCAAGTCGCTTGCCGGTGCTCAGGCAGAGGTCGGCGGCCTAATGACCAAGGCCAAGGAGGGCATAAAGTCAATCCACCAAGAGCTTGTCAAGCCGAGGATCGCCACGGAAGCTCTCGGTGAGGTGATCGGCCAGAAGCAGGGGCAAAAGACTTTGGGCGATAACATTCAACGGCTCGCCCAACTTCGCGGAGAGACAGACCTGGCAACGCGCCTCAGCAACTTCAGAGAAGAAACCGAACTTCAGGCGCGGAGCGCCACTGGCGCGGCCATGGTGCGCGGCCATAAAGTGGCGCTAGAAACAGCACAGCAATTGCCCGACTATGTAAAGACGCATTACAAGCCGCTCGTTCCCGGCACCGTGCTCAATCAGGAACAATCGCTAAAGCTAAACGGAACGGTCCATAACTGGGTGGCCGACTTCAACGAGAACGCCAAGAAATTCCTGGCCGGCGATGAGAGCAACTACGAGTCGCTCAAGATAGAGCTTAACAACCTGATGACGCCGATCGGCGATATTGACGCAGTGCTGCGCGAGGGCGGTCGAGCAGGCGAGATCGTAAAGCAATTGAGTCAGCCGCGTTATCTGCGCGATTTCTGGGAGGTGCTGCGCAGTGAGGACGCGGAGTCTTTTGCCATGGGAAACGATAAGGCGACTTTTACTAATCTCTTAAAGTCGCTTCAGGCAATCGGCACTCCCGACGAGATGCGCCAGTGGCTGCATACAACGATGGAAGCGATGAAGGGCAACACTTATACCATCGCCGACAATATTCATCAGGGCTTTCTCTCAATCCTGTTTGCGCCGCCGGAAGTCTGGGTCAAGAAAGCCATCGGCGACATTCTCATGACAACCGACTCGGCGCTTCAGAAATCGGCAGCTGGCTATATGTCGCAGGACGTAGCCAACGGCGTGATGAAGCATGAGGGCATCACTCAGTTCAAGGCCTCGATGATGGCGATATGGGATGCCATCAGACAGGGATTTGGAACAAAGCTGTATCGGGGCGGCGAGACGTTTGATCCGTCCAAAGTAGTCCAAGAGACAGGGCAAGCTGTAGAAACGGGAGTGTCATTTTCTACTGACCCTAATATCGCTCAACAGTTTGGCAAAGTAACCGGCTACCAATTAAAGCGCGGCGCCAATATCGCTGATGGAGAAAAAATCGCTTCTGAATATGCTCAGTCTATCGGTACTACAGTGGAGGAATTAAAAAAGTATCCTACAGCGGGAGCAGAACAACTTGCTGAGTTTGCAAAGTCAAGAGGTTACCAGGGTGTCGATCTTAGTAAGTGGGTATCTGGGGAAAAAGAAATAAGAGTATTCGATCCTTCTATCGTTAAGGAAGGGATGGGGCCCGAGGATTTGAAGGGATTGGTCGAGGGACTGCCGAACTGGACCGGCCATTATCACTCGGCGAAGTATGCCTACCCGCTAAAAGTCTTTGAGTCGATTACCGACTTTGCGCAGACCCTAAACATCAAGGCTGGCCTCTATGGCTACTATTGGCGCCAGGGCGTGCGCCAAGGATTAGAGGGCGAGGCGCTAGCCAACTTTATCGCCAGGGAGTCGCGCACGCCGAACCTGGCCGCCCTAGAGGAAGCAACCACAATGGCGCTCGATAATACCGCGCTTGCGCCTCTGGGGCAGTTTGCCAAGCGCTTAAAAAGAGTCACCCACGACATTCCCTACGTCGGGCCGTATATATTTCCGGTCTTCACCGTGGGCGCCAACCTTACCAACCGCGCTCTTGCCAATGTGCCGGGAGCGAATCTCTTTACACGAAACATGCTCAAGGATCTGGCGGCAGGCGGCAGGCCGAGAGACATGGCGCTCGGGCGTTTATTCATGGCCGATCTTGCCGGCTATTTTTTCACCGGCATGGGAAAGATGGACGCGCTCACCGGCTCGGGACCGCCAAGCGCAGCAGCAGCGCAGGTTCACCGCCACGCTGGCTATCCGCGCCACTCGATTCTCCTCGGCGGCAGTTGGCTCGGCTACGATCCCGCAGAGCCGCTGGGAAAAACCATGGCCGTCTTGGCCGACCTTGCGTATAACATGGACTACACCGACGGCCAGAGCGCTCTTAACATCGGCGCGGCTGCGGCATCTGCAGTGCTGAAGGACAGCATGGAGTCCTCTTACTGGCCGGCGTTTACGGGAATGATGCGCTACTTCGAGAACCTCGAGAAAGGCGACATCATCAAAGGCGTCGGCGGGCTTTTGGGTACTGCTGCCGGCCCCGTCACCAACGTGCTCGGCGGTGGCCCGATAGTGCAAAGATTCCAGCGTCAGTTCGATCCCTGGGAGCGCAATTACCGGGGCGAGTGGGACAGGTTCAAAATCAGTAACCCGATCACCAACATGATGATCCCGACGTTCTTTGAGGACGTGCCTTATCAGCATGATATTTTCACCGGCGAGAAAATTCCCATGCCCGCGCCTTGGGGTGCTCAGTGGTTCAACAATACTCCGGCGCGAATTGCCTCGAGCCTGATCCAGCCCTTCACGGTTGCGCCAGTGGAGAAAAATCCGCGCTATCAGACGATCGAAGATCTCGGAGTAAAAATACCGCGCACCGATTTTGTCATTGCCGGCAAGGATGCGCCGGTGCCATACGGCGAGCCGAGTCCCACGGACGGACCACAGATTAGACTTACTACCGAGCAGCAGGAGGATCTGATTCATCGTATGTCGACCATCAAGTCACGCGAGGGGCGCACCTTGGCCGATTCATGGGACTATGTAGCGGCGAAACTTGAGCAGCGTCCGAATGCCACTCTCGCCGACAAAAAAGATATCCATCAGCAGGTGATCGAGGCGTACTGGTCAGCCGCTAAAGAGCAGATGTTTCGCGATCGTCCCGACTTGCAGTTGGAGCGCTTGAGTCCGCAGGTGCAACGCTATCTGAACCAATATCAAGACCCGGAACAACGAGCGAAAAAAGAGCAGGAGTTAAACGATCATATTCTGCGCCTGGATGTCGACAAGCCGATCAGCGAACTCAACGCAGCAGCCCGAGCGCAAGGGGAAACCCCGCCATGATACAATCGCAGTACTCGCCCAACTCCTACGTCGGCAATGGCTCCCAGACGACCTTCCCGTTTAACTTTCGGATCTTGGCAAAGCCCCATCTCGTCGTTACCGTTAGCGGCGTTCTAAAGGCGCTTAACATCGACTATACGATCGCCGATCAGTATGTCGACAATCCCTCCGGCGGGCAGTTGGTCTTCATAGTGGCACCGCCCAATACCGCGCCAATCCTATTATCGCGTAACACCGAGCTAACCCAGCTTGACTCCTTCGTCGAGGGCGGCCCGTTCCCGGCCGCAGTCATGGAAGAGGCGCTCGACAAAATCACCCTGCAGCAACAGGAGCAGTCGGTCGCCATCGGCACAGGGGGTGGAGGTGGAGGAGGAGGTGGTGGCGGGACGGGGCTTACGCTGGTTGCCCGCGTGGCGATCACTCAGCACGCGACCACCTATACCATCGCGCACAATCTTAACAATCCCTCAGCATACTTAGTCATGGCGTTTGTGAACTGGAACGCGGGAGCGCCGTTCATTGTGACGCAAGACGCAAACAACATTATCATTGCCTGGCAGAATGAGTGTCCCTACACGGTAGGAGGATCTCTACAATGGGGCGTACTCTAAGATTACTTCTTTACTCAGTCCTCAGCGCTCAGTCCTCAGTCCTGTATGGCCAGCTCCAGCAGACCGGGCAGTTCTTCGTCACCGACTGCGCCAACCTGACGGCGCCGGTGGCCAACTCTACGTTCTGCGTCCAGACCACCAACGCATCCGGCCGGGTGGCGGGCCACCAGTATCGGCGCAACAACTCGAGCGGCTGGGACGATATCACTGCGGGATCCGGCCTTACCTTCGCGCCGGCGGGAAACATCTCCTCGACCAATCTCCAGGCTGCGATCCAGGAACTGGACACCGAGAAGCTTGCGACCGGCGCCAATGCGGTGACCGCGTCAGCTCTAGCTGCAACGCCGACTTTGTGCGCGACCGGCCAGGCACCGACGGGCGTGCTGGCCAACGGCAATGCCACGGGCTGCGCCTCGATTGCCTCTGCGGTGGTGGATCAGTCGGCGAACTATACCTGGACGGGCACTCACTCGTGGCGCTCTAACAACTGGTCGCTGCTTGACTCAACCACACCGACTAAGATTCTCAAGTGGGACATTAGCGGCTTTACTGCCGCCACCACGCGCACCATGACACTCCCCAACGCGTCAACGCGGCTTTTGGGGGATAGTGATTTTGGCAGCACGGGCTGGATGACCCGCACGGGAGCGGGAACTTACGTCAACCGCACCTTTGGCACGCAGCCCGGCGAGATCACTATTACCAATCCAGACGGCGTGGCGGGCGCTCCGTCATTCGGGCTTGGCACCTTGGCGCTCAAAACCAATCAGTCCAACACGTTCACCACAGGCGATCAGTCCTTTCTTGCGGCAGCCTCTCTCACAGTTCCGACCACTGCGGGTTACACAACAACCAACGATGGACGAATCGGGTTTAACTCAACGACAAAAAGATATGTCGGAAGCTCCAATAGCGCGGCGGTCAACTTCGCATACACGAGCGAAATCCAGCCGCTTAATGCCAACCTGACAGCGCTGTCTGGACTGACGGGCGCGGCCAATACGTTCTTTTATTTCAGCAGCGTCGGCGCGATGTCAACCTCGGTGATGCCGAGCTGCACGGACAGCGCGGGCCAGCATCTCAACTGGAACGGCAATTGGGTTTGCGGCACCTCATCCACGGGTGGGCTATCGGGCATGACAACGGGTAAGATTCAGAAGGCTCTTAGCGCATCGACTATCGGCGACAGCGTGATATCGGAGAGCGGCGGTAACATCTCAATGACCGGCGGCCTTACCGTTGGCAGCGGCCCGTATTATCTGCCGGCTACGGGCGGGCTCACCGCCGACAGAACATACACGGTGCAGGATCAGAGCGGACTGCTCGTGCCTGCTCTTACCACTCCCACGATTACCGATGGCCACATCGTCATCTTTGGCGTTACGGCTGGCGTAGTCACGTTTAAAGATGGCGGCGCGGCTGGGGCGGGCACATGGACCGACTCCTCGACAAGCACTGGAACGAACAAGACTATCGACGCGGAGGCTACCGGTAACGTCATCACGATCCCGGTCTATATCGTTCTTGCCGCTGGCGGTTGTAATAATACCACCGCGTCCGCTGGGTTCGATTTGCCGACAGCCAATGCGCCTACTCCCAGCTGTTTTGGCACTACGACGACGCAGGGAACTTTGACGTTTGCCGATGGCTCGACGCAGACGGCGACAAACCATCTACGTCTACCGACCGATTGGACCGGCAATGTCGACGTCGATTTAATCTGGTTTGCCAATGCGGCTTCGGCCAATGCCGTGCGCTGGAGCGTGGCGACAGGATGCGTGGCGGACAGCGAAGCTATCAATACCGGGCCGTCATACAATACGGCATCGGCTTCCAATACCGCTTACACGGGCACGGCCAACCAGAGAAAAACAACAAACTTCACTACCGTGGCTGTAACCAATTGCAGCGCGGGCGAAACGCTTTATCTCCAGGTGCAACGCATTGGCGCCGATGCAGGCGACACGCTCACCGCATCGGCAGAACTATTAGAGGTCGGGTTAAAGATTCGCCGGGCAATGTAAATGAAAAAAACTATTCTTTTACTTTTGCTTTTTGCCTCTCGGGCTTGGGGTGCGGTCGGTTTTGACAACTCGGCCACCAATACGATCAGCGGTACGGCCGCCACGATCACGCTCACGATGTCATCGAGCGGCAGCAACCGGCTTGTGCTCTGCGCGATCCATTACAACAGCACCGATTCGGTGACGGCGTTTACTTATAACAGTGTCGCGATGACTCAGAGCGCGATTGGAAAGATCGATACAGGAAGCGGCGCGGCGGTCGTCGATGTCTGGTACATGAAGGCGCAGCCGACCGGCTCTCAGACGGTGAGCGTTACTCTGAGCGCCACCGGGGCGCATAAGATTCTTACCTGCATGAGCTTCACTGGAGTGGACCAAACAACGCCGATCGGCACAGGCGCGAGCTATTCAGGCTACGACGATCCGGCGCCCGTCACCGTGACGGTGCCAGCTAGCGGCATGGCGGCATTGTTCGGCACCTACGGGAGCGCCACTAATGCCGGGGCGCATACAGTGGACTCCAACTCATCGCCCGCCAAGTTTGATCTGGCCGATACCGAATCTTTTATTTCGGGCATCGGCAGCGTCACCTCGGTGGCGGGCAGCAACGCGCAGACCGTGAGCAATGCGGTGCCCGACTATGTTTCCTTGATCTCTTTGCCGCTCAATCAATCAACCGGCGGTGCGGTAGTGGTGCGCCATCGCCCAATCGTGATGCAATGAGAAAACTACTTTTCATTCAAGTTTTCATCCTGTTTTTGCTGCTCATCAGCTGGCGGCTTGCCGCTGCCAACACGTTCTGGGCCTCGCCGAGCGGCGGCGCGGGAGCGACTTGCACCGATCATCCCACCGATCCCGGCTCGTATCAGACTTTGGCGCAAGGGGTGGCATGCCTGGTAGCCGGTCGCGGCGACACGCTCATGCTGACTGCAGGCACTTATACATCGGTGTCCGGCTTAAGTCCTGCGTCCGGCACTGCCTCGGCGCATACGGTAATCAAGCGGGTGGCAGGAGCTAGCGTAGTCATCAACGCCAAGCCGTTTACCTATCAGGGCGGGACTTGGCAGTACGTCGAGTTTTCCGGCAACGGGTCATGCTGTTTGGTATTCGATGGCACCAGCATGGGCGATACCGACGGCATGGATTATGGCCCGAACGCGATCAACAATTTCGTCAATTACGTCGAGATCCGTAACTGGCTGCATAACGGCATCGGCGGCGGCGCGTTTATCACGGTCACAAATTCGCTCATTCACGACAATGGCAAAGGCGGCGCGACCTGCAATCAGGGCGCGTGTTACGGCTGGTATATGGGCGGTGCGGGCAACAATCTGTTAGAGACCAGCGAGATTTACAATAACGGCGGCTACGGCATTCACCTCTATAACACTCCCGGCAACGTCGATAACAACGTGATCCGCCGAAATAGGATTCATAACAACGGCGTTCAGTGCCAGGCAAACGGGCTATGCAGTTGGTCGGGGTTAATTATCGGTGCGGGCGGCAGCGGCACGGGTGCGCGTAACAACCTCGCTTACAACAATCTCGTCTACGACGAGCCGTACATGGGGATTACGATCTACGGGCTGTCTTTCAATACTGGGGTATACAACAATACGGTTTACAACAGCGGTCAGTGCGGACTTATCAGCGACGACGGCTCGAGCGGGAGTCCCAACCCGGACAACTCCAACCTTTTTCAAAATAATATCTCGCGCAACTCCAAAATAAACGACACCTGTCTCAGTACGGGTAGTACAGTCTTTACCAACAACGCGACGACGGCAACGGCCAACATCACGTTTGTCAACGCGGCCACGCACGATTTTCATCTTGTGGTAGGCTCGACGGGAGCAATCGGGCAAGCCACTGTCTTAAACTCCATTTTTACTACCGACTTTGATCTCGTCGTGCGCGGCGCGGCTTGGGATCTGGGCGCCTACGAGTTCACGGCGGGCGGCTTGCCGACGCTAGTGGTCAAATCGGTGAGCGGGGTCGGGACGACTTGCGATGCGGGTTTTACGACGTGCACGGTTTCCGGCAACGCGAATAACAATATCACGATCACTGGGACGTCAAGTCAGACGGGCGGCTCGGTTACTTGGGCCTGCGTCGATGTGACTCCCGATAATGTGGCAGCGCCACGCTGCACCGGAACGGGCGCGACTACTGGAACAGTGGCGTCGTGGACGACTTCGCAGATTACACTTTTATCGGGCATCAACCTGGTTCGCATTACGGGCACCGACGCCAGCAGCAATATCGGGTTTGTCAATATCTCGATCACATTCGTGCCGACGTTTCCCGGCAATGCTTTAGCAGGCGCATGGGGATTAGAGGAAGGCAGCGGCACGACCGCAGGGGACGCGAGTCCGTCAACGCCCAAAAATAATGGCTCGCTTATCGCCACACCGACTTGGACATTCGGCAAGTACGGCCAGGGGGTGCTGCTGAACGGCACCTCGCAATACATCAACGTGCCTGACGCGAACAGCCTCGATTTCACCCAGTCGTTTACGATCTCGATTTGGCTTCAGCCCTCGGTATCGATGAATACGTTTAAGGCAGCGGTGGTTAAAAATTATAATATGGCGCTCTATGCCTCCAACGACGGGACATATTGTGGCATCGGCTCTCCGGTTATCTGGTTTGTTACCAACGGCACCTCTGGGCCGTCCTATTACGCGTGCCAGGCAAGTCCACTAGCGGCTAATCAATGGACGCACTTGGCGGCGACCTACGACGGCAAGAGTTTAAATCTGTATGTGAACGGGGTGTTGGTGCCCAATACCGGCGGCTCGACCGGCTCGCGCCCAGCGAGCGGCTACATAGAGCCTACCACCAACGCTCTCACGATCGGTTCATCGCAGTTTGGCGAATTTTTCCCTGGCGTCGTCGATGAGGCAAGGGTCTACAATGTCGCTTTGCCGCTTACCGCCACCAAGCCCGGCAATCCCGGCAATACTACTCCTGGCGCTGCGTGCGACCGAGCGAGCGAGAGCGATATCAATTACGCTTCGATCATTGGCGACATGAATTGCGGCGTGGTTGCGCTCACGCCACCGCTCAACTTGAAGCTCAGCGGATCGGTCAAATTTTCGGGCACGGGAAAACTAGGGAGCAAATAATGAAAACTCTAATTCTTATTCTTGTCTTGTGCCTCATGCCTCTCGCCTTATTCGCGCAGACCCAGACCGCGACCTGGGCGCTCACCTGGCAAGACACTAATACGACGCATCAGGGATTCAACATCGAGCGGCGATTGGGGCAGACAGGCACATTCGCCAAGATCGGCACATCGGGGCCGACGGTGAAGGCGTACAACGATGTCATAGCCAACGATCCAGGCAATACGACGTACTGCTACAGGGTGGCAGCGTACAATACCGCAGGGCAAAGCCCATATAGCAATATCGCCTGCGGCACGTCGCCTGTTGTCACGGTGCCGCCGGTCAATCCGCCTACAGGAGTCACGGTAGCGGTCACTGTTACCGTTACGACGCAGAGCGCAGTACCAGCCGCAGCCGCCGCAGCGCCGCAGAAAGCGAAAGGGAAATAGTTATGCCGATACTTTTAATCCACGCGCTTATTTGGATGATCGTCGTTTTGGTTGTTGCCTGGGTAGTGATCGTCTTACTAAAGCAGATCCCGGGACTGCCTGCGGTAATAGCGACGCTGGTCTGGGTGATCGCGGTTTTGATCTGCTTGATGGTTTTGCTCCAGGTATTCATGCCGATGTTGAAACTTGGGTGAAATGGCTGCGCGAGATAATTATTTTATTGGCGATGTTTTTGATCGCGGCCTTTCTGGGTGCGGCTTTGGTCTTCCTGATGATCGTGATGGATAAGGCGGGACAATGAGAGTTGACATCGACATTTTAGATATGGCGCGCACGGTATTCATGGAGTCGAGCGGCGAGCCGTATCAGGGAAAGCTGGGTGTTGCCTGGGTGATTTGCAATCGCTGCGCTAAGTCAAAGCCGCCCATATCTGTGCAGGATGTTGTCTACAGAAGTTTTCAATTCAGCTGCTGGAATACCGACAGCCCTACACGCATGAACCTTGACGAGTATGGTTCCGCGGTATGGTTTGACTCGGTGAAAGCATCGGCCGCAGCTTACTTCGAGCTAAGCGAAGATCCGACTTACGGCGCGACGATGTACCATGCGACATACGTGACGCCCAACTGGGATTGGTCAAAGCTGGAGCAGACCGCGATAATCGGCAACCACGTTTTCTATCGAGAGATTTAATGACATGGCCGAAGCACCGAGGGCTAATGGTAGCGGTAATGGCAGTGGCATTAATCTGCCTCTGCCCTGGGGTGGCAGCGTCAAAGCTACGGGCGCGGCAGCGATTATCGCCGTGATGATAGCAGGATTGAGCTACTGGATCTACGACCAGATAAAAGTACGTGACGCGATATTGGCACGAGTCATGGAGAAGATTGATGCGACTGACGCTAACGGTCAGCGCCGATTCAATACGCTTACTTGCAAGGTAGATTTAGCTATTTACCTGCATCAGTTTCCGAAGGGTGGTATCGACTGGAGCACTTTGCCATCGAGTTTCTACGAGTGCATGCCGAACTTTAAACTAAAGCAATGAAAACAGCGTGGGTAGTGCTTGCGATTTCAGCCGGTACCGACTTTGTGATCTCGTTTGGCACTGCGCTTTCGACAGCAATGGTGGCAGCCGATCAGGTAAAACTCCCCAACGAGGCGGTCTGGCTGCTGGCAATGATCGGCGGGCTAGTGGCAGGCGCGCGCACTGTTCAGCAAGCGTTGAAAGCGACGTTAGGCGATCAGAGTATCGCACAGTTAAAACAATGACATTGAAACTCATCATTGTGGTGTTTTTGTTGAGCGGCTGTGTCGGGATTCTCACTTCTCGTCAGGCTCAGGAACTCACGCCGGAGCAGATCAAGGCATTCACCGATGCGCAGGAAGATATCTATGTTTGCATCAGCGTGATTGGCCCGCCGCCCAATGGCTCGGTACAGATCCTCGTCATACCGAAGAATAAGACAGCCACCATAGCGCTTGCGCCCAACTGTCAGATGTCCTCCGGCAAGATTGAAATAAACAGCCAATGAGCAACAACCATGCGAACAAGCTCCTCGAGGATGTTCTTGAGGCGGCTTACCGCGATCACGTGCGGATGATCATCAGCAAAGCCATCGAACAATACCTGCTTGGGCAGACACAAGATGACTACATACGCCGCATGCATGTCGGCCTGCAGAGACTCTACGAGATCCATACCATTCTCGCCAAAGAGATCGCCAAATAATTGTGCTTGACAGAGAACCTGTACGCATATATACAGGTTCTCCATGGATGAACAATACACTTCCCCCGTCAAATCCCTAGTCGATAACGGCGTTTATACAATCGAGGAGATCGCTGCTAAGACCGGTGCCTCGGCCTCTGCGGTCTGGGGCTGGTACCGCGGCGCCAAGCCGCGCAAGGTCTATCTCAGAAAACTTCTAACCATGATCAAGAAAAAGGAGAAAAATGTCAATCATAAGCATCAATAAGCTTATCGATGACGGCTCTGGGCCGATGGATGAGTTGGAAATTAAAGATAGCCGACTTAGCAATAAACAGAGAGAAGAAATTGATAAACAAATATGGGAAGGCATTCGCAAACGGCCCGGTTCAAACAGCTTTGGTCATAAAATAACAATGTTGCTGATTTCATCCATGGTCAGATCGGCCAGCGGCACCGGCGGCGTAATAGGTTACAGCAGCAAAAAAATGGCGCACCCACTTATGCCGTTTTGGAGAGAGGGTTCACAAATGGAAGCGGACGCGGATTTGATGGCATCGTTAACTGCCGAACTCAAAGAATCAAAAAAAACATTAGAAACTCTTTTTAATGATCTCACCGCATTACACGACCAGATACAGCCAAAACTATCTGAACAGATCAAACGAGTTAGAGAGTCGCGCATGACTGTGGTGCGAGAAATGACGGAAACGCTGGTCTGCCTGCGGGATGTGCGAAAGTTTTTTCTTGAAGCGGATTATAAAACAGAAATCGAACGATTGGAACGATTCGTGAGGTTGCTACGTGACTTGCAGGGGTTAAAAACGGAAGGTGTTTTAGATGCTGTAGCTGATTCAATGATGCGGCTTATGCTTAGACAGGAGGAGAAATGATAAAGGGTAAAGCATTTAAAAGAGCTCTTCAAACCAATCAAGCCTACCGCGTCTTGGACAATGGCAAGATTCCACTCATCACCGATTGCACAGAGCTGATCACGCCGGAAAAAGCCCAAGAATATCTCACCAAGAACAAATATAACCGCCCCATCAACTGGAAATCGGTCGAGAAGTATTGCGACTTGATTCAAGCTGACAAGTGGCTATTAACGCCCCAAGGCATCGTGTTCGACAATGACAATGATCTCATCAATGGCCAAAACCGTCTATGGGCAATCATTTATGCTAACACGGCGGTTTACATGCGTGTTAGCCGGGGCGTTCCTGCTCATGCCGCTGCGGTTTTAGACCGTGGCAGGCCGCAGACTGCTCGCGATCTGGCGACTCGACAGACGACCCAAAAGCACAAGCCCATAGAGGCGACTATTGCCAAGGCTTCACTCGCCTTGGCGGGTATTCCTAGACCCAATGAAGATGTGCAGGCCGCGCAGATCGTTAAAGGAGCGCCAATAATCACAAGTCTATTCGAGATCATTAAAGGCGCCAAAAAGTCCAAGGCCGCATACATGATTTTAGGCGCGATTTGTACCGACATTAACACTGTGGATAAGGCGCAATCCATAGCCAAACACGTAGAGGAATTGGGAGCAGAACTGGAAAATCAACTTAAGCCTGCGACCGCTGGGCAGTGCTGGGGTAAAGGGGCAGCGTTTGTATTAGCAATGGAAAAGGCTCGCAGCGTGGTTCACAGATTCAATCAGAGGGAGGTAACCCATGTCGAAACCGGAAACTAAAGATCGGATCGGGCTTGACGCGAAGGACATCGCGCTACGCCCGCGCAACTTCGAGGAGCTTTGGAGATTCGCGCAGATGGTGGCGGACACGGACTACGTGCCGCCGGCCGACCGGGGGAAGCCTGGCCAGGTGATAGCGAAAGTGCAGTACGGCAATGAGGTCGGGCTCCCCCCGATGCAGTCGCTTCAGTGGATTGCCATCATCAACGGCAAGCCGACGATATACGGCGACGGGTTCTGGATGCTGGTCAAGTCCCATCCGCTTTGCCAATGGACCAAGGAAACCACGCCGCAGGAGGCGCTGCGCCAAGGGTATGCCGAGGTGACGATCATGAGAAAAGGCGACCCGGAGCCGACGACTCGGTCATTCGCCCTCGATGATGCCAAGAAAGCCGGACTGATCGAGCGCAGCGGCCCTAAAGGCCCGTGGTCGACCTATCCTGGGGAGATGCTTGTCTGGAAGGCACGCCACCGCTGTACGTCCGCGGCGATCCCGGAGGCGGTGGGCGGACTCATGCCGGCCGATGTGGCGAGGGATATCGATGTGGAGGCGACTGAAGCATTAAAAACGCCACTGGCCATAGGAGGGACCACTGATGAACAGGCAAGACCAAGTGCTGCTAATAGAGTCGGAGATTCTAAGGCTCCAGAACCTGATCGTGTGGCTGCAGCAGGCGGAGATGAACCTTCGAAGACTCAAGAGGAGCGTGTCGGACCCGGATCCGATGCAGAGCGGATCGCCGCTTTCCTCAATGAGCAACCTTCAGAGTTCTTCCAAGACTCGAACAATCTGACGCCGCTCATCAAGGGGATCAGGGACAATAAGGTGCTCACCGCGGTTTGCCGAGTGTTTAATGATCGCAAGAAGGAACTGGCTCAGTAGATCGCCCCGGGTGAAAAACGCCCGGCGCACCACCGTTGATGGCATAAGCTTTATGAGCCGGCGCGAGGCATCCAGATACCTCGAGCTAAAGTTTCTCGAGAAGATCGGCCGGGTAAGGCGCCTCGAGCTACAGAAGGCCTATGAGCTGGCGGTCGAGGGCAAGACGATCGGGCATTACATCGCCGACTTCGTTTACTTGGACAGCGGGAACATGGTCGTCGAGGACTGCAAGGGGTTTAGAACAGATCTTTACCGCTGGAAGAAAAAGCATTTCGAGGCGCAGTACAAATTGAAGATACTGGAAACCTAAAGGCACGGGCCGGAGCTTGTGACCCCGGCCCTATTTATCGACCCTCGGGGATGAGGAGGGCTGATGGCACGAACACCCATAGCCTACTCCCCCGAGCATAAACCGCAAGGGGGTAGCTATGTGGAATGGCATCAAGTGGATCATCTACGCCGCTTTACTCGCACTTCTTCTCTCGTCTACGGCCAACGCGCAAACGGTGTGCGGCCCTGTCTACTTCCTAAATAAGCCGGGAGATACGATAGTAATCAACTTTAACTTTAGGGTGACAGGCGAAAACGCGGGAAGTTTCAGTTATCAGGGAGTTGCCAGCGGTGGTGAGCCTGTAGCCAACATCAGATCGGGGCAGGAGACTTGCGACCCCGATTGTCCATTGGCGTTTCAGTACGTGGCTGCGTACCCCGATGAGTGGGCACGGGTAGATAAAGTGTCTGGCAGCTTCAATGGCTGGCAATGCACCAGCATTACCGCACAGGTTATACCGTACTTTCAAGGCACCATCATTCCGCAATATGTGAAAGACGTCATCCAGCGGAGCAAAGACAGCTGGAATTACTGGTCCGGCAAACTAGGGGATATTGACACACCAGGGAACATTTGCATCTCTCGCAATAGCCCGCTTGCCGACGCCTTTTGCGACATAGCAGACGCGATCAGATCGCTTCTTAGTTTCAAGACTGACGACCTGCAACGCCAGATTAACGACCCGCCCGACCCTGCAAATTGCTATACCCCCGCAGACGCCAATTATGTCGATCTGGGCGGCTATGGAGTTGATCGGGATTTAGTGGGCGATGGCGGCACGTCCTATTACGGGAACGACGCTAAGGATGCTATCCAATGGAGTCACGCCTATTTGCAAATGGCGGGCGACAGCGAGGATCGCGCCAGCGGTTGCTATCAGATTGGCGCTAACGATTGGGGCGATCTTCAGAAAAACAATGCTCTATGGGCAATCAACGCGAGCGCAGATGAGGCCAGCCGCTTGCGAACTGATTTTTGGTCGTTGGCTTATTACTTTCAGAATTACTATAACCCGCCGATTGAGCGTCAGATTCCCTGTCCAGATGCCGATTGGGAGTATTACTACGCCAATCAGGACGTTTACGGCAACGAGTATTTTGGGCCTGGCGGTCCATTCGGTGCGGACGGCGCTTGGTATCACTATTGGCAGTACGGGCAATACGAGGGCAGAGCATATGATGGCGCTTCGTGTCCAGTAACCCTCTTCGCCGCTGACCCGTTTTGGAATTTTTCAGATTCAGCTTATTTGGAAGGAGGAGCAAGGCCATGACCATGACGGGGGACGCACTAGTTTTCGTGGCTCTAGGCGCGCTTGGATTACTCTATGTCATTGAAGGCTATCGCCTCAAACTCGGCCCACATCAGAAGTGGTGGCACTGGGTTGCATGGATAGGTTTATTGGCAGTGGTCTTTGTAGCCTGTCTAGCGTTTGCCAAATTGGTTAAGAGCATCTTGTAACCATGAACAACTGGTTTTTGATCGGCGTTGGGGCTGGCATTGGGCTTTGCGCCGTGTGGTTTTTCCTGGAGCTGTGGCTCGCGGTAAGGCGCGACAAAAAGCGCAAGCGCGAGGCTGGGCAATTTCAACTCGATGCGCTCAACAAATGGATCGCGGAGAAGAGGAAACATGATGGACGAAGCTGAGAAACGATTTAGTGCTGTGTTGCCGTGCTTTTGCTGGCGGTCAACTCGCGGCTATGACAGCGACCACCACGAAACTTGCCCGGCGTATTACCGTCCTGTCGTCGCCCAGGCGCTGCGGGAAGAACATGAATGGTACTTAGAGTTCAAGCAATCATACGAACGCGAGATTGCGCAACTGAAGGCCGAAATCGACAAGCTGAAGGCCGATCTAAAGGACTGGCAAGACAATAGTTTCGGGTGGTGATTTTAACATGAACTGGGAATGGCTTATCTCCAACGGCGTGTGCTGGCTCGCCGGATTCGTGGTCGGCATCTGCGCCAACCGGATTCGCTGGGCATTGAAAAGGATCAGCTCGATCAATGGACTTTAAGTTCGACCAAAAAGAGCACCGCTACTACCTGGGCAAGCGCGAGCTCCCTTCGGTGACGCGGGTGCTCGCCGAGTGCGGATTAATCCATCATGCGGGGAGAGAGGCGCTGGAGCGCGGCCAGATAGTGCACCGGTGCTGCGAGCTCTTAAACCAGGGGAAGCTTGACTGGTCGACGGTCGATGAGCGGATCATCGGGCACGTCTACTCGTATCAGGCGGCCATCGAGCATATGGGGTGGATCGCCGGGGCGGTGGAGGTATCGGCGTACGACGGGCAGTATTTATACGGCGGCACCTACGACGTGTGCTTTAAGTTCGTCCACGACAAGCCGGACTTTCTGATCGATATCAAGAGCGGTGCGCGCTCGCCGTGGCACCGGGCCCAGCTCGGCGCGTACTGGGGTTTGAACGGGCGCCTGGGCAGGGTGGGGAACCTCTACACGCATGAGGACGGCGCGATGGCAACGCTCGTCGAGCACGACAAGTACGAAGCTTGGAACGAGTTCATTACGTGCATTAACTTTTATCGGCTAAAGGAGCGATATGGAAAATCAAATAATCTCAATCCCGGACTCTAGCGAGATCGCCATCGGCGCCGCCGGCGCGGTCAAGATGGCCGAGGATCTGGTGATCAAGTCCAATGACGAGTTCATCGCGGCCCAAGAACTCAGGGACCACTGCGAATCGAAGATCAGGATGGGAGAGATGCTCTTCGAGGAACCGACCCGGACCGCCGATAAGCTGCATAAGCAATTGGTGAAGCTCTTCAAGGCGGCCACTTCCCCGTGGGAGAATGCGGCGAGGATCCTAAAGCAGAAGATGATTCAGTGGGACAGGGATCAGGAGCAGGCGCGGCGCCTGGAGGAAGCGCGGCTCGAGAGCGAGCGCAACAAGGAAGCCGCAAAGGAACGCCAGACAACGTTCGAGCTATTAAAAGAGCTGGGGCTTCATGAGAGGGCGGAAGAGCTACGGGCCGAGCCGGCGGCGTTTAATCCGGTGGTGCTGCCCAAGTCAACCCCGGACGTCGGGCTTAGGTACCGCTCGGACTGGAAGTATCGGGTTACCGATCCGCAGGCGGTGCCGCGGGAGTACTTAATGCTCGATCATGTGGCGATCGGGAAAGTGGTCCGGGCATTGAAAGATAAGACCAACATCGCGGGCATTGAGCCGTACGAGACAAAAGTATGAACATGAGCTGGCTAGAAAAATTGATAAATTTTCTTAGCCGCGAGTATTTTCCGGCGCGCCCCTATTTAGTGAAGCGACGGATAGAGCACCCCGATCTGCGGGAATACCTATTCTGTCGCTGGGAACATGATCCGTTCGGGGAACCGGTAGAAAGCTTTATACCCCGAAAAAACGCTCACAATTGCCCGTAGACAAACGCTACGGACTCCACTGGCACTCTACCCTTAACCAAATACAAAGAACCGCTACGCGAAAAAAAGCCGCCGGCTTATCGTACCGGCGGCAGCGGGGTGACTAGTCCCGGACGCTTGCCCAGAGAGGCATCCGTAGGATGAACTGGGCGAAGATCTTAAAACCTCAGTCCTCAGTCCTCGTTACTCAGTCCTTTCTTCGTATTCCCTGCACTGGCAGCCAGGCGCAATGCAGCTATAAACGTTATCTTCAAAGCCGTCGTCGCCGTAAATGATATCGCAGGGGTGCGCGCGGATGGAATGTCCACAATGGCAGCGACGACCGTCTGCTATCATGTCACAGAAGGCTTCGAATTCAGATTGCGTCATGGTTTTCATTTTTCATTGTCCTTTAAGATTTCACGCGCACTCACGATTAACTCACCGAGAGTCATTACCGCGTCATCACCCGACATACCCTCATCATCGGTTGCTTCGTTTATTTCCTCTTCGGTTTTCATTTGCGCGATTAATTCCAAAAATAGTTTAGCTCTATGTGTATTCATCGTCCTACCCTTCCCGTGGTTTCGAACCACTGTTGAACTTCGCGGTCCACCTTGATTGAAAAACGGATCATTAAAAACGCGGCCAGCGTGCACACGCCAACCACGTATAACCACATGCGTATGTCATCCATTTATTTTCTCCTTATCACTGTGTAAGTGATTTTTGACGGATCAAGCGATAGACCGTAAAACCAGTTGCGTGAGTCGCTGAACAAAGCATTTAGCTTCGCTAGCACCGCGGTTGGTGCCTTGACTTCGATTGTATGCATGCAATTGTGTTGGTCATCGTAGAATTTTATCTGCCAATTTTTTACCGATGGAATACGTCTTGACATGGTCTTATTTCCTTTCCCGTGTTTAGTGTTGATGATAGGAAACATTGGGAACGGCTTTGTTCCAACATTTCCGACAGTCCTTGCATTCGTTATTCTGAGAGGGCGCTTTGCACGTGTTGTTGTGAGTAACTACGGTTGACGTGTTTAATCTCAAGAGACGCGGTGCGGATCCGTCTATCATCGTCGCCGATACACGAACAATTAGGTTCGAGGGGAAAT
>Ga0126381_100001253_pt1 | contig 27439 bp, 29 predicted proteins | sample PanSoiMetPlot_28_FD_96465 | JGI IMG/M metagenome (GOLD analysis project Ga0126381, IMG submission 96465) | Tropical forest soil microbial communities from Panama - MetaG Plot_28 | ecosystem: Environmental > Terrestrial > Soil > Tropical forest > Bulk soil | place: Panama | collected 2016-02-17
TCAAATTCATCGTGCCGCATCTCGGCGGCCCGGTCCCGATGCTATTGAACCGCCTCGACAAGCAGGGGCAGAGCCAGAGCGGCCATCCCAACCTCGCCGAAGCGCCGAGCGTCACCGCGAAGAAATTCTGGTACGACACCGTGTGCTACGGCTCGAAAGCGGCATTCACCTGCGCCTATGAAGCCTTCGGCGCCGACCATTTGGTGACCGGCAGCGACTATCCGGTGTTGCAGGATTATGAGGAGTACAAGGAAACCTTCGCCTATATCGAGCGGCTGGGCTTGCCAAAGGCCGATACCGACAAGATCCTGCATCGCAACGCGCAACGCCTCTTCGGCTTTGCGCATTGAAATACGTCTTTCACCGCAGAAACACAGAGTAGGCGCAGAGCACCCGATGGTGTCGGAGCCGCCCGTGAACAGGACCACCTGCTTGCATCGGGTCGACGCCACGGGCGTGTCCGCTCCTCGGTCTCCACTGAGGTATAGCCGCACAATGATGTGAAAGCAGGAGAGACCGCAATGATGACACAGCTTGCGCCGGGCTTTCACGTCAGGCCGGGGCGGGCGGTCGATGTATCAGCGTATGACCAGTTCACCGGCCGGTGGTCGCGGCTTTTTGTGCCGTTGGTACTCGGTGCGGCTGATGTTCAGCCGGGCGATCGAGTGCTTGATATGTGCACCGGCACGGGTGAAGCTGCGGTTGCCATAGTGCCAGTCATCGGTGCATCGGGACAACTGATCGGCGCGGACATTGCCCCGGCTATGCTCGAAAGCGCACGTGACCGACTAAAGCAGCAGGCCTTTTTGCCGGTAGCTGCGGACGGGCAAGCGTTGCCGTTCGCGGATGCTACCTTTGATGCCGTAGTGTGCCAGCTTGGGTTGCAGTTCTTTCCCAATCCCAGCCTCGGGTTGAAGGAGTTCCGGCGCATGCTACGGGGTGGCAGGCGGACCGGGATATGCGTCATCTCCACACCGGATCGCGCCCCGATGTGGGGCGTTCTTGCTGATGTGCTCGGCCGTCTTCTGCCGGAGCAGCGACCGATCGTTCAACTGTCCTTCTCGCTTGCCGACCCGGTCCGGCTGGAAAGCTTGCTGATCGGTGCCGGGTTTCAGGAAGTTTGGGTCGAACGACAAACGAGGGAGGGTGGTTTTGATAGCTTCGACGAATATTGGGAGCCAATCGAGGCAGGCATTGGCTCTATCCCGCAGACGTACCTAGCGCTGCCCGATGTTGCGCGGCGTGCCGTCCGCGAGGAAGTAAGAACGAGACTCACCGAATTCGAAACCGGGGGGCGGTTGTGCATGAGTGTTGAGATGCTGATTGGCAGCGGCCGCGCCTGATCCGCAAGAAGGACTAGACATATCCCGAGCCCTTCGCGTTTCTCGGCACCTCCTTTGCGGCCTTTGCGGTAAAGCGTTAAGTTTTCCGGCTCCAAGGAGAGAAACATGAACGATGTCACTGAGCTGGATTTGCTCGATCTGGACAGATACGCGATCGGACAACCGGTGCCGCGCAGCGAAGATCCGGTGCTGGTGTCGGGAAAGGGCCGTTTCACCGACGACGTCGATCTTGCGGGCCAAGCTTATTGCGTGATCGTACGCAGCCATTTCGCGCATGGCGTAATCCGTAGTATCGATGCCGCAGCGGGGCGCGGGATGCCGGGGGTGCTCGGCGTCTATACGGCGGCGGAGCTCGAAGACGGCGGGATCGGCCCGCTGCCGCCGCGGCAGGTCATGAACAACCGGGACGGGACGCCGATGCTGAGCCCGACCCGTCATGCGCTGGCGACCCACAAGGTCCGCTATGTCGGGGATCCGATCGCTGCGGTCGTCGCCGAAACCCTCGCCGAAGCCAAAGACGCGGCGGAAGCGGTGGTCGTCGATATCGACCCGTTGCCGGCCGTCACGACCGCGCGGGAGGCGGCCGCTCCCGGCGCGCCTCAGCTGTACGACGATGCGCCGGGGAATGTCGGGCTCGATTTCCATTATGGCGACAGCGAGAGGGTCGCCGCGGCGTTTGCCGGTGCCGCCCATGTCACGCGGCTCGAATTGCGCAACAACCGCATTGTCGTCAACGCGATGGAGCCGCGCTCCGGGGTCGCGCAGTACGATCCCGGGCGGCAGCATTGGACCCTCCATGTCCCCGGTCAGGGCGTCTTCGGGTTCCGCAACTATATCGCCGGCGTGTTCGGGGTCGGGCGCGACAAGCTGCGCGTCCTGACCGATCGGGTCGGCGGCTCCTTCGGCATGAAGCAGCCGACCTATGCCGAGTATTACTGCATCATGCACGCGGCACGCGAACTCGGCCGCCCAGTCAAATGGACGGATGACCGTTCGGGCAGTTTCCTGTCGGACACGCACGGGCGCGACGCCGAGACGACAGCCGAGCTGGCGCTGGACCGCGACGGCAATTTTCTTGCGGTACGGCTGAAGATCTTTGGCAATCTCGGCGCCGCTTATGGCGCGCCGGGTCCGCCGACCCGCAATGCCGTCAGGAACACGCTCGGCGTCTACAAGACTCCGCTGATCGAGGTCTCGGCCAAATGCGCGTTTACCAACACGACGCCGGTGGGCGCCTATCGCGGCGCCGGCCGGCCCGAGGCCAATTATTATATGGAGCGGCTGGTCGACGCGGCCGCGGCCGAGACGGGGATCGACCGGGTCGAGCTGCGCCGGCGCAACCACATCCCGCCCGAGGCGATGCCGTACACGGCCCCGAACGGCGCGACCTATGACAGCGGCGATTTCACCAATCTGCTGAATCAGGCGTTGAAGCTCGCCGACTGGGACGGCTTTGCCGCGCGCAAGGCAGAGAGCCGGGGGCGCGGTCGGCTGCGGGGGCGCGGCATCAGCGACTACCTCGAACTGACCGGACCGCCGGGGCGCGAGATGGGCGGCATCCGCTTCGAGGCGGACGGCACCGTCACGATCATCACCGGCACGCTCGATTACGGCCAGGGTCACGCCTCGCCCTTCGCGCAAGTCCTGTCGACAAGGCACGGCATTCCGTTCGACCGGATTCGATTGCTGCAGGGCGACAGCGACCAGCTGATCGCCGGCGGCGGCACCGGCGGATCGAAATCGATGATGACGAGCGGCACCGCGATTGTCGCGGCCGGCGACAAGGTTGTCGAGAACGGTAAGCAGCTCGCCGCGCATGTGCTGGAGGCGGCAGTCGCGGATATCGAATTCCGCGCCGGCCGGTTCGTGATTGCGGGTACCGATCGCGCAGTCGGTATCATGGAGCTGGCCGAGAAGCTCCGCTCGGGGCTCGAAGTGCCCCCAGAATTGCCGCAGAGCCTCGACGTCGCGCTCGTTGCCGATGGCCCCCCTTCCGCGTTCCCGAATGGCTGTCATGTTGCCGAGGTCGAAGTCGACCCCGAGACCGGGATCGTCGAGGTCGTACGCTATGCGTTCGTCAATGATTTTGGCACGGTCATCAACCCGCTATTGGTGAACGGGCAGGCGCATGGCGGCATCGTGCAGGGGATCGGCCAGGCACTGCGCGAGCACACGATCTACGACGAACACGGCCAGTTGCTGACTGGCTCCTATATGGATTACGCGTTGCCGCGCGCCGAGGACGCCCCGATGTTCACGCACGAATTCCACCCGGTGCCGGCCACGACCAACGTGCTCGGCGCGAAAGGATGCGGCGAGGCCGGCTGCGCCGGCGGGCTCCCGTCGGTGATGAATGCGCTCGTCGACGCGCTATCCGAATACGGCATCCGCCACATCGACATGCCGGCGACCCCCGAACGGGTGTGGCGCACAATCCAAGAAGCCCGCAAACACTGAGGAGCGATGCAGATGGAATTTGGCGCTTCGATCTTTTTCACCGACTACTCGATCTCGCCCACCGAACTCGCCGCGGTGATGGAGGAACGCGGGCTCGACGCGCTGTGGGCGGCCGAGCATTCACATATTCCGGTGCCGCGGCGCACGCCGGCGCCGGGCGGCGGCGAATTGCCGAAACGGTACTACGACGTGATGGACCCGTTCGTGACGTTGAGCGCAGCGGCGGCGGTCACGAAGCGGCTTAAACTCGGCACCGGCGTGTGCCTGGTCATTCAGCGCGACACGATCCAGACCGCCAAGCTCGTCGCCTCGCTCGATCAGGCCTCGAACGGGCGCTTCCTGTTCGGCATCGGCGGCGGCTGGAACGCCGAGGAGATCGAAAACCACGGCACCGAGTTCAAATCGCGTTTTAAGAAGATGCGAGAGCAGATCGAAGCAATGAAAGAGATCTGGACGAAATCGACCGCAGAATACCATGGCGACATCGTTGATTTCTCGCCGATGATGACTTGGCCGAAGCCGGTGCAGAAGCCGCATCCGCCGGTCATTCTGGGCGGCGCGTTTCCGTGGGCGGCACGCCGGGCGGTAAGATACGGCGACGGCTGGTATCCGAACGCGAGCAGCGGCGACCCGATAGAGTATCTGCCGCGTTTCCGCCGGATGGCCGAAGAGGCCGGCCGCGATCCCAAGTCGCTTCTGGTGACGTTGGGTGGCGCGCCGGAAGACATCGACATGCTGAAGCGGTACCGAGATCTGGGCGTGGTCCGGGTGAATTTTCCGGTTCCGCCGGCCAAGGCGGAGGAGGTACTTCCGATCCTTGACCGCGTCGCCAAACTCAAGCAGCAAATGGGAGCGTAGCGATGAGCAAGATTGTCCGTGCGGTCAGCCCCGAGGTCGCCGAGCCTCAGGCCGGAACCTGGTCGAACTGCCTGGTGGTGAACGGTGTCGCCTACGTCGCCGGCATGACCGCCGCAGGGACCGAGGGCGACGAATACGCCCAGTCGAAGGTGATCTTCACCAAGATCCGCAATCTCCTCGCGGCAGCCGGCGGCAGCATGGCCGATGTCGTCAAGGTGACGATTTTCGTCACCGACATCACGCAGCGCGAAAAGGTGTGGCAAGCGAGGCGCGAATTCTTCTCCGGCAACTTCCCGGCCTCGACCCTCGTGCAGGTGGCGGCGCTGGCGAACCCGTCGCTCAAGGTGGAGATCGAGGCGGTCGCGCATATCGGCGCCGGCAGCGCCTGATAGACGAGCATGACGGTCGCGGCGGCCCATCTTCCGGCGGAAGCAGGCACCCAATACCGCAAGGCAATCACCGCCGGCGTCATCGGCAATGTTCTGGAATGGTACGATTTCGGCGTCTACGGGTACCTCGTACCGACGATCTCGTAGCTGTTCTTCCCGAGCGGCGACCCGGTCGTGTCGTTGCTGTCGACGTTTGCGGTGTTCGGCGTCGGCTTTGTGATGCGGCCGGTCGGGTCGATCCTGTTCGGCATCTATGGCGACCGCCACGGGCGGCGCAAGGCGTTGAGCACTGTCGTTTTCGTGATGGCGCTCGCGACCTTCGCGATGGGGCTGTTGCCGACCTATGGCCAAGTCGGCGTGCTCGCACCGGTACTGCTCGTTGTCGTGCGGTTGTTCCAAGGGCTTTCGGCAGGCGGCGAATGGGGCGGCTCGACCGCCTATATCGTCGAATTCGCGCCCGCGACGCGGCGCGGTTTTTTCGGTTCTTGGCAGCTTGTCGGCGTGGGCGGCGGCTTTCTGCTCGGCTCCCTCACCGCGGCGTTGCTCAATGCGGCGTTGCCGCAGGCAAACCGGCTCGCCTGGGGCTGGCGCTTGCCGTTCCTGTTCGGCATCGCCGTCGGCGCGGTCGGCTTCTATCTGCGCTGGCGGCTCGACGACACGCCCAAATTCAGGGAGATCGAGGAGCAAGGCGCGGTCGCCGCCGCGCCACTGGGCGAGGCTCTGAGGCACTACCCGCGCGAGACGCTGCTCGGCTTCGGCGTGACCTTGCACAATACGGTCGCTTATTACATCGCGCTTGTCTATTTGACCAACTACATGAGTTCGGTAGGCAAGCTGCCGCAGAGCACGGCACTATGGATCGGCACGTCGTGCCTTGCGGTGTTCGTGCTGCTGCTGCCGCTGATGGGCTGGCTGTCGGACCGCGTCGGCCGGCGGCCGCTGCTGATCGCGTCCTGCGTCGGCTATGCGGTGTTGGGCTTTCCGTTTTTTGTGATGGCCTCGTCGGGCAATATCGGGCTGGCGATATTGGCGCAGCTGTTGATGGTCTTGCTCTATGTCCCCTATGCGGGAGCATGCCCGGCGTTTTACGCCGAGATCTTTCCGACCCGGGTGCGCTACACCGCATTGTCGATCGGGTACAACATAGCCGTTGCGATTTTCGGCGGGTTCGCGCCGTTCATCGCCACCTTTCTCGTGCGGATCACCGACAACAGCCACGCGCCCGCCGCCTATGTCGTTATCGCCGCGCTCGTCACTCTCGTAGTTCTGTTGCGGACGCGCGAGACTGCATTCGCGCCGCTGCGGTAGCTGCACGTCGTCAGCGGCTGCCCAGTCCGAGAAAAACTCAGGCGACCACCGCGCCAAATTCGACATCGACCGGCGTCGGGGTATGGACGAGCGTGCTGAATTTGAGCCGGCCATCGTCCCGGTGGATATGGAACACGGCGATGTTGTCCGTGTTCTGGTTGGCGGCATAAAGGAAGGCTCCGGAGGGATCGATGTTCATGCCCCGGGGCCATTCGCCGCGCGTCGACTCCCATCCGATCACTTCGAGCTCGCCGGTTTTCGGCTCGATCTCGAACATCGTCACGCTGTTGTGACCACGGTTCGTATTGTAGAGGAACCGCCCGTTGGGGTGGATGCGGATCTCAGCCGTAGTGTTGGTGCCGTTGAAGTTGGGAGGCAATGTCGAGATCGTCTGCTTCCAGACAAATGCGGCGCGCACAGGGTCATAGTCGAAGACAGTGACTGACGAGGCCAATTCGGAGAGCACATAGGCGTGTTTGCCGTCGGAATGAAACGCCATGTGCCGCGGTCCGGAGCCGGAGGCGATCGGCACGAACGGCACGGTGTTCGGAACCAGCGTTCCCGAAGCGAGATCGAGGTTCCATACATTGACCTTGTCGGCCCCCAGATCAACGCCGAACACGTGATTGCCAGCGAAGTCATTGAGGATCTGATGCGCGTGCGGCCCTTCCTGGCGGTCGGGATTGGGTCCAGTCCCGTTGCCGACGCTCTGGAAATTATCGGTCATGGCCCCGATAGAACCGTCACCATCGATGCCAAAAACCTGAAAGTTGCCGCTGGTGTAGCTCGCCGCGAGTAGATACTGCCCCGAGGAGTCCACGCTGAGATGCGTGGTGTCCTGACCGTTCGTCGCCTTCATATTGATGAAGCTCAGCGTCCCGTTTGCTTGGTTTACCGCAAAGGAGCTGACCGCCCCGGCGGTCATTTCGTTGACGCAATACAGGCGCGGAAGTGTCGGATGAAGCGCGAGGTATGACGGATTGGCGATGTCGACGGTCTGAATTGGCTTCAATGAGCCGTCGTTGGGGTTCATCCTGAACACATAAATGCCGAGTGCGGTACTCGGCTGGGTGCCGCCGGGCGCAATGCCTGGGGCCGTGTAGGTACCGACATAAACGAAGCGAGCCTTGGCGCCGGACGGTCTGCGGAAGGTACCCGTCTGATCGGCGCCGGCAGAATGGGGTGCGGCTGCCATGGCGACCGCCCCTCCCAGCAACGGCAAGATCTGGCGACGACTAAATGTATTGGTCTTGCTCAATGTCATTCCAGCCTCTCCTCCAACCCCGCATTGCCGCGGGTTTTGCTCAACGAGAAATCATATTCAGATCCGCGAGAATTAACCAGAGACACCCTCGCCTCGCCCGTCCGAGCCCGAGCCCTCCCGCTGACGGGCAAGGGGGTGCAAAAATTCGCGAGACGAGGAATGATGCCGGTCGGCGCGGGGGGTGCTATAGTCGCTCCCATGTGCGGGCGTTTCTACCTGACAGCCGCGGCGGCTGAGATTAAGAAGAAGTTCAATCTCGACCAGGCGATCGACCTGGCGCCGCGGTACAACATTGCGCCCACCCAGTCTTCCCCGATCGTCGTCGGGGCGGCGAAGAACAGGAGCGTGCACATGGCCCGCTGGGGCTTGGTGCCATCCTGGTCTCGGGACCTCTCGCTAGGCGCCCGCATGATCAACGCGCCTGCGGAGGAGATCGACGACAAGCCGGTCTTCCGGTCGACTCTCGCGTCGCAACGGTGCCTTGTGCCGGCAAACGGCTTTTACGAATGGCAGACGAGAGGCGCCAGGAAGCAGCCCTACAAAATAGGGCTGCGCAACGGGGCGCTGTGCGCGTTCGCCGGGCTGTGGGAGAAATGGGCGCCCGAAACCGGGGATCCGGTCGAAACGTTCACGATCATCACGACGCGAGCGAACAGACTCGTCAGCGAAGTCCACGAGCGCATGCCGGTGATCATTGCACCGGCCGACTATCAGCTCTGGCTAACGGCGTCCGAGACGACGGCAAAGAGGCTGCTGGTTCCCTACATCGGCGCAATGACCATCGCTCCCGTTAGCGACCGGGTGAACAATCTCAAAGACGATGATGTGGGTCTTATCGCGCCAGTTCAGGCGTAAGGATCTCCCCCTTTTCCATCCATCATCGTTTAGAAGGAGCCACTCCATGACCGTCGCCGCCGAGCTGGCCGAGTTTCTGGCTCGGATGGACGCAGCCGACCTCCCGGCGCAAGCGATCGAGCACGCGGCGATGCTTATCGCCAGCACGCTCGCCAGCGCGGCATTGGGGAAGGGACTGGAGTCTTCCGTCATCATTCGCGACCTTGCGCGCGAGCACGCGGGCAGAGCGGATGCGTCGGTGTGGTTCGATCCGGGGCCAAAACTGCCAGTGGCCGAGGCGGCACAGGTGAACGCGGTGATGAGCGATGCGGCGGCTTCGGACGACAGCGACCTGCGTAACATCGTCCATGCCGGCACGACACTCGTCGCCACCGGGCTCGCTGTGGCCGAGCGGGCCGGTGCGACCGGCGAGGAAGTATTGACGGCCATGGTCCTGGGTTATGAGGCGGCGGGGCGCGTAGGAGAGGCGGTCACACCCGGTTTTCGCACGCGCGGCTTTCATGGCTGCGTCGTGGCGATTTTTGCCGGCGCCGTTGCCGCCGGGCGGCTGCTGCGGGTCGATCCGGCGCAGATGGCGCAGGCCATCGCCCTCGCAGCGACCTCGATCGGCGGGCTCATGGCCGCGGCAAACACAAGCACCGCCCGCGAATATCATGCGGGGTTGGCGGCCACGCTGGGGGTGCAAGCCGCGCTGGCAGCACAAAGAGGATACCGGGCGGAAGAGAGTATTCTCGAAGCCAAGCGAGGATTTTTCGAAGTCTACGGCGGTACCGAGGGCTCCTCTGCCGGCGTGAGCGTGATCAGCGGCCTCGGAGGTTCCTGGGACATCGTAACCGACATGGCAATCAAGCTGATGCCGGGCGGCCATCCCTATCACGCTCTCGCCGAGGCTGCTGCCAACGCGGCGAGGGAAGGGGACATTGCACCGCACGACATCGAGAGTATCACCGTCTCGCGCCCAGGGTTTACTGCTTTGACCGGTCCACTGCATCCGACCGACCTGATCGGCATGGCGCACAGCCCCGCCTATTTCCTTGCGGCAGGCGCGGCGGATCGCGATTTCTCTTGGGCGCACGCCACCGCTGCAAAGATCGCCGACCCCGTCATTCATCGGCTGATTGACCGGGTGCGAGTCGGCTCCCCGCCCACCGAAGATGTCGCGCGGTATCGACAAGGCGCGACCGTGACGATTCGGACCTTCGATGGCCGGGTTGTCGCGAGCACCGTCCTCGTTCCCAAAGGCGCAGGCACTCCGGGTATCGCTTGGGCCGAAATTGACCGAAAATACCGCAACTTGATGCCGCACGTGCAGCTGCGCGATCAGCAAATCGAGGCGAGCCTCGCGGTGATCCACGATTTCCGCCGCGTCTCGCACGTTTCGGAGCTTACCGGCTTGCTATATCCACAGACTGCGTAGGGACGAAATCACATGCCGCCCGGAGGGAATTATCGACGTTTACCGGAGACAATGAGTGCCGATGTCTGGAGGCCAACTCAACTTACTCGAACTACCAACTTCCCTGCCCGAGGGGTTCGAATATCGGGCGGACTTTCTTTCGGCGGCCGAGGAAGCCGTGCTTCTAGAGAATTTTCGACTGCTGGATTTCAGGGAGTACGAATTTCACGGCTATTTGGGCAAGCGGCGGGTCGTCTCGTTCGGGCTGCACTACGACACCAATGAGCGCGAGGCCCGTGACACGGCGGAAATACCGGACTTCCTGTTGAGCCTGCGTGAAAGGGCTGCCGATTTCGCGCGGCTTGATCCCTCGGAGCTGCGGGGAGCGCTTGTTACTGAGTACACTCCCGGAGCGGGCATCGGCTGGCACCGGGACCGGCCTGCCTATCGCGATATTATCGGCGTCTCGTTCGGTTCATCGTGCCGTTTTCGACTGAGGCGCAAACAGGGGGGCGGTTGGCAACGCGTCTCCGTGATCGTGGAGCCGCGCTCGATCTATCTGTTGCGCGGACCGGCACGGACCGAATGGCAGCACAGCATCCCGCCTGCCGAACGCTTGCGTTATTCCGTCACGTTCAGAAGCTTCCGCGACGGCGGATCAGCGCCGCGCGGCCAATTGCCGTGAGCTCTACGGGCCAAGGTTTCGGCTGAGGAGCAACGATTTTTGGTCGTACGTTCGCAACGGTATAATTGGAAGAGATGTTGAATCGCAGATTTTGATGTCCGCCACTCCCCGTCCGCGCCGCAGTCTTCTCTACATGCCCGGCTCGAACCCGCGGGCGCTCGAGAAGGCGCGCGGCTTGCCTGCCGACGGGCTGATCCTCGACCTCGAAGACGCCGTCGCGCCAGAGGCGAAAGAGAGTGCGCGGACAATCGTTGCGGCGGCTCTTGCCGAGGGGGGTTATGGCGACCGCGAGTTGGTATTGCGCGTCAACGCGATCGACACCCCATGGGGCCATGCCGATCTCGCGGCGGCTGCGACGATGCCGATCGACGCCGTGTTGTTGCCGAAGGTCGAAAATCCAGACCGGGTGGCGCTGAGCGTGTCTCTGCTCAACGCGTTCGGGGCGCCGGAGCGGCTGGCCGTCTGGTGCATGCTGGAGACGCCGTGCGGGATCCTCTATGCCCGCGAGATCGCCGCAGCGAGCCCGAGGCTCGCCGCGCTCGTTCTCGGTACCTCGGACCTGACCAAGGACCTGCACGCGCTTCCAACCCGCGATCGGCTGCCGCTGCTGACCTCTCTAAGCCTCGCCATTCTCGCTGCCCGCACCCATGGCCTGGCGATTCTCGATGGTGTGCACCTGGACCTCTCTGACGATGAGGGCTTGGCGGCCGCCTGTCGGCAAGCAAGAGAACTCGGGTTCGACGGCAAGACCTTGATCCACCCCAAGCAGATCGCTGAGGCGAATGCCGCTTTTGCGCCGACAAGAGAAGAGATCGAGTGGTCGCGTCGGATCATCGCGGCGCACAGCGAAGCGGCAGCCGCGGGCAAGGGCGTGGTGCTCGTGGAAGGTCGGCTGATCGAGAATCTGCATGTGGAAAGCGCAAACCGCGTATTGACGTTGGCCGACGAGATCGAGCGGCTCTCCGGGGAGAAATGAAGCGGCCGCGCGGCGAGCCTCCGTTGACACTCCCCGGCACGGGGTCTAATTCACAGCGGCCAGCCGCAAGGGAAATCCGGAATTGCCATAGATGAGATCCGCCGACCGGCCGCTTTCGCCGCACCTTCAGATCTACCGATGGCAACTGACCTCCGTTCTGTCGATCCTCCACCGAGCTACCGGGTTGGTGCTGAGCGCGGGGACGGTTCTGCTCGTGTGGTGGTTGGTTGCCGCCGCTTCCGGGCCGGACGCCTATGAGGCCGTCCAGGATTTCCTCGGCTCCTGGCTTGGCCTTGTGCTGTTGTTCGGCTGGACCCTTTCGCTCTTCTATCATTTGTGCAACGGCGTCCGTCACCTCGTCTGGGACACCGGCCATGCTCTCGACCTCGAATCGACCTATCTCGGCGGTTGGATCGTCGTCGGAGCCACCGCTGTTCTGACTCTCGCTGCTTGGATCGCCGGGATAGCTCGCTGGGTTTCCTGACATGACGGCATCGCGGATGCGCTCGCCGCTAGGCCGCGCAATCGGGCTGGGCTCGGCGAAAGAAGGGGTGGAGCACTGGTGGGCGCAGCGCATCACCGCGATTGCGCTGGTGCCGTTGAGTCTGTGGTTCATCGCGTCGATAATCGCCTTGGTCGGCGCCGATCTCGAGACCGTGCAGAACTGGGTCGGCCTCCCGCTGCCGGCCATTCTGCTGATATTGCTGATTTTTGCGACTTTCTATCACGCGTCCCTCGGGCTCCAGGTGGTCATCGAAGACTATATCCATACCGAGCTGGCCAAACTCGGCCTTGTCATCGCCGTCCGCCTGCTCAGTTTCGGCCTCGCGGTGGCGGGGATCTTCGCAGTGCTCAGCATTGCCCTCGGATCGACGAGCTGATTGGAGCCCCGCATGCCGCCGGCCTATAGCATCACCGACCACAGCTATGACGTCGTTGTCGTCGGCGCCGGCGGCGCGGGGCTGCGGGCGACATTGGGAATGACCGTCGAAGGGCTGAGAACGGCCTGCATCAGCAAGGTCTTTCCGACCCGCAGTCATACCGTCGCGGCGCAGGGCGGGATCAGCGCCGCGCTCGGCAATGTCGGGCCGGACGACTGGCGCTGGCACATGTACGACACCGTGAAGGGTTCGGATTGGCTCGGCGACCAGGACGCGATCGAATACATGTGCCGCAATGCGATCCCCGCGGTCATCGAGCTCGAGCATTTCGGCGTGCCGTTCTCCCGCACCGAGGATGGCCGGATCTACCAGCGCCCCTTCGGCGGCCACATGATGGAATATGGCGAGGGCGATCCGGCGCGGCGCGCCTGCGCCGCCGCCGATCGCACAGGCCACGCGATCATCCACACGCTCTATCAGCAATGCCTCCGCAACAACGCGGAATTCTTCGTCGAGTATTTTGCGCTCGACCTCATCATGGACGACGAGGGGGCCTGCCGCGGGGTCATGGCATGGAACCTCGAGGACGGCACCCTGCACCGGTTTCGGGCGCATCTTGTGGTGCTCGCAACGGGTGGTTACGGCCGGACATATTTCTCATGCACTTCGGCGCACACTTGCACCGGCGATGGCAACGCGATGGTACTGCGCGCCGGATTGCCGTTGCAGGACATGGAGTTCATCCAGTTCCATCCGACGGGGATCTATGGCGCCGGTTGCCTGATCACCGAGGGCGCTCGCGGCGAAGGCGGCTATATGACCAACAGCGAGGGCGAGCGCTTCATGGAGCGGTACGCGCCGCACGCCAAGGATCTGGCGTCGCGCGACGTCGTCAGCCGGGCGATGACGATCGAAATCCGCGACGGCCGCGGCTGCGGGCCGGAGAGGGACCACATCCTTCTCCATCTCGAACACCTCTCGTCGGAGGTGCTGCATCAGCGGCTGCCGGGAATTTCCGAGACGGCAAAGATCTTTGCCGGGGTCGATGTCACGCGCGAGCCGATCCCGGTGCTGCCGACGGTGCATTACAACATGGGCGGAATTCCGACGAACCACCACGGCGAGGTGCTGCGGCCGACCGCGGACGAGCCGGATGCGACTATTCCCGGGCTGATGGCAATCGGCGAAGCGGCGTGCGTATCGGTGCATGGCGCCAACCGGCTCGGTTGCAACTCGCTGCTCGACATCGTCGTGTTCGGGCGGGCCGCCGCGCACCGCGCCGGTGAGCTGCTAAGGCCGGGCACGCCTCACAAGCCGATGTCGAACGGAGTCGGTGACGAGGCGGTGGCCCGGCTCGACGCGGTGCGACACTCGAAGGGGCCGCGCAAGACTGCCGAGATACGCCTCGATATGCAGCGCGTCATGCAGAACAACTGTGCGGTCTTTCGCACGGCGCAAGTGCTCCGGGAAGGGGTCAGCCGGATCGACGTGGTCGCCGACAGCTTCGGCGACCTCGGGATCTCCGATCGGTCCATGATCTGGAACACCGACCTGGTCGAGGCCTTGGAACTGGAGAATCTGCTGGAGCAGGCCGTGGTCGCCTTGCATTCGGCCGAGAAGCGCACCGAGAGCCGCGGCGCACACGCCCGCGAGGATTACCCCGAGCGCGACGACCGGAAATGGATGAAGCACACGCTGGCCTGGCTCGACGGCGATGGCGGGGTCAAACTCGGCGATCGCCCGGTCCATCTCTTCACCTTGTCGAACGAGGTGCAGACCTTCCCACCCAAAGCACGCGTGTACTGAGGACAGAATTCGATGACGGTTGCCGGCCGTTTCGTCGTTCCCGCGAAAGCGGGACCCCAGGGCGGTAGGGTCTCCCCGGTCCCCCTGGGCCCCCGCTTTCGCGGGGGCGACGCCTCGGGTTCGGGGATTCTTTGAGGGTGCCGCATGGCCGAATTCACGCTGCCGCGAAATTCGAAAATCGGCACCGGCAAGACATTCGCCGGGCCACCCGGCGCCACCCGCTTGCGCGAATTCAAGATCTACCGCTGGAACCCCGACGACGGGAAGAACCCGGTGATCGACACCTTCGAGCTCGACCTGAACGATTGCGGCCCGATGGTCCTCGATGCGCTGATCAAGATCAAGAACGAGGTCGACACGACCTTGACGTTCCGTCGCTCATGCCGCGAAGGGATCTGCGGTTCCTGCGCAATGAACATTGACGGCACCAATAGCTTGGCCTGCCTCAAGGCGATCGAGGAGGTCGAAGGCGCGGTGCGGATCTACCCATTGCCGCACATGCCGGTCATCAAGGATCTGGTGCCCGATCTGACCCATGTCATCGCGCAATACCAATCCATCCAGCCCTGGCTGCAGACCGCGAGCCCGCCGCCGCCCGACCGCGAGCGTCCGCAATCGGTCGAGGAGCGCGACAAGCTCGACGGGCTGTGGGAGTGCATTCTGTGCTTCTGCTGCACGACCTCGTGCCCGAGCTATTGGTGGAACAGCGAGCGCTATTTGGGCCCGGCGGTGCTGCTGCAAGCCTACCGCTGGATTGCCGACAGCCGCGACGAGAAGACGGGCGACCGCCTCGACGCGCTCGAGGATCCGTTCCGGCTGTATCGCTGCCACACGATCATGAATTGCACCCGCACCTGCCCCAAGAACCTTAACCCGGCCAAAGCCATCGCCGAAATCAAAAAGCTGCTGATGCTGCGCCGATAACGAGCATCTTTGCAATCAGACGCTTGCACTTGACCTATCGCGTACCATGTGACCACATGTGGTTACAACCCAGCGTCAGATGAGAACGCTACCTCTGCGGCAAGCCAAGGCGTCTCTTTCCGCAGTCGTCGAAGCGGCAGAGCATGGTGAAGCGACGACGATCACAAAGCACGGCCGGCCGGCCGCCGTCGTAGTACCAGTCGAAGAGGCCCGGCGGCTTTATGCCACCAAGCGTCCAAGCTTTGCGGATTTGCTGATGAGCATCCCAGAGGATCTCGAAACCGAACGCGATCCATCCCCGCTGCGTATACCCGATTTATGAGGGGCTGGCTTCTCGACACAAATGTTGTGAGCGCTTTCGGCCCTGGAAGGCGTCCTATACCCCGTAAAACGGCCGATTGGTTCAAAGCCCGGACCGAAGCGCTGTACCTGTCGACGATCAGCGGTGCCGAGATCGAGGCTGGCATCGCAAAGCTGCGTCGAACGGGATCTAGTCGGCGCGCCGATAATTTGCGCCATTGGTTCGATCGCATCCTCGACGACTATACGGACCGCGTGCTGTCCTTCGACCTCGCCGCAGCGCGGACCGCCGGCGCGCTCGGCGATGCCGCGCAGGCCGCCGGCCGGCATCCGGGGTTCGCCGACGTCGCAATCGCGGCGATTGCCAACTCACGCGAACTTGTGGTCCTCACATTGAACCTACGCCACTTCGATGCGCTCGGCGTCGAGGCGCTCAATCCGTTCTGTGCGACGGCGCCGCTCGATTGAGGCCTTCGGAAAGCAACAGCGCACTCACCGACTAGGGACCATGCGGCGCGCCATTATCATCGATACCGACCCTGGTTTGGACGATGCCGTCGCGATCCTCTTGGCGTTGGCGGCGGCCGATGAACTGGAGGTCCTTGGCCTTGTCGCCGTGGCCGGAAATCTGCCGCTCGCTCAGACAGAGCGCAATGCGCGCCGGGTGTGTGAGCTGGCGGGTCGTTCCGACATCCCGGTTTATGCAGGCTGCGCGCGTCCCCTTTTGCGCCCGCTTGCGACTGCGGAGGGGGTTCATGCGGAAACCGATCGCGACCACCTGTTGTTGCCCGAACCGACGATGGCGCTCCAGGCGCGACATGGCGTGGATTTTCTGGTCGAGAGGTTGCGCCCGGCCCAGCCGGGCGAGATCACAATTTGCGCTCTAGGCCCGTTGACGAACATTGCCGTGGCGCTGGTCCAGGCGCCAGAGATCACTGTCGGGATCCGCGAATTGGTCGTGATGGGCGGCGCTTGCTTCGAGCTCGGCAATGTGACGCCGGCAGCCGAGTTCAATATCCATGTCGACCCTCATGCGGCGGCGGTCGTCTTGGACAGCGGTATTCCAATCACGATCATCCCGCTCGATGTTACGCATCAGCTGCTCACCAACCCGCTGCGGCTCGAGGCGCTGCGCGGCCTCGGCAACCGGTGCGGGGAGGCGATCGCGGCGCTGTTGGCTGCATTCGAAAAAAACCGTCGTCCCGAGTTTGGCTCACGTGCCATGGCGCTGCACGATCCCTCTGTGATCGCCTATCTGCTGCGTCCGGATTTGTATGACGGCCGCGAGGTCAATGTTGCGGTCGAGACGCAAAGCCCGCTTACGATGGGCATGACGGTCGTCGATTGGTGCGGAGTGACCGGCAGAAAACCTAATGTTCGGTTTATGAACACGGTCGATGCTGACGGCTTCTACGATCTCTTAACGGAGAGGCTCGCGCACCTACCTTAGCCGGGACTCTTGCTTTAGAGTGGTCCGGCCAACTCAGAAAAAAAAGGAGTGAGCTCGATGATCTTTGAGATGCGGACCTATCTGTTGCAGCCCGGGTCGGTGCCGGAAGTCGAGAAGAGGTTCGGCGAGGCGCTGACCGAGCGCGTCAAGGTGTCACCGCTCGGTGCGTTCTTCCACACCGAAGTCGGGCCGCTGAACCGGATCATCCAAATCTGGCCCTACGACGATCTGCGGCATCGGACCCGGGTGCGGTCTCAGTCGATCCCGAACTGGCCGCCCAAGATCCAGGAATTCATCGTCGAGATGGAGAGCAAGATCGTCAATGCGGCGCCGTTTTGCCCCCCTTTCACCCCGCGCCAGCACGGTAATTTGTACGAAATCCGCACCTACACGATGCTGCCCGGAGCGGCGCCGACGGTCATCGAGCGCTGGGCCGAGCGGATCGAAGGGCGGGTCAAGCTGTCGCCTCTCGCGGCGGCCGGCCACACCGAGCTCGGCCCGCTCAACCAATGGATCCACATCTGGGCCTACAAGGATGCGGCCGAGCGTTTCCGCATTCGCGACGAGGCCCGTGCGGCCGGAGCCTGGCCACCCAATACGCGCGGTCAGTTCATCAAGCAGGAGAACATGCTCGTCGTGCCGGCATCGTTCTTGCCGTTGCGCTAGCGGCATCACCCAGGGGGGCTCGCCGGCGGCTTGGCCTCGGATCGAATGCGACGAGATAAAGGGGGCGACGGTCAGTAGAATTGATTAAGCTGTGCGGCTCGGCAAGGGCATCCATGGCTTTTTCACTGCGTTCCATATCCCCTTTGCCAGACACCGCCGAGTATCCCGACGCGGCGTCGGAGTCGGGTCCTCTCGCGGTCGGGGCCATGTTGCGCCGGCGGCGGGAGGCGTTCGGGCTCGATGTCGTCTCTGTTGCGGCGGCGCTGCGGATCAAGCCGGCCTATCTCATGGCACTCGAGGCCGGGCGCCTAGACGAGTTGCCGGGGGCGGTCTACGCCATCGGATTTGTGCGCGCCTATGCCGATCACCTCGGGCTCGACGGCAGCCAAGTGCTGCGGCGTTTCAAGCGGGAATCGGCGCTGCTCGCGGCGAAGCCGGACCTCACCTTCCCGATTCCGCTCGGCGAGCGCAGCGTGCCGGGCGGCGGGATGCTGCTCGTCGCGCTGATCCTGGCGATGTGCGCATATGGTGCATGGTTCTATATGTCGAACGACGAGGCTCCCCGACGGGAACGCGTGGCCGAAGTGCCGCTCGAATTGTTGCCGAAGCCGCAGCCGCCGCGAGCCCGCCCGGCCGTCTCGCCGCCACCCGAGGCCATAGGCGCGTCGCAGCCCGCGCTTGGCCCTGGTTTCGTCGGCGCGGCTGCTGCGTCACCGACTGCGGTCGCGGCACCCGAGCTCAACACGGCGGCGACCGGCGCGGCACCGGACGCGGCGAGGGAGGTCGTCATCCGCGCTACCGCGGACAGCTGGATTCAGATCCGCGATGCCCGTCAGTCGGTGCTTCTCACGCGCGTATTGAAAGCCGGAGAAAGCTGCCGAGCGCCGGATCGGCCGGGATTGTCGATGCGCACCGGCAATGCCGGGGGTCTGGAGATCACAGTAGGCGGCATTCCCGCGCCGTCGATCGGCCGAAGAGGGATGGTCCGGCGCAATGTCGCGCTCGACGGACATGCCTTGCTCGCCGGCAGCGCGGTTCGCAACTGAGCGGCCAATATCTCTCGGCCGCCTTTTGTGTGCGGCCGAAAACGTCTATATGGCGTTTACGCTGTGCCAACCACGCGAGAATTGACCCTATGAGCATCCGGCCTTACCGCGACATCCACCGCCGTCACTGCCGCAAGATTTACGTCGGCAACGTGCCGGTCGGCGGCGACGCGCCGATCACCGTGCAATCGATGACGAACACGGTGACGAGCGACGTCGCGGCGACGGTCGCGCAAGTGCGGGCGCTCGAAGAGGCGGGTGCTGACATCGTCCGCATTTCCTGCCCCGACCAGGAATCGGCGCTGGCACTGAAGCGCATCGTCGAGCAAGTGACGGTGCCGATCGTCGCCGACATCCATTTTCATTACAGGCGGGCGATCGAGGCGGCGGAGAGCGGCGCCGCCTGTCTGCGCATCAACCCCGGCAATATCGGCTCGTCCGCCCGCGTCCGCGAGGTCATCAAGGCGGCGAAGGACCACGGCTGCTCGATGCGGATCGGGGTCAATGCCGGCTCGCTCGAGCGCGACCTTTTGGAGCGCTATGGCGAGCCGTGCCCCGAGGCGATGGTCGAAAGCGCGCTCACCCACGCCAAGATCCTCGAAGACAACGATTTCTTCGAGTTCAAGATCTCGTGCAAGGCTTCCGACGTGTTTCTGGCGGTCGCCGCCTACCAGCAATTGGCCGAGGCCTGCGACTATCCGCTGCATCTCGGCATCACCGAGGCGGGCGCGTTGCGCAGCGGCACCGTCAAATCCTCGATCGGGCTTGGCATGCTGCTGTGGTCGGGGATCGGCGACACAATCCGCGTCTCCTTGTCGGCCGACCCGGTCGAGGAGGTGAAGACCGGCTTCGAGATGTTGAAATCCTTGAACCTGCGGCGCCGCGGCGTGACGGTCATCTCCTGCCCGTCCTGCGCCCGCCAGCAATTCGAGGTGATCAAGACCGTCGAGCGCCTCGAGGAGCGCCTCCAGCACATCACCACGCCCTTGACGGTGTCGGTCATCGGCTGTGTCGTCAACGGCCCGGGCGAGGCGCGCGAGACCGACATCGGCTTCACCGGCGGCGGCAATGGCACCCACCAAGTCTACATCAGCGGCCTCACCGACCATCGGCTCAAGGACGCCGACATCGTCGACCACCTCGTCGAGCTGGTCGAGAAGAAGGCCGCCGAGATCGAGGCAGCAAAGCACCGGCAGAACGAAGCGATCCTCGTGCCGATTGATTGATCCAAGCCGCTGCGAGCACCCTGTCGAACCACGCGGCAAGCGCGTAGGGCGGGTATAACCCGCCGCCGCGCGAGCGGGATCGATGGCGGGTTGCGTTGCGCTCTACCTGCCCTACCACTTGCTTAGGATTTGGAATCTGGCGGCGAGCGAGAGCCGCGGTGAGTAATGAAGCGGGCGGTAGTAACGGTGCCCGGCTTGGCGTTATTGATGGCGCGGTGCACGGTTTGAGGCTGCGCACGGATATCATTCCAGCGATTGGTCATAAGCACCACAATCGCGATGCGCCGGGCAGTGAGGTTTTGCTGAAACGCGATGTTCTGGTCACATGTGATAAAGATTTCAAAACCGGCGCGCTCAGCGGCATCGAGGAGACTGGTGTTGGAAAGCGTCGCCCAGCCCATTTGCCCGGCCGGCTGGACGTCATGGTTGGCGAGGATGCCGCGCAGCCGAGTGCAGTGTTGTGATCGAGGAGAATCTTCATCCCCTCGATGCCGATGCGCATTTGGCAAAGCGCAGGACGCCTCTGACGCGCACGAGCGGCAGGTTATCGAAGATCTCTGTCGCGATTTGTTCGGCACTATAGCCATCCTCGGCGTTGTCGACGATGGCTTGCGCCGGGACGCGAGTGCCCTTGAGGACCCAGGCGCCGGATAACCTGTCGGGAACGCTTTCGACATCCTCGCATCGAGACCAGTCGATAGATTGCGTTTTCATTGGGTGATGTGTCTTGCTGAAAACCAGCGGCTAGGGTTGAAAAGACCTTAGCGCCGCCGCGGAAGATTTGGAAAGCCGTTCTGGCCCCGGGATTCTCCAGCATGTCGCTGCTCACGTTGCTGCTCGATGCGGATCGGGGTCAATGCCGGCTCGCTCGAGCGCGACCTTTTGGAGCGTTATGGCGAGCCCTGCCCCGAGGCGATGGTCGAAAGCGCGCTCACCCACGCCAAGATCTTCGAAGACAACGATTTCTTCGAGTTCAAGATCTCGTGCAAGGCCTCCGACGTGTTTCTCGCGGTCGCCGCCTACCAGCAATTGGCCGAGGCCTGCGACTATCCCTTACATCTCGGCATCACCGAGGCCGGCGCGTTGCGCAGCGGCACGGTCAAATCCTCGATCGGGCTCGGCATGCTGCTGTGGTCGGGGATCGGCGACACAATCCGCGTGTCGCTGTCGGCCGACCCGGTCGAGGAGGTCAAGACCGGCTTCGAGATGCTGAAATCGCTAGGGCTGCGGCGCCGCGGCGTGACGGTCATCTCCTGCCCGTCCTGCGCGTGCCAGCAATTCGAGGTCATCAAGACCGTCGAGCGCCTCGAGGCGCGCCTCCAGCACATCACCACGCCCTTGACGGTGTCGGTCATCGGCTGTGTCGTCAACGGCCCGGGCGAGGCGCGCGAGACCGACATCGGCTTTACCGGCGGCGGCAACGGCACCCATCAGGTCTCCATCAGCGGCCTCACCGACCATCGGCTCAAGGACGCCGACATCGTCGATCACCTCGTCGAGGTGGTGGAGAAGAGGGCCGCCGAGATCGAAGCAGCGAAGCTGCAAGAAACCACAATCGGTCTGGCAGCGGCGCAATAGTGGAGCAGGCGCATGATGCCGGCTGAATCCGACGTCACTGTGAAGGTCGTCCTCATCACCGGGGCCGGACGCGGCATCGGCAAGGGGATTTCCCAGGTGCTCCCCGATGCTCCGGTCATCGCCGCGTGACAAAATCGGACGAGCTACTAGTGAGGTGACATTGACCACAAGATGAACGCTAGTGCTCCCGGAGTGGTGCCGCGCCGGGCGGCGGCTTGCGCATCAGAAGCACCAGCGGCACCATTAGTGCCAGAATCACCGCCATCACCCAGAAGGTGTCGTCGAACGACAGCACGGCCGCCTGGCGCTGCACCTTCGCGTAGATTTGCGCCTGCGCCTGGTGCAGAGCATCAACGGCGCTGGCGGAATAAGCGAGATAAGTCCGCTGCTGCCCATGAACAGCCGTGTTGTATTGGGTGCTGAGCGAGGTGACGTGCTCCACCAATACACTCTGGTGATACTGCTCGCGGCGAGCGATCAGCGTCGTTGCAAGCGAGATACCGACGCTGCCGCCGACGTTGCGCACCATGTTGATGATCGCCGAGGCATTGTTGCTCTTCGCTGTCGGCATGGCCGCCAAGGCGGCGGTATTGATCGGGATGAAGAGCAAAGCGAGCGGCATTGATTGGTACACCCGCGCCCAGGCGATCGTCGCATAATCGATTTCGGTATCGAAGCGCGTCATCGAGTAGAGCGCGAGCGCACACCCGAGAAAGCCGAGAGCGATCAGCCACCGCGCGTCGATCTTAGCGCTTATGGCGCCGACCACCGGCATCATCAGCATCAGCGCGAACCCGCCCGGCGAGATCACCAGCCCGGCATCGGTCGCGGTATAACCGAGCAGAGTTTGCACAAAGAGCGGCAGCAGCGCGGTGCTGGCCAGCAGCACGAACCCGAGCACGAACATCAGCACGTTGCCCACGGCGAAATTACGGTCGGCGAGCAGGCGCAGATCGACGATCGGGTCGGCGCGGCGCAATTCCCGGACCACGAAAGCGACGAGCGACACTGCCGAAACAATGGGCAAATGGGTGATGAAGGCGCTGGCGAACCAGTCGTCTTCTTGGCCCTTGTCGAGCACGATCTGCAACGCGCCCATGCCGAGGGCGAGCAGCGCGAAGCCGGCATAATCGAGGTGCAGCCCTGCCCCGAGCCGCGCCTTGCGCCGCGCCACCAGCTCTGGCGGGTCGGCCAGCACGCGCCCTGCCAATAGCGAGAGCAGGATACCGACCGGCACATTCAGCAGGAACACCCAGCGCCAAGTGAAATTGTCGGTGATCCAGCCGCCGAGCGTCGGCCCGATCGCCGGTGCGAAGACCACTGCGATGCCATAGGCGGCGAAGGCCATGCCGCGTTTGGCCGGCGGGAAAGTGTCGGCGAGGATCGCCTGAGCATTAGGCTGCAACCCGCCGCCAGTCATGCCCTGCAGCCCGCGAGCAATGATCAGCACCGCAAGGCTCGGCGCGGTACCGCAGAGCAGCGAGGTGACGCTGAAACCGATGATGCAACCGATGAAATAACGCTTGCGCCCGATCGTCGAAGCGAGCCAACCGCTGATCGGCAGAACGATGGCATTGGTAACCAGATAGGAGGTGAGCACCCAGGTCGATTCATCGGCGCTGGCGGCGAGGCTGCCGGCGATGTGCTGCAGCGCGACATTGGCGATTGAAATGTCGAGCACCTCCATGAACGCAGCGAAACCGACTGTCATGGCCACCAGCCACGGGCTCGACCCGCTGGGGATGCCGGGCTGTGCCGGTCGCATATGGCTGCGCTCCTACCGCACCTTCACACTCGGCACGACGGACATCCCGGGACCCAGCGGAAAATTTGGGTCGGGCGGCGTGTCGAACACAATTTTCACTGGCACGCGCTGCACCACCTTGACGTAGTTGCCGGTCGCATTCTCGGGCGGCAGCAAGTCGAAGGCGGAGCCGCTGCCGGCCTCGAAGCTGTCGACGTGACCGTGAAAGATCTTGTCCGGATAGCTGTCGATGATGATCTCGACGGGCTGGCCGAGGCGCATGTGATCGAGCTGCGTTTCTTTGAAGTTGGCTGTAACCCAGACCTTGAGCGGCACCAAAGCCATCAGGTTTTGCCCGACCTGCACGTAATCCCCGACGGCGACGTTTTTATGCGCTACCCGCCCGTCCTCGGGGGCCACGACCCGCGTGTAGGCGAGGTTCAAGCGCGCCTGCTTCTCCTGGGCCTCGGCGCTTCTTAGGTTGGCTTTGGCAGTGTCGATCTGACTCGACGCCACTTGCAGCTGGGCCTCTGTCGAAGCGAGCTTTTTCTGCGCAGCGACAAGATTGGACGAAGTGCTGCGAGCGTTCGCGAAGTCATTGTCGAGCTGCTGGCGCGAGGCGAATTCTCTCTGGACGAGAGGTTCGGTGCGCTGAAGTTGGCGCGCCGCGTTCGTCGCATTAGCTTCGGCGACGCCGACTTGGGCGCGAGCCTCCTGTGCATTGGCAAGCGCTGCCGCCTGTTGCGCATTGGCCTGAGCCAGGCTCGCCGCTGCCGCAGCCTGATTGGCGGCAGCCTGGTCGAGTTGCGCCTTGAAAACTGCCGGATCGAGCTCGACCAGCAATTTGCCAGCTGCGACCCTTTGGTTGTCGTCGACGAGGACCTGGGCGACGCGGCCGGCGACCTGTGGCGCGATCATCACCATGTGCGTGTCGATGAAGGCGTCGTCGGTGCTCTCCCATTGGCGCGCTTGCAGCCACCACAATGTGCCGCCCGCGATCATCGCTGCGGCGACGATGAGCACGACGAGCAGACGAAGCGGACTGCGGTACCACGCCGGCGTCGTCTCGCGCGGCGATTGCCGCGTCTGCGTCGCGTCTCCCGGCTGCGCCCGCGGGGTCGGCTCCTCCGTGACGTCCGGTGCAAATCTTTCGAGCTCGTCCAGGCTCACTCGATAACTCCCTCGTTAGAGGGCCCACTGCCGGGTTCAGCGGCAAGACCGTGCCGCAGCAAGTCGATGTGGGCGCGGCACAAAGCATCGATGTCGATAGGGCGGCCGACGTGTGGCTCGAAGGAATGTCGCCACAAGGCGGCAAGAAGAAACGGGGCGATGACGCAGAGCACCACACTTTCGGTATCAATCGGACGAAATTCTCGACATTCGACGCCGCGCTCGAGCAGCTTGCGGAATAGAGCCTTGCCTCGATCGACTACCTCTTCGAGGTAAAAGCGCGCGAGATCGGGAAAATTGCCGGCCTCGGTCAAGACCAGCTTGGGGATGGCGCTGAGCCGAGAGCTGATAACCCGGGCGAACAGCTCTGCCTGTTGCTCGAGGAGCACCATGCTGGGCGCCATTGGGTCGCGGACCATCGTCTCGGCCCGCTCGATAGCCGGCAGCAGCTCTTGTCGCACGACTGCCTTGAACAGTTCTTCCTTGTTTCGGAAGTAGAGGTAAAGGGTTCCCTTCGTAATGCCGGCGCGCGCCGCAACATCGTCAAGCCGAGTGGCGGCAAAGCCGCGCTCGGCAAAGGAGGCAAGAGCGGCGGAAAGGATCTCCGCCGCGGTCACGGCATGCGCATTGCCCGCGGCTATGCGCGCCAGAATTGCTGCGGTGCGCAGTTCCTCGACGAAATTGTGCGGAAAGGTGTCGGTACCGATGCCAAGATTGACCCCTGCGGCTCGATACCGGCCAAAATCCTCGAGCATTATGCCGCGTCGCGAAAAATACGGTCGGGCAGTGCGCCACTGTGGTTCCGGTGTCGGCAAGATCAATGAGGTCGTTGCGGGTGGGCCAGTGCAGCCAGGAATGATGGTCGAGAAAAATTGCGTGACCGATGATCACGTTGTCGCCGAGCACCCCGATCTGGCGCAGCCAGCCGATCGGCGTCTTGCCGTGCCGCCGCATGATCTCGTGAAACTCGACCACACTCTGCGCTGCATGAGTTTGTAATGGCAGCCGGCGTTCGCGGGCGGCCGCCGCACTGTCGCGCAGCAGCTCCTCGGTGCAGGTGTCGACCTGGGCGGGATAAAGCGCACCATCGAGCCGTCCCGACGGGTGCTGGCGTGCCCGGTCGATCAGTCGGAGCGAGCGGTCGAGCCCGTCGCGCCCGGCCTTCTCGTCCCAGTCATAACGCACCTCATAGCCGTTTGGCGTGTACCAGCGGCCGGACCGAAACATAGGCATCGCGTAGGCTCGGATCCCGCTGGCGCCCAGAGTGTCGAGCCAGTCATCGCGCGCCGCGGACAGATCGCACACCGTGGTGACGCCGCTTTGCATTAGCTCGCACAGTGCCACCTCTGTCGCGGCCTTGCGGCCCTCGGCGTCGGCCTCGAACAACGGCAGGTATTCATAGAGCGAGCTCATATAGAGCTGATGGCTACCGACCTCGTCGGTCAGACCCTTCAGCATCGGTTCTGAGGACGGATGGGCGTGGATATCGACAAAGCCCGGCAGGATCGCAAAGCCGCGCCCGTCGATTTCGACTGCATCGCTGTGATCGGTCAGCGCAGCCGGGCCGACCACGGCGAATGTCTCCCCTTCGATCGCCAAATCGACATCGCGATGATAGCAATGGGATTGCGCCGCCTCGTCCCAGGCGACGAGCCAGGCGGCGTTGCGAATCATTTTCCGAGGTTGAGCGGGTTCGAGCGGATCAGGCATGGCATCCATCGAAGCAGAGTCCGAGGTGCAGCGCAAATCGCGTACACGGGCAGCATCACCGGGCCCTTATACTTGGCTTGGACAGCGGGCTTGCGGTCTGATCGAAGCCTGAGGCAGCGCTAAGGATGGCGCGATGAGAGTTGGGATCTCGCTGACGAGCAATCACCCGGACGCGAAAGATCCGCGCCAGGGGGCGCGCTGGATGATCGAGCGAGCCGCGGCGGCACACCGCGCCGGGCTCGACTCTCTGTTTGTCGGCGATCAGCACGTGTCGCCGACGCCGTATTATCAGAATACCCCGATGCTCGGGCGGCTTCTGACGGAGTGGGGCGAGGCCCCCGCTGGGTGCTTGTTCTTGCTCCCGCTGTGGCACCCGGTTCTGGTGGCGGAGCAGATCGGTACGCTGGCCGCCATCGCTAGAGGCCCCTTCATCATGCAATGCGGGCTCGGCTGGGGCGAAGCCCGGTTCGCCGCGATGGGCGCCAGCTACCGAACGCGGCCTTCGGCTTTCGAGGAAGCTCTCGACATCGTCCGGCGCCTGCTGGCGGGTGAGACCGTGAGCTCCTCTCGGCGGTTCCGAGTAACGGAAGCGAGCCTCGCACTGCGTCCGGCCGAGCCCATCGAGGTCTGGATCGGCGCCAGTGCACCGCCGGCGATCGACCGCACGGCGCGACTGGCAGAGGGCTGGATCGCGAGCCCCGGGCTCACCCCCGCAGAGGCGCGCGGGCAGGCCGATTTCTATCTTGAGCGCTGCGCCGCTTACGGCACGCGGCCAGCCGCCGTCGCGCTGCGACGCGACATTTATGTCGGCGAGTCGTCATCCGAGGCGCAAGCAGTGATGAAACATGCGCGAGACCGAGGCTATCGCGGCATTCCGGCAGAGGCTCTGATCGCCGGATCGGTCGAGGAAGTGGTTGAACAGTTTCGGAGCTTCGGGGAACTCGGCTACACCGACATCCTGGTGCGTCATCTCACCAACGATCAGCCAAAGGTCCTGGGCTCGCTGGAGCGGCTGGCAGCGGTGCGCGCGGCACTCGCCTAGGCCGCATTCTGCTCACGAGAAATTCCAGAAGGGTCGTGAATGTTGCTGCGCAATGCTCGGTATATCTCGTGGACCGAGTAGCCAACAGTTTCATCTATCGGTAGTACTGGGAGGACGCCATGGATTGTTGCGGTTATGGCCAAGTCGTTGCGCCCCAACCCTGCATGCGGAGCGCACCGCTGGTCTCGGTCGGGGCGATGCTGTCCGGCGAGGTCGGGCCGCGCGGTTCGACGGCAGCGGCGCGGACGGCCGAGGATGCTTCTGCCGCGCTCGATGTCCTCCGCAAATCGATCTCCTTTGATGTCCATAGCCATGGCGGCACTACCGGTATCACCTCGAAGGCGCCGCCGAGCCGCGATCTCACA
>Ga0126381_100001254_pt1 | contig 27427 bp, 25 predicted proteins | sample PanSoiMetPlot_28_FD_96465 | JGI IMG/M metagenome (GOLD analysis project Ga0126381, IMG submission 96465) | Tropical forest soil microbial communities from Panama - MetaG Plot_28 | ecosystem: Environmental > Terrestrial > Soil > Tropical forest > Bulk soil | place: Panama | collected 2016-02-17
ACACCGCTGCCGACACCTTCGACAAGATCGATAAGAAGCACCTCAATGAGAATGCGGCGATCGTAACGGTTCTGGCATATGCGCTGGCGGATTCACCGGAGCCGGCGGCAAATGCGGGAAACAAGGATTAGAGATTAAGGTTTGGCCCAAGACGGTGGGACTCATTGTTTCCCATGTCTCCGAAAGAAGGAGACATGGGGCACTCGGCCGTCTGATCCCCGCTTGTGAGTGTCCAGAATCTGGATCGCGATCACCGGGTGTGGCATCAGACTAGCTCATTGAGTTGCGGACCAAATAAAAGGCTGGTCGAGCAGTTCACGGGCGCGCGTGATGGCGTCACCCGAATTGTCACCAGTCGCAATAGCTAATTGGTATCGACTTACGGCTCTCTCGCGCTGGTTAGTAAGATCAAAAATCTTCCCCATCTGAATGTAACTCCAGACCTTGGTCCAGTACGGAATGCCGTCGCCCCGTAGCGAGCCCCTATACGCGTTCAGGCTTGCTTGGTAATGCCCCCCTTTCAAATGCAACTCTGCCATGCAGTAATACGCCAGCGAACTCTTTGGGCTTGCCTCAATGTCGCTCTGGTAATCAGCCAACGTCTTGTCCGGTGCACAATCTGGCATTGACGGTTGGTCAGGCTGCTGAGCAACTGCGGCGGAAACAAAGCTCATAGCCAACAGAAGCCACAACTGAAACGTCCTTCCAAGGAAGCTCATTAGGACTCCTTTCGGGACAACCCGAGGCGTCACTCGATTCTGAGCCAAACGCGTGGAGGTCTTCTCTCTGTCCGTAATAGACGAGATCACTTCCTCGAAGGTAGCGTGGAGCCTCAGATCGGCGAAGTAGCTGCGAATTTGTCGGTTCGGCCCGAGCGTATTACGGCAAACCGGAACTTACAATCCCGCATCCTCCCATTGTGGGCTAGATTTTGTGTAACAGGAGGGTATTTGATGAAACGCCGCCGTTCACGCCGCGTTCTAAGGGTTCTCACTGAGGTCGGCATTGCCGCCATGCTCATCAGGAAATACATCCGCCATCGGAGACGCCGCGCAAGAACTAGACATGTCCCTATCCTCGGGATCTAGTCGTCCGCGGTGCCAATTGTGGCCGAGAGTTTATTCCCATTGGGAAGGACCCATCGGTTCATCCTGCGATCGTGTGGCCAGCTACTCGGAAGCTACAAGGGATTAGAGAGAACACCGCGGGCGATTCGGACCAAGGCCGCTGCGCTGCGTTCGACGTCGTCGTCGGACGTGCTCCAGTTGGAGACGCTGATGCGCATGGCCGTGTGTCCCTGCCACTCGGTGCCGCCGCACCAGCAGGTGCCGTCTGCTTGAATCGCTGCGATGATCTGTCGCGTCTGGCCGGGCGTGCCGAAGGATACGAGGACCTGGTTCAGGACGACATCATTGAGGATTGCGAAACCGGCGGACTGGAGACGTGTCGCAAAGAGCCGGGCCTGCCGGCAATTGCGCTCGACAAGTTCGCAAAGGCCGCCTCTGCCGAGAGAGCGCATCGCAGCCCAGAGTTCAACGCCGCGAGCACGGCGCGACGACTCGGGCACGAAGTGCCAGGGTTCACGCTCTTCGCTCGGTGCGAGGTATGCAGCGCTCAAGGACATGGCGGCCTTGAGATGATTCGGATCGCGGACCACCGCCATGCCCGAGTCATACGGAACGTTGAGCCATTTGTGGCAGTCGATTGCCCACGAGTCGGCGTCTTCTGCGCCCCTGAGCAAAGGGGCATACTGCGGCGACAACGCGGCCCACAAGCCGAATGCTCCATCGACATGCACCCAGGCATTGGCATCGCCGGCTCGAGCGCAAATCTCCGCCGCAGGATCGAACGCGCCAGTGTTCACGTTTCCTGCCTGGATGCAGACAAGCGTGCGATTGTCCAGCGGCGGCAACACATCCGCTAGCATGCGGCCCTGGTGGTCAACGGGAACGCGCGTCACGCGCTTGCGGCCGAGTCCAAGCATCGATAGCGCCTTGAGCAAGGAGACGTGAACTTCACCGCCGACAACGACATGAATAGGCGGTGCGCCAAACAACCCGTCTTCTTCAACATTCCATCCTGAACGGGCAAGCAGGGCCGTACGCGCAGCGGCAAGCGCTGTGAAATTGGCGGCAGTAGTGCCGGTGACGAAGCCTCCACCTGCGCTGGTTGGAAGATTGAGGAGTTCCAGAGTCCAGGCGAGGACGATCTCCTCGAGCCTCGCCGCAACAGGAGACATGATCCGCATGGCGCCGTTCTGATCCCATGCCCCGGCGAGCCAATTCGCTGCAAGCGCGGCGGGCAACGACCCGCCAATGACGAATCCGAAGTAGCGAGGGCCGGCGCTGGCAACGGCGGCGGGAGATCCGACCTCATCAAGAAGAGCTAGCGTATCGAGTGGATCGCTAGCGTCACTGGGTAGCGGTCCGCCGAGTCGATCGAGATTAGCAATTGCCGATGGAGACGGAGCGACCGGCCGGTCGGGGAGCGCTGCGATGAATTTGGAGGCACGTTCAGATGCGGCTTGGAGAAGAGTGTTCATTGTGTTCGGGAGGTACGTGGAAAAATTTTACAGACGATTTGGACGCATCCGAAGCATTTTTTGGTCTTTGCTCTAGTCGCGCCAGACGTGATCCTGGGAATCGCGGGCTAGAGTTGGGTGGACGTCTTCGAAATACATGTATTAGTTGCTGACGTCACCGGCACGGCGTGCCCGGAATAAGAAGATTCTGTCGCTGATGTAGCGGAAGGGGCGATGGAAGATCATACCGAGGATTCCAGCGATGATGCCAAGCGACGAGAAGAAGATCGCGCAGATTTCGAGATAGCCTAGAATCACGAAGGGTTTGAGAACCATATCGCTGCTTAGGCCGAGGGCGTTCAAGAGGCCCGCGTCAACTAGGCCGGCCTCAATGCCAAGCATGCCGGACGCAAGGAGAAGGACGGTAGCGCTCATCGCCACCATCCGCGCGGGACCCCTCAGGTTCATCCAGGGTTTCTGCATGGCCGTGACCTCTCCGGCTGCGGGCGCAGCTACCTGGGGACAATGCGATTGTGCAACAGATCCAGGCCCGGAATATACGGGAAAATCACGAAGCAAGGTTACGCTTGATTTCCCGCATTTGCTACCGTTGCGCTTCCTGCTTTGTTTCCCGCAAGATGGATGGAACTTGCGGAGAACCCTTTGAAATCAGCGTCTGACAACCGGCTGACCGAGACTCGCGATGTCCTGATCGAAACTTATGCCATCAATGATGCAATGAACCAGCTTCTGCTTGCGCATCTTGATCCGCGCGCTTGGCGCGCGCAACTGCCGGAAAAGCGTCATGCGGGAAGAACGATCGCCGCGATCTACGCGCATCTTCACAACAGCAGGCTTGTATGGCTGAGGAATTCGGCTCCTCATTTGAGGTGCCCTGCGCCGCTTGATCCCTACCGTTGCACGATGAAGCGGGCATCGAGCGCGCATAAGAAGAGCGCAGCGCAGTGTCTGAGCATGCTTGCGGATGCGCTGTCTGGCGAACCGGAGCGGAAGGTAACGAAATTCTCGCGCGGAAGCTGGGCACGGACATGGCCTGCAGGTGCAACAATGTTCGCTTACATGTTTTCGCACGAGGCGCATCATCGAGGCCAGATCATCATGTTGGCGCATCAGCTGGGCTATAAGCTTCCCGATCGCGCCTGGGGCGGCATCTGGCAGTGGGATCGGCTCTGGAAAGAGCACGGGTTCGCGACGCGCCCGCGGTGATGTGGGCGGAGCCGTCTCGGAAAAGAACCGGAATCAGGCCTCGTGAGCAGTGGGGACGTGAGGCTGAGGTACAAGCTCAGTAAGGGCGATGCCGGACATGATGAGCATTGCGCCAGCCGCCGGAACGAGCCCGAGACGTTCGCCCGTGACAAAGAACGAGGTGATCCACGCAAAAGCGGGCTCGAGGGCGAGGATGAGCGCCATGGGCGTAGCGGGCAAGATGGACTGTGCCCAGCTCTGAATGGAGAAGGCCGCAGCGGTGGCAAAGGCCGCTGCAATGAAAAGCGCCATGGCAAGTCGCGGCGTGAAGTGGACGCGGGGGTGCTCGATAAACGGGAGACTCGCGGCCATGAAGAACGCGCAGAACCCGACCTGCAGGAGGGCGAGCGGCCGAAATGGAATGCGCGGTGACGTGTGCCCCAGGGCAATGCAATGGAAGGCGAATGCGATGGAGCAGCCGAAGGTGAGAATGTCGCCGGCGTTGATCGAGGAGAAGTCGGGCAAAAACGCGGACACTGTTCCTGAGGAAACTGACGCCGCCGGCGGGGCCGTCAGGAAAAGGATGCCGATGAAGGCCAATCCGGCGCCGAGGAAAGCGTTCCAGCGGGGCGGGCGCGCACCCGGGGGGCGGAGCGCAGGGACGATCGAAAACAACGGGACGAGAACAACCACAAGTCCGGTGATGAAGGCGGACTTCGAAGGCGTGGTGCGAACGAGTCCGATCGTCTGGAACTGGTAGCCCCCGGCAAGACATAGGCCGACGAGCGCGCCGGAACCGATGTCACTGCGGCGGATGGTCCCCCAAGAGCGGTGATATGCAATGGCGAGCAGCAGGAAAGCCAGCGTCATGCGCATGAGGTTGAAGGCCGCAGGCGATGCGTCGGCAAGCGCTCCCTTAATGACCACGAAGGTGGATCCCCAGATGGCGACCACAAACGTCATCAGTAAATAGGCGCGGAGTTTCACGGACCTTAATTCTCTGGTGCTGCGAGCGCGTCCTGACCGGCAACATATGTCTTCAGAACGCCAGTAAACAGAAGCGCGGGGGCGCCGACCTTGTAGAGATCGCGATCGACAAGGATAAAGTCGGCGTCGTACCCGGGGAGAAGTTTGCCTTTGTGCTTTTCGGCGAACTCCGCGTATGCAGAACCTTGCGTGTAAGCGGCGAGGGCCTGGCCGCGGGTGAGTTTGTTTTCCGGGAAGTAGGCTTTCGTGCCGGCTTCATTCATGCGGGTGCAGGCGGCATAAAGTCCGCGGAAGGGCGTGACCGGCTCCACTGGGTAGTCGGTGCCAAAGGCCAGCGCGACACCGGCATCGAGAAAGGCCTTCCACGCGTAGGAGTAGGCGGCGCGCTTGGGACCGAGCCGATCGACAGCCCAGTTCATGTCAGTGAGCAGGTGGTTCGGCTGCATGCTCGCGATCACGCCGAATCGCTTGAAACGCGGGATGTCTGCAGGATCGACGACCTGGGCGTGCTCGATGCGATTTCGCGCAGTTTGCAATACGCCGGGTTGCGAGAACGCATCCAGCGCCATGGCCGTGCCCTTGTCGCCGATGGCGTGAAAGCCAATCTGGAATCCGGCTTTTGCCCGTTCAACAGTCATCTGATCGAGCTGGTCTTTCGCGTACTGGGGGAGGCCGGAGTTGTTGGGATCGTCAGTGTAGGGGTCTTTTAGCGCGGCGGTGCGGGAACCGAGAGAGCCGTCCATGAAGCCTTTGAGCATGCCGGTGTGAAGCATCGGGTCATTGAGATTGTGGTGCGCGCGCATCTTCAGAAGCTCATCAAGAGAGTCTTTGAAGGGAAGCCACTCGCTTATGTGCAGATGGAGATTACCCTCCTTCTCCATTTCCTCAAAGACGAGGAAGTCCTCCCAGTCGCTGAAATCCTGCACGCTCGTGACGCCGTGGGAGAGGGCGTCCCTGATGGCGAGTTCGTCGCCTTTGCGGCGCTCTTCGTGCGTGGGCGGCGGAATGACTTTGTAGATAAGGCCTTGCGCAGACTCGCGAACAATGCCGGTCGGCTCGCCATTGGCGTCGAGATCGATGGCTCCGCCCTGTGGAGGGGTGGTCTTGCTGCTGATTCCAGCCGCAGCGAGCGCGGCGGAGTTGGCGACAGCGATGTGTCCGTCGATGCGATCGAGAAATGTGGGATGGTCGCCGGTCACCTTGTCGAGATCCCGACGAGTCGGGAGAACATTGTTGGCCCAAAGAGTGTGGTCCCAGTTGCCGCCGGTGAGCCAATGGCCTGGGGCCGCGTCTTTCGCCGCGGACTGGATTTTCGCAAGCATCTCATCGAGCGATTTGACGCCGGTGAGGTCGACGTTAAGCTTGGTGCGGCCGGCGCCGCCAAGATGAGTGTGCGCATCGTTGAAGCCGGGGAAGAAGAAGGTGCTTGTGCTGGCTGAGTCGAGATCGTGAAGCATTGTCTTCGGCCCGGCGAGGCGCGTGATGTCCTCAGACCTGCCGATGGCGAGGATCTTGCCGTTACCGATGGCGATGGCTTCGACGATCTGGGGCTTGCCTTCAGCGAAACCTTCGCCGGTGTAGATGACGCCATCGAAGAAGATCATGTCGGGTGTGCCGGGAATCGGCTTGGGCAAAGCGGCTGTCGTCTTCGCGCGCGTGCTGTGCTTGCTGGGAGAGGTTTGGGCACAGCACAACAGCGAAGCGGCAATCGTCAAGACAGCCAGGGAAGGAACTGTGCGCATGGGCGCAGTGTAGCAGACGAGGAATTCTGGACGAATCAAGCTGGGAAACCGGGAATCTATGTGGTCGAGGCTCCTACTGCTCTGCGGCCCATTCCGTCATGGCGAGAGTGAGCAGAAGAACGCGCCGGAGACCGAACTCACGATTCTTGTCGGTGTACCACTCGGCCAGGGTGTGCGCGCCACCCCCATCACCTCCGGCGCCGACGGAGAGTGCAGGAATGCCGAGCGCGATAGGAATATTGGCGTCGGTTGAACCGAGGCGAAGATCGGTCTGAATGCCGAGGTGGCGATCGACAGCGCGCAACGCTTCGAGAAGTGGAGAGTCGTCGGCGAGCTGTGCAGCGGGGCGATCGCCGATCTTGTCGATGGTGAATGCGACCGATCCGCGGCGGTATGTGCCGATGCTTTTTGGGGCGAGGTTGGCTTGATCGACGGCGTCTTCGGTGGCGCGATGAAGAGCTACTTCCAGGCGGAGAAGTTCCTCAGAGCTTGTAGAGCGGAAATCGATCGAAGCGGAGGCGCTCTCGGGTATGGAATTAACGCTGGTGCCACCCTGAATGGTGCCGATGTTGAGCGTCGTTGTCGGCTTCTCCGGCAACGGGGTACGCGCCAGGGCAGCAAGAGCCGTGGCGAGAGCAGCGATGGGATTGGGCGTGCCGGCGTCGGTGAAGCTGTGGCCGCCGGGTCCGTTAATTGTGACCTGGAAGCGGCGACTGCCGAGGGCTTGAGTGACCGCGGAGTCCGCGCCGGCGCCATCGAGCACGATGTGGGCCGCAACGCGGCCAGCAAGGGTGTGCTGTTCGTAGAAATGCCGGATGCCTCGCAGATCACCTTCGCCTTCTTCACCTACGTTGCCGAGAACGACGATAGGAACGGCAAGCTTGGCCCCGGCGTGAAGTATTGCCTCGGCGAGGGCCAGCATGCCGATGACACCGGCCGCGTTGTCGCATGCGCCCGGCGCAGCGAGGCGGGTTGCACCATTAACCGGAGTCACGCTCGGATTGAGGACTGTACTGGCGGGAAAGACGGTGTCAAGATGCGCCGAGAGAACCACGACGGGCCCTGTGCTCTCCGGCGGAAGGTGTGCGGCAGGCAGGAAACCGAAGACATTTCCGATGGCATCGGTCTGGACCTTTTGGAGTCCAATCTCGGCGAAACGGGAGGCGAGCCAGGAGGCGCGCGCCGTTTCGCCGAACGGCGGAGCCGGAATCGCGACGAGTTCGGCCTGGCGATCAATCAGCGTCTTCGGATTGTTGTGCAGCCACGCGAACGCGGCGTGCACCGGGCGCTGCGCGGCGAGCGCCGTGACGCGCGCAAAGATCGAACTGCGCGGAAAGATGGCCATCCAGATTTCAGAGTAGCAGCAAGGCAGGGAACAGGTGACCGAGGGAACAAGGGGCAAGGGAACAGGGATTAGGGATTAGAAACGGGCGCGCCTATTGGTATTCGACGGAGTGGAGGAAGAGCCCGCGGGCTGGCGCGGTAGGTCCGGCCAGCCTCCGGTCGCGAGATGCAAGAATCGACGGAACGTCGTCGAGGCTGATGTCGCCGCGGCCAACGTCGAGCATGGTGCCGACGAGGTTGCGCACCATGTGGTGGAGGAAGCCGTTTCCACGAACGCGGTAAATCAGGAGGTTGAAGCCTTCTCTGGTCTGCTCGTGCCACTCGGAAGCGTAGATGGTCCGCACCGTCGTCCGGATTTCGATCTGGACCGACGGATCGCCAAAAGGGTCGCCGGGTGCCCCATCCATCCGGCGCTTTTGGCGGACGGGTGGGAAGCCGGAATCCCGCGTGCGCGTTGCAAGATCGGGGTCGGAGGCTGCGAAACCCTGAAAATCGTGCTCGCCTGCAAAGGCCCGGGCAGCGCGTTGGAGGAGGTCGAGATCGAGACGCCAGGAATACGCATAGACGTAGCGCGACAGAAACGGTGGACAGATCTGACGAGCGGCGGGCTCAATGGGAAGAACGCGATATTCGTAGGTTTTAGCGACGGCAGAGTGCCGTGCGTGGAACGCATCAGGAACGATTTCTGCTGCAGTGATCCGGATTGAGCCGGGCAGCGTGCGGTTAAGTGCACGCAGGAGATTCTCCGGAGGGATGCGCGCCTGCAACGGAAAGCTCGCGACCTGGGCAAGTGCATGCACTCCTGCATCGGTACGGCCTGAGCCCTGAGGCAGAGGAGACTCACCGACGATCCGATGGAGCGCAGATTGCAAGTCGCCCTGGATCGTCGGCAGGCCGGGCTGGACCTGCCATCCCTGGAAATCGGTGCCGTCGTACGCGACTGTCAGTTTCCATGTCTGGATGGGCTGGGGTGCGGCCTGTGTGTTCTCTGTCACGGGAATCAGCTTAGATAACAGGGTAATTGACCGGAAGGGCCGATTCGGTCAGTCGAATTCAGTGGGATATACTCAGCTTTTCGTGTCATATGCGCTCGGGAAGTTCTTCAAGATGGGAACGAATTGCCGGCCGCGCACGTAATGCTTATTGACCCGACGGTCAAATGACGTAAGGGAGCGGAGAGCGCCACGCAGGATCACAAAAATTGCGTCCGGAGCTGCACTCCGGGCGTCTTGTATAAACGGCACCCCACATGCCTCAGCGACTCGTGGAGATGAAACATGCAATTGTTCGGTATTCGTGTGTTCAAGAATCAGAAGTCGACCGTACGCCCGGCAGCGCGCAATGGAGGACAGCGTCTGCGGGCATTGACTGCGGCGATGCTGACATTGGCAGCAGGAGTGCCCTCGGGATTCGCTCAGCAGCAGCAAACGAACGTTGTGCTGGGGGCTGGGCAGAAGCAACCGGAGAAACAGGCTTCGGAGTTGCCTCAGGCTCCTTCTCTGCAGCTTACACAGCCAGTTGATCTGCGTACAACGGATCGCAATTTCTCAAAGCCGTTTGCACCGATGCTGGGAAATCCGATCAATATGTACCGGCCGACTACGATCGAGAAAGCGAGCTTTGCGAATTCGGTCAGGCTCGACAACCTGGTCAGGGACGGGAAGATTTATTTGAGTCTGTCGGACGCGATTGCGCTGGCGATTGAGAACAATTACGACATCGCAATCTCGCGCTACACGCTGGACATCGCGGACACCGATATTCTGCGTACGAAAACCGGTGCGCTTCCACTCGGTGTACCAACCGGCCTGGTTACAGGTACGCAGGGCGGATCGGTTACGGTTCTGACGACGGGCGGCGGCCCAGGTGGAACCACAGGCGGTTCGGCCGGCGCTGCCACTGGTTTGGGAGGTCAGAGTTTTACGACTGCGGGCACCGGGCCTTTGCCCCAGCCGCGTGATCCAACAGTCTCTGGAACAATCCAGTTTGAGCGGGTGAAATCGCCGCAAACAAGCCCCTTTTCTCCACGAGCCTCCACGAATACGAATTCCTACGACTTTGCTTACAATCAGGGCTTTGCTCCAGGGACTGCACTGCAGATCGGCTGGAACAACGCCCGCACCACGACTGCCGGCGGCTTCAATCCGTACAGCCCCCAATTGACCTCCAGCTTTAAGGCAACGGTGACGCAGCATCTCTTGTCGGGTGCCGGCATCTGGGTCAACAAGAGGTTCATGTACCAGGCAATGAACGATCGACGGATCGCGGATTCAGGTTTCCGTCAGCAGATTCTCTACACCGTGAACCAGGTGGAGAGCATTTACTGGGGACTGGTAAGCGCGTACGAAGATGTACAGGCCAAGGAACGCGCCCTGGCCCAAAGCACCAGGACCGCCGAAGACACCCACAAACAGCTGGAGATAGGCACGATGGCTCCTCTGGATGTGGTGCAGGCTGACTCAACTGTGGCCACGGACAAGCAGGCCCTGACCGCATCACAGAGCACGTTGAACTATCAGCAACAGATCATCAAGCAGGCGATCGCAAGGAACCTGAACGATCCGAAGCTGGCGACGGCGCCTGTGATTCCGACCGACCGCATCAGCCTTGAATCGACCTCGGAAGAAACGCAACCTGTGGAAGACCTGGTGCAGACTGCGTTCAAGAACCGGCCTGAGCTTGAGCAGGCCATGTTCACTCTGCGCAATGATGAAATCACATTGAGGGGCGCCCGGAATGGCCTGCTGCCGACACTGGATGTGTATGGTTTCTACGGAGCTTCGGCCATCGGCGGTGCGCCAAATCAGAACTGCCACTTCGGGACCATCAGCTGCGCCGCTCCTACGGAAAGCGGGTACGGAGATGTGCTCAACAACCTTGTCAACGGAAGCTCGCCGGATAAGGGTATCGGCTTCACGCTGAACGTCACGATTCGGAATCGCGAAGCCCAATCAATTCAGGCCCGGTCGATGATGGAGTATCGGCAGTCAGAGCTGCGGCTGGCGCAGTTGTATACGCAGATCCGGATGCAGGTGGTGAACGCACAGTTTGCGTTGACGAACGATCGCGCCCAGGTGCAGGCGTCGATTGCCGCACGTGACTATGCACAGCAGAGCCTGGATGCGGAGCAGAAGAAGCTGCATCTCGGCGCCTCGACGACCGCGCTTGTGCTGCAGCAGGAGCGCAATCTGGCTACGGCAGAGAATAACCTGATTGCGGCGAATGCGGCATTTGCGAAAGATCGGGCAGGCTTGTACCAGGTGCTGGCGACAACGCTGCAGCACTACGGAATCAATCTGCAGGATTCAGCAAAAGGCACGGTGAATGCAGCGCCAGTGATTCCGGGAGTCCAGCCCGCACCGAATCCACCGGCGGCAACGCCCCCGCCGCCTTCCTCAGGCAGGTAGAGGAAATCGAGCAAAACCAAAGGCCCGGCGAGATGCCGGGCCTTTGGCTTTGCAGAGCTGAAGTATCGAAATCCATCTCCTGGCTGGCAAGAGCTGAAATTTCGACAGAAGGTTGCTAAAGATTTCGACAGCAGATCTCCAGCGATCAGTGGCCTACTGAGGTATGAGGGATAACGAAGTTATCTCTTGCAGTGGACAGGAAGGATGGATGAATAGGAGAAGGATTCTTTTTGCAGCCGGCTCCGTCGTCGCAGGTGGTGCGATTGGCATCGGCAAGGCGGACGCTCTCGGTCTCTTGCCGATCCACGGACCGCGTGACATGACGGCTGGCAAGTTTCATGCCTTGCGCAGGTTCGTTGCACTCGATAAGGGGCGCATCGCGTACGTCGATGTTGGCGCTGGCCCGGCGGCACTGTTTTTGCATGGGTTTCCATTGAATGGCTTTCAGTGGCGTGGAGTGATTCCAAAACTCTCAAGGTTCCGGCGGTGTATCGCTCCAGATTGGATGGGGCTTGGATACACAGAGGTCGCCGAAGGTCAGCGCGTAGCACCAAGAGCGCAGGCGGCAATGCTGGCGCAGCTACTCGACAGGCTTTCGATCGAAGGTGTGGACATCGTTGCCAACGACAGTGGCGGCGCAATTGCGCAACTGTTTACGGTTCAAAATCCGCAGCGGGTCAGGAGTCTGCTGTTGACCAACTGCGATACGGAGCCAGACAGTCCTCCACCGGCAGTGCTTCCCGTCATTGAGCTCGCGCGCAAGGGCAGGTATGCGGATGAGTGGCTGGCGCCGTGGCTCGCGGACAAAACGCTCGCGCGCTCAAAGACTGGCCTCGGAGGAGCGTGCTACATGGATCCGAATCATCCCACAGACGAGGCGATTAAGACTTATCTGGCGCCTCTGGTTGCTTCTCCACAGCGAAAGAAGCTGACAAACGCGTATGCCATTGCGCTCGGCCCAAATCCGCTCACAGGCATCGAATCTGAGCTCAGGCGCTGCACCATGCCGTTGCGGATTGTTTGGGGCACCGGTGACAAGATCCTTTCGCAGGGAGGTGCGGACTATCTTTCCCACACTCTTCCGAATTCGCGAGGGGTGCGGCGCGTGCCAGGAGCGAAGCTTTTCTTTCCCGAAGAGGTGCCCGACGTGATTGTTGAAGAGGCGCGGCATCTGTGGAGTGTTTGAGAATGGTGGCGATTGTGTCCGTGAGCAAAGCTCATGAGAGTGGATTGCGCCGATGGTATTCTGCTCTCGAGACCGTGTTATCCAAGAGCAGCGACAATACAACCCCGGAGATGTCCTCCGATCATCTGCTCCATTTGTCGAGCGTAGGTGTGCGCGACGTGTACTGCCAGGGGCACTGCCGCGGGCATAGTGCGGAGGAATACTCAAGCACCACGACGCTGGTGTTTCCATATCGCGGAACGTATGTGCGCCATCTAGGCGGGAATCAGGCGGTCGCAGAGGCTAATCAGATTCTGTTTTTCAATGCCGGCGAAGGATATCGGATAAGCCATCCGATCGTGGGCGGGGACGCAAGTCTTTCACTCACGATCCATCCGTCGTTACTTCTGGAGATGGCGCCGGTTTCGCTTCTGCACGAAAGAGCAAAAGGTACGTTTCGATGTCAGCGCCTGCGAATCGACGCACGCACGCAGGCACTCGTGGCGATGTTGCGGCACAGCCTGCGCCAGAAGATTGCAGAACCGCTGGAGGCTGAAAGCCTGGCATTGACTCTTGTGCAGCGCGCGCTGGGACCTCGGACAAGTCGTGCGGCCGCCGGCAGCGCCGGCCGGCGACACCTTGTGGACCGCATCAAGCTATTGCTCGCCGGTGATCTGACCCGGCGCTGGACGCTGGGCGACATCGCCGCAGAGGTTCCTTGGTCGCCTATCTATCTGACCCAAGTCTTCCAGGAGGTTGAGGGCATGCCGCTCTATCGGTATCAACTCCACTTGAGGCTGGCGCGATCGCTTGACCTTCTCGATCGGTACGACGATTTGACCGCATTGGCGTTGGAGGTTGGCTTCTCAAGCCATAGTCATTTCAGCGCCGCGTTTCGCCGGGCGTACGGACGTTCTCCTTCCGAATTCAAGCGCTTTGCCCTTGGGCGAATTCGCTAAAGAATCCGACAGCGGCGCTCACAGTCTCCGTGGCGTAATGATCCTACCCGTATCTCGGGTAAGGAGAACAAGACAATGTCTGCAGGAACCTGTGCAGTATGCGACTATGCGCTCGACGGAAATGCAATCAAGGTGAAGATTGACGGCAAGGAAGTGGAAGTGTGCTGCGAAGAGTGTGCGCAGAAGTTGAAAGAAGCCAATGCTTCGGCGAAGGCTGCAAGCTGAAACGAGCTGAAAAAGCAAGTGACGCGGGCGCTGTGCCGGTTCATGAAAGGGGGACCGGCATGACGTCTGCGAACAGAGCGCGTTAAGTTCAGCGTTCGGCAACGAGGTCGAGGAGGTCGAAGAACTCCGGAAAGCTGATGGCTGCCGATTCGGCGCCCTGGATCAGCGTTTCGCCCTCGGCACGGAGGGCGGCGACACTGAAGGCCATGGCAATGCGATGATCGCCGCCGGAGTCAATGACGGCGCCATGAAGCGTCTGGCCGCCGGGAACGTCGAGTCCATCCTCGAACTCTTCGACTTCGGCGCCCATCGCGCGGAGATTGCGCGCAACGAGCGCAATGCGATCTGATTCCTTGACGCGGAGTTCCTTCGCGTCGCGGATACGGATGCCGCCGCTCGTGTACGGACCAATAGCAGCGAGAACGGGGAGCTCGTCGATGAGCTGCGCAGCGAGTGCACCGCTTATTTCGGTGGAACCAAGACCCTCCGGATCTGTGGTGATCTGCACCGTGCCGGCAAGTTCTGCGTGGGACTCCTGAAGCTGAAGGACGGCGATTCGCGCGCCGAGCGTTGTCAGAACATCGAGGAGCGTGGCACGCGTGGGGTTGAGGCCGAGCGCGTCAATAATGAGACCGGAATTAGGGAAGAGCGCTGCAGCACAGAGGAAAAACGCTGCGGAGGAGATGTCGCCGGGAACGGAGGCATCAATTGCGTTCAGTGTCTGAGGGCCGGTGATGGTGACGGAGTCTATAGAGCGGGTGAGATTTGCGCCGAATGCGCGGAGAGCGAGTTCGCTGTGGTCACGGGTTCGCAGTGCTTCTCGCACTGTTGTCTTCCCGGGCGTTTGCAGACCCGCGAGGAGAACGCACGTCTTCACTTGCGCGCTGGGAACGGGCGTAGTGTAGTCGATTGCGTGGAGCGGCGCGCCGTGGATCGTGACAGGCGCGTGTCCATCGGTCAGGGTGAGATTTGCGCCCATCTCGAAGAGCGGTTTTCGAATGCGCTCCATGGGGCGTCGCGAGAGCGATGCATCACCGATAAGCGTGAAGCTACCCCGCTGCGGCGCGAGCAGTCCGGAGATCATGCGTATCGTTGAGCCCGAGTTTCCGCAGTCGAGCGGATGATTCGCAGGAGTAACGCGGCCGCCTACTCCGTCGATTTCGATGTTGCCTCCGTCCATCTTGCGAACGCGAGCACCGAGTGTCTCCATACATGCCAGCGTCGAAGCACAGTCCGCACCGGTGGAGAAGTTCGAGAAGCGCGAGGTGCCTTCGGCAAAAGCGCCTAGCATGCCGTAACGATGGCTGATGGACTTGTCGCCGGGCAGGCGCAGCGTGCCGAGAATATTGCGTGCGGGGCGGATGATGCGTTCTTGCGTAGCGGAGGACAAAGGGGCTCCAAGAAGTAGTGTCTATTTCAGTTTAAAGGGAGTAGGGAATCGGGAGTAGGGAGTAACAAACCCCTGGGCTATTTGACACGGAGGACGATAATCGTTTCATCGTCGAAGCGGTCTTTGGCGCCCTGGAATTGGGTAACATCAGCCAGAATTGCATCGGCGACGTGCTGAGCCGGGAGACCGCGGCTGCTGCAGAGGAGTCGGGCGAGGCGGGCTTCGCCGTACATCTCGCCGTTTTCGTTTTCAGCATCGAGGATTCCGTCGGAAACGAAAACGATGGCGTCGCCGGGCTGCGTCGCTACGTTGAATTCCTCATAGGTGGCATTGGGAAACATGCCGAGGGGGAAGCCTTCGGCTTTAACCGTGACAATCTGCCCGCTGCGGCAGAATACCGGCTGCACCGCGCCTGAGTTAGCGACCGTGAGAGTCTGGTTCTCGTCGTTCCAGAGAGCGAAGAGCATCACGACATATTGCGAGTCGAGCTTCCGTTCCTGGAGAGCATCGTTGAGCAGCGCCAGCATCGCGGCAGGCTCGGGTTTCTGTTGTGCAGCCGAGCGCATGATGCCGCTGACGAGGGCCGCGAAGAGAGCAGCCGGGGCCGCTTTGCCGCTGACGTCGCCGAGGACAATCGCGGTCTGGCCGGTGTCGTATTGGATGAAGTCGTAGAGGTCGCCGCCGATGGCGCGGGCAGGCAAAAAGCTAACAGCAAATTCGGCATGTTCGTGCGCAGGGGGCGCATGAGGCAGCAGGCGGAGCTGGACTTCGCGCGCCATGGCGATGTCGCGCTCAAGTTGCTGCTCCTGGCGCTTGACCGCCTGGTATAGACGAGCGTTTTCGATGGCGATCGCGACCTGCGCCGCCATGGTCGTGAGGATGCGAACGTGGTCGTCGTTGAAGAAAGCCGTGCGTGTGTGTTCGAGATCAAGAACGCCGATGACCCGTTCCTTGTAGAAGAGCGGAACCACGAGTTCCGAGCGCGTTTCGGGGTTCATCGGAAGATAGCGCTGGTCCTTGCGCACATCGGGGACATTGATCGGGCGCCACTCCCGCACGGCGGCGCCGACGAGGCCACTGCTGACGGAGATTCGTCGCATCGGTGCGTGGATGTGGCCGAAGCGCCAGGCATAGCGCGTGATGAGCGTCTCGCCTTTCTCATCGAGGAGCATGATCGAAAACATCTGGTAGTCGATGAGGCGGCGCAGAAGAGTGCCTACCTTGGCCAGGAGCGGATCGAGATCGAGGATGGAGATCAACTCGGTGGAAATCTCGTTAAGGACTGCGAGGGCTTCGGCCTGGCGTGAGACGCGGTTGTAGAGGCGGGCGTTCTCGATTGCCTGGGCAATGCGGGAGCCGGTTAGCGTGAGCAGGTGGAGGTGCTCTGGCTTGAAGAAGTTGGGTTGTTCGCTCTCCAGGTCGAGCACGCCGATCAGGCGGTTCTTGGCGATCAGCGGGATTGCGAGCTCAGAGCAGACGTTGGGATTGGCCGGGATGTAGCCCGGCACTTCAGTGACGTCCTTGATGAGCATGGATTGCCGCGTTTGCGCCACCTGCCCGACTACCCCCTTGCCAAGCGGGATGCGCATGCGCTGAGCTTCCGGCGTATGTCCGATCTGGAAGCGCATACGCAGATCGTTGGTGCGCTCATTGAGGAGGAGAATCGAGAAGATTCGGTACGGAATGATAGAACGAACCATCTCGGAGATGCGGTTGAGCAGCGTCTGCAAATCGAGCGTGGTGTTGAGAGTGTCGGCCATCTGGGCCAGGAACGTGAGATCCGTGGACTCGATGCGGACGTTAAGCGGATCGAGGTGCGCGTGCGGATTGTCGGATGGCGCGGGGCGGTAGTCGCCCTCGTACTCGGGCTGCGGTCGCGTAGTAGGCGGGGTAGAAGACATGGGGACTGAGGCGATGATATCGCAGGGGTCGGGGGCAGGAATTAGGGATTAGGAACACAGGTTCCGGCTGAAAGACGACTACATCCTTATTGCTCTCACCATTCTCGTCGGGAAAGTCAGCGCTGGTATCCGGATTACAGGATTAACAGTCGATTCGCCTCGCCGTGTGAAAAGAAAATCATGCCCAGCACGGCTGCACGAGCGGCCAACAAAAATCAATTGCGAAATCAAAGAGCAATCAGGAAGCTTGCGCCGGCCTTTACTCTGCGCCGAGTTCGCGGACGATCGAAACGGACGCCGAGGCGCCAATGCGGTTGGCTCCGGCCTCAAGAATCGTCTTGACGTCGGCAAGTGCGCGGATTCCACCCGAAGCCTTGACCCCGCAGCGTCCGCCGGCTACGCCGCGCATTAGGGCAACGTCGGCCGCGGTCGCACCGCCATTTGCGAAGCCAGTAGAGGTTTTGATGAAGTCCGCGCCGGCCTGGATCGCAAGTTCCGCGCCGCGGAGTTTTTCTTCTACGCTGAGCACCGCGGTCTCAAGAATGACCTTGAGGATCGCGCCGTGGTGGTGTGCAACATTGGCTACGGCATGCACAGTATGCTGCACGGCATGATGATTGCCGCTCTTCAGCTGCCCGATGGGGATGACCATGTCGAGTTCTTTTGCCCCGAGGCGCGCCAGAGCAGCAGCCTCCTGGCGGAGAGTGGAGACAAGCGATGCGCCGAAGGGAAACCCGATGACAACGCCAACTGGAATACCGGTGCCTGAGAGGATCTCAACTGCGGTTGGAACCCACATGGGGTTGACCATGGCGCATGCGAAGCGATAGCGAATGGCCTCGTCGCAGAGGCTTTCGATCTGATCGCGCGTAGCCTCCGGCTTCAGAAGAGTGTGGTCGATGATTTGTGCAAGAGATTGCCAGGTAGCGAGCGACTGTTTGGTAAATCCGGCTGAATCGAATGTCCCGTGATCGAACTCGAGGTCCTCATCCCGGATCGGGGTAATGGCTGGCATATTCTTGCTCCTTCTTCACCGCTCTTCAGAGTTGGCGGTTCTACAGCTTTATTCCGGCAGTTGAGTATAGTCCCGGTGTCAAGGCTGAGCCAATGGGGCGTTAAGTACCGGGATCACGAAAGGAACTGTATGGTTATTCATTCACTCTGCCCGCTTCCGCCGGGGTGGCTCGCGATGTCCATGCGGGCAATCAAACCGTCGCGAAATTGGTACGTATGGTAGACGGTGGTGTCGATCAGCAGGTTGCCTTTTATGTCGTGGACGACCTGGTGCACTTCGACGATCCACTTTCCGTGTTCGCCCGGCTCAATGCCGACCGGCTCGACGTGCGGATTGAGCGTTACGAACTGCCGTGACCAGTAGGCACGAACGGCTTCTTTTCCATCGACGTGACCGCCTTCCATTCCGTTCGCCCATTTCACCTCAGGATGCATCCGTGCGATTACCGCGTCGATATTCCGGGAGTTGAAATCCCGGTACGCAAGACGCAGAACTTCCAGTTCATTGCTCATGTTTTGTCTCATACCGGTTAGATGCTACTCAGGGTGATCGGGAGACATGAGGCAAATATCCGGCAGATTGCGATAGCGCTCGGCATAATCCATTCCATAACCGATGACGAATAAATTTGGTATGGAGAAACCCACGTATTCCGCTTCAATTCTTTCGATCCGGCGTGACGGTTTATCGAGCAGAGCGGCCATCCGAAGGGTTCTGGGCTTGTGCTGGACAAAGATCTTGCGGAGATAGGAGAGCGTGAGGCCGGTATCGAGGATGTCTTCAACGATGAGGACGTTTTTGCCTTCGATCGGCTCATCGAGGTCCTTGATGAGCTTGACCGCGCCGGAGGAGCGCTGCCCTTTGCCGTAGCTTGAGACGGCTACGAAGTCGAAGGTTGTGTCGACACTGACGCAACGCGCAAGATCGGCGAGGAATATTGCAGCGCCCTTTAGGACGCCAACCATCACAAGCTTCTCATCGTTCAAATCGCGCGTGATCTGCGCTCCCATTTCGGCAACGCGATCGGCTATCTGCTGACGCGTATAGAGAACCTCAAGTCCCTGATATGTGACGGTCGCCATGATGACAGTATCGCGCGCGGAAAGGAGTTGCGCCAGAATACGTTGAAAGTCTGAGGAAATGAGGCGCGCCAAAACGTGGCAAAGCTCCTCCAATCTGTGGCGCGTCTATACTGAAAGGAATGATTCCTTACCTGCATCTCGGGCATTTCCCTATTCCCACCTTCGGGTTGATGCTGTGGCTGGCCGCGGTGGCCGCTGCCTTCATCGTTGACCGTGGGTTCAAGCGGGCCAACATAGACGGAGACGCTGTGGGAATGGTGGCCATCGCGGTTCTGGCCGGTATCGTTGGCGCCAAGCTGTGGCACGTAATCGACACGCCGAGCGAATTTCGCGATATGGGCTGGCGGGTCTTGTGGGATACAGCCGGATTTGCATGGTTTGGCGGAATGGTATTCGGGATCTCGGCGCTGGTGATTCAAGGATGGTGGGCGCGGATCGGAGCGCTCCGGTTTTTAGACCTAGCAGCGCCTGCCGCAGCGATCGGGTACGGAATTGGACGGATCGGGTGCTTTCTTTCCGGGGACGGCTGCTATGGAATCGAGACGAAGCTGCCCTGGGGCATGAGTTTTCCCAATGGAATTGAGCCTACGCCTCCGGGTATTCGCGTGCATCCGACGCCGCTCTATGAGTTCGGGGTAGGTCTTTTGATCGGGTGGTTCCTCTGGTGGCGGGGTGGAAAGAAGCACGGAACAGGCGCCGTTGTTGGCCAGTATCTGGTGTTGAGCGGACTCGCACGCTTTCTCGTGGAGTTCATCCGGCGCAATCCGAAGGTCCTCTGGGGATTGTCGAATGCCCAGCTTGCCAGCGTCGGCTCGGTTCTCGTGGGGATTGGCTTGATCTGGTGGGCGGCGCGACGGCCTGCGACCGAACCCGACTCCAGGGTAGCGCCGGCAAGTAAGGCCGCATAGAGCCAGGCGGACAGCCCATCGCAAAAGGAGCAGCCTCGTCCTCGGTAAAGCTCTGCCAGACAATCAGGCAACCAGATGCACCATCAGGGATTCAAAGTCCTTTAACGTGGTGTGAGAAAGTCTTGCGCCAGCAAGATGATAGTGAGCACATGCGGCAATCGGATCGCCGTCCGTTAAGGCCGGTTCGAGTGAGACTGCCAGGTGCTGCGTAAGCGGATAGAACAAATCAAATTAGAAGACGAGTGGTGTGCAGGTCATTGCCTGCGCGCGAAGTAACGGACTCGGGAAAACGGGCCCATATGGCGATAATGCAAGAGGAATCCCACAGGCGAGGGAGAAGGGCGTCACGCAAGCGCGAGGGGCGCAGGGGCGTGCATGAGGCGGATGATGCGCGCGCGCAGGCCCCATTCTGGTTGAGCTCAGAGACAGACGGTAGATTCTCGGGTCGCCGTCAGACGAAAGAGGGTCAGGCGCGTAAGGTCCATGACGCCGCGCAAAGGCTGGCAGCTATCGTCGAGTCCTCCAACGACGCAATCATCGGAAAGGATCTGAACGGGATTGTGACGAGTTGGAATCCGGCCGCGGAGCAGATGTTCGGCTACAGAGCGGAAGAGATGTTCGGCGAATCGATCACAAGAATCATTCCGCCAGAGGTGCTGCCGGATGAAGAGCGGCTGATGTCGGCAGTGGCACGTGGAGAACGAACCAAGCACTACGAGACGCTCCGGCGTAAAAGGGACGGTGAGTGTATCGAGGTCTCGCTGACGCTCTCTCCCGTCTTCTACCGGAGCGAGATCGTCGGAGTGGCCAGCATCGCACGCGACATTTCGCAACAGAAAAAGGTGGAGCAGGCGCTGAATACCTCGGAAAAGCTGGCCGCAGTCGGCCGCCTGGCCGCAACGATAGCCCATGAAATAAACAATCCGCTCGAAGCCATCACGAACCTTGTGTTTCTCGCGCAGGGACACACGAAGGACGGGGACGGAGAGCTGTTCCTGAAGCAGGCGCAACAGGAATTGGAACGAGTAGCGTTGCTGACAAAGCAGACACTGGGTTTTTATCGTGAGAGCAAAGGAGCGCGCGAACTCACGCTCGAAGAAATCGTTCTGCCCTTGGTTGCGGCATTTTCGGCGCGTTCACGTCTCAAGCGGGTCTCAGTTGAAACGGAGTTCCGACAGAACCCGACAATCGTCGGCGTTCCGGGCGAAATGCGGCAGCTATTCGCGAATCTGCTGAACAACAGCATCGATGCGGTCAAGAACGGCGGCCGCATCAGGATCCGCGTGTCGGCAACGCGAGAGCGCGGCGGAAGGCGGCGCTCGGGGGTGCGCTTGACGATTTCCGATAACGGACCGGGCATCGCACCGGAACTGAGAAAAAAGCTCTTTGATCCCTTCTTTACAACCAAACGAGAGGTTGGAACCGGACTCGGCTTGTGGATCACCTCGAATATCTTGTGCAAACACGAGGGGAACATCAGAATGCGCAGCAGTGTAGTCCCGCAGAAAACCTGGACCGCCTTCTCGGTCTTTCTTCCTGAACGCCTAGAAGCAGTTGCAAGTGCCGCCTGAGTTTTTCACAAAGTTTCCGCCCGGGTTTTCCACAGGTTTTTAACAGGCCATGCTCCGTAAAAACGATTTAAATGGAGGCTTACACGACAATAGATTCCGCATGAAGTTTGCAAGTGCAAACTTGACATTTCAATGACGTTCTGTCGAATCGATGGTGTGCTATCCTCACCGCACAGTGGTTACTCTGCACTACCAATCGAAGCGGAAGGTCTATATGTCGGCGGCGAGAATCATTCAGTTTGGAGAGGACAGCTGCCACCGATCCATGATCCTGCAGGAGGCTGGTTACTCTGTTAGAGGCTGCAAGTCGGTCATGGAATTCCGGGCAGCTCTGCGTACTTCCGGGGCAGCGGACGCAGTCGTGATAACAGATGAGACCGGTAACCTGCCGAGTGAGGCGATTTCCGTAGCGAAATCAGACTCGCCGGCCCCGGTTATTCTCTTCGCAAACTCGATGAGCACGTATGTGGAATCAACCTTCGATCTTGTGGTTCCAAGTTTGACCCCTCCAGCCAAATGGCTTGCCAAGATTCAGGAGAAGATTCAGGAATCGCGCAAAGTCCGTTCGAAATCCCACTGACTCACTATCTGCACTGTCACTGATCGTGAAACACACGATTAGTTCCTCTGATCCACCACCTCAATCTATCCAGGTATTTGCAGGACCAACGGCGCGAACAAAACCAGACTTCAAGCGACACCGTCACGCGTTCCGACGGTCTCGTTTTCGTGTTCGCGTTTGTACGGTCTGTGGTTGGAATTGTCGATCCGTTCGCGTCTGCTGTAAAAGGCTCGGCTCTCATCGATGTTTCTTTCGTTATTGTGCAAATATGGGCCCGGTATGCCACAATTGCGCTTCCCATAATTCCGGAAGCGAAGGACGTGGCAATGATCTCAAGAAACGTGTGTGGCTGCTCTCTCTTCAGTTTTATTGCTTTGATATTGGCCTTTGGGCCGCGCTGCTTCGCGCAATTCCAGGCGCCCACGCCGGATGAATTGAAGATGACGGCCGACGCGAAGTATCCGGACGCGGCGGCGGTCTATCTGAACTATGAGGCGAAAACGGATGACCAGCTCGGATACCAGAGTGAATATGCGCGAATTAAGATTCTGAAGGATTCTGCGAAGGATCTCGCGACCATACACATTCCATATCGAAAGGCGGAAGGGTTTGCGGGCATCGCCGCCATATCCGGCCGAACAATACACGCAGACGGCACCATTGTGCCAATGAATGTGAAAGCCGAAGATCTCATGAAGGTAAAGGCGGGCGAGACTGAACTACGCGAGATAGTGTTTAGTTTGCCGAGCGTCGAGGTTGGCAGCATCATTGAGTTCTACTACCAGATGCGACTCAAGGCTGAGGAAGGGTTCACTGGTGAACACTGGATCGTCCTTCCCCATTGGGAGGTGCAGCGCCCCTTTCCGGTTCGGAAAGAGCGGTTCATGTTTCTCCCGATCCGCGGGAATTTAGGGAATTCGCTTCTGTGGTACACAAATCTCCCGGGAGGACAAAAGCTGACGCCGGATGCAGCGGGGCGCTTCGAACTGAGCCTTGCAGATATGCCTCCCCTTCCTCAAGAGAGGTGGGCGCCGCCCATTGAGAGCAGCCGTTTTCGGGTGGTGTACTACTTTTCGACGGCAATGTCAGAACAGCAGTACTGGGATGCCGCAGCGAAGGCGTGGCTGAAGGACGTGAACCGCTTCGCCGAACCGAGTGCCGCTATTAAGCAGGCGGTTGCGGGAATCATTACCCCGGGAGACAGCGAACTCGAACGAGCCAAGAAGCTGTACCTGGCGGTGCAGGCTCTGGACAACACTGATTTTTCACGGAAGAAAACAGAGGCAGAGAGAAAACGCGAGGGGTTGAGATCAACGAAGCGCGCCGAAGATGTGTGGAACGAGAAGAGCGGCGATGGGCAGCAGATAGCCCTCTTATACTTGGCCATGCTGAGAGCGGCAGGGCTGAAGGCCTATCCGATGACGGTGGTAAACCGCGACCGGGGAATCTTCAATCCTGACTATTTGTATTTCGATCAGTTTGACGACACCATCGTTGTTCTAAGCACGGCCGACGGCAAAGAAACTGTGCTCGATCCGGCCGAGAAGATGTGTCCATTCCAGATGGTGAGTTGGAAGCACTCTGGCGCGGGTGGTATTCGCGAGACGATGAACGGAGTGGGGTCTTGGGCGACCCCGCTTCTCCCATACTCAGCCAACGTTGTTGTGCGGCGAGCGGAGTTGACCGTTAGCCCCGACGGTTCGACGAACGGCAAGGTGCAGTTCGGCATGACGGGGCAGGAGGCTCTCCGATGGAGGCAAGAGGCTTTGAACAACGATGAGGACACGCTGAAACGACACTTCGACGAATGGCTCAAAACGCAGTTGCCGCAAGGCGTGGAAGGCCACGTGACGCGTTTCGCGAAGCTCGACGATGCGAATGTCGACCTTGCCGCGTATGGAACGGTGTCGGGAGTTCCGGGGACAGCAACATCGAAGCGGCTGTTGTTGCCGGGATCGTTCTTTGCGCACTCGGAGGACCAGGGGTTTATTGCGCAGCCTGACCGGAAACTGCAGGTCGACATGCACTACGCCGCGGTATACAAGGACGGCGTGTTGATGCACCTGCCGCCGGGGTTCACGCTCGAGACAGCTCCGCCGGCAACTTCGGTTCCATGGACCGGATACGCAGTCTTCCAGATCAAATCGACGCCGAACGGGAATGATCTGACGGTGACGCGGACGCTGGCGCGCGCCTTCACCCTGCTGCAGCCGGATGAGTACAGCCCAATGCGCGATTTCTACCAGAAGGTGCAGGCGGCCGATCAACAGCAGATTGTGCTTACAAACTCGGCGGCGGCGCAAAAGCTGAACTGAACCTCGAGGAGGAGGATCTTCCCACCCTAACCGCAGAGGTCACGCGAACTTGTAAGGTGTGCGATAGGGCCGCGAAAGCAGCGCAGTTGCTTCAGAATCATTGAGGATCTTCTCGTCCCTCACATCCCATTGAACCTTGCGGCCAGTGAGCATCGAGATGAGGCCGAGGTGGCCGGGAATCGTCGAATGGTGTGCTACATCGACCGGCGTGATGGTGGGCTTGCGCGATTTCACGCAGTCGAGGAAATTTCGACGATGTTCTTTCGATTCGAAGAGCTGGATCTTTCTCTGCGCGTCGGGCAGGGAATCCATCTTGACCCAGTCGGGATTGGAGCTGTCGAAGCCGCTGCGGTCGACCCAGACCCATCCGTCTGTACCGATCCATTTGGTGCCCATGTTGATGGCGGGCGATCCGCCGGCGATCGTCAGTGTGACATCATTCGGATAGCCGGTGATCTCCTTGCGATACGTGCACTCGACGGTGTATCTGAGCGCAACATTCCAGACGGCGTTGGCAGGCGGGAACTCGCCGTGTCCGGCCACCTCGGACGGTCCGCTAAGATCGAATCCAAGGCCCCAGTGCGCTATGTCGCCGTGATGGCCGATCCAGTCGAGAAGCTGGCCACCGCCCGTGTTGTAGTTCCAGCGCCAATTCTGGTAGACGCGGGCTTCGATGTAGGGCTCCATCGTAGAGGGTCCAATCCACGTGTCGTAGTCGAGATCCGGCGGCGGCGAAGTTACGGCGAGATCCCACGCAGGTGTGCCGGGAAGAACCTGCGAAGGGTCCGTGATCTTGTCGGGTAGAGTTGAGAGCTTTTTGAGAAGGGCGGGGACCGTACTTGGAAAGTCGTGCGGCGCCCCGGGAAGTCCGACCTCAACGTGCGTTACGTTTCCGATGAGTCCGTTGCGAACGATCTCGGCTGCTTTGTGAAATTGCGAAACGGAGCGCTGCCATGAGCCAGTCTGCCAGATCACGTTGTTCTGGTGTACAGCTCGAACAATGGCCTGCTGTTCGGCGATGGTGCGCGCGAGAGGCTTTTCTCCATAGATGTCTTTCTTGCGCGCGGCTGCTTCCGTGGCGACGATGGCATGCCAGTGGTCGGGGATTGCAATCATGACGGCGTCGATGTCATTTCGCGCGAGCAGCTCGCGGTAGTCATGAATAGCGGCGCAGTCCTTGTTGCCGTAGTGGTTGTTGATGGTGTCGACCGCGGCCTGCAGGTGGTTCTTTTCGATGTCGCAGGCGGCAACAACGTGGCAGTCGTCGTAGCCAAGGAAGGATTTGGTATTGCCCGGGCCCATCATGCCCCATCCAATGACTCCAATCGTGATGCGCTCGGATGCGGGCACGCGGCCTGCGCGCGCAAACGGTGCGGCGGAAACGGCGGCTGCGGCTGCAGCAGATTGGATGAACCTGCGACGGGTGATCGCGGATAAGGGTGTGGGAGACGAGGGCGCGGTCATAGGGACTCCGAAAATGTGCTGATTGACGACGCTGGAATGATAACGCGGGAGGCCGCCATCGGAAGCCCGGCGGTGAGCTAAATGCGCTTGAGGAAAGCGAGGGCTTCGCGGAGCTGGGGGAAGAGCGCTTCATCGGCTTTAAATTCACGAGAATGGACACAACGGCGAAGACCGCGCATCTTCACCGGGTGCTTGAGGTGCAGCATCTCGTGGTAGAGCAGGTACTCGATTGCATAACGGGGGCTTGAAGGGCGGTCGAAGACGCGGCTGACAACGATCGTGTTATGGGCTGCGTCATAGTGGCCCAGCGAGCGGCGCGCTATGCCTTCGCTCCAGGTGAGTTCGGGCCGGCCAAGGAGTCCGCCGAAGAAGCGCTCGTTCAGTGAGTCGAATATCTCCTCGAGGTTGTAGAAGTGACCCTGGGGACCGGAGTAGCGCTTGCTGCCGCGAGCGTGGCGGATGAGTTCGGTCTGGCGCGTGACAGCCGCGCTCGTCGTGAATCGCTTGAATCTTAGGTTGTGCGATGGATTGATCTGCTTCTTATAGAGTTTGGCGAGCAGAATATGCGCGATCGCGCGGATGACACCCTCCGGAGCGCCTTCGATGAGATCGGAGAGGCTGACGAAGATCTTGCCTTCACGCAGACGGATGGTTGTATTCAGGGATGTGAATCGTCGAAAGCGAACCGTAATCGGGGGAATCGGCGCCCGAGGACGCAAAACGCGATATTCTTCCTGAAAAATATGGATGAGGTCAGCAGCCACCAAATCTGAAGGTAGCACATGAGAGACAGGGAACAAGGAACCGAGGGAACAGGGATTAGAGAGTAGGGAGTAACAAGCAAGATCGGCTCTTCGTTCGAAGAAACCTAATGGCTCTGATCCCTGCCCCCCCTGAACCCCATGGTTGCTAACCCTTACTCCTGATCCCTGCTTCACTGAGGCTTGGGTTCGGCGCGTTCCTGGCCATGTTCGTCCTTGTGAAGGGCAAAGTAGTCGTTCTGTTCGCGCAGAAGACGCTGCGCCTGGTCGGCGAGGTCCTCTCCGGCTTCAATTGCCTCCTTCCGCGAAAGGTCGAAAGGCGGCTCGCCGGCGAGAGCGCGAAGCGTGGTCAGCCAATGCTGAGACTCCTCCGCCAGCACCTTGAGAGCGGTGCGCAAATCTGAATGCCGGTCGGAGTACTCGTCGAGATTTGAACCGAGCTCGTCCATCAGCGTTGCGACATCCTGCAATTCGGTGTCGAGGCGCTTCGAGCGTGCGTCGGATTTCCCACGATTGCTCAGGCTTTTGACAGTGCTGACGTGGTCCCCGAGGAATTCGGTGTAGAGCTTGACACGTTCATTGGGATAGATTCCGGCTTCGCGAATCTTCTCCACCTGCGCTTCGGTGAGGGGATCGTGATGTTCTTTTTGAGCAAGAGCGCGGGAGACGCTGAGAATGCTGAGAAAGAGCGCAAGGGCAATGGCGGAACGGTGGCAGGGACGCATGGGCAGATGCACCTGCGCTCTATTCAATCACGAGAGGGGAACCGTGAAAAGCACACCCGCAACTTTGGCGGCGCCGATGCAGGCAGACGCATGCAGAGAAATTACTTGCGAAAGACGGTGAGCATCGCTTCGTTCTGCGCCTGACTGACCTGGGCCAGCGTCTCCTGCACGACCGGT
>Ga0126381_100001255_pt1 | contig 27401 bp, 19 predicted proteins | sample PanSoiMetPlot_28_FD_96465 | JGI IMG/M metagenome (GOLD analysis project Ga0126381, IMG submission 96465) | Tropical forest soil microbial communities from Panama - MetaG Plot_28 | ecosystem: Environmental > Terrestrial > Soil > Tropical forest > Bulk soil | place: Panama | collected 2016-02-17
AGAACGCGATAGATCTGATGGACCATAGTCAGGCCTACAACCTTCGCTATAGCGGATCGGTTTACGCGGAGAGCATTCGCGTCAGCGCTTACCTGATGGATGACCGTCTGGCTGACGAAATGGTGGGCGTCCCTCGCAACAATGCATTTATGCTACGCGCAGTTGACGTGATGCTCGGCTATCTGGACCAAAGCTATAACCTGAACTTCAACAACCCAAACCAGCAGGAGTATGACATCCATCCCTTCATGGTCGGCCTGGCCATGGAAGCCTTGATCACCTATTACGAACTGGATCTCGCCGAGGGCAATACGCCGGATGCGAGAATTCCGCTGGAGATCAAGAAAACGCTGGACTGGCTGAAGAATACGCAATACATGGTTGTCCCGCCTCCGACCATCAGTCATGCCTTCGCTTACGGGGCCTATGATCTGCCGAGAGACCCGCGACAGGTAGCAGGCACCTTGTACCAATCCACAGAGTTGAACGATCTGGTTGCTCCAGCCTATGCGTGGTATTGGTACAAAACCGGCGACACCAGTTCTCTCAACCTGGGCGACGACGCCTTCCAGCATGTCTGGGACAGCGCCAGCGGCCAAAATCAGGGAGGTGATGGCGGCTGGACCTGGTCAGTGAAGGAATACAACCAGGTCTACAAGTGGAGCTTTGATTATGTGCGCTGGAGATCAGGGCAGAATCCGGACGGGTCGGCTCCGCCGATCGAGGACGTGCTGCCGGCCGCTAATCCCTACACCGGTCCGGTGCCGGACTATGCGCCGCCGGTACAATTCGTATGGAACGCCGCCACCAACGGTCAGGTCTCAAACATCGACCCGCGGCTCGAAGACTCTGCGAATACCGTGGTGGTGAACGGTACTACGGCTACGTTCTGGTTCAATCTATTCAAACCAAATACGACGGTGACAATCTATTACGGGTATCTGGCTATCGGATATTGCGATCCATGGAACCCACAACCGCCCCTGTGCATGCAGCCATATCCAAACTTTGGGCTCCTGGACGCGCTCAATGCCAACTACGCGTACCAGTCCCAGTCAACCATGGACTTCCAGGACCAGACGGCCCTCAGTCAGGGAATACCGAACATCTACGATGCCACGGTGACCGTTACTGGACTGTTGCCGAACACGCAGTATCACTGGCGGCCGTTAGCCGTCGACGCCAGCGGCAACATGGCTTCGTATTACGATCTGACCTTTATCACGGGCTCTCAGTAAGATTGGGGGACTAGCATGTGGGATGGATCCGCAGCTCAACCAGGCACGGATCCATCCATACGCTAGAAAGCCGCTTCCGCAGGATTCCGCAGTTTCCAGATAAGCCCACATACGGTGCGAGAGGTCGGGAGAGGGGCATTGCTCTGCGTGCCCGGAGATTCTACGCGACAATCGACCCCTCAGCAAAGCTCTGAAGGTCACCACTACAAGGCAGTTGCACTGCTATTCCGGTGCGACATCGAGAGGAGCGCTCGCCCGCCGGGGCAGCCACGCCGCGAATCCCGACAGCCACGACTCAAACTCCTCATCGAGCAGGCCGTACTGGTCGAGAAGCCTTGGCAGGAGCATGGAATCGCCGCGGCGTGTGGCCAGTCCGTTCAGGCACGTCGTTGCCGACTGCACGCCAGCTTCTTTCAGCCAGGGAATGAAATCGGGACGGATGGCGCCGCTGGGATAGCAGAAGTGAACCAGGTCCTTCGCGCCTGTCATCTCCGCGATGAGTTGACGGTTCTGGTTGATCTCCACGATGAAGCGCTCGCGATCAAGGGGCGTGCGATGGCGGTGCGTGTGGAGTTGGATGTCGATACCGGCCCGCGCCATGGCAGCGACTTCCGCAGGGTTCATCAGCTGAAACAGACGCTGCCGGGAAAAAGCCGCATAGTCGAAACCAATCATTCCAGCGAAGCCGGCGGCGAGATCGTCCTTCTGCCGCCCCGATAGATCTTGCTGTTTCGCATATTCGTCCATCTTCCACATCAGCGCTGTGCGGTCTGCCTCGCCTCGCAGGTCAAGCTGTTGCGGAAGCCAGGGGAACGTGCGATTTTCCACGATCTCTGACTGACACTTCCACATCATGTGGGCGAGCGCGAAACGAAATAAAGGGCAGCTGAGCAGGCAGTAGTAGGTGGTCAGGTAGACGGTCGCGGGAAAGCCGTGCTTCTGAAGGACAGGAAAGGCGTGGACAGGGAAGTCTGCCCAACCGTCATCGAAGGTTATTGCTACGCTGCGCGGCGGTAGCTTTCCCTCGTGCAAGAGCCGTAGCCCTTCCCCCAAGCCCAGGACTTTGCAGCCGGACTGCGCGACGAGTTTCATGCGGCGCGCAAAAGTTTCTGGAGGCAGGAACATCTCGGGATGCGACGCGTGCTCCTCGCCTTCGGAGATTCCGTGATAGCAAAGGATGAGCAGACGCTGCCGCCGCCAGTTGCTGCGGGAGATGACGTGCTCCAGGCCAAGGCCATGGCTGGCAACTAGTGCTCGTTTGATTTGCCGCAATCCACCCATTGATGTTTAGGACGAGTAGGCCAATTTTTGAGAACTGCAAAACGAATGTCCACGTACGGTGGAAGTCTTCAGCCGCGCCACAATTCGGATCGTCGAAATGTGATTTAGCCCCGGCCTGTATCCAGGCCAGATCTTGCATTGCGAAATGTCAAACTCCTGGAGCCGAAGCGTACGCTTCTTCGCGCGCTTCCCTGGTACTCAAATCCCTGCTTCTCTATTACCAGCGACGCCTGGCGATCATCAGCGGGAACGGCAATAGAGACGAATTCAGCGCCGTTCAGTGCCGATAGGCTGCTCAAGATTCCGCTCAGCAGTTGTTGCAGAAGGTCCTGTCGTCGAGACGCAGGATGCGTATAAAGATCCTGAATGGCGGCCAATTTCGGAGGACATGCACAGCTGCGCTGCACATCCGAAAGAAGGGCATTATCTGCCCGCATGAGCGAGGCATAGGCGGCCAGGGTTTCATTTTCCACGATCGAGTAGAAGTGACCTCCAGATTCAATAGCTGCTAAAGCAGCGCTTAGAAAATTGCGCTTCGACAAAGCTTCATCTCGACCAGGCTGGTAGCGCAACAGGTCGGAGAGATGGTCTCGTCGGACCTTCAGCTCCGGCAACTTTGCGGATGAATTGATCCCCGCGCGATAGCAGCGGAACTCAGTCGAACTCCAGAGTTTTTCCTGCACGAAGCTGCCGAACGAGCCAACCGGATTGCGCGCGGCTGATCTCCAACGCAACGCTTTCTTTCTGTCGACACCTAAAACGCGAGCACCCGTTTTGGCCAAAGAGCGCATGCTGGCGCCGACGCGGTGCTGAAGCAGCGCCTTGCGATCGAGAAAGACAGTCAAACTATGCGCCTCATCGTAACGCGTGGCGCGGTCTTCCTTGTAAGCATCGCCTCCGGGAGTGAGGTCGAGCGAGGTGAATCCCTCCTCATGCAGCAACAAACCGAGCTGCAGGATGTGTAGCTTCCCCGGCGAGTGGATCGCCAGAAACGGCGAGTGGGAGACGATCCCCAGGATGACCTCGTTCTTGCTGCGCATGCCGAGGTGAGCTGCGATCAGGCTCTCGCCTACTTTCGTCGCGGTGACGTGAAGCAGGCCGCCCTGGGCCATCAGCGCGCGATAGAAGAGACGCTTTCGGGGATCGTCGCGAAAAGGAGAATTGCCGTGGACCGCGCCCATGCGAAAGTCGTAGAACGTAATGATCTCGTCGTAGTAAGCGTCCAGGTCGGCGACGGTGCGCAGCTCGAAGAATGTCATCGGCCCGTCGGCTTGGAGCTTTTCCAGACGACGCCGGTTCTTCTTCTTGCCGAGCGACTCTTGAACCACTTCGATGTTGTCCACCGTCAGCAAAGGGCGTTGTACGGCGCGAAGAGCGCTTCGCTTTCCCCAATCCCCCTTCATCCAATCCAGCGGTGTGCCAGGAGGCAGGTATGTAAGCGAGAGCGAGGGAAACCCAAGCTGGGTAAGGCGCTCCAGGCATTCCACGATGAAAGTCTGCTCACCCGGCAGGGCCAGCCACACCTGGTATTCGGCCTGATTCCCGCCGGCAAAGACAAGTTTGCCGCTGGCGCGCTCGACAGCCAGTGTCAGCAAGCCGTCGATCTCCCCGCCGGGCCCATGTCGCAGCAAGACCAGCGGGTAGTAGAGGTCGCCGTAATGTTCGTACCACGTGCAGGCGAACTCGGGCGACTGCAGAGCGGTCTTCCATGGACATTTTTCAAAGAGGCTGCGCCAGGCGGAGCTGAACGCCGGTTGTGCCAGGGCGCGCAGAGCTTCGGCATCTGAGTAGACGAGCAAGGTTGTAGCTTGATACGCGGCGACCGGTTGACTCGTCATGGATTCGCTATGCAGGTGACTCCGTTGCAACTCAGCACGGCGGGCCGGCGGCTCGGCGCTCGCAGACGTGAAATCCCCGCCAAGTTTGCTGTGTCTGGCGCGAGCGATTTCCCCGAGTCTAGCAGACATTGCGTATGCCGCAGCGTAGGAAACGGAAGTGAATGAGGCGAGGATTGCATCCCGTCGTCGGGGTGCTTGCCTTGACAGTGTTTCGCACGCAATTTATTCTTATTGTTTACGTTAGAAGGATCCCGCCCGTCTGTACCCGCCACTGTTTCCTGCCAGAAGCTTGGCCTGCCAAAACGGGGATAGCCCCGCAGCTTCTGCGCTGGATTGCGGTCCAGTAGATGCCGGATTCAGACGTCAGGCGCCAGTGTGCGGGGGCCGGTGTTGCTATGCTGATTCGTGTTCGGGAATTGGAGCTCCGAAAGCTGGAGTTTGATGAGAACTTCCAGCCAGGCGTCATCGAATTTGGGCCGGAGTTCCGGCAGAATGGGCCACTGCACAGCCAGGGCCGCGCCGAGGTGGTGGTGGAGCATCGCGGCCACCATCAGGATGTCGAAGACATCCGCCTCGTCGGCAGCGTTAAGGCGAAGCTGGAGATCAACTGTGCGCGTTGCCTCGAGCCGGTGGCGCACCAAGTCGACAAAAGCTTTGACCTGATCTACCGTCCGCAAGGCGTGGACCGCCGCGCGGATGAAGCCTCGATCAGCGAGGCCGAGACCGAGATCGGCTATTATCAGGGCGAAGGCCTTCTGCTGGAAGATGTCCTGCGGGAGCAGGTTTTGCTGGCCACGCCGGTGCGGGCGCTGTGCCGCGAAGATTGCAAGGGATTGTGTCCGCAATGCGGGCGCAATTTGAACGTCGAGCAGTGTAACTGTGAGCAGCATGTCAGCGATCCGCGCTGGGATGCGCTGAGCAATATCAAGAATAAGCTGCGGAGCTAATCCTGTTTGGACTGCCGGATGCGGCGGTCTGGTTAAGAGGTTTTTTCATGCCAAATCCAAAACGGCGCCACTCCAAGGCGCGTACTGCAAAGCGTCGCGCCCACGATCACCTGACGGCGCAGTCCCTGTCCGAATGCCCGAACTGCCACGAGCGCAAATTGCCGCATCGTGCCTGCCCCAAATGCGGTTACTATAAGGGCCGCGAAGTCATCGAGATCGAAGAGGCCGCGAGCTAAAGTCTCACCACAGAGACTGAGAGACACAGAGGGCAAAAACTCTGTGCTTCTGTGTCTCCGTGGTTAACTATGCGGATGAGTCTGGTACTCTTCTCGGGAGTTGCAACCTGACAGGCAAGCATGCCGACGATAATCGCCGTTGACGCCATGGGCGCCGATCGCGCGCCGAAACCGGAAGTAGAAGGCGCAATTCTCGCCGCACGCCACTATGACGTAGAGGTGGTGCTGGTGGGGAGGGAAGAGGTGATTCGCGGCGAGCTGGAAGCGCACCGCTTCTGGCGTCGGCTGCCCATCAGCATCGTCGATGCGCGTGAAGTCATCACCATGGAGGACAAGGTTGCGCAGTCGGTGCGCACCAAGAAGAATTCCTCCATGCGCGTCGGGCTGACCCTGGTGCGCGAGGGCAAAGCGGCAGGCTTCGTAACCGCCGGCAATACCGGCGCAGCCATGGCTACAGCCAAGATGCGGCTAGGAGCCATCCCCGGCGTCGACCGCCCGGCATTGGCCGCAGTTTTTCCTACCGCGCAGGGCACCGCTACCATCCTCATCGACGTCGGCGCCAACGTCGATTCCAAGCCGCAAAACCTGCAGCAGTTCGCCATAATGGGCGAAGTCTACTTCCGCACCATCTTTGCCGGACGATTCCCGACGGCGGAGCATCCGCGCGTCGGCGTGCTCTCTATCGGCGAGGAAGAGACCAAAGGCAACGATCTCACCCGCGAGTCCTACAAGCTGATTAAAGAGCTCCCGATGAATTTCGTCGGCAATGTGGAAGGACGCGATCTCTACAACGGCAAGGCCGATGTGCTGGTGTGCGACGGCTTCGTCGGCAACGTCGCGCTGAAGATCTCCGAAGGCATGGTTGAGACGGTGCGCTTCCTGCTGAAGCAGTCGCTGCAAGCCACCATCACCAGCCAGGTGGGATTCCTGCTATCGCGCAAAGCGTTCGCGGATTTCAAGAAGCGCCTCGACTACTCCGAATACGGCGGCGCGCCGCTGCTGGGAATCAAAGGCGTGTGCATCGTGAGTCACGGCTCATCGAACGCCAACGCCATCAAGAATGCCATCCGCGTCGCGGTGGAGTTTGCCAACAGCAAGCTGAATCGCACCATCGAAGAGCGCATCGCCGAAGCCAGCCGGAACCTAAACAACCACACAGCGGAAACAGCCGAAGCAGGTCCTGTCGGCACCGGCCTCGTTTAGATCAAGCACAGCCGCTCACGAAATCGGCGCTACCCTTCGAAGGCCGGCTTTGCATGCAGATTCAGGCAGTAGCGGCTCGGATGTGTTTCGCATACGTTCCGTAAAACCATGCCCGACCCGCCAGACCGCCAAGAGCCACGATTGAAAGCAGCGAGATTCTCAATCCCCATTCTTCGGCGGTATCCCTCGGAAGCTCGAGCGTGAGCGTATAGGAGCCCTTGGGGACCGCCAACTGCATGAGACCGTCGAAGCTCGGCCGCACAGCCAGATTGCTTTGAACGCCCGCAACACGCGCAGTCCAGCCTTCGTAGTAAAAGTGGTTTACCGTGAGCCGGCCGTTCTCCGCGGCCTGGATTTGGATGACAACGCGGCGCGGCTCCCAGCTCTCGATGTGCGCGCTGCCGAGTCCTTGCAGATCCGCCGTCTTTGGCGGGTGCGTCGCGACGAGAACATCGAATGCCGACATGTTTCCCAGCGCAGTAAGATTGCCCGGCTTCGGCCACATCGTCGGATAGTCGATTTGCGTCCGCAGGAGCGCGTGGTTCGTCGTGATTTTGTCCATGTTCGTCTGGCGCCAAATGGAATACACCTGCGTGGCGGAGAAGAGATCGACTCCGAGCCAGAGCACAGTCGTCGCGGCCAGCAGGCAGCTGAGCATGCGCGCGGGCGCTTCAAGCAAATGCTGAGCCGCAAGAGCTGCCAACGCGGCGACGCTCACCACGAGCACGATGTTGAAGCGGAAAGGGAACTGAAGATATTTCAGGAACCCGGCCAGCCGCCACACGGGTGAACTCAGCTGTGTCATCATCACCAGGCTGATGGCGGCGACTACAGTCCAAAACACGGCCATGGAACGCGCGCGCCGCTCCCGCTCCCATCGGCGGCTGATCACGAACAAGACAGCAAGGGCGAGCAACGTGATCAGCGTGACCGCCAGAACGCGTACTTGCATGACCAGCTCCCACGGAATCTGTGTGCCGTTTCTCACAATCAGGCCGTAGGCGTACCGGGCCATAAGCGTCAGTTGCTGTGGGTCTTGAATCAACCATTCGTTCCGGTAATCGCCGTGTCCCGATGTCTGCCACTCGGCGTAGACCTTGTGCTGGTCGAACATTGCAGGCATCAGGTAAAGCGCGTTGACGCCAACGCCGAGCAGCATTGCCGCAAGGAGTAAGAGCGCTGTTTTGATGCGTCGCGGCTTTTCGCAGAAGACGAATACGTACGCGAGTGGGACGGGCGCGAAGCCGAGCGAGACCGTGGGATGCGAGAGCACCGCGAGGGCGTAGGCGACGGCCGCACCGGGGATGGCCCAACGCGAGTCTTCGATCAGCCTCTGCGCGGCCAGCATGACCAGCGGGAGCCACACGAAGATCCAGAACTCGGCCGAGGCGCCACGCTGGTAGAGATCGATGGCGACATGGTAAGGCGCGAGGACATACACGACTGCGCCAAGAAGGGCCGCTCCCGGCTTGGCGATCGATCGCAGCCACAGGTAGGCGGTGATGCCGGAGAGAACTAAAGCTAAGACGAGCGAGTAACCGGCGGACAACCAGCCGTAAGGATCGTGTGCCGCGACCAGAGGCCAGAACAGGCTCGAGACATAACTGGTCAGCGGCGGGTAGAAGAAACCTGATGGGCCACCGAAGCCTTCGTTCACATCGGTAAACCAGCGCGGATAAAGATCGCCTCGCCAGAATTGCTGGGCGAAATGTTTGGCCCAGCGCGCGTGATCCAGGCCGTCATGCGAGAGATCGGGAGCGCCGTGGATCAAGACCGGCAAGGTGAGCAGCAGAGACAGGCCGACCAGGATACCCAGATGCATTGCCGTCGAAACATTGCGGTGAGGGGGAAAAGCAGGAGGGGGCGGGTTGGTTGATTTGTGCACTTGCGGGAAGGCCCGGTGTTGCCACTGGAATCGACGTGAGCGTCAGCATACTCCAAGCAGGCTGCGGTGAGGAAGTCAGAGGGAGGTGAGCAGGCCGCCGCGTCCAACACGGGACGCATTTCTTCGGCTGATGTTAGCCTAGTGAAGACGCCTTTTGTGCGTGTGTGACAATAGCTCTTCACACCGAACTGACACGATGGCTCCACACCATTCGCCCTTAGCTTTCCTCTTTCCCGGACAAGGCTCGCAGTCGGTTGGCATGGGCAAGGAACTTGCTGCGCTGTATCCCGTGGCTCGGGAGACCTTCGAGGAGGCGGATGCGGCGCTAGGCTACAAGCTTTCGCAGCTGTGCTTCGAGGGGCCGGAAGATCAGCTGAAGCTGACCGAGATCACGCAGCCGGCGATTCTCACGGTTTCTGTTGCGGCGTGGCGAGTGCTGCAATCGCGGGCGGTCACCCCGTCCTACGTTGCAGGACACAGTCTGGGTGAATACTCGGCGCATGTCGCGGCGGGAGCGTTGGCGTTCGCCGACGCAGTGCGCACGGTTCGCAATCGCGGCAAATACATGCAGGAGGCTGTGCCGGTCGGAGTTGGCGCGATGGCGGCGGTGCTGGCGCTGGCCAGGGACAAGGTACGGCAGGTTTGCGAAGAGGCCGCGCTGGGAGAGATTTGCTGCGCGGCGAATCTCAACTCGCCGGACCAGACGGTGATTTCCGGCAACAAGGCCGCGGTGGAGCGCGCCGCGGAGTTGGCAAAGAAAGCCGGAGCGAAGAGAGCCATTATGCTGCCCGTGAGCGCTCCCTTCCACTGTGCGCTGATGCAGCCGGCCCAGGACCGGCTGGCCGCGGACCTCGCAACCCTGACGTTCCATACTCCCGAGATTCCCGTGATGTGCAATGTCGACGCTACCTTGGTGACGACCGCCGAACAAGCCCGCGATGCGCTTATTCGCCAGGTTACGGGCGCGGTGCAATGGGACAAGTCGATGCGCGCGCTGATTTCGCTTGGGGTGGAGAACTTCGTGGAAGTTGGTCCGGGGAAGGTACTGTGCGGACTGATGAGACAGATCGACAAATCGCGCGCGTGTTTCAACGTGGAGGATGAAGCGTCGCTGCAGAAGACGGTGACGCATTTCAGCCCGGCCACCCCGAAGCCAGACTGAACTCCTGTCTGGGTGGCATTTTGAGACAGACAACAGAGCCTCGCAGTGGCCCTGCCGGCGTAGACGCCGCCAGGACAGCCGGTCTGGAGACCGGCGCTACCCAATCTGCTCTAGAATGAACCCTGCATGGCCGAAGTGAAGACAACGCGCCTGACGGAGATGGTGAAGGCTGCGGGTTGAGCCAGCAAGCTAAGTCCGGCGGTGCTGGACTCGGTGCTTGGGAAATTAGCCCGGCAACACGATCCCAACGTCCTGGTCGGCTTCGATACGGCCGACGACGCGGGCGTGTATCAACTCACGCCCGAGCTGGCGATGGTGCAGACCGTCGACTTCTTCACGCCCATCGTCGACGATCCCTACGTCTTCGGACAGATCGCCGCCACCAATTCGCTCAGCGACATCTACGCCATGGGCGGCCGTCCGGTCAGCGCGCTCACGCTCGTCTGCTTTCCGGAGAGAGGCGATCCCGCGATTCTCGAGCAGATGCTCGCAGGCGGCTTATCCAAGATGGTCGACGCCAACTGCACGGTTATCGGCGGCCACAGTATTCGCGACGACGAGATCAAGCTGGGCTACTCGGTGACCGGCACCATCCATCCGCAAAAGATCCTGACCAATAGCGGCGCGAAACAGGGCGACCGCCTGGTCTTCACCAAAGCCATCGGCACGGGCGTGATTTCCACTGCCATCAAGCGTGGCGATGCCGAAGACGAATGGATCCGTGCCGCCGTCGAGTCGATGACGACGCTGAACCGCGCCGCGGCAGAGGTGATCACCGGCGGTGGATTTGCCGTGCACAGCGTCACCGACGTTACCGGCTTCGGCCTAATCGGTCACGCGCGAGAGATGGCGATGGGCGCCGGCGTCAGTCTTCGCCTGGAGGCTTCGCGCGTGCCGCTGCTGCCGGGAGCGATGGAGTGCGTACGCCGCGGATATGTCCCCGGCGGGCTGAAGGCGAACCGCCAGTTCGCCGAATGCGCGGTCCATGCCGACGCGGGTGTGCCCGATGATTTGCTGACGCTGCTGTACGATCCACAAACGGCAGGAGGGCTGCTGATCGCCGTGGCTACCGGCGATGTCCAACGACTCGTTCAGAGCTTGCAGGAGGCAGGGGTCGATGCCGCCCTCATCGGCGAAGTCCTTCCCAGGCAAAAGCCGCTCATAACAGTCTCGAAATAGAATTGTCATCCGGGCGCAAGGGCAGTGGCAGTATGCTCGGCTACGCGGCGTTGCCGGGCCGGTTCCGTAGTCGGGAACAGGGCCTCGAAATTCTGGAATTGCCGGAATTTCCACTCGCCTGAAATGATCTCTGGGAGTAATATGTTCGGCAACTCAGGTTCGGCGACAGGCCGCGCCCGCGGTGAGGGGAAATGCAAGCCGCGTGCGTTCCAGCAGGCCTGCCAATCCACGGAGATGTTGACCAACTCCTAACGGTTCGAGTATCCATAGCAGACAAGTTTTCCCCAATTACGAGGAGAGGCGATGAGGGCATCGAGGACTCTTGTTTTTTGCTTGGCAATACTAATTTGTGTGTTCGTGGGAGCTTGCGGCGGTGGAGGGAGTACGCCGCCGCCACCGCCGGGCGCTCCTGTAATTACTTCAGACATCCTGCCTCAGGCGAGCGTCAACGTCCCATACAGCTTTTATGTGCAGGCCCAGGGCGGCACCGGAACTTACACCTGGGCTATCAGCGGAGGATCGCTCCCCCCGGGACTTAGTTTCAGTAGCATGACGGCGCAGATCAGCGGCACACCGACCGGCGCCGGCTCCTTCACGTTCACCGTCAAGGTAACGGATGCCGCCTCGATGAGCGGCACGAAACAACTGACGCTAATGGTTACAGGCGCGCTCGTCATCACTTGCAATTCCTGCCTCTCCGGGACGATGACCTTGCCGACGGGCACTCCAGGGGTGCCATACAGCGCAACCTTTACTGCTTCCGGCGGAGTCGGCGCATACAGCTGGTGCATTATCGAGACGAATGGCAACTGCGACGACGGTTCGGGCGGCGCGTTACCCGCGGGGCTAACGATGGGCGCGAGTACCGGTATGATCACGGGAACCCCCACCACGCCTACAGCCCCCATGCAGATCATGGTATTCGTCCATGATTCGGAGATCATCGAATCGCGCGGCTCGACGAGTGTGAGCTTGTCGATCTTCGGCGTGGTTACCTCTTCGCTTCCGACCGGCCAAATCTACGTGCCCTACAGCCAGGCGCTGACGCTCTCCGGAGGTGTCGGGCCGTATTCGTGGTGTGTCATGGAGAGCGGCGGCGGATGCGACAACGGTTCCGGCGGCGCTTTGCCGCCCGGACTCAGCCTTGCGGCTACGTGCACCAATACCCACCTGCTGAGCTGCACCCTCAGCGGAACTCCGAGCCAGGCCGGGACGTTTCCATTTGTCGTACAAGTGACGGATTCTGAACATCCGCCGTCCTCGTCGACGGCGCAGTTCAGCATCAACATCTCCGGCATAACCAACGCGCTCCTGAACGGCCATTATGCTTTCGCTCTGAATGGCTTTAAGAACGGAAGTCCGTTTGTTATGGCATCCGCATTTGTCGCTGACGGGAATGGCAACCTCACGGCCGGTTTCCTGGACCTGAACGACGGCAGCGGTGAGATTGACAATCACGGAAACGTGGTTCCGCAGTCACTGACCACCGGTTCGGTGTACAACCTGAATGCCGACGGCACGGGTACGCTCACGATGGTCACCAACAAACCAGCTACGTACCAGTTCGAGATTGTGGCATCGTCAAATGCTTGCACGTCGAGCATGAACATGTCGGCTTGCGGGCAGATTATCGTAAGGGATCCGAACAATCCGGCGATGTACGGCTCTGGTGTGCTCAAGGTTCAGGACAGCACCTATTTCGCAGAACACCAATTCTTCCCAGGAAATTTCGCCCTGCGAGTGGAGGGGACGGACCCCAGCGGCAATCGCTATGCTGCCGCAGGGGCCTTGAGCTTCAACTCAGGCACGCTGGTGGACATTGACTGCAGTCCCTGGGGATTGAACGGGTGTCCGCTGGATCAGGACGACTCGGGACAGGTGTTTTCGAATACGATGCGCGGCAGCTTCTCCCCGACCATTGATGCCATGACGGGGCGCGGAAACTTTGCCGATGTGAGTTTCCCCAACGATCCGAACAACCTCTGCCTGGGCACCCTGAACAACTTCGCGTGCGCTTACGCGTATTACATCATTAACCGCACGGAGATGATCCTCATGTCTGCCAATCCGATATCCAAGCCGGCGAACCTGACGGTCTGGTCCGCGTTCCGGCAGTTGGGGGGAGCAAATGGCTGGCAACTTACCGCGCTGAGCGGCGCCGGCGTCGCCCAGCTTACTGCGCTGGATCCAAGTGGAGGTAATCCGAAAGCGGATGTAATCGCCGGATTGCTCAACGCCGATGGCGCCGGCAACGCCACATTCAACTCCGATGAGAATGATGGCGGAACTCTGAATCAGCAGCAGACTTCGCAGGGAACGTACGCGATTGACAGCGTCGGCCAGAACACGGGGAAGGTCACCCTCAGCGGATTCAGCACGCAATTCGGCAACAATCCGCCGATTCTGTACCTTTACGGTCCCAATAGTGCGTATTTCGTCGGTACGGACAGCAAAGTCACTTCGGGCGTTCTACAACTGCAAACGAACTCTCCTTTCGACGATGGCTCGGTAAAGGGCGTTTATGCCGGGGGCACGGTGTCGCCGACGCTCTCAAGCGTTACCGATTCGGTGGTGTTCCTCTTCGCTGACGGACTTGGCAACTTCAATGGCGCGCAATACATCAGCGGGCCGGGAGGACCCGGAGGACCGAACATGTTGACCTTGTCGTACGACCCTGTGGATAGCACCGGCCGCGCCGTCGTAAAGCAGGGTATGAATACGTTCGGCTTCCTCTATGTGGTGTCGTCCAGCAGATTTGTCATGGTGCCGGTCGGGAACAATCCGGCGCTGAACGTCTTCGTCTCGGGACCGGGGACTTAGGTGTCGGTTGAGGAAGGATGTTGTTCGCCGGAAGGTCACGAGGGTTTAACAGCCCCGGCGGGCCGCAGTTCTTTCAGCTACGCGCGTCCAATCGCTGAGCGACCGGACGCACTCCGCTTGAGACGGCAAAAAAAACAGAATTGCGACGCAGGTCTCGAGGCCCGCTCTGCGGGATAATGCCAGACGGCATCTAGAGCCCCGCTTTCCCGGATCGGTGGTCAGCGGAGAGATTTGCGTCCGATGGCGTCGCCGGCGGCGTGCTTGGCTGGAAGCCGACGAGCTTCATGGCCCGCTTGGCTTCGCGGCTGCGCATGAATGTCTCCCAGATGAATGCCGTGCGATAGTTCTCCACCATCAGCATGGTGATGCCCTGGTCGATGCCGAGGACGTCGACATCCGTCCACGTGGTGCGTGGATTGAAGGCGTCGACGAAGCCATACCGCTTCCACGCGCGCAGGCCCCAGTTGTTGTAGAGATGAGCAAGGCAGGCAATCGTGTCTCTCGGCAGGAAAGGCATCGAGCCGGCGGTGGCGCAGGGCACGACCGTTCCATCGATGTAGCCGATCTCCGGCGGCCCTCCCCAGGCCTGATATCCCAGGCGCGAATCGCTGGCCGTGATGCCCCAAGTGGTGTCGTTGTAGTCGGGAAAGCGCCAACGCACCGAGAGGCAGAACAGCTTGTGCGCGTAGGTTGCGATCGAAGAGTTCTGGAAATAGTCGGCGTACTGATCGCGCAGGTTGCGGAAGTCGAACCAGGCGTGCGAATACTGATGCACAAACAGCGGGTCGGGCCCGCTGATGTAGTTATAGCCTTCAAATTCCATCACCGGCCGGGTGAAGGCGTTCCACGATGACGGCGGGATGTTGTACACCGGAGCCGCGATAGCCAGCAGGTACATCATCATCAGCTCGCAGTAGACGTCCCAGCGCGCGCCGATGAACTTGTACTCGGGCGTCCAGCCCAGGGCGAATGCCTTGCCGCCGTTCAGCATCCAACGCCAGTTCACGCGCCGGTAAATCGCATCGGCGATGCGCGACATTTCGGGGTTATGGAAGTACTCGCGCGCCATCAGCACGCCGCAGAGCAGGATGCTGGTGTCGATGGGCGAGACTTCCGAAAAGCGCACGCGCTTGCCGGTTTCGGCGTCGAGGAAGTGGTAGAAGAAGCCGTTTTCCTGCTCAGCGTGTTTGAGCAGGAAGTTGAGCGTAGTAAATGCGCGGCCGCTCACCTGATGGGGAGGAAGGTACCCGCGCTTGTGCCCGATACATAGCGCGGCCAGGCCAAAGCCAGTCGCGGCGATGCTGGCAATGCGTCGCGGGTCAGGGCCGCCGTCAGCCAGCGCGCGGTCGCGCACCAGGCCGGTATGCGGGTTGGCCTCGGCCCAGAAGAAGAGGAAGGCGCGGCTGACAATCTCCTCCAGAAGCTCATCGTCGGTGAGTTGCCACTCCGGCGGCGCCGCCTGCGATTGCTGCTGCGGGTGATGAGTGGCGGCAACAGCGGACAGTCCCGCCGTTGCCAGCGGATAGGTGAGCGCGCCCTTCGCCAGCACCGACAGCATCTGCCGCCGCGAAAGGATGCTACCTTCCCGCCGTGCCCAATGCGGTGCGAGGAACCGGCCTGGACGGTTTCCGGACTCAGGCAATGGACCTCCTCGTCCACAGCCCCGCCCCTCTGGCAGCGCTTAATGAATAAGCCCGGGTAGAAAGGAATGGAGCGACAAATCTTCCGCATACCGCCAATGGACACGCAGGCTGGCCGGCTCTTCCAATGGGCGACGGGGTCAGTATCGCGCGAGGCGCGCTTATCAGCGGGAGTGACAATCTTGGGATTCGGATGTCGAACATCAAGCGGTCGGCTTCACAATTCAGTACATTGTAAAGGTTCGCCGAAGCGCGTGTCGCAGGTCAGAGTGTTATCCGGGCCTGAACGAGTCTGGCCGCATACTAATCTTGCTCACAACATGCGGCCCGGACTCGGACGCCCTCTCGGGCGCGCGCGGCCTGGAATCCAATCGCGGCTGCCGGGGGTTTCCCCGCGACGGGCACCAGATTTCACCAAGTCAGCCGGTATCCGGACCCTGTGCTTGATCCAAATGGCACGAAAGGGCCCCTCTAGGCGAGGAAAGTGTTGGGATATCATCTGCAAGCGGTTGCACTCGTTGCGGTAAGAAGCTGAATATTTATCAATAACTTACAACGGGCTTTGGATTGCAAGTGTTAAGGTCGCATGTGTCCGCGCTGAGAACGCGTCCCAGCGCAGACAGTTTCAGGAAGCTGTTGCTTGCGATGTGGGGTCACGGATTGAACATCTCGAGATGTGTGAGCGAATACGGAGGAGGAACCCTTGAGTAAGAAATTGGCGTGGTCGCTTTGTTTACTGGCCCTCGCTGTTTGCATGAGTACTCTGCCGGCGATGGCCCAAACAACGTTCTTCTCGGACCTTGGTCCAATGGGCAACACGTATCAGTGCTGCACTGGGTGGACGGTGGGTGGCACCCAGACGCTTGGCGAATTCTTTGTTGCAGCGAATGAGTTCACCGCCATGGCGACGGGCAGCGTTAGCCAGATCGATATTGGCGTTGGTTATGTAACGGGTGACAACTCATTCATCGCTTCGCTATGGACGGTCGGCAACAACGGCCTGCCGGGTACCGAAATCCAGGAATGGGACAACCTGAGCAGCAGCCAGGCCTTTGGCGGATGCTGCGGCCTGGTGTCGATTACCGGCATCTCCGGTGTGAGCCTTACCGCCGGCACGTCGTACTTCCTGCTCATCGGTCCCTCGGACCTCAACGGTACGACCTGGGAAGCCTGGAACTTTAACAACCAGAACGTCAACGGCCTGGATCTGTTTGCCACTTCCGGCTGCTCCAGCGGCAATGGCACCGGCTGCAGCTGGACCAGCAATGGTCAGCAGACGCTTGGCGCCTTCGACGTAATCGGCAGCACCGGCCAGACGGTTCCTGAGCCATCCTCCCTGCTGTTGCTGGGAACGGGCTTGGTTGGGGCGTTTGGAAGCATTCGCCGCAAGCTGATGAAGTAAAACTTCGTACAGCCTTGCAAAAGCCGGAGGGCTCCTCCGGCTTTTTTATTTGCCTCGACGTTCGTAACGCCGGTCTCCAGAGCGGCCGTGGCGGCGCTCTGCCCACGCTGAAGATTGGAGCCGCGATTCGGCGATCATCATTGGCACGTCAACGTCTCCATCCGCGATGAGACGGTGGATTCGCTCAGAGATCGCAGCAATCGATCCCACTCTTCCGGTGAACATACAAAGCATGGAGCAGCGCGTCAGCGATGAGGCCACCCGCCCCCGCTTCGAGGCTGCGCTGATCGGCAGGCGAGGCGCAACGATGATCGCCATCGGCACCGCCGCCGGACTTGCGTTCTCTCCGCTGATTGCCCGCCTGATGGCAGGACTACTGTTCGGCATCAGGCCAACCGATCCCCTGACCCTCGTCTCTGACGTCCTGGTTCTGGTTACGGTGGCGCTGGCGGCAACCTGGATCCCCGCCCGCTCCGCCGCTAACGTCAACCCGCTCGTTGCCCTACGATATGAGTGAGCTGCTGAATCGCGCTTTCCTCGCGCGGCGCAGCATAATAGCTATATGAGCCCCTCTCATCTCCGAACCAGACTGGTACTGTTCGGCGTAACACTTACTGCCGTATGTGTCCTTGCAGCCGATCTCGCCACGGTCCAGCGGATCGGCCCGCCTGAAACCCTCTCCGACTCCCTGCGGCAGGCAGTCGACGACAAAGGCTATCGCGTCACCCTCGATGACGGCTGGTCCGTCGAGTTCTGGTTCGCAAAACAGTTGAAGCTCGAAAAGAAAGAAACGCCCGGTGCGCTCTATCCCGATTTATCGGATGGCCAGTTCGTCGCCCTGGCCAACTTTCCCCAGGGCTTCTCCGATTATCGCGGACAACTGATTCCTGCCGGCTTCTACACGCTTCGTTATCAAACCATCCCGCAAGACGGCAATCATCTTGGCGTCTCGCCCAATCCCGATTTCCTGCTCGCAATTCCGGCAGCCAGCGATCCGTACCACGAGCAGAACTACGGGCTCACGAAACGGCTGGCGCTAAGCAGGAGGAGCACAGACACGGGCCACCCAGGCGTGATTGCAATGGACGCCGCCGGCCATCCTGGCGCCGTGACGAAGAACGACCGCGGGTATGTGATGTTTAACGTCGCCGTTCCCGCCGACGAAGGCAAGACGGAGACGCTCGGCATCGTCTTGAAGGGGACGGCAGCACAGTAGAACCCCGCCTGCTCGCCTCATTTCCAGCGCCGAAACTTATCGCCCCGTACGTGGAAACCTTGTCATTCCGGGTAGAAGCCAGTCCACGGAGTGAGAAGCCAGTCCGACCGAGTGAAGAAGCCAGTCCGCTGAACGAAGATAGCTGTCATCCCGAGCGTAGCCGAGGGATCTGCGGTTCGCCCGCCGTGGCAAACACACCAGCAGCGTCAGCCTAGTCTGCAAGCACCGTTTTATCTCCGCGCTGACATAATCTCACTTATGCGATAACTTCTAACGATCAACTCCGATCCCGCTGAATGAATAGAAGCAATCTGGAACTCTCAAAGCGTTTCGCTGCGCAATCAATCGAATGGGCGGCACTCATCCTCCTCGTCTTACTTTCGCTTCCTCCCATACTTTTCCGCCATCAGTCACTAACCGCTGTTTCCAGGTTGAACCTGGTCGACGGATCCTGGCTTCTCGACACCACCTATAAAGCCGCAGCCGGCATCTGGTTTGGCCGCGACGTCGCCTTCACCTTCGGCCCGCTCTATCAATGGCTCTCCAGCGCTCCCTCGCGATGGATCGGTCTCTCCACAGGCACAATCTACGCGACGTACTTCACCCTTCCGTTCTGCGCGCTGATTCTCGCAAGTTTCTGCACCGTACGACTTCTGCTCCCGAACAGCGCCCCATGGAGACGCACGCTTCTGTTCCTGCTGGCAGTCGTCTTCTGGTCACCCCCCGATTTTCGTGCGGCCCTGTGTCTTCTGGCCTTCGCTGTCTTCCTGTCCATGACCGACCCCCCATCGGTCACCATGCGCGCCGTTCTGCCGCGTGCCGTTGCCGCCGCAGGCATCTCGGTCACAGCCTTCCTGGTATCGGCGGACACGGGCGTCTACTGTGTGGCGGCCCTTCTGCTGGTGATCTTCGCCCGCTCTCTCGGCGAGCGCCCGCGCGACCAGCTAGTGAAGGAGCTCCTCGTAGCGGCGATATCGTTTGCGCTGTTGGTGCTGCTGACTAATGCAATCATGTCGTCATGGCTGGACCTCACCTTCTGGCGATCAAGCCTGAGCATCGCCAACGGCTATCGCTGGTTCGAACCGCTGCGCATGGCCAAAGCGGACAAGCGGCTGGTCCTGGAGACCGTCGCCCTGGGCATAATCGTTTTCGGTGTGGCCTGGTTCCAGCGCAAGTCTGACGGCCCGTGGACAAGGCGACCGGCATTCCTGCTTTCCGCTTTCTGCCTGGCGTTCCTCTTGCTGCAAACCAGCCTCGTGCGCTCCGATCCCGGACACATCGCCATGGGCATCTATCCCATGATCTTCTTCTGCGGCGCCATCGCTCTCGATCAGCTTCAGCCAACCGGGGCGCTCTCAATCATCCTGCCAATTGCCACGCTCGCCGTGACTCTCGTTTTCGCTCACCAGTCTGCCATGTTTGTCCCCGCTGGAATCGCAGCCCGCGCGCGGCAAATCGCTCATCCCGTTCTTGCCTGTCCGGCAGGATTCCAGGAATTCGACCGCGCCTGTTTTCCAGCCCAGGACGCGCAGCTGCTCACCGCAGTCTCCACCTACCTGCGTTCGAGCACCACTCCGACGGAACAGATCGCGGTCTTTCCTTATGAGACCGCCTTCGGCCTGGCTTCGCGCCGTCAAGTTGCCGGAGGCGTGCTACAGAGCTACCTCGTCAACGGACCATATCTCTCTTCTCTGGAACTCGACGGCCTGCAGCGTGCCGCCCCACCCTTCGCCCTTTATCTCCCGGACGGCATCATCAGTGTGCCCCTCGATTCGGTTCCGAACTTCACGCGCAGCGCGGAATTGTGGTTCTACTTCCTCCGTCATTACCGCGCGGAACGCAGCCCGGTTTTCGGTGTTGTCGGTTTAGTGCGAGATGAGAGCCGAAGCGCGCGTCTGACCCTCGATGACGAGACCATCGCAAATCCTATGCCGCCGGTTTCAATCACCAAACGCAGCACGGTCCTCACCCTTGGTCCGATCCAATGGCCCTCGTCCGGTGCGGACTTCCTCCGCCTGCGCCTTCGACTCGACTATCCCGCCTGGTGGAGAGTCCGCAAGCCGTCCTGCCTGACGCTGCAAATGTCGTTCGCCGATAGCTCGGAGAAGTCGATTCAGTTCGTCGTTGAGCCGAATCGTTCGACTGACGTCTGGGTGTATCCGTGGGATGACCGGGACATGGCTGATTACTTTCAGCCGGGCGAAGCGGACTGGCCCCGGCGGCAACGCCCAGCTCTGGCGAACATCAACCTGCTGATCACGCCCTTCGACTGGATCTCCGTTGTGCCGAGAAGCGTCACGGTCGAGAGCGTCGAGGCAGTTCGGCTCAGCATGAAATAGCGGTTCGCTTGCGGCATTCTGAGATCCAGGTCCACAAGGATGGAAGCCGGCGACAAATTTCTTTTTTCTTCTCGAAGAAATGGCTGCAGCAGTTCTAATCGCGTGTAGCGAATCGCATCAACCACGATGAGAATTGCAACACGATCTTCCGCCACCAGTGAACTAGGCTAAGCATTTGACACTACTGGGCAAACCACAACTTATCGAACGGAAAGGGCTTTAGGACGAGTTCCTGCGCTGAGGATCGCAACAATTTCGCCTGTTGCGAAATGCCTCCTCTTCAGCGATGACTCCTGCAACAGCAGCACGCAACCTGCACAGAGTCCATCACTTGCCGATGCAAATCGCCACCGCTCCAAGCTGACCGCAATTTGGCATGACGTGTGCCTTACCAAAGGTGTCAAGCGCGAGAAACAACGCGCAGCTAACAAGGAGGCACCCCGTGACTGTCCTACTCGTTCTTGTGATGTTCGCAATCTTCCTTACTATTGATTACTTCTACTCAAAGGCAAAGCACCCCGCTCTGCGCGTGGCTCCTGCGATGACGAAAGCAGCCGCAACTGAGCCGCGTCTGAAACCCAGTCTCGTCGGCGGCTTCTCGGTTCCGGAGAACCTGCGCTATCACCCGGGCCACACGTGGGCGCTCAGCGAGAGCCCCAACCTGGTCCGCATCGGCATCGACGACTTCGCCTCCAAGCTGGTCGGCAAAGTGGAGCATGTAACCCTGCCGCAGCGCGGCCAGTGGATCCGCCAGGGCCAGAAGATTTGGAGCATCGTGCGCAACGGCGTGAAGGTCGATATGGTTTCGCCCATTGAAGGCAGCGTCTCCGATATCAATGAAGCCGTGGCCAGTGATCCATCGCTGGCGATGAAGGACCCTTACGGCGAAGGCTGGATGGTAACGGTGCAGTCTCCCGACTCAAAGACCAACTTCCGCAACCTGCTCGGCGGCGCGCTCGCCCGCTGGTGGACGGAAGAGTCCTCGATGCGCCTGCAGCGCGTTGTGCCCAGCGCACTCGGCGCCTTGGCTCAGGACGGCGGCGTGGCGATCGACGATCTGGCCGCCACTCTTCCTGACGAGCAGTGGACGAAGATCACCCGCGAGTTCTTCCTGACATAGATCGATCAGGCCCGGAGGCTGCCTCCTGCTCCGGGCCATCTCCTGAATGCAACACCTCCCGGCCGCGGCGCAGCAAAGCCCGCGGCCGAAGTTCTTTTCGCCAACTTCTTCTTCCGTTGCCGAGGCTTTTGCGAAGGCTTGCGCATCCAACCCACTTCCGGGCATCCGCCTCCCATGACTGATATCGACGACCTCACATCTGACCCGCGCGTCACCGTTCGACGTAAAGGCGTGCTGGAAGCAGGAGGCGGCCGATGCGTTGTCTACTGGATGCAGCGCGCACAACGCGCTCTCGACAATCCCGCTCTGGACGTCGCTGTCTCGGCCGCGAACATCCTCCATCAGCCGGTGGTGGTCTTCTTTGCGCCCGTTCCGTTCTATCCCAACGCCAACCTCCGGCACTATGCATTCCTGGCACAGGGAATTCCCGACATCGCAGAACGCGCCCACGAGCGCGGGATCGGCTTTGTGCTCCGCCGTTACCCTGATCACTCGCTGCTGAAGTTCTGCGAAGAAATAAAAGCCTCCCTCGTCATCGGCGACGAGAACCCCATGCGCGAACCTCGCCACCGGCGGGAACTCGCCGCCAAAAAGCTCAGCGTGCCCCTCTGGACAGTCGATGCCGATGTCATCGTTCCGTCGAAGCTGCTGACGAAGGAGCAGTACGCAGCGCGCGTCATACGCCCCCGCCTCCAGCGGCGACTGAAAGAATTTCTGGCGCAGCCATCAAATGCCAAGGCAAAGATCGAGTGGCAAAAACCGCGCGGCCTTCGCGCTCTTGCTGACGATGGCTCACTCGAATTGACCGAGGACTGGACGGGTCTGGATCGCTCCGTCCGACCGGTGGACTCCTTCCACGGCGGAACGACAGAAGCGCTAAAACTGCTTCACCAATTCGTCACGCACAAGCTCGCGCACTATCCCGAACGGCACGGCAAGCCCGAGCTCGACGGAACCAGCCGGCTATCCCCATATCTCCACTTCGGCCACATCGGGCCGCATACCGTCGCGCTGGCGGTCGAGAATAGCCGCGCGCCGCGTGCCGCCAAAGATGACTTCCTCGATCAGCTCATCACCTGGCGCGAGCTGTCCATTAACTTCGTCCACTTCAATACCCTCTACGATTCCATCGAGAGCGCGCCTGACTGGGCCCATCGGACACTCGCCAAGCATGCGCGTGACAAGCGCGCCGTCATTTACTCGCGCGAGCAGCTTGAGCACGCCGCCACCCACGATGAGCTGTGGAACGCAGCCCAGCACCAGATGCTGCACGCGGGATGGATGCACAACTACATGCGCATGTACTGGGCCAAGAAGATCCTGGAGTGGAGCCCCTCGCCGGCGGTCGCGTATCAAAACGCGGTTTACCTCAACGACAAGTACTTCTTGGATGGCCGCGACCCGAACGGCTACGCCGGCATCGCGTGGGCAATTGCGGGCAAGTTCGATCGCCCGTGGTTCGAGCGCCCCATCTTTGGAACGATTCGTTACATGTCAGGCAACGCCGCGCGCAAGAAGTTCGATGCAGCCAAATACATCACGCAAAAGGCAGAACTCGCCGGTGAAGAGCCGCGCGAAAAACCGCTATTCGAGTGAGACGGCGGCTGGTGGATGAGTCGTGAGACGATGCCCTAACCCCCAGCCCCAAGCCCCTAGCCTCATTCCCCCTACAACCTTAGTCGGACGCCGCTGTTTTCGCGGCTTCGGCCACTCCACCGATGCTAGAATTTCCCTATGCCGTTCCCCATTGACCGTCCCCGCCGTCTGCGTCGCAACGAGGCGATGCGCTCGTTCGTCCGCGAAACCCGCCTCAGCCCGGAAGGTTTTGTCTATCCGCTGTTTGTCTGTCCTGGCGAAGGCATTCGCAAAGAGGTTCGCTCCATGCCCGGTGTCTATAACCTCTCCATCGACGAGGCAATGAAGGAGTGCGCGGAAGTGAAGTCGCTGGGCATTCCCAGCGTCATCCTCTTCGGCCTCCCTGAAGCGAAGGACGAAGTGGCGACGGGCGCCTGGGCGGACGACGGCATCGTGCAGAAGGCGGCGCGCGCCATCAAGCGCGAAGTTCCGGGACTGCTGCTCATGGGCGACGTCTGCCTCTGTGAGTACATGTCGCACGGCCACTGCGGCCTGGTCGATACCTCCGATCCCAACGCCAAGGCGCGTGGGGAAGCGATGGAATTCATTCGCGAACTGGAGGCGCGAGGTAAGGTCGTCATCAATCCCGGGACGCAATCGCTGGGCGCAGCCATCGCGGCGGCCACGGGAGTTGTCGCGCCTTCGGCAGAGGAGTACGAGATCCTGAATGATCCCACGCTTGAGCTGCTGGCCCGCACCGCCGTATCACAAGCCAGGGCCGGCATGGACATCATCGCTCCGTCCGACATGATGGACGGCCGCGTCGCCGCCATCCGCGGCGCGCTCGACGAGAACGGCTTCCAGAATATTCCTGTGCTGTCCTACGCGGCGAAATTTGCCAGCGGCTTCTACGGGCCTTTCCGCGAAGCGGCCGACTCAGCGCCGCACTTCGGCGACCGCCGCTCCTACCAGATGGATCCCGCCAACCTGCGTGAGGCGATGCGCGAAATCGAGCTTGACCTCGAAGAAGGCGCGGACATGATCATGGTGAAGCCGGCTATGCCGTATCTCGACGTGCTGCACGAAGCGCGCCTGCGCTTCGATGTGCCTCTCGCGGCGTATCAGGTCAGCGGCGAGTACGCCATGATCAAAGCCGCCGCGCTGAATGGCTGGATCGACTACGAGCGAGTCATGATGGAATCGCTTCTGTGCATCCAGCGCGCCGGCGCTTCGATCACACTCACCTACTTCGCGAAAGAAGCTGCCCGCCTGTTGGCATAGAGGACGGAGCGCCGATCTCCAGATCGACTGTAGCGCGGGTCTCCAGACTCGCGCCGCATGAATCAGCAGAAAACGCGCCGCAGCGCCGCCGCACCTGAAGAAATTTTCTTCGCCCTCTCTGCCGCCCTCGCATCCAAACCACCGCTATGAAACTTTCTTCCGAAACCAGGCAGCTTCTCGACAGCGCAAACTTTGCTCATCTTGCAACACTCATGTCCGATGGCTCTCCTCAGAGCGTGCCGGTCTGGGTCGGCCGCGAAGGCGACCGCATTGTCATCTGCACGGGCGAGAACTCGCTGAAGGCCCGCAACACCGCTCGTGAGCCTCGGGTGGCGCTATCGATCGTGGACTTTCACAATCCCTATTCTGAAGTGCAGATTCGCGGGCGCGTCATCGAGCGTCGGCCCGATCCCGACCTGAAGACGATGGATCCCATCTCCGTGAAGTACACGGGCAAGCCGTTTCCTTTCCGCGATCCCAACGGGCGTGTTGTGCTGATTATTGAAGTGGATAAGGAGCGTTACACGAAGCTGCCCTTCGAGCACACGCCGGCGGCGTAGGTTACGAGCGCAGGAACTCCAGCACACATCGCACAAATTCCGCAGGCTTCTCGAAGGCCGGCAGATGCCCGCATTGCGGAATAATTTCCAGCTTGGAGTTGCGGATCAGGCGATGCATCAAGCGGCCGGTGGCTACGGGTATGAGGACATCCTCCTCGCCCCATACGATGAGGGTCGGCGTGGCGATTCCGGCAATCCTGTTATCCAAAAACTCCCGCCCTTCGCGCAGATTCTGCAGGACGCGATGAATGGTGTACCCGTCGCCGCGCACGAGGTGCTGCTCGTATGCCAAATCGACGAGCGCGTCGGTCGCCAGGCTCTTGTCGTACAACAACAGTTCAAAAACTTCCCGCGCATGACGCCGGCTGGAAACACGCAAGTCAATCGGCAGCTCGGTGGTGTTTCCCCACACGCCGGCCGCGTCCACCAGCACCAGTTTGTCGATGCGATCAGGAAATTTCAGCGCGAATGCTGCGGCAATCCATCCCCCGAGCGACACGCCTACCAGGCTAGGGCGCAGCACATCCAGCTTGCGCAGAAATCGTTCGAGCACCTCGACAAATACTTCGATGCAGTAGGCAATGAACGGCTTGTCGGAGCGTCCGAATCCCAGCAGGTCAAGAGCAATCACGCGATGTGAGGCGCTGAGGCTCTCGAAGCAAAATGCCCACTCATCGGCATCGCCGCCAATGCCGTGAATCAGGACCAGAGGCGGCCCGGAACCAATGTCGTAGTAGCGCATGGTGCGCCCGAAGACTGTGGCGCTGCGCAGCTCGGGAAGCGGCGGCAGCACGAACTGCGGTGCATTAGATTTGCTGCTTCCCATTGCAGTAGATGGTGTCCGCTCGTGCCACTCGAAGAATCGCCACCAGCTGCCTCCGGCGAAAAGCGAATGGCGAGCAGCGAAAAGCCGCTTTTACAGAATCTTCTTCCCAAAGGCCGACAGCGCCAGCTCCACCGCCAGCTCCGCCGTCTGATTGCGCTCGTCGAGAACGGGATTCACCTCTACCATCTCAAAGCTCAACATGCGGCCATGATCGGCAATGATCTCCATCGCCAGGTGCCCCTCGCGATACGTCGCTCCTCCCCACACGGGTGTGCCGACCCCAGGCGCATCTTCAGGATCGATCCAGTCTAAATCGAGAGACACGTGGTATCCGACCGTTCCACGTCCGACCAGCCGCAGCGCTTCTTCCATCACCGCACGCATACCGCGCTCATCGATGTCACGCATGGTGAACACATGCACACCTGCCCGGCGAATGTTCGCGCGCTCATGTTCGTCCACGTCACGAATTCCGACCAGCGCGCAGTTGTCGGGGCGCACCTTCGGGCTGAAGCCGTACATATCGGACAGCGGCGAGTGGAAGAGTCCCATGATGGCGCCGAGCGGCATGCCGTGAACATTGCCGCTGGGTGAGGTATCAGGGGTGTTGATGTCGCTGTGCGCGTCGATCCAGAGAAGCCCGATGCGCTGGTTCTTGCGGCGATAAAACTCGGACACACCGGACACCGTGCCCGCAGCGATCGAGTGGTCGCCGCCAAGGGCCAGAGGAATCTTTCCCGCCTCCAGCGTCTTGATCACCAGTTCGGCCTGCGCTGTGCAGGTTTCCGTGATCTCTTCGAGGTACTTCGCGTGGGGATCGCCTTCGGATTCGGTTTCGAGCATAGCGACGGGGACATTGCCGCCATCCTCAACTTCATAGCCTAGCGCTTCGAGCTTGGCTTCAAGGCCCGCGACACGCATCGCCGACGGCCCCATGTCGACGCCACGCCGTGACTGACCGAGATCCAGCGGCACACCGATAATGCGGATGTGCCTGGTTTCAATATTAGGTATGGGTTTGGTGATGGGACTGGTTGCCATAATGTTCTTGGTTACGGCTACATTGCGAGTTGCACATTCAATGCCTGCGCGCAATCGCTTCCATTACCGGTGAACAGCAGATCCCTCGGCTGCGCTCGGCATGACAATCTTCTAGTTCGGGCATCGTATCGTTGGGGCATCGTCCATTACGGGTATAACCGGTACAGCATCCTGGGGAAGGGAATCGTCTCGCGCACGTGCTCCAGCCCGCAGATCCATGCCACCGCGCGCTCAATGCCCATACCGAAACCCGCGTGCGGCACGCCGCCGAACTTCCGCAAGTCGAGATACCACTTGAACGCCTCTTCCGGCAGGCCGTGTTCGTGAATACGCTGTAGCAACAACTCATGCGAAGCCATACGCTGCGAGCCACCAATGATCTCGCCATATCCCTCGGGCGCGAGCACGTCAACGCACAATGCCAGCTCCGGCCGCTCTGGATCCGGTTCCATATAGAACGCCTTCACCGACGCAGGATAGCGATGAATCATCACAGGACGATCAAACTGTGAGGATATGTACGTCTCGTCAGGCGAGCCCAGATCGCCGCCCCACTCGAACTTGTTTTCCAGCTCGCCCTTCGCGTGGCCCTCCTGCAGCATCTTGACTGCG
>Ga0126381_100001256_pt1 | contig 27400 bp, 49 predicted proteins | sample PanSoiMetPlot_28_FD_96465 | JGI IMG/M metagenome (GOLD analysis project Ga0126381, IMG submission 96465) | Tropical forest soil microbial communities from Panama - MetaG Plot_28 | ecosystem: Environmental > Terrestrial > Soil > Tropical forest > Bulk soil | place: Panama | collected 2016-02-17
CGCAGGAAGCCACTGCGGAGGTTCTCGGCGTTCATGAACCAGTTGAGTTCCTCCGCGTGAGCAGCCATCCAGTTCTCGAACTTGTCACGCTTGGTAGCCTCGCGCTTGAGTTCGAGCTTCTCCTGCGCCACGCGGTACCTGGCGACCTCAGCCTCGAACAACTCCCGGTGGTCCAGCATGTACTGGCGCGTCCAGTGGTCGCCGTGGTTGATGCCTCCGCAACCGCATGAGCAGAATCGCCCACGCGCCGCACGGCACTGGCTGTCACAGTCGAGCGTCGTGTCAACTGCGATCAGCTTCTCTCCCAGGATTTCATGTTCCTGGTCTGGTCCGCCGATGAAGCAGAGGACACGGCTGTGCTTCGGGGCCAGGTGCGGGTACAGGCCCAGCTTGCTCTCGCGTACTGGGACGTTGTGAACGTCGCATACCCCGAGATAGATCGTGGTCTGAGTGGCGTCCGTACTCGCATGGGCTGACCGTCGCACCTGCCTGTCGCCAAGGTGCAGCGTCTCTGAGTCGGCCGTGTAGCTTGAACCATACATGCCTTTGGGTGTCATGGTCCGATAGGTGCTGCTCATCTTGGGCTCCTCTCCCTAGGCGTAAGCAGACCCCGCAACCTACCCTACCCGCGCGGGGCCGGGGCAGGGTAGGCTCCGGGCATGCTCATCCGTAGTTGATCTTCTGATTGTAAGCGGACCAGCCGTTGGGTCGGCCCTGGCCGGTACGCCTCTCGCGTTCCCGCCAATAGCGCTTGCTTTCTGCTGTGTTCCAGGCCTGGCAGAGCGGGCACCGACACTTCCAGTATCGGTACCCGCTCCTGGTGCCGTGCCTGATATTAGCGGTTGGGGTCATTGTAGTACCCTGGCCTTATGGCCAGAATACCATGTATGACGCTCTCGATGGCCTCTGGGTCCAGCCATGTCTCGAACTTCATGACCACATCAGTGATCTCGTCTGATAGCACAGAGCGGAAGGCAGCGATGACGTGGCCTTTGATGCTGTGAAATCCGTGTCCGTTCGGGTTGTCATTATCAGCGCCGTACTTCTCCACCTGCTCCAGGACTTCCATGTACACTTCAGGAGGTACCATTGGTGCACCAGAATCAGTCTTGTAGGCAGCTTTCAGCGCTGCCAGGAAAGCAGACTTGGCCAGCCCGAGGGTCGTGGTATTGGCCCCGCCTGCATCTGCAATCGATGCCAGATAGAAGTCTCCAGCCTGCTGGGCTAGGTTCTCCTTGGGCGTAAGCCGCTTGTCGGTTAGATCCATGATGGGCTCCTTCCCATCCCGTGCGCTAGCTTCTGTAACTAGCACCGGCAGCAGAGGCAGGGATTACCGGCCCTGCCCCGCTGTCTCGCGCTACTCACATGTGCAGCATGGTTGCGGCACCGTTGGCTCTCCGTACAGGAGAGCGTCCGGCTCTGGGTCGATCATGGTTGGCTCGATACCTGGCAGGTGACAACCGCACTCACACGGCTCACCAGGCTCATCACGCGGGTCAGTGATGCACTCCCAGCAACCGCAGCCGGGCTTATGCTCATCATTAGGAGGCCAAAGGATTGAGCGGCATCCTGTTGGCCCCTGGTGCGGATAGGTGCCCAGGCAGTACGGGCACTGCTCAACCTGGTTAGCCATGAAGATCTGGGATGAGGAGGATGAACGGTGACCCATCATTGATCAGCGGATCGCTCTCATCGGTCACCTCGATGACGGGCTTGGGACCTTTTGGAGTATCGACATACACCGGCAGGTGATCGCCGTACTCCTCTTCAATTGTCCCCTTGACCTGGGCGGCTGTTAGTGGTGGCATTATGGACTCCTTCCATCCGGACTCACTGTGAGCCGGCAGCTACCCTCCCGGCCCCTGTGTCGGGAGAGCGCTGTCTCGCTAGCAGCTAGTCTGCGCAAGCGAAGTGCTTGGGATTGGCGAAGTAGTTGAACGGACAATCTGAGTTGTAAGACGGCTCATAGGTGATTGTCCACTGGTACGAGACGTACCTGGTGTGATGGAAGTGCGCTGACACCATCATGCTGGTAACCATCACCGCGAAGCAGAGGATGAACCACATCAGCAGCTTGCCGAGCAGGTCCCTGTTCATAGCTTCTGATCGAACTCCTGTCCCAGAGTCTGAACGATCAATTCATTCATGCTGGCGTGAGCCGCCTTGGCCGTTCGGTCGGTCTTGCCGGTGATCTGGTTTGCCAGCTTGATCATGCTGGTACCACGGCTCAGTACCATCCCGGTACGCACCTGCGTCCGCAGGCCCATACGTATGGTAAGCCATCGAGCCGCCTCGATCTTCTCTGGCGTATCCAGAACGAATCCTTCTGACATTATGGGCTCCTTTCCCATGGGCTGCTTCCTAAGCAGTCCCCGCTACCCTCCCCCGCCGGAATCCAGGGAAGGGCACCGGGCGTGCTCAGAACACGCGGTCTGGCTACTAGACGAATGCGATAAAGTTGAACCCCTTCCATATGCCATAGTAGCACCAGAGGAGGATCATGTTGACTAGGTTGCTGACCGTAACGGCCATCCGAACCATGAAGGTTATGGTACAACCTAGGCAACCGTGGCTGTTCACTCCACGCCCTTGCGACCGGAGTCACCGGCCGCTCTGTGGACGTGCAGGTTCAGCTCATTGGCCCGATCCACGCCACGCTGGTACGCGGTCATGTTCGTCTCGGGCCGCCGGTAGATACGACCAGGAGGGTGCTGACGGCAGTGACCCGACGGGTTCGACTGGCATCGTGGGCAGGGTGGAGGTGGAGTCCAGGTTGACGTCCTGAACAAGTCCTCATTCTGCTCCCGGAAGAATGCCTCCAGGCTATCCGTCTGGCCATGCAGGACCAGCTCATACCCGACAGGCCGCTCACGCTCTGCCTCGCGCAGACGCTGCTCGATGCGGTCGGTGTAACCGTCCGCAGCTGAGCTCCGGTAGGTGGCGGTACCCCCAGCAGCTATCCTGGGAGCATTCTCGCCAAGAGCAGCGGCCGCCCGGTAGCAGGCACGCTTGAAGCTAGAGCCGACACGGCCCTCAGTGGACTCCTCCAGAACCGTATAGCTCTGAGGGTCCCTGCGCTCCCAGATTGCCTTCTGCCCGGACTTCTCACCATACCGGCGACTCCAGCCTGCTTCCTGCGCAATCTGAAGCCAGTTGTAACCGGCCTCATGCAGGTTGTAGCTGTTCGCGTCCACGGACAGGCTCGGGTCCCACTTGGGGGCCAGGACCTTGACCATGTGGAGCATGGTCTCTGTGTACAGCAACTCAAAGAAGCGCAGATCTGACTCAAAGCCATAGATCTTGCTCTTCGGGTAGCTGTGGCGGACCTTGCACCGGCAGTGCTTCGCCAGGTGATCGATCACCCAGGACACGAACATGACGTCTGGACGTTCGATCAGGATGACCTCAGGCTTGCTCTTCTCAGCCTCGGGCCGGGACTCGTTGAGCAGAGCCTGGTCTATGGCGTACTTGAGCATCAGAGCATCAGCTGCACGCTGAGCCTGGGCCTCCTCCTCCGGGGTACACCCGTTCTCCACTGTCTTGGAGACCAGGCCTCGCACCTTCCGCAGGACATCCGACAGTTCCATTGTGGGCTCCTTTCCCGCCTGGGACTGCTTGTAACCGGGGCAGATACCCCGGCCGCTACCCTACCCGCTCCCGCTCGCGCGGACGAGGGTAGGGCACGGTCTGAGGGACCTACTTAACGCACCCGTCGCGGCCGTGATGGTTCCTGGCCTCGGTCGAGCACTTCGGGCACGGCTGGAACCGTGTCTCATACCGTTCCGTCAGCCGGAAGCGGCGAATCCACTTGACCCTGTTGGCCCAGGTGAATGCCGGCTGCCCGACCATCTTGCGAGCGGTCTTCATGGTGTTATTGCGGACATCGTCCAGGACCAGGCCACAGAAGGTCTGCTTGCCAAAGTCATGGATGGCGTGGCTGTAGGTAGCGTTGGGGGTTGCCACCCAACAGCCTGGCCAGATGTCAATCTGATCCATTGGGACTCCTTTCCCAGGGCTGAGATGCCCCGGCAACCTGCCTGCCCTCTTCCCAGGTTTCTACATCCCTGGAGGGGAAGGTAGGCTGCCGGCTGTCTCAGAAACAGCCATCTCCGGTATTGGGCTTGCCGCCAATTTCCAGCAGCGTACCCTCCGGAATGACCAACTCGCCGAAGTGAATCAACTCGGCTAGCTGCATGAAGTCCTCACGCTCTTCAAGTACTTCATTGATCAGGAGTATGTCCTCGCCATCCTCCTGGGTGTCGCCGAAGATCCATCCTAGGCGTACACACCGGACGCTCACGAATGAGGCTACCAGGTAGTTCGCCAAGTCTGGGTCCGGCTGGTAGATGATAACCGGCTCCGGATTATCGCCGACGATCCAACTGAGGTCAGTCGTCATCGCAGAAATCCGATCGGTCATCTGTAAACTCACAACGCATCCTAGGCTCCTTCCCAGGGTCTTGCTTCCCGGCCCGAACGCCGGCAGCAGGAACCGGGGGTTGCCGCCCCGGCCGTCGCGACTCGGCACACCCCACAACAACGACTCTTCCCAGAGTCCCCTATGCGGCTATGCCCCCAGTCCCTACTGTCTAGATTCGGATGGGTTTTCATCGATGTAGCCATACCATCAGGTGGTACAGGCGGAAGGTCGGGCCGGGTCCGATGACGTCGGCCGGTGAGCCGACGTACAAGGACACGTGCTGGACCAGGTACACCAGTACCAGGATCAGTATCACTTGCCCACCACGATCGGGTGGATGTAGCGGTCCACGGTGAGGACAGCGCCGAAGCAGACACCCTTGACATCCTGGAGGATGACCACGGGGCCGTTGGTGCCGACGCCCAGCTCAGGGGACATGATCCTTGCCATTTTGGGCTCCTTTCCCTTCTGGCTCTTTTCTTGGCTGGGGTACCCAGGCCAGCAGTGGTTGCGGGGACTTACGCATTTCGCCCACGGCAGCCCCTTGCGCTGCCTCGTAACTAATCGCCACTGCTGGGGTCTGAGTACCCCTCGCTGCCCTCCCCCTCGCGCGGGAGGGGAAGGGCACCGGGCTAGCACTCAGGCTACATGTAGAACCAGGTTGGGCCTAGCACACCGGGCGCAGAGGCAGCCGCCGCTCCCTCGCGCCATCTCGTACCGGAAGCGGCGATCCACCTCATGGGTGAGCTTGCTGGCCCGCTGGACGCTAATACCCAGCTCAGCAGCTAGCTCTCGCTCAATCCGGCTGCGGACAGATTCCGTGACTACACGGTTCGCGGACATATGGGCTCCTTCCAGGTCCGCTTGTTTCTTGCGCGCGCGGGGCCGGGGTCGAACCGGCCGCCCCTCCCGGAAGGGGAGGGGCCGCCTGCCGCGCTATCTCCCTAGGCCGCGTTGACCCCGGAGATCTTTCCGGCCCAGTCGCTCCGGGCCGGAACAGGAATGGCACCTTCCGGCCAAACCCCACCGACCGGAAGGTAGTGGAGGATCTGGGCGGCCCATGCCAGCGCCGCGTCGCGGCCGGCAAGGTCGGTACCACGGACCTTGAGGGCGAATCCCTCAAAGGTCGAATCGGGCATGGCCTTGAGGGCGTCGCCCGCCGCTACGATCATCGCGCGAGCCAAGGAGTTCTTGGTCTCGTTGACGTTGACCTTTGGCTCCTTCGGAGCGGCCGGGACGCGGCCGGTTCCCTTGGCGCCGCTCGCCTTGATAACGGCGGCCATAGGGTCCGTAGCCGGAGCGGCCGGGGCCGGGGCGGGCGTACGGGTACCGGTGCCACGCCGGTTGCTTTTCGGGGCGGCCGGGGTAGCGGTTGAACGCGTGCGAGTAGCCATTTTGGTCTCCTTACCAATAGCTACCAAAGGTCCCGGCGGTTACCGGGTCCGTGGACGTCCTAGGGGTCGAACCTAGTCCGAAAGGAGCGGAAAGGCCAAAACGCCCGGCCCGCCCCGGAACCGCTATTTGATCCGGGTAGGAGTCGGGACGCGCGCTTATTCCAAAACGTCCGATTTGAGCTATTTACCGAACCCCGCGACGGGTCCGCCCCCCGATACCTCCGGCGCGCCCGGAGCCGCCCGTAGGGGCCGCTTCCGGCTCGTACCCGTCGCTCCCTTCCCTCGCCCCGGGTCCGGAGATCCCGGCGGCCTAGGCCGCCCGGACGTCTCGCCCGTTTACGCCGATAAGGCCCCTTCGGGGCGGCCCCTCGTATCGCGTATTTTTGGCTAGGGAGATCGGCTCTAGATCGTAACCGGACCCCTACGGACCCCCTCCCCGCGACGGTCGCCCGGTAGCTCCTTCCCGACGCGGACCCGGCCGCCCTAGGACGGTCGGGGCCGGTTACGACGGCGAGAGGTTCGCCCCTCGCGTAGGGCCGGGAGATCGGTAACGGACGGCCCGGAAGAGGGGGCCGCGCGCTCCCCCGAGGGGGAGCGGTACCAAGATCGAGTTAGGTCGAATCGGGGCCGGCGGGGCGGCCCCGCTCGGAGCGGGACCCGGCCGGCGCTCCCTCCGGGCGGTCCGGAGGGGGACCCCTTCGGGGTCTACCCCCGACCCTAATCACGGGTTTTGTACGGGCAAAATTTTCCGGAGTTAGCCGAGGTAGATTGTTTAGCGGCGCTAATTACTACGCACGGTAGAGTCCTACACTCTAGTAGGAATAGCCTCCGAAGTGCGGAAACGTCTTTAGTTAATTTGCCTACCTAATAAGCCGCGCTAAGCAAATTTCGTACGGGTTTAGGTCCTAGCGAGTGTTATCGGAGATAAGTCCGATTGGAAGAGTCCGATTGCTACCCTAGATTCGTCTTCGCCCGGTTAAGTGTTTAAATTCGGACTTATCCCGATTTGTTATCCATAAGCCTCTGACCTGTGGAAATGGATAGCTCTGGGCAGGGTAGGTCCTAGTACACGAGAGGGGGTACGTCCATGCAGTGTGGCTCCTAGCCACAGCGAGAGGGTATCCGTGGCTGACCTGTGGCGACGCTCCGGGCCGCTCGGGGGCCGGGGTCGATGGGGTACAAAAGGTATTTTGCGTACTAGAATACCTAGAATACGAGATAACCGGTATTCTAGCCAGAATACGGGTAATACCCGTAAGGGGGACACTGGTACTGTAATCGTAGTTTGTAGGTCGAAATAGGACGTAATTCTTGTAGAGGGAGAATGTATACAATACCAGTCTAAACGATCTTGAAATTCTAGTATGTATGCCATTCGGACCTGTGGGTATATACGATATGCAACCACCAGAATACGGGTTTTCTGGGTCCCTAAGGGGTACTCGTATTCTAGTGGGTGAATACCAGTGCAAACTGGTACTCTGGTAGCCTAGTATGGTATACCCACCTACACTGGTATCATATAAGTCTTAGGGGACTAGTAGAACCAAAGCTAGAATACCAGTGTAAAAGGGGTAACTGGGATTCTGGTAGTGTAAAACGGCCGAAACAACGTGCAGGGGATAAATTGGACTTTGGGCCGATTGACCCGGACCCCTCGCGAGCGGCCCCTACGGGGCCGGGCCGGGGCCGGGCCGCGCTGCCCTAGGGCCGGGGCGAGGGGCCGCCCGTAGGGCGGGGGAGCGGGAGGGGCCGCCGGGCTAGGGGTGGAGGGGCCGGGGGAGGGTCAGGCCAGGAGTCGGCGCGCCGACGTTTGGTTAGCTAGGGTAATGGTTTGTAGGACGGATCATTTGAGCGAGGGATAGTTTGAGGTGGAGATCGTATGGACTCAAGATCTTTTGGGGAAGAGATCTTATGGTTAACATATCGTTAGCTTGGGGAAAGATCTAACAAAACGATCTTGGTCCCGCAAAATGGTTGGAAGTTCCGGCGCATCGGCGCGGACTCAAACACAATTTTGCTCATTTTGAACTGCATTTCCTGAAAAGTTGGCCACAAAAACACCAAAACCCAAAAAACTACAACACTATTTCACTCAAAATGGGTTTTGCACAGTCAAAACCCAACGGAACCATCATATAACACAGATAAACCCCACCAAAACTAGGATTTACTAGCTAACCAGCAGCGAAAGGGGGTACGATAGCGGAGCGCCCGGCCGCAGCCCGGAAAAGCGCACCAGACCAAAGCAGAGCAGGAGCGAGCATGGCACGGATGGCACGCATCCCGAGAACAACTAAACGCAGCATAAGCAAGGAGGCAACCCCATTGGCTCCGGACAGGACGACAGCAGAAGTGAACATGGCCTGGGAACAGTACAAGTCGGCGACCAATGATGCTCTTCTCGTGTACGAGCAGAATGTCGATGAGGCCCGCATGCAGAGGGATAAAGCCACTGCTGTGGCCAGGGCCGAGTTCAACGAGAAGATGGATGAGATTGACTCCACATTTGATCTCGCGTTGGCGGCCGCTTGGACACAGCACCGGCAGGCCTCTGATACGGCGCGGACTATTCGCGACCATATCACCGACAGCATCCGGCACTCCCTGACCGCTGAAGAGCTTGAACATGCCCAGAGGATGGCGCAAGCTGCACAGCAGGCCAGCTACGCTCAGGATGAGGACTCTCAGGTCATCATTGCCAATGTAACCGACGCAGGATCTGCAGGCTCCCCGCAGTCTGCTGCGGTGGACCCGCCCACCCCCTAGGCCGCGACACCTAGGACACGGGTCTACTGACTGCGGGTCGAGGAAGGAGGGGTGGTCCAGTGGGGCTGCCGCTAACGCCAAGTCCGAATGCTGGCGAGCCGGACAAGGAACACGCCCCCGAGTCCGGCGGTGCGGTGCCTGGGCCACCCCTCCACTTCTTCCCAAAATTTCACTGGGGCGGCATACTGTTGTTGCCGGTCCTAATTTTGGATGATGAGCCGGCCATTAGGAGCTACATTCGAACCATTGCTGGGAAAGAGCATTACCGTTATGTGTGCCCGGCTGTGCCACAGACAGATTGGGCCAGCGAGATGGATGATATTTTTGGACCATACTGTTGGGTGGAGGTTTGGTAATGGAAGAGACCCAAGGGCCATTTTTGCATCAGGACATTATTGTACAGGCTGCTGTCAGGGCAGCTCTTGAAGAGGAAGCTGTCGCCAAGCAGGCACAGGCGATTGTCAGGCCCATGATGCTGGCCCCCGGCAATGGTCCCAAGGCCATAGAGGTTCATTTCCTGGACAGAGATGTTAGGCATTTCAGGAGCCAGGATTTTGTTTGCCTAGATGGAGCAGTGTGGCTGCGGGGCTTGCTGGGGCCGGGCAACACCGTGACGGACAAGGATGTGCTAATTCCCTTTTCTGCCATTAAGGAGATTTATGTCACCTAGCAGAATGCTGTTTCTTGTAGGCACAGTTCTCCTAGCGGCGATTGCGGCCGCGCTGCTCTATGCCGGCAACGGGCATGCCGTGCCCATTCCAGCGCCGCAGCCGACTCCAGATGCACCAGGATGGGTGAACCCGTGAGCCAGCCGCCACCCCCGGATATCATCCCGGTGCACGCTGATGATCCGGTTGATCCTGGCAGTACCGCTGCCCTCATTCGGGATCAGGTCCCTGTGGGCACTCCTTTGTGCATGCACCCATGGGGGCCTGGCGGCCACTACTGTGCCCAGAACGCAGGGCACTCGACCAGCCACATATGTAACTGTGGAGCAACAACATGATGGATCGTAATGAGGCCGATGAAGCGGCCATCGCGAGAGCCATGCCCGAGGCCGAGCTAGTTGCCATCGCGAGGGAGTCTGGTGCCGTGCCGGAAATGGCATGCGCCTGCGTTGGCCCGCCTGAAGGTTGCACGATTTGCCACTGCCACATCCGCGCCGAGGCACTATCTATTGTTATGGGACGCCCCTGCGCATGGTGCGAACCGGCACATCCAACCCGTTGAACGTATGAGACTGGAGCCTGAAATGACGCCCGAGGAGCGCGCAATTGAAGCAAGGCGCGGCATTCTTATGCAACATCTTGCAAGAGCTAAAATGGAGCAGGGCGAAACCGGTGACGCGGGCGTGTTTGCTAGCTACAGCAGCGAAACCGGTGATGCAGGTGGGTTCCTGCTGGAGGAACAGACCGCGACTCCGGATCGCCACATTACCAAGACTGAGGCCGAGTACCAGTTTGCTGGGATCGGGGCTAACATGCATTGCGGCAACTGCGCTATGTATAACCCCTATGCTAGCAACCCCAGCGCGGGCCGCTGTGATCTCGGCTGGCAGGCCAAGGCCACCTACGTTTGCAACCAGTGGGTGGCGAAAACATAGACTTCTGCCAAATTGGCAGGGGAGGAAGGCAAAAATGAGGAAATGGCTCCTGGCCGGCGCAGCGCTTTTGGCGCTGACTCTGGCTAGCCCGCTGGTGGCGATTTCGGCAAGTGCCTCACCAGCAACCCAGGCGACCCCGGCTATTGCGCAATCTTGCGCCTATGCCTCGATTCACGGGTTCAGCGACCCGTGGTACCTGTGGAATAGCGGGTCTGCGGATTACGTGATCGAGCAGGGGCATAGCCCGACGAACTTCTGTTACACCACCAGCGCGACGCTGCAGCAGGTAGGCACATCCTCCTGTCTCGCTTGGAACCAGAGTGGCGGGTATGTGTACGAGCACTCTTGTGCGCCGGGCGCTGCCTACCAGACTTGGAACCTGATTTTCATCAAGACAGGTTCGGTGTGCTATGCCTGGGCTCTGCAGAACCTATACAACGACCAGTACCTGACAGCGATAGCCATCGGTTCACCGGCGTCTCTGCGAGCCAAGATCGTGAGAAACGGCAGCTTCTCGAACACCCAGACTTGGTGCGCTCCGTAACAAGTCGCCCGAGACGGCCCGCCCCGGTACGCGACAGCCGGGGCGGGTCCCAGGGAGTGAAATGCCTAGCGAGCGTAAGACGCTACTGGAACTGATAGGCCAGGACGAGATCAATCGCATTGCGGCCGAGAGCATTGAGGTCCTGGATCATGAGCCAGGGCCGGCAGACATCTGGGACCACACCAGACGATTGCCACCCACGGGCGGGTATAGCAGCGAGTGGGAATACATTTGCAATCACTTCTTTGTCTGGGATGTGAAGTTGTATTGCCGCGAGTGTGGCTGCGAAGTTCTGGCGGCATGGGTAGTCCCCCACTATAGATCACACACGAGTCACTTTTCATTCTAGGAGACGAAATGGCATTCAAGTTCACCGCAGTCGGCAGCAAGGAAGAGGCTACCGCCCAGCTGCGTGACATCGCCAACGGACTGGTAGAAGTTGGCAATGATCGAATGGCCCAGCGCGTGGCATACCTCCTCGCGGATGAACTGGGCAAGCACCCAGACTTTGAGCACACCGGCTATGAGTACCGCTACATGGTGCAGGCCGAGGGCAACGGCAATGCTACGATGGGGCCGACCGAGCTACGGGCAGTGATACAGAACTACTGGATCCATCCTGCGAAGCTGGTGGTTAAGCCAGTCGATTCCGAGGGTAGAGTTATCGAGATACCTCTGATGCCGGAGCAGCAAGATGGATGAACCGCTGTTCATAGCAGGGATCATATTCTTTTTCCTGCTGGGGTTCGCCGGCCAGTTCGAGAGGATGTACAAGATCGAGCGGGGGAAGCAGATTGAGCGGGCACAACGAGACCAGTACTACATCGGCCTCTACAATACCAACCGGCCTCGGCTCCGATACCCACCATATCCAGTACGTCGAAGCAAGACGGGCTTGGGGCCTCATTAAATCTGGCCCCAACTTCGGCAAGAAGTCCAACCTTTTCATAGTACGCGGGAAGTGCGTTTGTGAGCAGTGGGAACATGAGGTTACCACTGCGGTCTCCTTCGCATATGCACGCTCCCGGCTCCGTGAGGCATTCAGGCCTCACAGGGCGGCAGCCGACGCGGCCTGATCGCCCGGTTCGCCCGGATAGCGCCCCGTATCACCTGGTTCGCGTAACCGAGATTCTGGTCCATAGGAGGTTGGTCCTAGACTCGGCTCCCAGCTTCGGCTAGGGTACGCGCCGGGAGGTACGGGGCGTTGTCAACTGCTGCAAGTCTCGACAAGCTCATTGCAAGGTCAGGTCACACTGAGCAACAGCTGCGTGTGGAACTTGCGCGTGGAGCGAAGTCAGATCGGGACCTTTGCCGGCAGTATGGTATCAACACAACCCATCTCAAGGCGTTCATTGAACTGAACGCCGATGCCATCGCAGAGATAGGTGCTCATCTCGCGAAGGGTGACCCGATAGGGCTGGCTGGCCTGTGGGTGAGCGCAAAGAACATGCGCATAGCCGAGATGCAGGGTGACATCGAGGACATCAACCGATCCATAAATTTCTTCCGTGATGAAGATGGTGTCCTGAGCCCGCAGTTCGGCACAGACAAAGAGTATGCGAATCTCATCCGGACCAAGACTGGCCTCTTGCGATCCGTTGCCGATGAAATTGATGGCACACGCCGCGCTATCCTCTCGCCCGAGGATGAGCGGAAGATGGTGCGCTTTGTCATCGACGGCGACATCGCAGGCGGTCTTACATGAGGACGCAAGAGGGCTGGTTCTGCGATCTGAGGTTTGAGGGCTGTGGCACGGACGCACTCAGTGCCTGGCTCTGTGCCGTAGAACAGATTGAGGTTTCAGCCTGTCGGCCTTGTAGAGAACAGTGGCAGGAGCTAGCCCGTAATGAGCCTGCGCTCCGGGTTCGCTGCCCACGTTGTGCTGACCGGCAAATCCGCGAGGCAAGGCGGAAGCCACAGGACCCAGGACCGCTTACCGGCCTGGTAGCGAATGCCCTTGATGAAGCTATGCGAGTTGAGGGCATTCTTGTAGACGCCCGCATCCGTGTGCTACGCCGTCTGGCCAGGGACGCAGCGTGGCTGAATGGATGGGGGTCCAGTTCGGCGGGGGCAGCTGCACCTGAGGATGCGGGCCAGCGCGGAATCGTGAGTGCGCCCCCTGTCGAGCCGGTCCTGGGCAGAGGTCGGCTGCCTGGGGCCGGTATGGGAGCCGCGTTATGCCCGTGATGCTTGAGCACAAATACGGCCCTCGGGGTGCCTGTAGCGTTGTATTCAAAGCACGGGACCCTGAGGTTCTCATTTCTGGACCGGCCGGCACAGGGAAGTCGAGAGCATGTCTGGAGAAGCTCAACCTGATGTGCCTCAGCAATCCGGGGATGCGGGGCCTGATCGTCCGGAAGACTGCCACAAGCCTCTCATCGACTGCTCTCGTTACCTGGAAGAAGTTTGTTATAGCGGAACTCCTCCAGGTGGGAGATGTCAGGTACTACGGTGGCAGCGCTTCAGAGCCTGCGGCTTTTCTGTACCGTAACGGTTCCAGCGTCTCCATCGCGGGCATGGACAAGCCTACCAAGGTCATGTCATCGGAGTATGACGTCATATATGTTCAGGAAGCTACTGAGCTAACTGAGACTGACTGGGAGTCATTGATATCCCGGCTCCGTAACTGGGTGGTTAGCTTCCAGCAAATCATTGCCGACTGCAACCCTAGTCATCCGACGCACTGGCTAAAGTTGCGGTGTGATACCGGCAAGACTCGTATGCTGGAGAGCCGACACGAGGACAACCCGGTACTATTTGATGACGATGGAGAACTAACCGAGAAGGGTTATGACTACATCGGCAAGCTAGACCGGCTGACGGGCGTACGGAGATTGCGCCTGCGGCTGGGCATGTGGGCGAGCGCTGAAGGCATCATCTATGAGGACTGGAGTGCCTCCCACATCATTACGCAAATCCCGGCTGGTGACGGTGAGGCGCGTGATCCGTTTGGGGTTCCAATGGCCTGGCCGCGCATTTGGAGCGTTGACTTTGGGTTTGTGAACCCCTTCGTCCTGCAGTGTTGGGCGGAGGATGGAGATGGACGCCTGTATTTGTATCGTGAGCTGTACCACACTCACAGAACTGTGGATGTTCACGCGAAGACGATTCTCAATATTGTTGCTCCAGAGCTTCCTGACGGCCGGCGCGTATGGCTTGAGCCCCAGCCAGTCGCTGTTGTTTGCGACCATGACGCTGAAGGTCGAGTTGTCCTTGAGCGCGAACTTGGGGTGTCCACACAGGCAGCTCACAAGTCTGTACTTGAAGGCATCGACTCTGTACAGGCTCGTATGAAGGATGCGGGCGATGGCAAAGCCCGTGTTTATCTGGTAGCTAACTCCCTCGTGGAACTGGATGAGGAACTGAAGGAATCTGGCAAGCCTTCTTGTACGGTCGAGGAAATCCCCGGCTATGTCTGGAAGTCAAATGAGAAGGATGAGCCGCTCAAAGCCGATGACCACGGCTGTGACGCTATGCGGTATGCCGTTGCCGACCGCGATTTTGGCATCCGCGCTATCTACAGGAGTTTTTCGGCATGACAGCGATACCACTAATGGCAGTGCCTGAGCAGCCGGAATCGACCCGGCTAGATCGGGCGGCACGCCGGTTCGCGCGAGCGGGCCGTGCCGGGGCCGTCCTAGCGGCGCGCGTCCTAGGCGCGCGGTCGCGGGCCGGGATCGGAGCGCTTAGGGAACATCTTTATGCAGCATGCGGGCTAGGGGCGTTCACGGCTGCGGGGTTCGTGCACAGTACCTTTACCGGACTGCTGGTTCTGGGCGCTTCGTTCCTGGTTTTTGAGTTTAAGACTGAGAGGCCGGAAGACTGATGGGCCAGAGTCTTATTGGCAAGGTGTTGAACGCCACTAAGGCTCCTGCACGTCCAATTCCGTTCAATGACCGGTACAGCGCTAGTCCAGGGGGACTGTTCGGTGCAGGGCCGCAGGATCGGTACACGCAGCTCAATGCCATGTCTGGACAGGGCACCTTGTTCGCGGTCATCCAGTTGCTGTCTACCGGAGCACAGGCTACTGGCGGCTGGAAACTCTACAGGAAGAATATTGATGGTCGTGTCCGCTACACTACTTCTGACCGTGGTAGTGATCAGAGGATGGAAGTTCTCAGGCACGCGGCCCTGAAACTTTGGAATCAACCTAATCCCTTTATGACCGGGCCAGAGTTCCGCGAGATTGGCTGGCAGCATCTCGAACTCGTGGGCGAGTGGTACTGGGTAATGAATCGAGGCGTCAGTGGTAAGCAAGTCCCGACGGAGATGTGGCCAGTGCGGCCGGATCGAATGGAGCCTGTCCCTCACCCTAAGAATTTCCTTTCCGGGTATGTCTATACGGGACCGAATGGTGAGCAGGTTCCTCTCCTTCACTCGGAAGTCATCCAGATCAAATATCCGAATCCAATGGATATCTATCGAGGGCTTTCAGCTGTGCAGGCCCTGCTGGCTGACATTGACAGCGCAAAATACACTGCGGAGTGGAGCAGGAACTTTTTCCTCAACTCCGCTACTCCCGGCGGAATTGTTCAATTCAACAAGCGACTAACTGATCCAGAATTCAATGAGTTTGTCTCCAGGTGGCGAGAGCAGCATCAGGGCGTAGCAAGGGGGCATCGTGTTGGGGTTCTTGAACAGGGCGCGGTATGGGTCCCGAACACATATACCATGCGAGACATGCAATTCATTGAACTACGACGGCTTGCCGCGAACAACATCCGCGAGGCTTATCGTATTCACCCCAGCATGCTTGGAATGGTCGAGGATGTCAACCGGGCGAATGCGGAGACGGCCGAGGAAGTCCATATCAGGTGGCACGAGGTCACAAGGCTGAAGCGGCTCCGGTCGATCCTGAATCACAAGTACATGGAGTTTTTCGCCAACACCGATGTAGAGTTTGACTTTGATGATCCATCGCCGGCCAGCGCAGCGGACGCCAATGACGAACTCACGGCTAAGTCAAACGCGGCGAAACTACTGAGGGAGGCAGGCTGGGACCCGGATGATGTGCTAGAAGTTGTGGGCCTGCCGGCAATGCGATACTCGGGGCCGCCCGCCCCTGCGATCGGTGGTCAACCCGGTCAGGGCAGTCTCGGCGCACCGGCAGCGCGCCCGGCTCTGCCGGCAGGTCGTAACAACCAGCCTGCTCGTCGGTCTGAGTATGAGGGGACCGAGGGGGATCAGTCCCAGAATCATAGCCAGAACAAGTGGGACCGAGGCGTGATTGACTTTGATCTCGCGGGCATGCTCCGCGAAAGCGTGCAGGACGCCATCCTGCTAAACTCAGTTGGGAGTAGATGAGATATGTCTCGTAATACTCCCTGGCGCACCACCAGGTCGCTGATGGCACTCCACAGGGGAGGGCCGGGCACTGACTGGTACAGAATCAAGAACCAGGTCAGTGGCGGTCCAACCCAGGTGCACATCTACGATGAGATCGGCTACTTTGGCGTCGGTGCCATGGCGCTGATCCGCGACCTGGCGGACGTACAGGGACCGATCGACGTCCACATCAACTCGCCAGGTGGCGAGGTGTTTGAGGGGCTGACCATCTACAATGCTCTGATGCAGCGTAAGGATGTTACCGTCTACATTGATGGTCTCTGCGCTTCCATCGCTTCTGTCATCGCAATGGCCGGTAATCCAGTGCTCATGGCGCGCCAAGGCACGCTGATGATTCACGAGGGGCACGCCATGGCTATTGGCAACGCTCAGGACCTTCGGGACCTGGCGGAGCAGGTTGATCGGCAGTCCAACAACATCGCCACCATATACAGTGAGCACACCGGCAAGCCAGTTGCTTTCTGGCGTGATCTGATGAAGGCCGAAACTTGGATGTCGGCTGACGAGGCCATCGGCCACGGCCTGGTTGACAGGCTGGTTGACTCTGGGGCAGGAAGGGTCCCTGCGGCTGTCAGCGACAGCTGGGACCTGAGTCAGTTTCGGAACTCGACCAAGCTAACCAATACGCGTAATGCGGCGAGCCACCCGTATGTCGGCCATAGCGATCACATGCACGAGCCGATGCGGGGGCTCCACTCACACAACCATGCTGCCTTCGGGCACGAGGATGGCGATGACGGTATCCACAATCACTCGCACAGCCATGACGGAGATGCCTCTCACGGCCACGGTCATGTTACGCATGTACATGATCACGAGCACGAAGGGGAGCACATCCATGCTCATGACGCGGGCGAGAATGACTGGGGAGAGCACGGTCACGCGCACACGCACCACGCTGGATTCAATGACCATGACGGTGATGAGGGCATGGAGAATAAGAACTCCAGTGCCGTATACAACCGTTCCAACGCTCTGCTTTTGGCTAAGTATCCCGAGGCGCGGTTCTATGCCAAGGACTACAGCCAGGATGAGCGTGACTCTATGGCCAAGTCGGGCGAGGCTTTGTCTGACGGGTCCTATCCCATCAAGACTTGCACGGACGCGCACAACGCCCGGCAGGCCTATGGGCGTTCCAACGAGGGTGACCGTAGCAAGGTCGCCTCTCACATCCGTAGTCGTGAGAAGGCATTGGGCGGGTGCGGTCGCGAGCCGTTCCAGTCCGGCACTGACGACTCCACAGACCTGGTCATCGATGACGCCTTCATGACCAGTTTCCAGAACAGCCTACGGGCACTGAGAGGAGTGTAGTACATGGCGCCAACCAAGGTCCGGACGGCTGAGGAACTGGAGGATTTCATCTCCGACCCGTCCAACGTCCGGAAGCTCATGAGCGAGCCTGGAGAGTTCAAGAACTATATCCAGGAGTACGCACAGAGGATCGTGGACCGCGATGTGGCCATGAAGAACCAGGTCACGGAGCAGGTCCAGCTGACCATGCAGGAGTTCCTGCGTGACAACGGCTTTGAGCGCGAGCGGCGTCTGGACATCAGCAACAATGTTCAGGCCCCCGGCTTCGGCATGGCTAACAACCAGCGGCGTGTCTCGCATGGCAAGGGGGCCGTCTACAACAAGGCGTCCTACGGCGCCAAGGTCGAGCAGGAGATGGGCTCGGATGCATTCGAGTCTACTGCTGAGTTCTTCCAGGCCTGCTGGCCGCGCTATGAGACGCTGCGCAACGCTGAGACACTTGGTCGCAAGCGTGCGGCGGCTCTCAAAATCCAGAACAGCTACGGCTCTGAGGTTCCCGCTGACGGTGGGTTCCTGATTCCGGAGACGCTGCGATCTGGCATCCTTCAGGTCGCACTGGAGTCGGCGGTTGTCCGGCCCCGTGCGCAGGTCATCCCGATGGACTCGCTCCGTGTGCCCATCCCGATGATCGATGTGACAAGCAACGTGTCCAGCATCTTCGGAGGCGTGGTTTGCTACTGGACAGAAGAGGCCGCGCAGCTTGTCGAGTCTCAGGCCACCTTCGGCCGCGTCGTCCTTGACGCCAAGAAGCTGACTGGGTATGCTGAAGTGCCGAACGAGCTGCTTGCGGACGCCCCGGCGTTCTCCAGCTTCTTCGACAACGTCTTCCCCAGGGCTATCGCCTGGTTCGAGGACATCGGATTCATCACCGGAACCGGCGTGGGGGAGCCTCTGGGCTTCGTCAACTGCCCGGCTTCCGTCGCGGTTGCTTCTGAGTCCGGCCAGGCCACGAAGACCATCGTCTGGGAGAACATCGTCAAGATGTACGCCCGCATGCTTCCGACGGCTCTGGGCTCGGCGGTCTGGATTGCTTCCATCGATACCTTCCCTGAGCTGGCCACTATGGCTCTTTCGGTTGGTACTGGTGGCGGACCGGTCTGGATCGGCAACTTCGCCGGTGGCCAGGGCGGTGCGCAGTCCCCGCCTGTCACGATCCTCGGGCGGCCGGTGTTCTTCACTGAGAAGACCCCGGCTCTTGGCACCACGGGTGACATCAACTTCGTGGACTTGTCGTACTACCTCATCGGCGACCGCCAGATGATGCAGACGGCATCGAGCGAGCAGTACAAGTTCCAGAATGACAAGACCGCGTTCCGTGTCATCGAGCGTGTTGACGGGCGTCCGTGGTTGCAGTCAGCCATCACTCCCCACAACAACAGCACCAACACCCTCACTGCGTTCGTCCAGCTTGCCAGCCGGTAAGCTGTAACCTCGTCCGTACCCTACGGGGAGTAGGACAAATCCGCCGGCATTCACACCCCGGCAGGAAGGTAGCCAGAAGTGGCAGGAATGGAAGCACTGGGAAGGTTGAACAACCTGGTGCACATGAACATCTCGACCAACGTGGTGTTCAAGATGCGAGGCCAGAGCGTCGTCATGTTCTTTGTGACCGGCGCAACGGCCGTCCTCACCCTTGCTCAGGACAGCACCTTCGGTGGCTCGTTCTCGACCGCACTTGCGGCTATCAAGAACGTGTACTGGAGGGCCTCTCCGGGCGACGGCACCGTGGTATGGAACAAGCTAACTTATGTCAACGGCACTGCGCCGTTCGGCTCGGGTCCGCTTTCCACCTACACCCACGGTACCACCACGGGCCTCACCACGGCCGTGACAACCTGTGCGCAGGTGTTCACATCTGAGATGTCAGACCCGTTCAACTACATCAAGGCGACGGTCAGCGGCTCCGGCAACATGACCATCGTCACGGCTGACCTGGTGCACCAGCGTGCCCCGGCCAACCTTGAGATCATCTCGGCGTAAGCCATGGGGACCACCGCCAGGGCATTCAACCTACGCGATTTGAGCCAGCACGGCAAGGCTGAGATTTCCAGGTACAACGCGAACGTCGGTAAGACCCTGCCGGCGTCCACGACTGGGAACCTGTTCACCGTCACTGGCTCCATCGTGGTCCACGGCCTGATCGGGGTGGTAAGCACGATCCTGCAGGCAGTCAACGTTAGCCCGACGCTGGGTTATACAAACAACCCGGCAGCAATCGCGGCTGCGCCGGCAGCGCCGTACAACGGCACAGCAGTGGGCAGCGTTATCGAGATGCCGCTCACTCTGGGCGGTGCGCTTCCTGCACCGGTCACGTCTACCGGTACGGCTGTTGCTGCCGCCGGCTTCGTCGTGTCCAACACCACGATCACTATCACGACGGCATCCACTGTTACGGGTGCCATCACTTGGCTCCTCTTGTGGGAGCCGGTATTCCCCAAGTCGCTCACCTCTACCGCAGTGGCGAACAACTGATGTCCGCCAAACAACTCGTTGTGCCGGGAGTCCAGGTCGTCAAGAGCGCCCTGGCACTCCCGGCTACGGCCACAGCCAACTTGTTTGTGGTTACGGGCGCTGTCCTGGTAACGGGAATTCTCGGCCGCGTGACCACTGCAACAGGCGCCACGGCGACTACGCTAGCGCTTGGGACTACTGGTTCAACCACAACCTCCCTCGCGACAGCTACCGCCATAACGAGCAAGGCAGCAGGCACCTGGATCTATCAGACTATTGCCTCTACCGCGTTCGCGGCGCTTACGGTAGTATCCGCCCCAGCGCCGCTAATTACCACGTATCCGGTTTCTGGAGAACTTCAGCTGCCTGGTCTTGTGGCGCCCTTCCTGATAGCAAATGATACCATCACCTGGACTACCTCGGCGACGGACACAGGTAACATAACTTGGTACTTGTGGTACGCGCCGATTGACGCGGGAGCGGGGGTTGCCTGATGTGGGATTGTGAACACTGCGGCTGCCAGGCAATCGCAGGGAGTCTGGAGGATTGTCCTGTGTGCTGGAAGCCGAAGGGGTCTGCGGCGGTTCTGGCCGTAGAGGAGACTCCTGCGGAATCCACGGAAGTACCCGCTGGCAACGGCACATCTGATGACAAGAAAGGATGGTGACCCAGATGGCAAAGATTACCGCTTGGGGAATCACCAACAACCAGGTGAACAACGAGCCACAGTCGGCTAATGCAGCAAACAGCCAGGTCAGCGAGGCTGTTGCTCATACCGGCAAGGTCCACCTGATCGCTTCGCAGGCAAGGCCATCCTAGCATGCCGAGCGCGACCGATGCTGGAGCCGCTAACGGCCTTGAGGCCAAGTGGGCTCAGTACTATGCAGACAATGCACCACCGGAGCCGGTGATGCAGCAGGCACCTGAGGAGGAGCCATCAGCTGGTACCAGCTCCTTGACATCCGCAAGCACGCCCGACAAGAGTGGATCCTCAGCCCAGGCAACGGAATCACCCCTCCAGTCGCCTGCCCCCGCTGCGGAGAACCCCTCCTCAACGGACCAACCAGCGGACCCAGCCCCATCCTCTACTGCCGATTTGACTTCTGGCAGTACCCAAGAGACTGGACCCAGCCCAGCCGACCAGCCGGACTCTTCGGTGGACTCTCCAGCGAAGACAGAAACTACGCCGGCCCCTACTGACGACGCACCAAGGCTCATGGCCGAAGGACTTGTCGATGACGCCCGTACGGCGTACAACAACAAGGACTACGCCCTGGCCAATGATCTGATCAACAAGGCAGAGCAGGTCTATCCACAGATAGCAGAGACCACCGGCGCGGCTCACAAGGCCATCGACGCGGCTCTGGCTCAGCCCAAGACAATTTAATAGTCAGGTTGTTCCCACGGCGGGCTTAGCCGCGCCGACGCCAAGACAGCAAGGGACAGGAATGGCCGTCATCACTAGGCCGTGCTATTGCACGCGCGAAGAGGCACGCCGCGCGGCAGACATTCAGCTGGCGTCCTACTCAGACGCTAAGCTCGACCGGGCGATTCATTCTGCGTCGTCTGATGTCGACAGGTTGTGCATGCGCAACTTCATGCTGATTGACAAGACGGTCCACTTTGACTGGCCAAACTACCAGTATGCTTATCCCTGGCGTCTCTGGTTCGACGCGGCTGAGCTAGCTGATGTAACGGTAAACCCTCCTGTGGTTAATTCCGGCGGGGTTGTAATCCCGAACTCGGCGATATTCTGGGGCGACCCAAACTACCCTGAGCCACCTTTCACATACTTGGAACTGGACCGATCCAAGAACTACAGCTTTGGTAATGGGCCGACCCCGCAGCGTGAAGTTGCCATCACTGGCTCTTTCGGATACTGGCGGGTTACTGAGCAGGCCGGTACGCTCGCTGCAGCTATTACTGATACAGTCAGTCAATCTGTCACTGTTAGCGACGGGCACACCCCTGGTGTCGGCGACATGATGTTTGTCGACAACGAGCGCATGCTGGTGACCAACTCAAGTTTTGCTAGCTTGAGTCTGGGATTCACGGCCGGCATAACCTCTGCCTTTGCTTCTGATAACAGCGGGACTACTGCTGCGACCCTGGTCCCTGATGAGGTTATCTCGGTTGATCAGGAGTTCATGTTGGTGCAGCAGGTTAGCCCCTTCCTTGTAATCAAAAGAGCTTGGGGCGGTTCGACGCTAGCTAGTCACGCTGCAAACACACCGATCTATGCTAGGCGACAGCTCACAGTTAACAGAGGTGTGAACGGGAGCACGGCTGCTACCCACAGCAACTCTGCTGCCGTTAGCATATTGTCGATTCCTGCCCCGGTCAAGCAACTTGCGATAGCTGAATCCATCGTGTTTCTGACGCAAGAGGCTAGCTCCTATAGCGCAATCCAGACCCGTGTGTCCGAGGATAGCGCACTGGGCGGTACCGGCCGCTCGGCTATCCGCGAGCCACAGCCGGGAGCCGGACTGGACACCTTGAGATTTGAGGTTGTCCAGGGCTACGGACGGCAGGCAAGGAGTCGAGTGATATGACGAAGGCAATCCTGATTGGCATATCGTCTGCTTGCTTTGTGATACTCTTCTGGGTTGGGATGTACTTCCTCTTCAAGGTAACTGGCGGCGAAAATCAGGCCAGTGGGATGTACGGTTTCACGTCTGGCCCCGGTCCCATGATCCTGACTGCTATCGGGATGGGTTCTATCGTGGGTAGTCTCTGGCACAACCTGAACTGCCATAAGCCTGGTTGCTGGAACATGGGGAAGCACAAGGTCAACGGGACCCCGTGGTGTAACGTACATCATGAAGAGGCTAGGCACGAGAAGACCCAGGAGCAGCTGCTATCTGAAATTCTGGAGGTGCTACGTGCCGATAGAGGGTAACAAGACTGGCCATCGCAATATGGCCGTAGTTTGCTGGGTAGCCTCCTGGATTCTGGCTATCGTCGGGGGCATGCTGTTTGCTGTGTTTGAGAACATTGGATGGGACCGGGGGATCTACTGGGCCCTGACAACTGTTACCACAGTGGGGTACGGCGACATAACTCCTCACAACTTGATGGGATATGTAATTGCCGACTCGACTATGGTACTGACTATTCCGATCTGGTCTGTAGCCATAGCATTCGCTACCTCGTGGTTTACATCCTGGCACATCTGGGATTCTCATGATCAGCAGATTGCTGATCGAAGAAACATGCACGAGCAGACGCAAGCGCACATCTCCTCGGTGGTGAACCCTTGAGGATCACATTCGATGTAGACGCGCACGGCCCGATTTTCAAAGGTCTGGCACCTCTGATTATGGAGAGGGCCAAGTACGCGATTACGGCCGAGCTAGGCGAGGAAGGCGTGAACATGATTCACAACTACTTGCCTACCGTGTACAAGTACCCGCATGATCCTGCGTCGCTACACGGCACCAAGCACTTTATGCCAGGTCTGTACCAATCCGACATTCACACAGACCGGCAAACCCCGAGTATCAATCTGGTCCATGATACTCCCGTCGTATATGGGCCCTGGCTGGAAGGAGTCGGGAGCAGGAATCAGGTGACCCGGTTCAAGGGGTATCACACCTTCCGGATCATCGCACAGCAACTGGAAGCTGAAGCCGCTGCGATTGCCGACCGAGTGATCCAGCCTTTCATAGCGGAGTTGAACGGATGAATGATCTTTGCCTACAGTGCGTAGGGGAACACCTATCAGCACACAAATCAGAAAATGGCGAGCAGTACAACCCAAACCGTGAGCAGCTACTAGCGGCCGGAGTTATGGAGTCTGTTACCAGCGCTCCCTCATGGCAGGGCACCATGGTAGGACCGGGTCAGCAGGTAGTTTCATGCGTGCCGACCCCGACCTGTGCAGGTCACATTGCTATTGCCGGCCCCCAGCAGACAGGCCGGAGCGGTAGCGGTCTGTTGGTTCCGGGAGGCATGAACTGACATGACCACTCCTGTCCTGAACTTCAATGACGCAGCGGTAAACCAGGTGTTCGACCACATCCTGAGCTTCGCGTCGCAGTCAGGCAGGTTTGACAGTGTGAATGGACATGAACCCAAGAACACTCCGCCGACGCCCAGCGGGCTTGTCTTTGGGACTTGGATCCAGGACATAGTCCCGCTGGGCAAGGCAAGCGGTCTCCAGTCTGTCTCCGGAGTAGTCGTCATCTTGGCTCGGGTTTACATGGGGTTCCGTACGCAGCCGTACGATATCATCGATCCTACAGTGGTTTCTGCTACTATGGAGATTATGGCTCGATTCGGCGGCGACTTCAACTTCGGTGGAGTTGCCGGGACTCGCAATGTAGATATCTTCGGTGAGTCGCGGTACAAGTTGTCTGCGCAGGCAGGATATGTAGAGATTGACCGGGCGGTGTTCCGGGTCTTGACGACGACAATACCAATTATCATCAATGATATGTTCATGCTAAAGACTGGAGCGTAAGATGGCCAAGCAGTCCGGCCTCGGTGACAACTTCTTCCTGCAGGGTTCGGACCTGACCGGGGACGTGTCGGCCATTGACTCGTTCAGCGCTCCGATCAATCTTCAGGATGGGACCACTATAAAGCAGTTTGCTCACTCAAGGATTCCCCTCCTTCGTGATGCCAACTGGCAATTCAGCAGCTTCTTTGATGTCACGAGCGGGGCGGCGTCTGGCGCGACTGCTACCCTTATCACGCTGCCGCGTACGGATGTAGTTTGCAACTACTTCCATGGCTCGGCTATCGGAAATGTAGCTGCCGGTGCAGTCATGAAGCAACTGAACTACGACCCGACCAGAGGCAATGATGGAAGCATCACGACCAAAACAGAACTCGATGGAAACGCTTTCGGAATGGATTGGGGTGAACAGCTCACCCCAGGCATTCGGACTGATTCGGCTGCCACCAACGGTACTTCTATCGACGACTCAGCTGGAGCAACTACGCCAGGAGTTCCGCTCAGCGGTACTCCAGTCACAAATACTTCCCCTCTACCATCTACCGTCGTGGTCAGTGGCGGAACTGGAACCAACGTCACCATCAACGGCGTGGCACAGGGTACCTTTGACGGTACGTATGTGGTGCCTGCGAATGGCGGTACGATCACTCTCACTTACTCTTCGGCTCCTACCTGGACTTGGACATACAAGACTACGTTTGGTGCGTCTATCTATCTACAAGCGTTCGCTCCTTTCACGGGAACGTCTTGTACTGTCACCGTACAGAGCGCGCCGGACAACTCGACTTGGGCAACGGTAGGATCTGCTTTCACGGCGTTCACCGGAGCGACAGCGCAGCGTATCGGCCCGACTTCAGGGCAGACAATCGACAAGTGGCTCAGGGTCATCACTACCGGGACGTTCACGGTGGCGTCCTTCGCGGTGATGGTGGCCCGGTATCCGATAGCGGTGGCATTCTGATGGGTGGCATGATAAGGCGTCCGTTTGGGCGTGGTAGTGTAAGCGTTATAGAGCCTGTGGCCGACCCACGGGCGTACATGACGTTCAAGGCGTCGGCTCCGGTCAGTAGCCACTGGACTCGGGTCCCTTGTGGCGAAGGAAACTGTTCTGATTACCGCAATGGGTTCTTCATTGATGTAGATATCAGTACAGAGCTAGGTGCCGCCCAGCATAACTACCTAGCTAACAAAGACAAGAAACGTAAGGGTACCATGCAGAAGATAAGTGCGACTGTTTATCGTTTCACTTATCCTCCCGGCAGCCAGCCCTTCGCCGGAAACAATCATGAGCATTACGCTCCGATTGACCGCCCTGCCTATTATCTGGTCCATGATGGGGACTGGCGCGGCAACCCGACCGGGAACAAGAGGTTCTTGGATGTCGATGATTGGGTCGACATGTTCGCAAACCATCAGGATCGGCTAGCTACAGAGAAACAGAAGGGATAGGGCATGGCCAAGGTCAGTGGTCTCGGTGGCGTCATAACCATCGCAGACAGTACGGGCACCAATCAGGTGCTCTCGGGTTCCAACTCGGATGACATCACCAACTTCTCCCTGACGACCCCGAGGGGCGTCCAGGAGACTACGGGTATTAACAAGTCTGCGATTGAGCGCTTGCTCCTTCTCGCGGACACCAGCGTCACTCTCAATGGCGTGTTCAACTCATCGGTCATCTCCGGGTTCGGAGCCAGCCATGAGGTGTTTGCCACTGTGCCGAGCACATCGGTAGCTCGTGCTAGTATCTTCAGCGTTACTAGCACAACGAGCCCAAAGCTGACGGGCAACATTTACTACAGCGACTACCAGATCACAAGAGCCAATACCGGGGAGTTGACCTGGCAGGTGCCGGGCGCGCTCGCCGATGGCGCAGTTCCAACCTGGTCCTAGAGTACCAGGCTCTCAGTTATACTGGTATTCTGGGCCGACCACCAGAAAGGAAGAGGAAGTGTTTGTACCGCAGAAGACTGTGTACAACCTTCACTTTGAGGATGAGTCACTGTCTGAACTTGAAGTGAAGGTGAATGCGTGCTCGGTCGAGGAGTTCAATCAGATTGTGGCCGACTCTGTCCTCGTCGGGCAGGAAGCGCTGGAAGCTGCCAACGGACTCATCGCCCTATTCGTGTCCAACCTCGTGTCCTGGAACATTTCCCTTGACGGAGAGAACCTTCTGCCGAAGACGGTTGACTCCATTAAGAAACTGGACCAGCCGCTCGTTGTACGTCTGATCTCGTCATGGCAGGCGGCGATGATGACTATCCCAAATCCCTCGAATCGGAAATCCTCCTCTGGCGGAATTTCCGAGGAGCTATCACTCGGACTGGCGAACGGGTCCGTAAGCCAGCCGAGTTGGCCGCAGTAGAACTAGAGATTGGTCTCTGCAAGGCTTTCCCTGGTGTGGCCCCGAGCGAGATCCGCAAGGAAGGTGCCGACTTGGCTAGGAAGTTGCTAATCTACGACCTGGCCTATGGCAAGCAGGAGGGAGGTGACGGCGATGCCGAACTTGGTTGAGATCACGATCAAGGCGGATGACGAGACTGGCGGCGCATTTGCAAGCGTGCTGGCCAAATATTACGCCATGAAGAATGCCATGCGTGGCGGCATAGTCCTGGGCGGGGCTGAGGAGAACCCTGGTGCCGTTACCTCCACCCTGGTGAATATCAAGCAGAAGATGCAATCCCTGGGGGTTGCTGACATTGCTGATGTTAACGTCCAGCCTGGTATGATATACCAGAGGATGCTGTTTATCAAGCGGGTGATGCAGCAGGTTGGACTCGGTGATCTCCTCGGGGTCGGCGCGCGGACCCTGCCGATTATGGGGCCATTCCAGACGTTCAGCTTCGGACAGGGTCCCGTCTCAGACATACATAATAATTTCATAGGCGCTGGTGGTGGCGGCAGGGGTGACAAGGGTGGCGGCGGTGGTATCGGTGGGTTCTTTGGAGGCCTGGCTGGTGCTGCTGGAGGCGGCCTGAATGCTGTAGCCAATAACAACTTGTTTGGCGGGGCAGGAATCGGCTGGCTCACAGGGATTGGCGGGATAGCCGGATGGCATGTACTCACCGACCTCATCGTGGAGGGTCTCATTTCCATAGGCACGGCC
>Ga0126381_100001258_pt1 | contig 27371 bp, 18 predicted proteins | sample PanSoiMetPlot_28_FD_96465 | JGI IMG/M metagenome (GOLD analysis project Ga0126381, IMG submission 96465) | Tropical forest soil microbial communities from Panama - MetaG Plot_28 | ecosystem: Environmental > Terrestrial > Soil > Tropical forest > Bulk soil | place: Panama | collected 2016-02-17
ATGAGTGACCGTTCGTGATTTCGGGCCTCCACTCGCCGACACTCATGGCTTGCGATATGCAAGCGCACACTCATATCGGAGCCGCTGCTGGCAGCACGAGCGTGAGCGAGCGGAGGATTCGAGTATGACCCGGAAGCTCCATTAGCAGCCGCCCTCCGGTCTACAATAAATAGCTGTGAGAACCGTCGCGCTGATCGCCTTGTTCTTTTCCGAAGCGCTGTTTGCCGCCGACTCCATTCCGTCCGCGAAAGCCAAAGATCACGTCGGCGAAACTGCAACCGTGTGCGGACACGTAGCGGATGCACGCTATCTCGACAGCGGCAGCCGGCCGACATTTCTCAACTTCGACAAGCCCTATCCTCAGCACACATTCACAGCCTTCATCGCCGGCGAGAATCATGCCAAATTCGGAACGCCCGAAAAGGACTACGCGGACAAGAATGTTTGTGTCACCGGCAAGATTGAGGATTACAACGGCAAGCCGGAAATCGTATTGACCCACCCGCAACAGATCAAGCTACAGAATCAGTAGGTTGCCGCCAGCCGGCGTTCTGCCGATCACCGCTCCCGCCCGGTCATGATGATGTTGCTTCCGTTCTGGTCATACTGCGCCAGCAGCAGCGTTCTGCCATCCGCGGAGACGGCCAATCCGGGAATGGTCGCGTCAGGCTGTTTCGGTAGCGCGGAGATCTGCCTGACCGCGCCGCTGGCCAAGTCGAGAAATTCCAAACGCGGCCCGCCCGGGGTGGCCGCGGTGCCGAAGTAGATTCCACCTCGGGCCATACGCCAGCAGCGCCAGTAGCCTACCTGGTCGCGATCGGAGACGAGAACCTCCTCGCCGCCCGCGGTAGGCACACGCCAGATGCCCGGCGTTTCACGCCCTCTGCTATAGAGAAGGAACCGGCCATCCTCCGTCTCGAATGCCTCAAATCCGCCTCTCCTGGTAATCTGCACGGCCGCGCCGCCCTGAGACGGCATCTTCCATATTTGCAGGTTCCCGCCGCGAGTCGATGCGAAATAAATCCAGGCCCCATCGCGCGACCAACTCGGCGCGACATCGCCGGTGCCGGGAGGGCTGAGCCGATGCGCCTGGCCGCCGTCGACGTCGACGGTCCAAATGCTTGGATTGCCTACGTGCGCGGCGTCGTGAGCGCGGGTATCGAACACGATCTTCCGCCCGTCGGGCGACCATCGCGGACTGCCCGTCACGTACGCACCGCCGTCGAACAGCAGCCGCGGATTGTTGCCATCGTTGTCGCTCGCCCAAATTCCGAAGCTGCCGTTCCGCCCCGATGCGAAGGCGATGCGGCGGCCGTCGGGCGAGTAGTCGGGGTCGGAATCGCGGAACGTCGATGCGATCAGCGGACTCCTCGAGACTACGTGCCCATCGGCATCCAGCGTCCAGCTCCATATGTTCATATCGTCGAGCTGCCGCGTATAGGCGAGGCGGCTGCCATCATGGGAAACCGATGGACTGACTACGTCTTCGCCGAATGCGCTCACCCGTTCCGGTGCGCCGCCGGCAGCGCGGATGCGCCATAGAGAGTTGAAGCTGCCGCCGCGGCGCGACGAAAAGATGATCTCGCGGCCGTCGGATGTCCACGCGAGCCCATCGATGGTGAGGCCGTCGAAGGTCAGCCGTTTCTGTTTGCCGTCGGCCAGTTGCATGACGTAAAGGTCCGTTGCGGAGAAACTGATCGCACGAGCGAACGCCAGGCGTTTCCCGTCCGGAGAAAATGCCGGAAAACAATCGCCGGTTGTGCCCGAGGGCGGCGCTGTCAGCCTTCGTCTTTCGAAACCGTCGAGAGGCAGCAGATAGATGGCGGATGGTTCAGCCGCGCCGGCCTTATCCACGATCGCCAGCGTTGTGCCGTCCGGCGAGAAGTACGCGCTGTTTCCACCGCCGAGATCGAAATAAGGGAAGACATCGGCCAGTTTGCGTTCCGGTCCACCCAACGCGGACGTCATGTACCAGGCTCTCTGCCCGGGCGACGTGCGCAGAAACGAGATGTTGCGCGCGTCGGGCGACCAGGCGGGCCGGGAATCCGTGCCGGGGCCGCGTGTCAACTGAAGCAGCGCCTCGCTGCCGATCATCTTCACGTAGATGTGGGAAGGGCCGCCGTCGGGACCTTCCCAGACGAACGCGATTTGGTTGCCATCGGGCGAGAATGCGACCTGATTCTGGCGGCCGGGAAAGCTCGTCAGCGGAACCGCCTTCCCGGAAAAAACGGCGCTCCCCGAACGGCGCCATGGGCGCGCCAGCCAGTATGCCGGCAGAGCCAGGACGACGATGAGAAGGATCAGGAATAGCCAGCGTGCAACTCGACTCGTGGTTCTCGCCGCTGGCGCAAGAGCCGGAGTTGCCGAATCGGCCGCGGTTAAGTGCGTAGCGGGCACCACCGCGGGCAACTCAGCAGCGGGCTCCGCATCGGTGATCCGCACCTCGCCGGCAAACCGGTAGCCTCGTTTCGGTACCGTGTCGATATAGTGATTGCCGCCACTCTCGCTCAGGGTTTTCCGCAGGATGGAAACCGTCTTGGCGATCGTGGCCTCCTCGATGAACGTGTCCGGCCACACCAGGCGGAGCAGTTCGTCTTTATCCACGATGCGCCCGCGATTCTCGATCAAGACCGCAAGCGTTTCAAAGGCTTTGGGGGTGAGGGGAATATAGGAGCCGCCCCTCAGCAGCATTCTCGTCCGGAGGTCCAGGCGATACGGGCCGAAGTCGTATAAGTGCTTCTCCGGCGCTAGCATACGATCCGCCAAGGGGTTCCGAAGGTCGATCCTATCATAAGTTCGTCCGCACTTTTTCACAAGCCCGTCAAGACTTTGACGATCCCTAAGTCGAGAATGTCTCTTGGCATGGTTTCTCTTGACCACCCCACCGGCCGCCCCTTGACAATTCGGGAGCGGCCGGCCCTCACGGTGCCGTCGATCATCATTCTGGCCGCCGCGCTCTCCGCTCATGCCGCCGAAGTACGCTTCGCCTTTTCCCGCGCCGACGGGCAGCCCGACAGCATCACGCTCGATCGCTTCCTGATCGATGGCCGCGCCCCTCAAAATGCGCCCGAACTCCGGCAGCTCGCGACCGGCGTTATGGAAATCACCGTGGACTCTGCCAGAACGGGCGCCTGGTCATTCGCCGTGAGCGACAACAGCGAGTATTTCGGTTTCGGCGAACGGTTCGACCGGCTGAATCACGCACACACGATTCTCAAGAATGCATCGCGCGACGTCGCGGAGGGCAAAGGATCCCTCACCTACCAGCCGATCCCGTTCTACATGAGCCTGCGCGGTTATGGTCTTTGGCTCGACACTACCAGCGAGGCCACGTTCGATCTCAACGTTACCGAGCCGGCGCAGGTGCTGATCAACTGCTTTGCCGCCAAACTGCGAGTCGTGTTATTCCAGGGACCGGGCTTGCCGGCGATTCTCGAGCGCTTCACGGCTCAAGTAGGACGCCAGATGCTGCCGCCGTATTGGGCATTCGCCCCCTGGAAGGCGCGCGATTATCATCGCAACTCTCAGGAAGTGTTTGAAGATACCGACCAGTATCGCGAGCTGGGCCTGCCCGCATCTGTGCTGCTGATCGACAGCCCCTGGGCGACCAACTACAACACATACGAGTTCAACCCGAAACAGTTTGCGGATGCGCGGGCCATGATCGCGCACGTGCACGATCGGGGATACAAGCTCATCCTCTGGCACACCCCCTGGGTCAACCGGCAGACGGCGCCGCCTTACGAAGATGGATTCGCTGCGAAACTTGCTCCCGGACCCGCCGCCAATTACGCGGAGGCGGAGCGCCTGGGATATCTTCTCCACCGGCCCGACGGCTCAACTTATATCGGCCAATGGTGGAAAGGCATCGGCTCACTGATCGACTTCACGAATCCGGCCGCGAAGAAATGGTGGCAGGGCCAGATCGCGAAAGCCATTGCCATGGGCGCCGACGGATTCAAGAACGATGACGCTGAGGGCGCGTTCGTGAACGATGTCGCTTTCGCCGGCGGTGAGGACCCACGCACCATGCGGAACCGCTATGCGGTGGAGTACAACCGCGCCGTGGCCGAAGCACTACAGGAACGCAAGGGCGCCGACTGGGTAATGTTCCAACGCAGCGGCACCGTGGGCTCCCAGATGCTGCCGCTGTTCTGGAGCGGGGACAACGATGCCACCTTCTCGCCGGAAAATGGTCTGCCGACCGTGGTCACCGCCGGGCTGAATGCCGGAATGAGCGGGATCTCGCTATGGATGAGCGATCTCGGAGGATACAACAAAACGGCCCGCACTCCGCGGGACAATGTTCTGTTCGCCCGTTGGACCGAGTATGCCGCCCTTTCGCCCGGCATGGAGGTCATGAGCGGCATGAACCTCGGCCCATGGGACTATGGCAACGAAGCACTGCGGATTTTCCGGTTCTATTCCGTGCTCCACATGAGTCTGTTCCCTTACCGCTACGCGGCCGCCCAGGAAAGCGCGCGCAGCGGCCTGCCGCTGATGCGCGCGCTCGTGTTCATGCATCAGAACGACAAGAACGCGCGCGAGGTCGAAGACGAATATTACTTTGGTCCCGACCTTCTGGTGGCGCCGGTCGTGACACCGCTCACTCAGCGCGCCGTCTATCTGCCCGCCGGAACCTGGATCGACTACTGGACGGGCCATTGCCTCGACGGCGGACAAACGATCGTCGCCGATGCACCGCTGGACCGGATTCCCATATTCGTGCGGGAAAGCGCCATCCTGCCCAAGATTCCGGAGGATGTCATGACGCTAGTCCCCCGAGCCGACTTTAAGGACCAGACCGTTCAGGCGCTCGACAATCGGCGCGTATACGAACTTTACAGCGGGAGCCGGCCCCGTACACTGGTCGATTTCGAGGGCCGAATGCTGACCTATCGGCCCGAGGTTCGGAGCGTGACCATCACAGGCGCCCCCGCCCGTGTGGCCATCCGATGGAGATTCGAGCATCCATCCGCGGTTACGGTGAATGGCCGGCCGGCAGCCAGATTCGTCACCGGCGAGGACGGCGTCTCCATCGAGCTCGAGCACAGGGGAACGAGCCGACTCACCTGGCGCTAGTGCTGATCCTTACAATTCTGTGAAAACACAAAGCCCGATCGGACACATACCGCAGTTTGGAGCAATTTTCATCCAGTCAGCGATTTGACCGATTGCAGACCGGCTGCGGTCTGACACAATTCCCATATGCAGCAGTCGGTAGACGCGATGCGTGTCGCACTGCAGGTCCTGGGAGCCATAACGGAGAAGCGCGAGCCGGCCTGGGAAGACATCAAGGAGCTTTATCGACTCGCGCCGCCAAAGGACTTTATGCCCTTGGATGAATTGGCTTGCGCGGTCGTAGAGCAGTCTCTAGAGCGCTACCGGGCCCAGCGGGAGCAACCGGAAATGTTGGTTGGCTGAATGCGCGTTGTTGTTTGTGCGGTTTTCAGAATAGAAGCTTCAATGCCAGTTGACCGATGCGCGGATCGCCCGAGCCGCTGATGCTCCCGAACCCGCCGGCACTGATGGTGGTAGTCGGGTTATTGAAGTTGGCGCGGTTCAGAATGTTGAAGAACTCGCCTCGTAACTGCAGCGAGATCCGCTCCCGGAATGTGAAACTGCGGAACATCCCGACGTCCCACGTCATCGCTCCCGGACCCCCGACCGCTCCCTTGGCGAAATTGCCGAAGCTGAGGATATACGGAGAAGCCGTCGCCGCAGTGGGCGGCAACTGGAACGAACTTGGTGTCAGATAATTCACGCACGGCGCTGAGGGGCCGCATGCTCCAGGACCAATTGCCGGGCCAACCACCACGGCGCGATCGACCCCAAGGCCCGTCAGTGACCGGTCCTGTCCCGCAGTAACGGTCAGCGGCAATCCAGTCTGCGCCTGGAACAGGCCGGTCAGTTCCCACCCGCCGAGCACTTCGCGAACCGCCGTCCTTGCGCCCTGGAAGCCGGGCATCTGCCACACGTAGGAAATCACGATGCGGTGGGTCCGGTCAAAATCGGCGCGGCCGTAGTCCAGTGCGTCGGCCCTCGGGAAATACCAGGGATAGGCGGTACCGGAGGCATTCGGCCCCGGTCCGGTGACACTCTGGTTGAAGGGCAGGTTGTCCATGGCCTTCGACCATGTGTAATTCGCGAGAATCGTGAAGCCTCGGGACAATCGCTTCTCGAGGCCGGCCTGCAGCGAGTTGTAGTGGCCGTTCACCGCCTGGCTGTCGAGCGTGATGCCGGAAAACGACTGGAAGATCCGTCGCGCATCTGTCCCGAGCGTGCTCCCCGGTATGAATACGGCGGGGTTCTCCTGCAGACTCGTCGCCACGTGGCTGCTGTGGGAGCCGACATAAGAGATACGAGCCAGCCAGTCCTTCGCGATCTGGCGCTCCACCGTGAGATTCCAGTTATAGGTGACGGGAACCTGATACGTGCCCGACGGATCGAGACTCACCACCACTACCGGCAACGGGAACGCTACGTTCTTCGGAGTCGGGACCGGCGTGGGAAATGGGTTGTTGATTCCCTGGTAGGGATTGCTGAAGGGACCTTGCGGCGTGGTGATGGAGACCGTCGGGCTGAACGGGGTGTTGGTAGTGACGGCGTTCATGAAACCGGCCATCATGCGCGAATCGTAAAACAGGCCGGCGCCGCCGCGTAAACTAGTTTTGCCGTCGCCGGTCATGTCCCAGGCGAAGCCGGCGCGCGGTTCGAAGTCCTTATAATTGGAGTTCACGCCATTTTCCGGCATGCCGGAATCGCCTGGAAACCGCAGTCCCGGAGGCGCGTTGGTGTACACGCTGGAAACGATGCCGGCATAGTAATCGGCCGGACTGAACTGTGTGATGCGGTGTTTCAGCTCCTTCCATGGGAAGAACGGCTCCCATCGGAGACCGTAGTTCAACGTCAGGCGCTTGGAAACCCGATAGCTGTCGGTGGCGTACAGCCCGAGGAACTGATCGCGATTGTTGAAAAACTGTCCGGAGCCTTGCGTCAGGGTACGCAGATAGCCGAGTTCAAAGCTGGCCACTGCGCTGTTGGTCGTATCCGCCGTGAAAGTGAATGCGCCCGGCTCCTGGAATTGACTATCGATATCCATGCGGCTAATTTCGCCGTGCAGCCCGAAAGCAATGGTGTGGTTCCCCTTGATCCAGTGCAGATCGTCGTTCAATGACCAGTTGTTGCGTGTGAATCGAGCTTTGGGGTTGTCGCCGATGGTGAAGAAGCCCGACACGGAGATGCTCTGCAGAGCTTTGTCGGGCGGCTGCCACATGTTCACACCGAAATCGGCTACCGAAGGCGTGCCCGCGGGCGCGCCGCGCTGGTCGGCTTCGCGGGCATAGTTCAAGGTGAAGACGTTGACCACCGTGGGGCTGAAGGTATGGGTTTCAGAAACCAGCCCGTTCTGCACCAGATTCAATGCCTGGTCGGCGTACGTCAGCAGGTTGGTGGTATCGAGGATTCCGACGTTGTCGAAACGGTTGCGATAGTAGCGGCCGCTCAGGCGGTCTTTTTCGCTGAACTGGTGGTCGACGCGCGCCACCTCTTCGTTGAAGTTCTGCCGAACCGGCTTCTGGTAGAAAATCAGGGAGTTGCCCACGCCCACTGGTATGTCCTTTAAGAACGCCGCCGAAGCCGGATCGAAACGGCTGGTGGGAATCGTGTTGTTCGGGAACGGGGTGAGCGGCGAACTCTTCGGATCGTAAACGGTCGAAGAGAAGATTCCTTGCTCGTTGGCTTGGGTCGGTACGAAGGCGCTGTTGGCGCCCGTCATTTCCCGCAGGATGGTTCCCTGGTAGCCGAAGAAAAAGAAAGTCTTGTCCTTCCCGTTGTAAATGCCGGGAATGTAGACCGGTCCTCCCAGCGTCACGCCGAACTGGTTGCGCTTCAGCGGGTCAACCGTCCTGGCAAAGAAATTCCGTGCATTGAATTCGCGGTTGCGCAAGTATTCGAACGCGTCGCCATGCACCTCGTTGGAGCCCGACTTGGTGACCACGTTGACTACCCCGCCGGCATTTTGTCCATACTGGGCGCTGTAATTGCTGGTTTCGACGCTGAATTCCTGAAGCGCGTCGGGAAACGGGAAGGGCAGATTTACATTCGTGTACTCGTCGACATTGTTGCCGCCATCGAGCATGTAGTTGGTCACGTTGGCGCGCGACCCGTTGGCGGAAATCGTCACCACGACGGGAAAGGTCTTGGTCTGCCCCTGGTCGGCGGAGTCGTTCGGCGCCGCCACCACACCCGGCACCAGAACTGTGAGCGCGGCCGCGTTGCGTCCGTTAAGCGGCAGGTCGACCACACGGCGTGTATCGACCACCTGGCTTAGCGTGCCGGTTGCCGTGTCGACCTGGACAGCATCGGCCGCCACAGTAATTTTGTCTGCTGCTGCGCCGAGTTGCAGGGCGGCATTGACTGTAAGAGTCTCGTCGGCGCGCAGCGTGATGCCGGATTGGGAGAACGACTTGAACCCGCCCGCCGCCACCGTGAGATTGTAAACAGTCGGCCGCAAGGCAGGCACGGTGAAAAAGCCATCCTGACTGGCGGTGGTACGGGTCTGTAAGCCGGTCTCAGCTTCGGTGACCGTCACCTGTGCCGCAGGCACGCCAAGTCCTTGGGGGTCAGTGATAGCGCCCACGATTTTGCCGAATCCCTGGCCGTGCAGGGGAACACCCACCCAAATCACGAGAGAACAGACCGCCAAGACGGTAGCGGCCACGCGCCTCCCGAAAGCGACTGAGTTCGGAAGCATGCCAACCTCCTTCACAGGCCCTGAAACCTGTATGAGCCTTGTGTGTCAATTGAGCCACAACGACCCCCAAAAAGTCTTTTCCAAAGGTTGAAAAACTCTTGACGAACTTGTGATGGCGGCGTTGTTCACCCGCTCGTCGATGCGCGCTGCTCGCGGATATGATTTGTCATATATGTTGATTCACCGCGGCGGATTCCTGGCGTTGGCGCTTCGGGGCCGCATCCGCCCCACCGAGAGCACCTGGCGATCGAGAATGTGGATCGTGATCGCGAAGAACAGCAGCAGCAGGATGCCCCACTGAATCCGGCGATAGATCCTGCCCTGAAGCGGGTCCGGCATGTACGAGTACCATATCAGAGAGCCCGGTCACCTCAAGGCCGCGAGAGCATTGGTGCTTTCCCGAAGACACGATGAGCCCAAGTCCGGCTGTCAGGGGGCTAGCACGCGGAGAGACGCGATCTTCCAGTCGTCCGCATCCTTCTTCATGACAAACAGCAAAGGGGTGATGCGCGTACCGGCGGCGGTCCGATAGACGCAGGCGCCGTCTACCAACGCCACGTCTTGAGTCAGAAACCTGATAGAGCGGCCCTCGATTCTGGGGTTGGTAATCTCGCCCGGAGGCAGAGGGAGTCCGATCGTGGCTTCACCCCACGGCTCCTGAGAAATACTGACGGTGCCGGGAGCAGCGTGACCCCGTTCCCACGACGGGAACCGGTAAACGGGCGGGTTATCGCGACAGATGCGTTGCAGAGCATCCGCCGCATCCGAGTCGGCGGTAAAGAGCGCGTCGGGTGCCGGCACATTGTTCACCGCTGCGATGGCACGCCCGATGGCGACGCGGTCGGAGGCTTCATCGGCCCCGGCGCCGGCGGCTAGAAGGAGGGGCAGGCAGAGTAGTGCCTTCATGGGGACAGAATGCCGCGTCGGCAGCATTCCTTTCACGCAACCTGGACCGTGACCGGCAGGCGGCCGGGAAAGTCCGCCTTCCCAAATACCGCATCCGCCACGGCATCCATCGAGGGCGGAAGAATGCCGTACGTGCAAATGTAGACCGGCACGGTCGGATAAGCGGCGAGGTCGTAGGGAAGGCGCAAAGCAATCGCGATGGCCCGAACCCGGCGCTTCAGGAGTGCGTTTACGACCGCGGCCTGCCCCGGCGCCTCCGTGGCATTGATGGTTCCGGCGATTACCAGGTCGTAGCCGGCGAGCCGGTCGCACAGAGCGCCGACTTCGGCGGCGGACGGATTCATCGGAATCTGGAAGTCGTCGGCATTCGCGTGATACCGCCGGATGGCCGAGCCTAATTCCGGCTTCAAATACGAAGACGTATCGGCGGGCGTCAAATCCTGAGGGCACGGAGTAACCACCGCTACGCGCTCGTAAGACTCTAGCCGAACCGGCAAGTGATTACCCCGGTCGCGTACGAGCGTGATCGCCTTCCGCGCCACTTCGTAAGCCAGCGCGCGGTGCTCCTCAGAGCACACGATATCCAGCGAAGGCTGCTCGCGGTTGCGCAGCCACTTCTTCAGCGCGAGCACCCGCGCGGCCGACGCATAAACCTGCTCGCTCGGAACCAGCTCGCGGCGTGCCGCTTGGGCCAGCGTGGCCCAGGCGGTTTCGACTCTGGCGATTTCATGATTGAACAGCAGCAGGTCCGCGCCTGCGGCAACGGCCGCCAGCGCATCGGCGGCATAACCCGGTCCCTGCTCCAGTGCCTTCATGTCCATGGCGTCGGTCACGATGATCCCGTCGAACCCGAGCTTACGCCGCAGCAGGCCGTCGAGCAGCGCGCGCGATACGGTAGCCGGAGCGTCCGAGCCGCCATTGAGCGCGGGAAAGGCGATGTGAGCCGGCATTACCATGCGAACACCGGCGGCGAACGCGGATTGGAACGGCGGCAACTCCACGCGCCGGATACGGCGCATATCGTGCGGCAGCACGGCGGCCGCGTAGTGCGAATCACTCGCGGTATCACCGTGTCCGGGGAAATGCTTCGCCACTGCCGCCACACCGGCCGACTGCAGGCCTTTGATCATCGCCGCCGCCAGCACGCCCACCAGCTTCGGATCTTCGCCGAACGATCGCGTACCAACCACCGGGTTGTGCGGATTGTTGTTGACGTCGCAGACCGGCGCGAAATCCACGTTGATCCCGAGGGCCGCCATTTCACGGCCGATGGCGCGGCCCACACGGTTCGCCAGCTTCTCGGAACGCGTTGCGCCCAGGGCCATGTTGCCGGGGAAAGGCGTGGCCTGCCCTACCGCCATCAACTGTCCACCCTCCTGATCGGCCGCGATCAACAGGGGCGGCTGGCCAGCCTCGGTGGCGGCCCGCTGCAACTCCGCGGTCAGGCGCCGCAGCTGTTCGAGCGTACCCATGTTCTTCGCGCGAAACAGAACGATGCCGCCGACGTGCTGCCGCGCGAAAACAGCACGCAACGTCGCGGGCACCTCGATTTTGCCGGTGAAGCTCAGCAGGAACTGTTGGCCCACGGCCTGTTCGAGAGTCAATGCCATTTCGTCAAACCTCCGCTGCCTGCAGCGCCTCCTCGGGAGCTTTCCGACGCAACGGAAGAAAGCGCGCCATGGCCACGGCGGGAATGGCGGAAACAAGCACCCAGAGGAAGAATGCGCGATAGCCCAGCCACATTTCGATCTTGCCGCTCACGATGCCGGGCGCCATCAGTCCGAGATTCATCAGGGCGGTGGCAAAGGCGTAGTGCGCGGTCTGATATTTTCCGGGCGCGATCTCCTGCATCATCAGAAGAATCACGCCTACGAATCCAAATCCGTAACCCAGCGCATCGAGGCTGAGCGCAATCCCGATGGCGCCGTAATTCGCGGGCAGCACGGCGCTCAGATACACCCAGGCAAGGAGCCGGAAGTTCATGGCGCAAGCCAGTGCCAGGAGGCTGCGCCGCAGCCCCAGCCACGATGTGAAATAGCCGCCCAGCACGCTGCCGGCGATGAACGCGACAGTGGCTACGGTGTTGAACAAGCCCACCTGATCGGTGGTGAGGCCGAGCCCCCCGTTGGCGCGGGTGGCGAGCAGGAACAACGGCCCGATCTTGACCGCCTGGCCTTCGCCCATCCGATAGAGAAAAATGAACGCTAGCAGGAGCCAGATATGCGGTTTCCGGAAGAAGGTAGCCACAACGTCGCGGAAGGTGGCTGCCATCTCCGATAAGTTGCCGGCGTGACGCGCCGCCTCGTTGGCGGGAAGAACTCGCGCATGCCATAAACTGACCGCGATGGTCACGCCGCCCATCGCGCCGAAGATGACCATCCAGGCTCGCGGCACGCCGGAGCGAAGCTCCAGATACCCGGCCAGGATCAGCAATCCACCCTGCGAAAAGAAGCGCGCAGCATTGTAGAATCCGCCCTGCCAACCGGCGTACGCGGCCTGCTGCTTTTCGGTGAGGCTCCCGATGTACAGGCCGTCGGCTGCGATATCGTGTGTCGAAGAACACACGGCCACCAGCAGAAACAGCCCCAACGTCACGCCGAAATACTGCGGCAGGTGGACGCACAACGCGACCAGCGCCAGGCTCAGGCCGCCCAGGAATTCCAGCAGCACCACGAAGAAGCGCTTGGTGCGGAACATTTCGAGCAGCGGGCTCCACAGCGGCTTCAGCGACCACGGAAGCAACAGCCAGCTCGTGTAGAGCGCGTTCACATCGTCCGCCACGCCCATGCGCTTATAGAAGATGCTGGCAATTACCGACACCGCGTAGAACGGAATGCCTTCGGCGAAGTAAAGCGTAGGCACCCAGCGCGCCGGATGGGTTTGCTCGCCCTTCTGAGAACTGGCCCGATCGGTCATAGGGTCTGCGTGACTTTCTGGAGCATGCGAGGCCGGTCGGGATCGAGGCCCTTGTGCTCCGCAATGTGCGCGGCCAGTAGCTGCGCCGGGATGGCGTAGGGAATCGGCGTGAGCGCATCTATAGGCAGCGCGGGATCGTGCGGCTCGGCGGCCGGTACGGCGATCGCCGGCTCGAGCGCGCAAGCTTCGCGGTTACGCTCGTCCGTGATGACCAGCGGCGGCGCGACGCCCGCGGCGGTGAGCCGCGCCAGAGTCTCCGAAATTCCCGTCCATGTCGGTCCAGGCGGCGCAAACGCAAAAGCGGGGATGCCGCGCTCTGCGATGGCGATCGGCCCGTGCAGGAAATCGGCCGAAGAAAAGCTGTCGGCCATCAGGTAGCAGGTCTCCATCAGTTTCAGCGCGAACTCCAGCGCGTTGGAATAGTTGAAGCCTCGCCCGACCACAATCGCCTTCTCAGCAAATACGTAACGCTCGGCGCGCGCGCGCAGCGCGGGCTCGAGCTCCAGCGCCGCGGCGGCCCAATCGGGCATGCGGCGAATTTGCTCCAATGTGAGGTCGGCGCCCAGGCTCCAGGCCAGCAGATACATGCTGAGCAGTTGCGCCACCCACGTCTTGGTCGCGGCCACGCTCGATTCGCGGCCGGCGTGCAGGAACATGGATTGTTCAGCCGTGCGCGCGAGTGTGCTGTCCGGGTCATTTGTCACGCCGAGCGTGATGGCGCCTAACTCGCGCGCCCGCTGGATACAGGTGTTCACATCCGTCGACTCTCCCGACTGGGACAGGCCGACGTAGAGCACCTCCCGGAAGTCCAGCTCCGCGCGGTACAGCGTGAATACCGATGGCGCGGCGAGAGACACAGGAATGCCGGTAGCGATCTCGATCAGGTACCGTCCGAACTGGGCCGCATTATCCGACGTTCCCCGGGCCGCAAGCACGACGAAGCGCGGCCGTTCCTTCTCAAACCGCGAGCACAGCGCGCGGGCCGCGCTCATTTCCTCCCGCAGAGCCGCCTCGAGAACCGCCGGCTGCTCGCGGATCTCATCGAGCATCAGTGACATGGGTTTTGAATTTGTGGGGCAGACCCGCTGGTCTGCGGCCGCCGCTCCCGGCGGCGCCGTCCCAGCACGGTCTGCCCCACAGGGCCTAGAAGTGGAACTTCAGGCTCAGTTGCACGTTGCGGGCGCCAACCGAAGTATTTACGACGCCTTCGCCCGCGCCGCCGAAGATGTCCACGGAGTAGCCGCCCAACGCAAAGATGGGTGTATTGAACGCGTTGATCGCTTCCACGCGGAACTCTACGTTCTTCGCTTCCGTAATGGGGAAGAGCTTCGAGAGCCCGATATCGACCTGTTTCAGACCTGGTCCGCGCTCCGTCGAAACACCGCAGGTGCCGAAACGGTTCGAGGGCGGCGCGGCCATGGTGCTCGGGTCAAACCAGAGATAGCCGCCGACGATCCCCGCCGCGGGATTGAGCGGCGCCTGGTGATACGGCGTCTGGCGCGAAGGAGCGACGCAGTCGGGCCGCGGCTGGAAATAAGCGCCCGAAGGATCGTTCCCATAATACAGCATCGAGATCGGGAAGCCGCCATGGACGTTGAACGCCGCGCTCACGCGCCAGTCGCCGGCCACAGCATTGACGGCCTTGCTCGCCGTTTTGCCGAAGGTGCGGCTGTGCCCGAACGGCAGTTCGTAGGTCAGGTAACCGTTGAACACGTTGGTGACGTCGCGATCGCACAGGCCGTAGTCGAGAGCCATGTTGTAGGCGTACAACTGGAAGCTCACGTCGTTGCTCGCCTGGCTGGCGCCGGCATCGCCGTAGCGACCATAGTATCCCTGGTTGTTGGTGAGGCATTTGGACCAGGTATAGTTCAGGCGAAGATCCAGTCCATGCGAGAGGCGCTGTTGCACGGTGAGTTGCAGCGCATCGTAGTTCTGAATCGCGGCCGATTGGTTGAGCCGCACCTGCCCGGTTTTGTCCTGCAGAAGCGCGGAGTTGCCGGCCAGGTAGGCAGTAGTGCCGACCGTCAGCGGATTCGTCGAGAAGATGAAGTTTTGGCCGGCATCGACGATATCGGCCATGTGGTCGGTATGCTCGCCCACATACGCAGCCTGCACCGTTGTCGCGTTGCCGAACTGGTGCTGCACGGCGATGTTCCACTGGTTGGATACAGCCGGCCGATAATTCGGATCCGTCAGATGCAGGCGGACGCCGGCGAAGCACTGCGCGGGAGCGCTGAGCACATTCTGCGTCGTGCAGGGCGCCACGGCACCGTTCAGGGCGCTGAAACCCTGGTCGAGCATGATCTGGTTCGCCGGGATGCCACCGGTCGTGGTCGGTCCCATATTGACCGCGTAATCCAGATTCCAGGGCGCGTTGGTGGTCAGCCGGTTATATTCGCCCGTGCCCTCTTGGAAGCTCGATCGGCTGAAGCCGGCGCGAATCACGGTGTTGTTGCCCCACGGCGTCCACGCCAGGCCGATGCGCGGCAGGAAATTCGCGATGCCGTTGTACTGGTTGTACATGGCTCGGCTGGCGCCGTTCTGCCCGGCGAGTTGGATGGCGCCGGTGTATTCCTGAAAGTTGGTCATGCGGTCGTGGACCTCATAGATCGGCGTGAAGAGCTGCCACCGCAAGCCTAGGTTGAGGGTGAGCTTCGGCGTGATCTTCCAATCGTCCTGGACAAAGGCGCCGAAAGCGCTGTTCCGCTGGCCGACGGTGGACAGGAAGCTGCCGCCGCCCGCCGTCCCTCCGATGCCCATATAGGCCGGAAGGCCCGCGATGAAGTCGACCTCCGCATTGCCGGTGTAAGAGCCGCTGAAACCGATCTGCCCCGCGCCGCCATCGTTTGAAGTCGCCGGGTTGAAATCGTTGCGATAGCGCAGCACCTGGAAGCCGGCGTGAACGGTGTGCGGACCGTGCATCCAGATCAGGGTGTCATCGAACTGGCCGGTTGTCTGGTGGAAGATCTCAGGCGCGTCCACCGTGCCGTATGCCGGGCTGCCGGCGCCACCGCCGATGGAAGCGCCGGCGAAGTAAAGTCCCGGCAGATAATTCAGCGGTTCGCCGGGAATCAGCTTGCCGAGGTTCTGTCCGGTCACCGCCTGCAGATTACCTTCGGCGGGATAGTAGTTGACGCCGAAGCGTGCTTCGTTCATCATCGACGGGCTGATGGTGCGCGTGTAGTTCACCACGCCGTTGAACACCGGGAAGTCGCCGTTGCCGTTCGCACCGCCGCCATTGCTGTAGAGCACCGCTTGGCTGTTGCTCGTCACCTGTATCTGCTTCATCTCGGAATAGCGGGCAGTGAAATGATCCTTTTCGCTGGCGTTCCAGTCGACCTTGAAATCGCCTTGGTCGCCGTTGGTATACTGCCGCCGGGCGTTGAGCGCGTTGCTCGTTCCCGTGATGGTCGCGGTAGGAAGCGCGGTCAACAACTGCTGGGCTACTGGGCTGATGTAGATGCAGGGAGCATTGGCGGTATTCTGCATCATCTGCTGCGCGGTCGCACAGTGCCGCGCGTTATTCAGATTGCCGGGCATTGTGACCGACGTGCCGGGATACACCAGAGAAGCACCGAGGTCGGAAAAATCCAGGTTCTTCTGTTGCGGCGTAAAAGCGGCGATCTGCGTAACCGTGGTCGGGTAGTCAAACCGCGAGCCCTGGTAATCGGCAAAGAAGAAGAGTTTGTCTTTCTTGATGGGACCGCCCACCGCGGCTCCGAACTCATTCCAGCGCATCGGCTGCCGCGGAATCGCCTGGCCGTTCGGCTGGACGGTGAAGTTGTTCGACCATTCGTTGGCGTTCATCTTGTCGTTGCGCAGGAACTCGAAGGCGCTGCCGTGCAGATGGTTGGTGCCCGATTTCATGCTGACGCTGATGACGCCGCCCAGGAACTGCCCGAATTCAGCATTGGGGTTGTTCGTAATGACGTTGAACTCATTGATGGCATCGACATTCGGCGAGTAGGCGACGTTGTTGTCGACGAACTCGTTGTTGTCCATGCCGTCCAGCAGATAATAATTGGCCTGTTCGCGGTTGCCGTTGATATCCGGGCGGCCCGAGTTGAAGGTTGTCTGGCCGCCGTTGAAGGAGGCCGGGCTGGTGGTCACGGCCCCGGGGGTCAGCAGCGCCAGTTGCTGATAGTTCCGGCTCTGCAGCGGAATAGCCAGAATGGCGTTTGTCTCCATGACCGTGTTGACCTGCGTCTGTTCCGTCTGCAGCAGCGGGGCGGCCGACGTCACCTCCACCGTCTGGCCCACATTGCCGATCTGCAGTTGAAAATTGAGCTCTGCGACCTGGTTCAAAACCAGAGTCACGTCCTTTTTAATGGCGGTCTGGAAACCGGCATTCTCCACCCGAACCTCATACCGGCCCACAGGCAGCCGCGGAAGGCTGTAATTACCGCCGATGCCGGTGGTGGCGGAGAACTTCGATCCCCGATCCACATCGGTCGCGATCACTTGCGCGCCGGCGATTGCCGCCCCCGACGGATCGGTGACAGCGCCGTTGATAGCAGCGGTCACTTCCTGTGCTGCAAGAGAAACTACTAATAAGATCGCCGCCAGCATGAGCAGCGAGATGGCCCACATCGCCGAGTAACGCTTGTACCGCATCTGATCTCCTTTCATAGATCCAGAGGTTTTCCGGAACCGACCCAACCTGTTTACTTGCCCGGAAGCTTTTCGTCATTGATTCTTCACCTCCGAGCGGGCCTTTTCCAGTTCCAAACCGTTGCCGTACCGGTTGCGAAACACGTTTCGAACGTAGCGAACATACGTGAAATCAGGAGATTGCAGTGAGTATGGCTAGGGTCGCTCTGTTATAATCAATTCACTGCTTCGGTAATAGGTGAGGTTGCCTCATGTCTCAAGAGCGTTCTCCGGCGCTGTCATCCGCTTCAGATTCAGGCTCCGGTAACCCTCCGTCGGCCACACCCGCTGAGGTCCGCGAAGAACTGGCGCGTATCCTGAACAGCCAGGAGTTCCGCTCCAGCCACCGCAGCAAGGAATTCCTGACCTATGTCGTCGAGAACACCCTGGCCGGGCACGGCGACATGCTCAAGGAGCGGACCATCGGCATAGACGTTTACGGCCGTCCGGCTTCCTACGATCCGGCCGACGACGCCACGGTCCGCGTGAAGGCAGGGGAAGTCCGGAAGCGCCTGGACCGTTACTATGTCTCGGAGGGCCGGGCCGACCGGCTGCGCGTCGAGTTGCCGGCCGGCACTTACACCCCGGTCTTCCGCCGGTTCGAAATCGCTGAGCCGGCCGCACAGCCGGTGGCGGTCGCACCCGCCCTGCCGCCCGCGCTCGAGCCCGCCCGCCGGTTTTGGATTTATCTCGCGGCCGCGGCGATTGTGCTGGCGGCTGCCGGTATTGGGTTCCTCGTCCGGCCGCAGCGCACGGAAACGGCGGTCGACCGCTTCTGGCGGCCGGTGTTCGAGGGCTCGACGCCGGTGTTGCTGACCGCCGCTTACGTTCCGGTCTATAACTTGAACCAACCTGCCGGTTCGCACAAATCACGCACCGCCGATCAGTTCGTGCTGCTCTCCGATCAGTTTGTGGGGGGCGGCGATCTGGTAGCCACCGCGCGCATCGTGGCGATGCTCACGCGCGCGGGACGTCCGTGGCAAGTAAAGGTGGGCAGCGACGTCAGCTTCGCCGATCTGCGCAATTCGCCTACCGTGCTGATCGGTTATTCCTACACAAAGTGGAAGCAGATCAGCCGTGAGATGCGGTACTTCATCGATGCCGACCGCTGGCCGCGCATGGTAACCGACAACGGCAAACCGACCGAGTGGGCGCTTCCCAATCTGCCGCCCGACCGCCGCACCGATGAAGACTACGCCATCGTCTCGCGCGTCTTCCACCCTGAAACCCGCGCCATGCTGGTGGAGATTTCGGGCATCACGCAATACGGTACCAGCGCAGGCGCGGAGCTGGTCACGCAGCCCGACCTATTAGCGGAAGCGCTCAAGGGTGCGCCGCCCGATTGGCCCCAGAAGAATCTTCAGTTCGTGGTTCACGTCAATGTGATCGCTGGAACCCCCGCATCGCCGCGCGTCGTGGCGAGCTACTTCTGGTAGGCCGGTTGGTCGGCGCGGAGCGGGTCTGGGCTCATATTACCCCTTTAGACGGCATTCTGCGATAACCGAATCAGCAGGCATGCGTGTCGACCGCAACCCTGTCGCCGTTTCCGGATCACCGCCGGGGAATTGCCGCGGCAGCGCTTCACACGCCAGGAAGCGGAGCGATTTCAGGCATCCGGTCTTTTCGACGGGCAGCGCTGCGAGCTCATCGACGGCGACCTGGTTGACAAAATGGGGACGGAACCCGCATGCCTATGCGATCTGCATGATCCCGGCTTGGCGCGCGAGGATTTTCGGAGCCGTCCGTGTTCGAATCCAGCCGCCCGTCGAGGCGGCGGGCGACGACCGGGAGAGCGCCCCCCCGAGCCCGAGGTGGCGGTGCCTGCCGCGAACAAGGGGGGATACCAGAGGCATCACCCGCGTGGATACGCGTTGCTGCTGGCAGTGGAGGTTTCCGATAGCACGGCCGGATTTGACCTAACCCGCAAGGCGGCTATCTACGCCAATGCGGGCGTGCCCGAGTATTGGGTACTCGATCTGCCGCGCCGCTGGTCGGCGGTTCCCAGGAATCCCGATGGACCGGTCTATAGGCTGGTCCCGTTATTCTCAGCCCCGGATACCGCGACCATGGAAGGCGTCGGCGAAGCACTCGGCGTCGGCAAAATCCTCCCCGAGCAGTAGCCCGCCCCGAGCTTAGCGAGTCGCGTCCATTGCTCTTCGCACCCGGTGATAGACTGTTTCCGTCATGCATCCGGCTAAACTTTCAAGACTCGCAATCGTCCTGTGGCTGGCCCTCGCCATCGCTCTCGGGCAAGGCGGCAGAGGCGGCGCGCCGGTCAAAGGAGGCAAGGGCGGACCGCCGCCCATTCCCAAGAAGCACATCCTGGTGGTCGGCTTCACCCGCGGTTGGCATCACGGGTCCACTTCCAATGCCATGGCCACGTTTTGGAAGCTCGGCAACGAGTCGGGCGAGTGGGACACCGAACTCAAGACAGACACCGCATGGATCACCAAAACGCCTCCTACCATGGGAGATGCCCACAATCTCGACTTCTTCGATGCCATCGTTCTGGTGAACACAACCGGCGACTGGGGCTTGAACGACGAACAGAAGCAGTCACTCCTCTCCTTTGTACACGATGATGGCAAGGGCTTGGTCGCCGCGCACGCCGCCCTCGACGCCAACTACAATTGGCCCGAATACGCCGAAATGCTCGGCGGATGGTTTAACGCGCACCCCTGGGGAACATTCGACGCGCCCGTGATTATAGAGGACTCAAAGTTTCCGGCCATGCGCCATTTCCCGGCTACGCACATGCGCATCTACGACGAAATGTACTCACCCAAGAACTGGTCGCGGGACAAAGTGAATGTGTTGATGCGACTGGACGAAACGCAGCTCAACTACACAAATCCGCAGTACGGCGTCGCCAACACGCGCCCCGACAAAGACCAAGCTATCGCCTGGTCGAAGATGTACGGCAAAGGCCGCGTCTTCTGGTCGAGCCTCGGCCACACCAAAGAAGCCTGGGAAGATGCCGATGTTGAGAAGATGTACCTGGAAGCCGTGAAGTGGGTGCTGGGCCGCACCGAAGGCAGCACGACACCGCACGCGAAAGTGCAGTAAGGCAGCTATCAGCTTTCAGCTCTAGATCACCCCGGCCTTGCGCATCACTGCCAGTCCCGTCTCCAGCCCCAGCTTCGCGCCTTCTTCCGCCGACATATCCTTTGGAATCCTCCCGATCGGCTCCGGACTGACTCCATCCGTGTAGCCGATCCTCTGCAGCGCCCGGAAGAACTCCACCAGCGGAATCACACCTTCGCCGGGTAGTACCCGCTGATTGTCGCGCACCTGCTCAGGCGGCATCTTCGGGCAGTCCGAGAGGTGCACGTGTACGACGCGCGCCTTTCCGGCCGCCAGAATATCCTGGACCGTGGCGCCCGCGTGATACCAATGCCACACATCGAGCAGCAGCCCGACATTGGTCCCGCATTCCTTCGCGAATTCCAGCGCTTCATCCATGCGCCAGATGAACTCGTACGGTTGCGACGTACGGAAGTGCAGCGGCCCCAGGAATTCTAGACCCAGCCGCACGTTCGGTTTCGCCAGCACCTCTGAAATCGCGCGAAGCCGGTCTTTGAGGATCTTCCGCAGCTCGTCTTTGGGTGTACGGCTGGCCGGGGGAAGAATGGCCAGCATTCGTGGACAATTGATCGCCGACGCGAACTTCGCCGTTTCTGCCAATCCCGCCAGACCGCTCTGAAACGTCGGCTCGTCGCCGGCGAAATTCACTCCCAGGCTCGTATTGGAGGCGGCGATCTTCAACTCTGCGAATAATGCTCGAGTCTCGGCGAATCCCTCTTTCCGTGCGGCTCCGAGGTTCACGTCGGCGCCGCCATATCCCACACGCGCCGCCAGCCGCGCGAATTCCGGCCAGCCCACTTTTCCACCTGTGAGCGAACTATTCAACGAAAGGTACATGCCCGGCTCCGCCGCTGGCGCGCCGCAGACCGACAGCCCCGCCGCAAGCCCCATCCATTCACGCCGGTTCAGTCGCATGGGTAGTCTCCTGCGGGGCAGGATGGCATCCCCGGCGGGTTGTCAACCCGCCACAGGTTACCTCCCTGCCCTACTAGCGCCATAATGATCTCATGAAACCTGTCATGCTGACACTCGCACTCGTCGCGGGATTCTCCACCCTCTTCGCCGAATCCTTCTCCGGAACCGTCGTGGACGTGATGTGCCGCAACAAGGATCTCGCCAGCCACACGCGTGAATGCGCCGTCACCTGCTCCCGCAGCGGCTACGGCATGGTCACGGCCGATGGCAAGTTTCTCAAATTCGACGAAGCCGGCAACGCCCGCACGCTGGCCGCGCTGAAAAAACTCTCCAAAGACAAAGACCTCAAAGCCAAAGTGGTGGGCGCTGTCAGCGGCGATGTATTGAAGGTGGAGGCGATCGAGTTTCAACAATAGCAGCTCCGAGCTTCGAGATGAACCGCTCATTCTTGAGGAGCCGCTTCGTTTCGAAGCTCGCTAGCTCGGAGCTCTACTTCACGTGCAGCCGGATCGCTTCCGGCGCTGCATACGATGTCGCCTGCGGCGACCGCGTCTCTATCGCTCCCGACACGTAAATGAGCTGGTCTCCGGGCTCGGCTGTAGGCAGCGCCTCGAGCGTGAAGCTGCGCCGCGTCTCGTCTTCGGTGATCAGCACGCCGTTCAAACCCACGTCCAGCACGCGCACGCGGGGCGGCAGATTCCGCACCTCAATCGGCACGCGGCCGCGAAAGCCCGGCTGCCGTGCAATCGAAACGGTGATCTGCGCCGTGCCGCCTGGTTCGATCGTCACTTCTTTGGTTTCCGACGTCACCGCCACATCCGCGCGCGGCATCAGTGCAATCAGCTTCAGGTGATCCTCCGGATTAGCGGCGTGCTCCAGACCCGAAGCTTCTCCCACTGCCTTCAGTGGCGCCGCCCCGGAGAGCTTGGTGTCCGCATCCGCGCTGAGCACAATGGTAGAGGAGACCTGCCCGGCTCCGATCGTTCCGTTCGTCGCGTCGAGACCCGGCGGCAGGTCCCGCAACGAAACCGCAATCGGCCCGTCGAAGCCATCCATGCGAAACGCTGTGACGGTCAGCGGAATAGAGCCCCCCACAGGCACATTGGGATTGCGCGGCGAAACGCTCAGCCGGAAGTCCGGCCGCGGATGCCGCACGGTAAGCCTGTAACCGTAATTCTCTCCGCCCAACCCTTGCACATCGCGGATGGAGGCAACGTACTCGCCGTCGGCCGGAGCGGTGAAATGCACCACGGAATCCTTGCCATAGCCCGGCCCGCCGTCGTCGTTGCGGTAATAGAGATGCGCCACCGGCAGACCGTTGGGCGAAAGTTTCGCGCCTGGCGCATGGATCTCCACCTTGTACACCGGTGTATCAATCGCGTGCGCCTCCGCCGTCGTGTCAAAATACGTCAGCCGTTGTCCGAACGATTCGAAAACGGTATCGGAATCGGGCGAAAGCGGCAGTTCCTTCAGCCGCAGAATCTCGGCTCCCATCATCACGTAATCGCCGGCGTGAAGATTGTTCCATGCCGCCAGGCGAATGCCGCCGCCAAAGGAATCATGATCGCGCAGCGTCGTCGACGTTCCCCAGACCAGCCGCACCAACGCGCGCTCTACCGGAGCTCCCTTCGCATCCAGCACTTCGAGAAACGAATCCAGGTCGCTGCCCAGGCGGCGTGCGTTCACTTCCAGAATCAGCTCCTCGCCTTTTTTCGCGTGGAACCGGTAGCGGTTCTCCGCGGCCGCTGCCGCGATTCTTCCGTTAATTGTCACCGGCACAGGGACCGCGCCGCCCTGCGATTCGATCTCCGGCTCGCTGCCGATCGCCACCCGCACCTGATTGAAAGCGTGTTCCGGCCGCAGCGCAAGCGTGTCTTCTGACTCCGTGGACGGCTTGCCATCCAACTTCACCGAGTGCGCCACGTTATATCCGCGCAGCCGGATCTCGGCGTTCGTCCCTTTCCTCAATCCCAACGGATAGGCCGTCTCTACCAGCGGGAACTCACCGGCGATGATCCGATAGAAGTGCCGCGCCGAGCCGCCATGCTGATAATCCGTCACCCGCACGTAGTAGGTGCCGGCCTTCTCGAACCGGTGCGCGAACATCAGTTGTTCCGTGCCGCCGTTCGCTCCGAATTCGCGCACCACGTTCAGATCGGAATCGAGAATCACCACCACCGGTTGCAGCGCTGATCCGATCAGCATAGCGCCGTTTTCAAACGAGATCTGCTGCCCGGCATTTACGTGGATCTTGAAGTAGTCCACGTCTCCGGGTTTGGAAATCGTGCCGGCCAGAATCGCGGGCAGGAATGTGTCGAATGCCGTCTCGGGCGTATCGTTCGGTTCCTGGTCGGGCGCCTCGCCGTAATACGGCTCAATCAGGAATCGCCCTTCCGGGCTGGTGCCCAGCGGCGTCAGCAGGCGGAAACTCACCGGCCCGATCTCGGCCTCCGGCGACACCTCCACTTCCACCGTCACCTGGTTGCGCGGAGGCAGCGGCCCCACATCCACCGTGGAAGGCGTGCCATTCGATCCGAGCCGCACGTCCGGCAGATCCGGCAGCTCCTTCACGCGCAGAATCCTGCCGGTCACACCCGGCTCGCTGAAATAAACAGCGCTGGCCTTTGCGAGGTTCAGTCCCTCCACCGTCATCTCGGCAGTCGTGCCGCGCGCGATGCCCAGCGGAGCAACGCTTGCCAGCGTCGGCGGCGTGGTGCGGCTGCCGCTGGGATGCTCCGCCGCCAGCGCGCACCACGCCGCCAGCGCGAGCGCGCTACTGCGCAGCCAATGCCTTCGCAGAATCCACCTCATAGATCTCCAACGCCCCATCGAACAGCCCCGCAGCGAGCGTTTTCCCGTCCGGTGAGAACTCCAGCCCGAACACCCAGTCCGGCAGCTGCTCGATCGATCGAACCTCGCCCAGATCCGATGCCCGCAGCAGCTTAATGGTATGGTCCGCCGCGGTTGACGCCAGGTATTTTCCATCTGGCGACCACGCCAGCTTCAGGATTGCGTCTTCGTGTGCGATCAGCGAATTCTCCAGCGTGCCATCCTTATCACCCAGCCGCCAGACGCGAATCGTTTTGTCGAGCCCGCCCGCGGCCACCCGCGTGCCATCCGGAGAAAGCGCGACCGTGTTGATGCCGTCCGCCGGTTCCGAAAGCGTGTAGAGCCGCGTGCCGCCGGCCACATCCCAAATCTTCACGGACCGGTCCGCCGAACCCGAGACCAGCCGTTTTCCGTCCGGTGTGAACGCCAGCGCGTAAACCGAGTCAACATGGTCGCGTAGCGTCCGCACCTCCCTGCCGGTCGTCGCATCCCAGAGCCGGATGGTCTTGTCATAGCTGGCCGTCGCCAGCGCCGCGCCGTCCGGTGAGAAGGCCACGGCATAAATGCAATCGGAGTGGCCGAGGATCGTGCGGACCTCCTTCTCGGCCGCCACATCCCAAATCTTGACCTCGCCCTTGCGCGCCGGCAATCCTCCCGCTGCAGCCATCCACTTCCCATCGCGCGAAAAAGCGACTGCCCGCACTGCTTCCACATGGCCCGTCAGCGTCGCCACAGCCTTGCGCGTTGCCGCATCCACGAGCCGCACTTCTTTGTAGCCGCCCAGTGCAATCGTGCCGCCGCCCGGCTGCCACGCCATGGAGTAGATCCGCGGCGACGGTGCGGCGAGCACGGCTAAAGCCACGAAATGGAGCACCCGTCTCATCAGTGGTTAAACAGGAACTCTTTGCTGGTCATCATGGCCCACACCATGTCTTCCAGAGCCTGCCGGTGCGAATCGTGACGCGCTTCCTCCGTGCCTTTCGTCGTCCGCGCTTCTTCCAACACCTTTACGAGCGGCTCCAACTCCGCTGCCGAGGGGTATCGGCTGAACGCAGAGAGGTATATGAACTCCAGAATCCGGCGATCGGAAAATCCGAGCTTCAGAAATAACGCGATCGTGCCGTCCGGCGCGCTCAGTTTCTTGTTCAGCGTGTCGCCGTTGATGACGTTCAGAGCCTGCGCCACCGTGGGATCGCTCGACCGTTCCGCCGCGTCGCAAACATTTCGTGCCGGCCTGCCGAACGACGTCAGAAATTCCGATTTCACCTGCGTGTCCGGCAACTCGAGGGCGCGCGTGCCCGCCGGATATCCAGCGAACGCCGTCGGCGCGCCCGTCACCTGCGACATCGCGTCCAGGATTACCTCCGCCGCGAGGCGGCGCACGATGTGCTTCGAATAATTCACGTTGTCCGCCGCGTTGGTGCCGTTCGCCTCGCTCGAAAGCTGGTACACGCCCGAGTTCATGATCGTACGGATGAGGCGCGGTATGTCGTAGCCGTGATCGACGAAATCCTTGCTGAGAGCCGCGAGCAACTCTTCGTTCGACGCCGGGTTGGTGGCGCGCAGATCGTCCACCGGATCCACCAGGCCGCGGCCCATGAAATTCGCCCAGACGCGATTCACAATGGTCCGCGCGAACATCTTATTGTTGGGGCTGGTGAGCCACCGGGCGAACGCCACGCGCCGGTCCCCGGGAGCATCCAGCGCCAGACTCTGCCCATCGAGCGGCGTCGGCGCCAGCGGCTTGAGCAGCCGCGGATGCAAAACATCGCCCGAAGCCTTAGCGAAAACAATGTTCTCGCCCGGCGCATTGCCATTCTTCACGCCGACGCGCGCGAACAGATTGGCCATCTGGTAGTACTGCACCTGCGTCCATTTCTCGAGCGGATGATTATGACAGCGCGCGCAGGTGATGCGCTGGCCCAGAAATGCCTGCGTGGCGTTCTCGCTCACGTCGATCGGATCTTTGTGCAGCACGAAGTAGTTCAGCGCGCCATTCTGCCGCGTGCTGCCGGAGCCGAGGAAGATCTCGTTGGCGAACTGGTTCCATGGTTTATCGTGCTTGACCGAATCGCGAACCCAATCGTAGAACGCCCACATCGCCGTGGAGTTCAGCCGCCGGCTCGAAACCAGCAGCAGGTCCGACCATTTGTATGCCCAATAGTCGAAGAACTCTTCGCGTTCCATTAGACGGTCTACAAGCTTCGCGCGTTTGTCGGCAGTTTTATCCGCCAGGAAATTCTCCACGTCTTCGGATCTCGGCAGAATTCCCGCGGCATCCAGAAACGCTCGGCGCAAAAATGTCGTATCGTCCGCGGTTTTCGAAGGTTCCAGCCGCAGGCTCTTCCATTTGGCCAGGACAAAATCGTCGATCCAGTTGCGCCGCGCAAAACTTTGATAGGCAGCGTCGCTCACCTGATTGGGAAATGGCACGGTCAGCCGCGCATACAGCACGCGGCTGGAATACCAGAGCGTAATAGCCGCTTCGCCCGCGCCATTCATCTTGACGTGCCCCCAGTCGTCCACCGTCGCTACGCCCTCGTTGCTGGAACTGTACTTCACCCACCGCGTCACATCATCGGCGTGCCCGTCGGAATACCGCGCCCGCACCACGAGCTGCTGCTGGGCTTCCGGCGCCAGTACCGCGGCAGCCGGATACACCTCAAGACTTCGAATCTCGACGTCGCCCGCCGCGGGAGCCGGCGCGCCCGCAGCAATCCACTCCTTAATGACGCGGTACTCCAGCGACTCCTTGGCAAACCGTTTGCCTCCCCCATGCGGGATCGCAAACGACGGCTTCATCAAGATGAGGCTCGCATCGGGATCGGCCAGGGAAACCCGCCTCCCCACGGCCTGCCTCGTGAGGGTATCGTAATCCACTTCCGGATCATAGCCGCGAAGCGTGAGTTTGAAACCGTTCTTGCCGGCCAGCGCACCGTGGCACGCACCCTGGTTGCATCCCATCTTCGTCATCACCGGGATGACCTGATTGCGAAAGCTCCACGTAAACGGTGCGTGAGCGTTGCTGACACGGACCTCAACCGCCGCGCTCTGCCCCCTGGCCCGCACCGTGATCCGCGCCGTGCCATCGCCCGCCGGCCGCACCAGCCCGTGCTCATCGACGGTGGCGACCTTAGGATCCGACGAGGCCCACTCCGCAGCCCCGCTCCAATCCTCCTGGCGGTCCGCGACCGTCGCCTCCGCGATCAACTGCTGCCGCGCCTCGGGCCCCGCCAGCTCGACGGACGGTGGCTGCACAGCAAGCTTTTGGCCAAATGCGGGAAACCCGACAAGGACCGCGACGATGAGGGCTCGG
>Ga0126381_100001259_pt1 | contig 27350 bp, 25 predicted proteins | sample PanSoiMetPlot_28_FD_96465 | JGI IMG/M metagenome (GOLD analysis project Ga0126381, IMG submission 96465) | Tropical forest soil microbial communities from Panama - MetaG Plot_28 | ecosystem: Environmental > Terrestrial > Soil > Tropical forest > Bulk soil | place: Panama | collected 2016-02-17
CTCGCTCGGTGGCCCAAACCGGCTCGCGGCCTATGGAGAGAATGAATTTTTGACGGACCGGTACGTGTACGGACGGGTGGGCTACCTTCACCTGCTTGCGAAGATGCCGCCGTTCCTTGGAAGCGGCGTGTACGTGACGGCGCATTATGAGATCGCGACAACAAATTCCCTGTTTTCGGGCTCTCGCTTGCCCAACGACGGCGCTGTTGGCCTGATCGCCAAAACTCTCCTCGGGCCTTTCTACATCGGCGGAAGCGTCGGCGACGCGGGCCATCGCAAGTGGTTTTTCCAGTTCGGCCGCGTATTCTGAGTTTTGAGCGGTTCACGGTCGTAGCCGCTCGCAGCAGAAGACCGCGAACCCATGCAGACACTAAGCTCCAGCCAGACGGCCCTCGTCTGGTCTATCGCAGGCGGAACGATTGCCGGCGTCATGTTCCGGCCCAAAGAATGGCCCGAGGCCGTGTGGGCCTGCCTCGGCGCCGCGGTCCTGATCCTCTGCGGATTAGTGCCTTTCCGGAACGCCGTCGGAGCCGTCGGAAAAGGTGCCGACGTCTACCTCTTTCTCACCGGAATGATGCTCTTGGCCGAGCTCGCCCGGATCGAGGGCGTCTTCGACTGGCTTGCCGCTTTGGCGGTTCGCGCGTCCAGGCATTCGCGAGCCCGCCTGTTCACGCTGGTCTACGGCGTGGGCATCCTGGTGACGGTCTTTCTCTCGAATGATGCCACCGCCGTCGTGCTCACCCCGGCTGTTTGCGCCGCTGTTCGCAAAGCGCGCGCTGACGCCCTCACTTACCTCTTCATCTGCGCATTCATCGCGAATGCCGCCAGCTTCGTTCTCCCGATTTCAAATCCGGCCAATCTCGTCGTCTACGGAAAAGGTCTTCCCCCGCTCGTTCCGTGGCTGCGGACTTTCCTCGTTCCTTCGGTCTGCTCGATCCTCGCTACCTATCTGGCGCTTCGATGGGCGATGCGCGCCGAACTCGCTGGAAAAATCGATGGTGTCGACAACATACCCTTCCTATCTCGGGAGGGGCGTCGCGCAGCCTGGGGAATTCTCGGCTCGGGAGCCGTGCTCATCGCCGCCTCCGCATTAGGCCTCGACCTCGGACTGCCTACGTGCCTCGCCGCCCTGTTTGCCATCGTGGTCGCCACGCGCCTGCGGGGTCAGACGATTCGCGATGTCGCCTCGGGAGTCTCGTGGAGCATCTTGCCGTTAGTCGCCGGTCTGTTCGTTCTGGTCGAGGCGCTGAATCGGGCGGGCGCTCTTGCGGCCACCACGCAATGGCTGCAAGCCTTCGCCGCCATGCCGCGTCTCGCCGGCTCCCTCGCCGCCACATTCGGCGTCGCGGCGCTTTCGAACATCATGAACAACCTTCCGTCCGGTCTGCTGGCAGGCAGCGCAGTTCAGGCGACCCACGTCGGGCCCTGGATTCGGGACTCCGTGCTCATCGGCGTCGATATCGGCCCGAACCTCTCCGTCACCGGCTCTCTCGCGACAGTGCTCTGGCTGATCGTTCTCCGCCGTGAGGGAATTCAGATCACCGCCGGCCGATTTCTGAAGATCGGCGCAATCGTCATGCCACCGGCGCTGTTCCTTGCCACGCTCGGCGTTGCGTTGTTCTCGCGTTAGCTCGCGAAGATGTTGGTATTCAGAAACTCATTCCGCAAGCGTCCCTGCGCGTCGAATTTCGAAGCCAGCTTCACAAAATCGTCGAACTTCGGATATCGCGCCCGCAGATCCGCATGCGGAACCGTAAACAGCTTGCCCCAGTGAGGACGCGGCTGATAGGGCCCCAACTCCCTCTCAATGACCGGCAGGAGTCGCTGCACGGCAGGCCAGTCCTGCTTCCATGTGAAGTGAATCGCTACGCTCGGCCGTTGATACGCCGGGCTCATCCACAAATCATCCGCCGCAATTGTTCGGATCTCCGTAATCAGCAGCAGCGGTGAAACCTGCTCGTGTAACCGCGCGACCGCCATGATCGCGTCCATCGCATGGCGCCGCGGCACGAAATATTCGGTCTGCAACTCCTTCCCCGCGCTCGGAGTGAATCCCATCTTGAAATGAGGCAACCGGTCGTACCAGGGTCCCGGCTTCCCCAACTGTTCTGTACAATTCTCAGCCGAAAGTTCCGCAATCGGGTGCAAGTTCCGGGTCGCCAGCCTTGCCCCATAGAACTCTGCTGGGGCCGCAAACGGCTTGCTGGCGTCGGTCCTGGCCTTAATCCAGACCTCGTTAACGCGCTCATTCCGCCAGTCGGTAAACAGGCTAACGCTGTAGCCGCTCGCCTGAATCGCGTCGAAATGGTCCCTCATCTGCGAGAACGGCAGATTCTCATAGACATACTGACGAACCTGATACGTCGGCTGAACGTCCAGCACGACACGAGTGATCACTCCAAGCGCCCCGAGTCCCACAACTGCAGCGGGAAAGACGTGAGTATCGGCGCGCGAAAGCTTTGCGACATCGCCATCCCCCGTAACCATTTCGATCTCCGCTACGGCGGTCGAGAGATTCCCGTTTCCCTCACCCGATCCGTGCGTGGCAGTCGTCACCGCGCCGGCCACGGAGATGTGCGGAAGTGAGGCGAGGTTATGCAGCGCAAGCTCCTTGCTCTCAAGGAAAGGAGCCAGTTGCCCATAGGTAACGCCCGGCCCAACCGCAACCATTCGGTTTTGTGTGCCGACGATCAGCATCTCCTGCATCGGCTTCAGAGACAGGAATTCGTCGTGGCTATCCGCTATGGAATTGAAGCAATGCCGCGTGCCGAGTACCTTGAACTTCTTTCGCGACTTTACAAACGATCGGACCTGATCTGCCGACGACGCCTCAGCCAGGCGATCCGTGCCGTATGCCAGATTACCCGACCAGTTCGAAAGCCTTTCGTTCGCCGCATCCGCCGAGAAAGGCTGAAGCATCCCGCTAGCCGCGCCCGACGCCAGCAGATTGAGGAACGTGCGCTTGTTCATTTCTCATTTCCCAGCCTGATCCAGCCGCAGAAACCGAGCCGCATTGTTATACAAAATGTCGCGCTTCTGCTCCGGCGTCAGATACTCCGCCGTATCGATAATATTGATCGACTGAGCCATCAGATTCGGCCACAGCAATTGGTCCGTGCCGTACATCACGCGATCCTCAAACCCGGCTTCCACGATCCGCTCAATATACCGGTTGACCTCTTTAATCGGATAGCTCCAGATCAACCCGGCCACATCGACGTAAACATGCGAATTCGCCTGCAGTAATGTCAGCAGGTTATCGATCATCGGATATCCCGCGTGCATGATCCAGAGCCGCAGTTTTGGATGCCGGGCAAGCAGGTCTTCGAACAGCAGCGGATCTCCCATCGAACCGCGAAACTTCGGCGTCGACAAGTTGGCCCGCCCCGATCCGCCCGTTCCCATATGCACACCCACGGGAATATCCAATTCCTCGGCCAAAGCGAAGTACGCGTCCACCGCCGGATCGCTCGGCGACATGCCCTGATACTGCAGCCCGACCTCACCCATGATCTGAAATCCGCCCGTGGTGAAGGCTTCACGCAGCCGCTTGAGTTCCGCGTCCTTCTTCGGCCCGCTCAGCGCCGTCGCATCGAAGCTGGTCCCGCGAATGACTCGCTTCGGCGCGTCGGCTTTCCATTGATTGACGGTCTTCTCATCGCCCATCACCACGGCGGTGACGTTCATCCGCTCCATCTCGGCCAGCACCTCTTTTTCGTAGGCATCCGGAGTTTTCGCCGGAAGCAGAGGATTCGCGCACGGCACGGTCTTCCAACCGAATCGCGACTCCTGCTGTTTCGGATCGGACGCCAGGAACGCCGGCGTGTTGGCGCATGCCGGTTGTCCGCCCATGCTCATCGCGGCATGAACGTGCATATCGATAATCGGAGCGCGCAGGGTCGCATTCTGAGCATAAGCGAGACCGGCGGCGACGGCGAGGACGCCGGACAGACGGGAAAGCCTCATAGGAAGTACCTCTCAGTGTACGATCCATAAGAAATGACGCGTTGCATATTTTTCGCGCTCCTCACAACGATTGCTGCGGCCCAGACCCGCAACGCGCCAGAGATCGCAATCACTCTGACCGGACAGTCCATGATTCGGTCCGATATCCGCGAGACCGCGCCCGCAGCCGTTCCGGCGATCAAAGAGTTGCTGAAGGGCGACGTCATCTTCACCAACTTCGAAGGCGCGGTGGCCGAAAAAGGCGAGTCGATCCGCGAAGGCCGGGGTTTTCTCACCCCGCCCGAAGCGCTCGACGCGCTGACCGCGTTCGGTTTCAACCTGCTGGCTTTGTCCGGCAATCACGCGTTCGACCTGAAAGTCTCCGGCATTCAGAACACGATGCGAGAAGCGGACAAGCGCAAAATCGTCCACGCGGGCACTGGCGCCAACCTGGCGGAAGCCGCCGCGCCGGCTTACCTTCACACTCAGAAGGGAACGATTGCGTTGATCGCAAGCGCATCCGGCCTCATTGCGCCGGGCGCCAGAGCCACCGCTGATCAACCCGGCGTCAACGAACTTCGCGTCATGTCCGGCGATAAGCAGAACGAAGCCACCGTCGATCTGCCCGGGGCGCCAGCAAACGCGCCGAATCCGGAGGATGCCCAACGCATCCTCCAAAACATCCGCCAGGCTCGCGCACAGGCCGATCTCGTGATCGTCTACCAGCACAACCACGTCTTCGGAAACCACTCGTTTTCGACCATCTTCACCGAAGGACTGGCCGAACGTCTCGCCCCGAACGAATGGCTCAGAAAGTGGACTCACGCCGAGATTGACGCTGGCGCAGACATCATCGTGATGCACGGCGCGCCGCTGCTGCACGGCGTCGAAATCTATCGCGGCAAGCCGATCTTCTACGACTTGGGCAACTTCATCTACAACGTGCCGCCCACCCTGACCTACATTGACGAGCCCATGAATTGGGAGAGCGCCGTCGCCTATGTTCGATTCCAGGGGAGGAACCTGCTCTCAATTTCGTTTCGGCCAATCGTCATGAACAACATCGGAGAAGGTCAGCCCGATGTACATGATCCCTACGCCAGCAACCAGTTCCTCCACACGCGCGGCCTGCCATCGCCCGTGACCGGCCCAAGAGCCGGTTACATTCTCGATCGCCTCGCGGAGTTGTCAAAGCCATTCGCCACGAAATTCGATATCAAAGGCGACACGGCGGACATCAGCCTGCGAACGGGGCGCTAGCGAATCCGGGACCGCCGCAACTCGTCCGCGACGCGGACGAGATCTGATAATCGAAGGACGCGGCGCGGAATCAAAGCCGGCTGAGCGCCTGAAGCCCCTTGCGAATGCGCTTGCCGGGAATCCCCGGCAACGCCCGCGAGCCTTGCGTCGGCTCTTCCGCTTTCGCAAGCGCGCCGCGATCCACCACGCGCGCGCGATCCTCATCCGTCACCCTCTGGCCGTGTTCTTTTGTAATCCAGTACATCGCCGAGCCTGGGTCGGCTGAGTGATATTCAGCTCCGATAAGGATATGCCCTAATTCGTGCCTCATCACGGCGCCGAGCAGAGTAGGATTCCACTTGCACTGCGAATTGATTCGGATCGTGTAGCGATACGAGTCATCCGTTGGCGGGCTTACGCTGACCACACCCCCGTTCTCATCCTTCAGAACGGTCTCGCTCCACGTCACCAGAGTGATCGCGTAATTGTCATGCCGTGCCCGGTCGCAGGAGTTGAGCGAAACGAGATCGAGCGCGATCTCGCTCGTGACCCTCACGCCCCACTGCCCCTCGGCGTATCGGAGGGCTTCGCGCATCTCCGTCGCGGTCGGGGCCGCCGTTTCCGCCGCGGGCAAAAGTCCGGACGCCAACGGCAGTAGGACAAGACAGCCGATTCTCATGAGCATGCGTTCTCCAGAGCGGATTCCATCGGACTCCCGCCAGTCTTGGATCGAGGAGTACGTGATTTTATTCGGCTGGGGCGCGGGGATTCTTTAGAGATTGCGCGGGATTCTGCGCATTTTTCAGGAGTTCTTTCGTTGTTTGCGCGGGAATAGGCCAAACGTGGCAATGGCCCGGGGATTTCGCCCGTCGGCCATTGAGGTTACACCCCCGCTGGTACAGCCTTCGCGCGGGTGCTGCGTTTGGAAGCCACCCGCCTCCGATATGGGTGAACTCCGCGCGCCGCGTCGCGGTTCGGCGCGGATCTGATTGTGATCGGCAGAGGACATGTGCAGGCGCCTTTCTCCGGCCTTCGCACGAATGCCCACGCAATCATACGCACCGCGCCGTGCCCGGTGTTAAGTCTGCTGTGAATGGAAGTAAACCCGCAGAGAGGTGACTGGGCCTCATGCTTCTGGTCATCGCTCTGTTTTTGTTGTCGGCGTCTACGCTCGACCGTACCGGCCTTGCCGCCGCATTCGGGCAGGAAATCGGCGACAAGCTATCCGTTCCGCCAGCCGAACAGGAACGATACGGTGAAGAAGCGCTCGCCGCGTTACGCGACTATCCGCTCGATCGGGCCCAGTTTGTTGTCGTTGTGGACCGTAACCCGAATGTTCAGGCCGCGATGATCTTCTGGATAGCGCCGGGCGCGTTCAGCTTTATCGGAGCATCGCCCGTATCCACCGGCAAGCCGGGCCGGTTCGAACACTTCACGACCCCTCTGGGCGTCTTCCCCCACACTCTCGATAACCTCGATTTCCGCGCTCTCGGCACGAAAAATGAGTTTGGTGTGCGGGGATACGGAATCAAAGGCATGCGCGTTTTCGATTTCGGGTGGCAGACCGCTGTCCGAGGCTGGGGAAAAGGCGGGGAAGGCAAACTCCGGCTGCAGATGCACGCGACGGATCCGGATACGCTCGAGAAACGAGTTGGTACTGTTCAGTCGGAAGGCTGTATTCGCGTCCCCGCAAGCTTCGACATCTTTCTTGATCGCCACGCGATCCTTGATGCCGACTACGACGACGCCCTTGCTAAGGGAGAAACCTTTTGGGTTCTCTCGAATAGCCGGGCGCCCACGCCATGGTCCGGGCGTTACCTGGTGATCGTGGACTCCGGGCGTGACGCCCGGCCAGGTTGGACAAAGCCGGAACAAAACCCCGGAGCCTCGCGCGGTGCTGTTCGCAATTCGGTGCGATAAAGCGGCGCGCGAATAGCAACGGAGGCGAAGAGAGGCGCGCGAACGTTCCCTTCCGCTGTTCGAGCGCGCGTCGGCGTACCGAGCGCCATGACCGCTGTGCGTGGCGCATGCGCGATCATCTGCAACGGCGCCGGGACTTCGCCCACTACGATGCAACCGACGATGAAGAGCAATCTGCCCAACATGGCTTCTCTCCGGCGACATTGGCAGTGCAGATAAGGGGCCAGCCTAAACCCTTTCAGTTCACCAAGCAATGACGAAAACTGCGCGAGGCTGCGCAGAATCGCGCGAGATGACGCGGTTAGTTCGCGGAAGGCAATCGATCGACGGCACCCACGATTACGACCCGGAAGGGGAGGCGCTGCTTGACGAGTTCCTCGAATTGCTGGCCGAATCCTGACAACGCCAGGCCGATCAGACAAATCGCCGTCTTCAGGTCAAATATCTCATCTCACTTGTCAGTCATCGAAATCCGGTAATACCGATCCAGCTGAGGCGTGCTCACGAGCCGCTCTCCCCCGGGACACTTCACATCGACCGATTCCGGCCCGCTGCCCTCGCCCAGCCCGATGATCACCCGCGGGTCCTGTGATGACAGATAACTCCCGCCTGCGGTGACAAACCGGCGTCCGCCGCTCCATTCGATCGTGCATCCTGCCCTGACGCCTTCAATCCCAATCCAGTGATTCGATCCGCCCTTGTTATGCAGGATGACCGGAGCCCCGCCGTTCACCGCAACTACCACGTCAGGCCAGCCATCGTTGTCAAGATCGCCCACCGCCAATCCGCGACCGGCCAACTCTCCACCCGGAATCATCGTCTCCCGATAGATGCCCTTCTGATTTTCCAGAAGCAACAACCGCTCTTTCCACTTGAGCCCGGTATGGGACTGCTCGATCAGATCGTCCGGATGCCCGTTCGCCAGAACCAGATCCGGAAAGCCGTCATTGTTGAAATCGAAAAACCGCGATCCCCATCCCGAGTACAAATAAGTCGCCGCCCCGACCTTTGCAGGACCGGCTGCGTCTTCAAATTGCATTCCGCCCAGATTGCGATAGAGCGAGAATCGTTCACGATTCAGGTTTGCCACAAACAGATCGGGCCGCCCGTCCCTGTCGTAATCCGCCGCATCGACGCCCATACCGCTGCGCGCCATTCCGTTTTCCGAGTAAGCCACCCCCGCCTCAAGAGCGATCTCCTCGAACGTGCCGTTTCCCTTGTTATGAAACAAAAAATTCGGGACCGAGTCGTTTGAGACAAAAAGATCCAGAAAGCCGTCGCCGTCGAGATCGACCGCCACCGCGCCAAAACTTTTGCCCGGATGAGCCGCGATACCGGAACTGACGCTGACGTCGGTGAACGTCCCGTCCCCGTTGTTCCGATACAGCTTTGACGGTGAAGGATCGTAGCTCGCCGGATAGCAATAGTGGTAAACGCCCGCGGTCTTGCATTCCTTTTCGAGCGCCTTCGAGTAACGGACAAAGCCGGCAATGAACAAATCCGGACGCCCGTCATTGTTGTAGTCGAACCATACGGCGGAAGTGAAGAAGCCCTTCGCATCCACTCCGGCGCGTTGGGTAACGTCTTCAAACGTGCCATCGCCACGATTTCGATATAAAACGTTGTGGTCGTATCCGGTAATCAGGAGATCGGTGAACCCGTCGCCGTCATAGTCCGCTGCCGCGACGCCCATGCCGAACGTTTTGGCTATCGACACTCCCGCGCGGTCACTGACATCTGTGAAATGCCCTCCGCCATCGTTGTGATAAAGGGCGTTGCGCGGCGGTGTTGCGGGGCTATAAAAATCGCTCGGTCCACTGTTTGGAAAGAACAAATCCATGCGGCCGTCGTTGTCGTAATCGAAGATCGCCACTCCGGGACCGACAGATTCCGGTTGGTAGCGCCGCGGCGAGAGCGCGTTATCGTGCTGCCACGTAATGCCGGTCTTCTCAGATCCCCGGATTTCGAACGGGCTCTGCCCATATAGCTTTTCGAGATTTGTCAATGCGGCCTGATTCAGCGCGTCCGCTTCGAGCGCACGCCGCCAAAGGCCTTCCGCCTCGGCCGATCGGCCCACTTGGGCATCCAGCGTCCCAAGGTTCACGAGAGCGGTAATGTTGTTCGGGTCTGACTTGAGTGCGGCCTCGTAAAGCGCCGCCGCGTGTTGTCGGTCCTGTTCATATCCCGCCAGCCGGACCAAAACCGGAGCGTCTCGCGGCGCGGCGCGGCTGAGCAGATCGCGCCCACGGGGATCGTTTCGTTCCGCATAAGCAAGACCGAACTCGCGGTCGTCCGCGCTGCCGATCAACGCGGTCAACCGCGCGGCTCCGTCGGCATGCGGAATCCCGCTGATCGTGTGATCGGTTGTTACGCCGTGAGTGATGTCGATGGGTTGCACTTTCGGCATGTGGCACGACGCGCACGATTGATCCTGATGATGGCCCGAAGGATGACATCCAATACAAGCCGCCTGGGTGCGGTTGGCATTGGTGTGGGGCTCGTGGCACGTGCCGCACCAGAGCGTGCCCGACGCTCTACGGCACGCGCTGTTCGCGAGGCTTTCGAAGTGGCTCGTCACCTTCCTTGCCGCAGGCGCGGGTTCCTGAATGAAGTACGTGACGAAGTCGGAAAGTTTGTCTCCCGCGCGATACTCGGCGAATTTTCGTCCGGGCTTCTCGACGCGCGCTTCGCCGGTCAGATGGCATTGAGCGCAGACCGAATCAAGCGCTTCGCCGCTCAGCCCCGCCGGATCGATCATCTTCGCTGCGGTCGGATTTTTCACATGCTCGCTACCGGGTCCGTGACAGCGTTCACACGAGACTCCATCATCGAGGAACGGCCGCTCCGCATAGCGATTTCGCGTGCCGTAAATCGGCTGCAATCTGCTCGCGTGGCACGACAGGCATGTCGGATCGATCGCGCGGTCCATTTTGACGTCCCGCTCGTTCTCGTAGCCGGGCGACATGTCCCAGGCTTTGAGCTTTTGATACCAAGTCAGAGGGAGTTCGTAAAGATAACGATCATGTGAATACAGGTAGCTTCGGCCGTGAGTGTTCGATCCGAGAAAGTAATCGAATGAGGCGGAGCCGCCGTCAAAGGTTAAAGTCCGGTCAGCGATTCGGAACGCGTGTCCACCAGCCGTAACAGAGGCGGCCGGAACGTTGGCGACGGTTCCCGACGTTTGCGCCATTGCCGTTCTGGAATACGCATCCGCAATCGCTGCATGGCAGGGGCGGCACGCGGCGTTTCCGACGAATACTGCGAGAGCCGCCAGCATTAGCGAACCAAAGGCAGCGGCAGCTTTTCAAATGCCTCGCGATGATGCGCGGCGCGCGACAAGTCTCCCGATTTCGTGTACGCTCTGACCAGCAAATAGCGGATTTCTCGTTCCGAAGGCGCCTCGCCATCCGCCGCAAGCGCTTTCTCTCCGAATTCGGCGGCATGAACCGCATCGCCCGCGGCGAATAGAGACTGCCCTTTTTCATAAAGGACTTCGCGGCTGGCCGGCTCAGTCACATACGCCTCGTCGATTAGTACCGCCGACGCGTTCAGATCCCCTTCTTTCCGCAGCAACCGCGCCAGCGCAAGCCGTGGTTCCACCGATTTGCTCATCGCGATCGCCTGACGATAGAGGGTAATCGCGCTCTCCTCTCTTCCCAGCCCCTCGCTCGAAAGCGCGCGGTAGAGAATGACGTTCGGGTCCAGGGAATCGGCGTGAGAGAGCGCGTCGAGCGCGCCATCGAAATCGTTCCGAAGATAGAGACAGAATCCCAGCAGAAACCGGAGGCTGGTATCGGCGCCGTGCGAAGCAACGCCTGCTCTGAGCCGTTTCTCCGCGCCGTCGAGATTGCCTGACGCCATCTCAATCCGCGCCATGAGAGCGATTGCGGGAACATACGCGGGGTCCGCCGCCAGCGCTCTTTGCGCTGCGCTGGCGGCGCCCTTCAGGTCGCGCGCCTCGAGAAGACGGACCGCCTGCCGATAATCCGACTGCGCTGCGGAAACCAGCCAGATTATTTGTAAGATCCCACTCAAAATCGTATGCAATTGCTGGAACCCGCATCCATTGTCTGATATATTTTGGCCAATGCGAACGAGGGGACTTGCTGGAATTGTCTTTTTAATCTGCGCGTATACGCTCTTTGCCCAGAGCGATCGCGGAACAATTACGGGCGCTATTCTCGATGCGACCGGAGCATTAATTCCGAATGCGAAGATCACGCTGACAAATACCGAGACCGGCGCTATCTCGGAAACGGTCTCGACGTCAACCGGTAACTACACTATCCCGTCGTTGCCGGTCGGTACTTACAGCCTGAAGGTCGACACCCCGGGCTTCGGAACGGCGACGGAAAACGGGATCAAAGTCCAGGTCGCGGTAACCACGCGCGTCGACGTGACCCTGCAGGTCGGCACGACCGCGCAGTCTGTGGACGTCAGCGCAGACGCCGCTCTGCTCAAAACCGAGAGCGCGGAGCAATCCACAACCGTTACGGGAGACACGATCAACGCCCTGCCGCTGAATTTTTCGATAGGCGCGGGAGCCGTTCGGAATCCGCTTTCATTCGTGCAACTGACGCCGGGCGCGACAATTACCGGCTGGAACACCATCAAAGTAAACGGCAACCCGACCGGTACATTCCGTATTCTCTTCGAAGGGCAGGAATCATCGAGCGGCCTCGATCCCCGCGTTTCGGACGAAGTTCAGCCGTCCGTCGAAGCCATTCAGGAATTTACGATTCAGACCTCCAATTTCGCGGCCGAATTCGGTCAGGTGTCGGGTGGTCTGTTCAACTTCACATCGCGCAGCGGAACCAACGACCTTCACGGCAGCGTGTACATGTATGCCTTCAACGAAGCCCTGAACGCAGGCATACCGTTTACCGACAACGGACATGGCGAACATGTCCGTCCGCCGCGCAAGGTCTATGACGGGGGCTTCTCCGTGGGCGGGCCCGTGTACATCCCCAAGGTCTATCATGGCCGTAACAAAACCTTCTTCTTCTGGAACTGGGAGAAGTATCAGGACCAAAACCGCGCCACGTTCGGCGTCACAACGGTACCCGACAGCGCGCTGCGCGGCGGCGACTTCAGTTCGATCCTCACCAACCGGCAGATCGGCACGGACGTAGCCGGGCGGCCCATTTTCCAGAACGTCATTTACGACCCGCTGAACCAGACCACGAACGCGGCCGGTCAGTTCATACGCCAGCCGTTTACGGGCAACATGATCCCCCTCAGCCGCATCGATCCTGTGGCCGCTAAAATTCTTGGGACGTTCCCGCAGCCGAACATCGCAGACGTTTTGGTAAACAACTACCAGCCGAGTTCGCCTTTCCGGAAGATCCAAACCATTCCTTCACTGAAGATCGATCACAACATCAACGACAAGTCCAAAATCTCCGGTTATTGGTCGCAGGAGAACACGACGAAAGATGTCGGCCAGGACGGGTTGCCCGATCCGATTTCGATTCGCCGCGACCTCTATATCCACGGCCGCAATCTCCGCATCAACTACGATCAGACCCTTTCGCCGACTCTGCTGCTGCATCTCGGCGCGGGCGTCCAGCGCTACATCAACCCCGACACCACGCCGCCGAACATCGCCAACTATGATGCGGCTGGCATCCTGGGAATTAAAGGAGCGCCGGGAACAGGCTATCCCCGCATCACCGGTCCGAACAGCAACGGCGTCGGGGATAACACATATGGCGGAATGGCTTTGCGCGTGGGGCCCGTCAACCGCGGCATTTACCTGCAGGTGAAGCCCACCGCTGTTTCGCAGTTGACCTGGATTCGTGGCAACCACACTTATAAGGCCGGTGGCGAGTGGAAGATCGACTCGTTCACCAACCGCTCCAGCATCGGCCTGAGTCCGCTGTACAACTTCAGCCCGGCGGAAACAGCTCAGGCGCTCTACGGTTCCACGCTCACCGGCGGAACCACGGACGGGAATGCGTTCGCCAGCTTTCTCCTCGGTCAGTTCGACAGCGCTCAGATCTCAAACACTCAGGACCCGCAATACCGTAAGTCTTCCTGGGGTTTCTTCGTGCAGGACACGTGGAAAATCACCCGCAAATTGACGCTCGATTACGGCATCCGCTACGATCTGCAACTGCCGGAACGCGAACTTTGGGGCAGAACGAGCGGTTTCAGCAGCGGCATTGTCAATCCGAACGCCAACGGCCTGCTCGGCGGAGTTATCTACGAAGGTAGCGGAGCCGGACGTTGCAACTGCACGCTGGTTCCGACTTATCCCTATGCGATTGCGCCGCGCCTGGGCGTCGCATACCAGCTGAACAACAAAACCGTAGTGCGTGGCGGCTGGGGGCTCGTCTACAACACCAGCAACACCTTCGCCTACATCGGTGGCGGCAACAGCCAGGGCATGGGATTCAATACCATCAACTTCACCTCGCCCGGAAACGGTGTTGCGGCCGGAACGTTCGCAAATGGTTTGACGTGGGATCCGAACGCTCTCTACGGAGCGTCCTACAATCCCGGTCTCCTCGTAACGCCTGGAGCCGCCGTGCAGGGCGCGCCTGCCGTTATCGATCCAAACGGTGGGCGCCCGCCTCGCGTGAACCAGTGGAATCTCTCGCTGCAGCGCGAAATCACGAAGGATCTTGCGGTCGAAGCCGCCTATGTCGGTAATCGCGGCGTTTGGTTTAACGCGAACAACCTCGTGGCTTACAACACCGTTGATCCGGCAACCCTCACCGCCCGGGGTCTCGACATTACTCAGGCATCCGTGCGGACTCTGCTGACGTCGTCCATTACCTCTCCGGCGGCGGTACAGGCTGGCTTCAAAAAGCCCTACCCGAATTTCCCCGATACCGGTACAGTGATCCAGAGCCTCCGCCCCTTCCCGCAATATGGAACCATCGGGGCTTTGTGGGCGCCGTTGGGTAGAACCTGGTATGACGCCCTGCAGGTCAAGGTCACAAAGCGTTATTCGCACGGACTCGATGCTACGGCGTCCTATGCCTTCTCGAAGAATTTTTCGAATTTCGATGCCAACGGGAACGTGTATGACCGAAGCAGTTTCAAAGGCCTTTCGGCTCAGGACCTCCCGCAGATCCTGACCATCGGTCTCAACTATCGCGTGCCTGCCTACGGGTACGTCGCCACCCACAATTGGGCCCGTTTGGCGTTTTCCGACTGGACCATTGGCGGAGTCCTGCAATACACCAGCGGACAGTTGCTTCAGGCGCCGCCATCGAGCAACAGCCTGGGCACTTACCTGCCAGGCCAGAGCACCCGTCAGATTCGCGTGCCGGGACAATCCCTGTATCTCAAGGATCCGAACTGCGGATGCCTCGATCCAACGGTGGAGACCGCGCTGAATCCCGCTGCATGGGTGGATCAGGCGGCTGGCGTCTGGGGTTCATCGCAGAATTACTACGGCGATTTCCGCAGCCAGCGCCGTCCCAGCGAGTCGCTCAGCATCGGCAAGCGCTTCCCGGTGTGGAAGGAACGCATGGCCTTCAGCATTCGGGCGGAATTTTTCAACGTGTTCAACCGCCTGGTGTCTCTGCCGAACCCGGTAACCTCGGTTACGCCTGCGCTGCCGCCGACGCGCCAGAACGGCGTTCTGACGGGTGGGTTCGGGTACGTCGCCTTCAACCAGATCGCGTCGAACAACCAGAACAACACGTATCCATCCCCTCGAACGGGACAAATCGTAGCCCGCTTCGAGTTCTGAGAGCGATCAAACACGGAGGATCAACGGTAAATGCGGTCTCAGATCCTCCGCCTTCTCCCGCCGCGCATGGTCGAACTCGATTTCGATGAGCGATTCCCCTCCCGAACGCGCCGTAAGAATGCTGCTCTCGATGACCGCCTGAGAGGCGGGAGACTGAAGGGGAAACGGAGTTGTGAGAGTCAGGCCGGTAATTTCACGAACGCCGATCTGATGTTCAAAGAAATTCTGTTCGAGCCGAGACTGCCGTAGGAAGCTCAGATAAATCCACATCGGCTCCGTGATTCCGGCGTCGCCGATGTGGAAGGCCGCCGGCGTGGGCAGGTAGTCCGGCCGGTATTCCCATCCTGGAAATGGTGAGCGAATCTCTTCAGAACCCGCCGGTCGCATGCAGATGCCAAATGGCGAGGCTTGCTCCTTGCGGCCCGACCATCGCTCCCAAAGCAGCGTTCGTCGGGTTTTCGGACTCTGAGCCTCTGACGCGTCGCTCACCCAGATAAGCTCGATCATCGCGTTAGCAAAGAAAAACCGGCGATTGGCTGTGCCTTGCCCGGGGTGCGTATTGGAAGGACCTTCAGTAAAGCCGAGTTCGATTAGCCGCTGCGCACACGGAGCGTTTACGTCCGTGCACACGAACAGATGATCCAGCTCGATGGGCACTCGGCTCATTCTCTCCCCGGAGCTTCCCCACCGGCGTGAACGCCGACCGCAATGCTCGCAACGATGATGAGCAGGACAAGAGCCGCGGCCAACGCCAGGCGATAATCCCGCTCCCGAAGAAGCGCAAACAGCACAAAAATCACCCGCGACACCGGCAGAAGAATCAGGAGGCCGATGCCCAGCTGAGCCAGGCGCATACCCACCGGGTCTCGAGACGCAATAACAAGCCCGGCGACAATGACCAGCGACGCCAGCCACGTACCGTAGCGAAGAAGCGCTGCGATCCGTCGCTCTATTCGCGCCATCGCCTCAGAAGACATGGACTCCGAGGCTCGATAGCAGCATCTCCACTCCGAGAAGAACCAGCACGGCGACAAAAAAGAGCCGCAGCTTTTGGCTCGATGCCCGAATGACCACGTGGGAGCCGAGGACCGCTCCTGCGAATGATCCGATGGCAACCGGCGCCGCGACCGACGGGACGATCACTCCACGCGCGAAATAAGCGGCCCCGCTCGCCGCGGCGGTTACGCCGATCATGAAATTGGATGTTGCTGAGGAAACCTTGATCGGAAGCCGCATGCCGGTATCCATTGCCGGGATTTTCAGAACCCCGCTCCCGATCCCCAGCAGCGCCGAAACCAGCCCTGCTCCATACATGAGGGCCATACCGACCGGCAGCCGCTGGACCTGATAGTCGACGTCGCGCTCGAGTGCCCGGTCCGGATAACGGGAATGGAGTTTCAAGGCATCCGCCCAGCCGCAGGACTCGGTTCTGGTCTCCGCTAGCCCCAAATCGCGCCGTTTTGCGAACATTTGTTGCGCCGAGACGAACAGGATGACTGCAAAGAGAAAAAAGAGATACGGCACAGGTATGATTCCAGCCAGCAACACGCCCGTAAGCGCGCCCGCCGTCGTGGCGACTTCGAGCACGACCGCCAGGCGAATATTCGTCAGCCGGTTCTTGAGGAAGGGAGCCGCCCCTCCGCAGGAGCAGGCGATGACCGAAACGATACTCGCCCCGATCGCCCGATGGATCTCAATATGGCCGAAAGTCGCCAGAACGGGAACAATGAAAATGCCGCTGGCCATACCCAGCATGCCGCCGAGCGCGCTTGTTGCAGCCGCCACGGCGAAGAGCCACAGGCTAAAAGAAACATCCATCGTCAGTGGTGGGTTCGAGGATATTGTAGTGTGCCTGGACAGCCGAGATCGCAGTCCAATCGCTAAACTGACAATATGCCGCTGCTGATCGAGGACACCTTCCTCCCGGCAATCCTGACAGCGCCGCCCATGACGGACGAGGCGTTCGCCCAATTCTGCGCCGAGCATCCCGAGCTGAATTTCGAGATGACAGCCCAAGGAGAACTGATCGTATTGCCGCCAACGTATTCGCTGACGGGTGCTCGGAATCTGGAAATTCTGGGTCAGCTTCGCAATTGGACGAAGCTTAACGGCACTGGAATAGCGTCTGATTCATCAACCGGTTTCGTTCTCCCCAACGGTGCCCGCCGTTCCCCGGACGCCTCTTGGACCCCAAAAATCGAAATTCGCAAGCTCACTCCGGAAAGCCGCGAAGGTTTCTGGCATCTCTGCCCCGCGTTTGTCGTCGAACTCCGCTCGAAGACCGACCGTCTCAACCTGCTCCGCGAAAAAATGCGCGAATACATCGCCAATGGAGCCCAACTCGGTTGGCTGATCGACCCCGAAACGCGCACCGCCGAAATCCACCGCCCGGATCGCGAGCCGGAAACGCTTGTGAATCCCTCCTCCCTTACCGGCGAAGGGCCTGTTCAGGGTTTCACCCTCGATCTCGCGCAGGTCTGGGACCCAATCGGCTCTTAACGCCGCCTCAGTCACTCCCCCGCTCGCTTCGTTCTTTCAGACCCGCAGCCTCCAGCGCAAGATATCGCTCATTGAGGTTCCGGGTCAGCCACGCAAAGAAGCCGCCCAAAGGGCCCGAAAACTGAATCGATAACGTGGCGCGACTGCCCTCCTGCATGGCTTCGACCCAGTGCCGCGCGGTCAATCGCATACCAGGGCCGCGAGTGATCCACGTGAACCTTCGTTCTTCCTCGCTGAGTTCTGTCACCTCCCACTTAGCCGGTAGCAACTTCGGTTGCCAGATCACCGCCCGGCTGCCCACTGCAATGGGGCTGTCCCCGATTCTCCGAACCTTTTTGACCGTAGGAGTCCACTCGGGCCAGCGTTCGATGTCACGCATAACCGCCCACACGCGCTCGGCCGGCGCTCGAATGTCGACGCTGATCCGGAAATCGAGCAAGCTTGTAAAGCAGATGATCGCGCGCGCGATCTAATCAATTTTCGCGATTACCGCGTCCGTAAACTCCGCCGTCCCCGCCGACCCGCCCACATCGCGAGTCAGGTGCTTCCCCTCGGCATATACGCCTTCAATGGCCTTCTGCAGGTTCGCCGCCGCGTCTCTCTCCCCTAAATGCGCCAGCATCAACCGCGCCGACTGCATCAAAGCCGTAGGATTCGCCAGCCCCTTCCCCGCAATGTCCGGAGCCGATCCGTGTACCGCCTCGAACACAGCGGCCTCTTCCCCTAAATTCGCGCCAGGCACAATCCCGAGTCCGCCCACCAGCCCCGCCGCCAGATCCGACACGATATCCCCATACAGATTCGGCAGCACCAGCACATCGAACGTTTCCGGACGCATCACCAGCTGCATACACGCGTTGTCGACGATCAGCTCACCGTATTCAACGCCTGAAAACTTCGACGCCACCTCCCGGCAGCAGCGCAGGAAAAGGCCGTCGCTCATCTTCATGATGTTGGCCTTGTGGATCGCCGTTACTTTACGCCGTCCGTCGCGCGCTGCGTACTCGAACGCCGCCTGCGCAATCCGCATCGACGCCGTCTTCGTGATGATCTTCAGACTCTCCACAACATCCGGAACCACTTCGTGTTCGAGTCCCGAATACAAATCCTCCGTATTCTCGCGGAAGATCACCATGTCCAAAGGCAAGTCCGCAAACCGCGTCTTCAGTCCCGGGAGCATCCGCACCGGTCGGAAATTCACGAACAGATTCAGACTCTTGCGGAGCGCAACATTCACGCTCGGATGTCCGCTGGCAATAGGCGTCCCGACCGGCCCCTTCAGCCCCACCTTCGTCGCCGCCAGCGATTCAAAAACCGCGCCAGGCAAATATTTCCCGGTAGTCTGTTCGGCCAGAACACCGGCATCCACGCGTTCCCATTCGACGGAGACCCCGGTCGCCTCTACCGCCCGCACGGTTGCGTCTGCGACCTCGGGGCCGATTCCGTCCCCGGGAATGAGAGTAATCCGGTGCAGCATGTGATCGTAGTATACGAGCCATGTCATTCCGCCTCCGCACCGCGCAGGGCAAGCTAAAAATCGAGCACAGTATCCTCGACGACCTCCGCCCTGTCCTCGAGCGCCTCGTTGCGAGCGATGACATCCGCTCCATCATTCCCGGCGTCATCCGGCCCGTGCGTGATGCCAAAGGATCGGTCAAAATCCGCATCACCGTCCCCACGCAGAACGGCTGGAAAGCCATCGGCCTGTGCAATGGGGCGCGTCAGGAAATGTTCATCAGCACAAACCTCTCGCGCGAACTCCTTGAAGAACAAATCCGCAACGCGCTGTCGTCCTGATCGTGCTAGTCTCCGGAGAATGAAAGCCGCGCCGGATCAGCAAACAAAGCCTTCGGAACCGCAAAAAGTGGACGCCTGGATGAAGGCGCTCAAGCACCCGCTTCGGGACGTTGTAACGGACCTGCGCGCGCTCATTCTCGCCGCTGACAAATCCATCGGCGAAGAGATTAAGTGGAACCACCCGACCTTCTTCTACGGTGGAACCATGAAACCTTCCGATCCGAAGCTCTATAAGCGCTACATCATCGTCTTCAACACTTTTCAGAAAGACTGCGTTCGCCTGGTCTTTCCCAGCGGCGCCAGAATCGAAGACAAGTCCGGCCTCCTCGAAGGCGACTACGCCGACGGCCGAAGACTCGCCCTGTTTCACAGCCGCGACGAAGTCAAAGAAAAATCCGCCGCCATGAAACGCGCAATTAAGAAGTGGCTCAAGCTGTTGATCGAAGCCGAGAAGAACGCCGCCTGAGCCGCTAAAGTGACCATATGCCGCTGCTGATAGAGGATACGTTCCTTCCGGCAATCCTTACGGCCCCGCCCATGACGGATGAGGCGTTCGCCCAATTCTGCGCCGAACATCCGGATCTGAGCTTCGAGACGACGGCCGAGGGAGAACTGATCGTTTTGCCCCCAACGTTTTCGCTGACGGGCGCCCGTCCTTGAGATTCTGGTTCAGCTCGTCAATTGGCGGACGCTTCCTGGACTCCAAAGAAGGAAATTCAGAAACTCAGCAAGAAAAGCCGCGACGGTTTCTGGCATCTTTGCCCGGCTTTCGTAGTCGAACTTCGCCCGAAGACCGACCGCCTCACGCTCCTCCGCGAAAAGATGCGTGAATACGTTGCCAACGGAGCGCAACTCGGCTGGCTGATTGACCCCGAAACCCGCACCGTTGAGATCTACCGCCCCGGTCGCGAAACCGAGATTCTGACCAATCCCACATCACTCAGCGGTGATGGGCCTGTCCAGGGTTTCACCCTCGACCTCGTTCCCGTGTGGGATCCCCTCGGCGCGTAGCCGAAGGCCTCTCTTACTCCTCTCTCAAAGCCGCCATAGGATCCAGCCGCGTGGCCCGCCGCGCCGGAATCCACGCCGCCGCCGCACAAACAACCCCCAGCATCGCAACAGCCGCAATCATCGTCGAAGGATCATTCGGCTTAACCCCATACAACAAACTCGCGATCAGCTTCGAAAAAACGAGCACAACCCCCGCGCCCACCGCCGCCCCGATCGCCGTGTGGCTCAAAGTCTCCCGAACCACCAGCCATCGGATCGCACCCCGCCGCGCTCCCAGCGCCATGCGAATCCCGATCTCCCCCGTCCGCCGCGACACCGAATAAGCCAGAATTCCATACAACCCCACCGCCGTCAGCAGCAGCGCCAACCCCGCGAAGAACATCGAAAGATACGCCGTGAGCCGCTCCGTCGAGAGCGATTCATCCATCTGCTGCTCCATCGTCTTCACGGTCCGAACCGGCGACCCAGGCGCCATCTGCCGCACAGCCTCACGAAACGCCCGGTAAATTTGCCCCGAAGGCATCCCCGTGCGCGCCGCAATGTGCACCCCGACCGGGAACTGCCGGTACAGCACGAACATCGTGCGCGGCGTCTCCTCCCGTAAATTCATATATTTCGTGTCGCGCACCACGCCGATAATCCGGATCGGATCGCGTTGCTGGCGGACCAACGGGAACTCGATCGTCCGGCCAACCGCCCCATTCGGGAACCACCGTCGCGCCGCGTTCTCGCTGATCAGCGCCACCTTTTCCGACGCCGCCGTATCGGAATCTCGAAAATCGCGGCCCGCGAGAATCGGAATCCTCAGCGTTTCAAAGAAACGCGAACTCACCGAATTGATATCCACCAGCCGCTCCTCCTCCGGAATATCCGTCGCGCCAGGAATGATCATGAAGTTGTCCCAGCCGCCGTTCTCGAGAGGCGTTGTGGAAAGCAGCGTCGCCGACTCCACGCCCGGCATTGCCCGCACGCGCGACAGCAACCCGGTATAAAGATTCGTCAACGCCTCGGGCTTCGCATTCCGCGGCGCCACAATCGACATCGTCGTAACCCCGCGCGGGTCGAATCCCGGCCCCATCGTCACTAGTCGCGCCAGACTTCCCGCCAGCAGCCCTGCCGCCGCCAGCAGCACGACCGACAGCGCTGTCTGAAATCCCAGCAGCGTCCGCGTCATACCGTTCCTCGTTCCCGATACGCGAATCTGATGGCTGCGCTCCTTCAGCGCCGCGCCCGCCAGGCCGCCAGTAGCCCGCCAGGCCGGAACTGCGCCGAACAGCAATCCGGTCAGCATTGCCGCGCCCGCTGCGAACAGCATCACCCGCCAGTCCGGCTGAATATCGAGCACGATCGGGTTATCAATACTCGAAAGCAGCGCGATCAGCCCACGCGTCGCCCAGATCGCGAACGCAAATCCCGTCAGCGTCCCCGCCACTGCCAGCAGCAGGCTTTCGGTCAGCAGTTGCCTCATCACGCGCGCCCGTGATGCGCCCATCGCCAGGCGAACCGCCAGCTCCTTCTGACGCGCCGACGATCTCGCCATCAGTAAATTCGCCATGTTGGCGCACGCGATCAGAAGCACCAGCCCTACGAGTGCCATGAGCGCGAACAGCGGCGCCCGCACGCGCGACCGCAGCCCCGTATATCCGGCCGCGCCCGGTTCGCTGCGCAACGTCTGACTGAAGAACCGCGCTCGGCGGTCGGGTCGCGTCGGCGGATCGTTGTCCTCCAGAATCCCTCTGTTGATCGCGCTCAGATTCGCGTCCACGCTCTCCGTGGCCATGCCTGGCTTGACGCGCCCCATCACCTTCAGATACCAGCAGTGCGGGCTAGAGATGCAGCTCTCTTCGAGCTGCCGCTGCAGATTCAGCGGGGCCCACACCTCCGGCGCCGTTCCCACTTCCGCGCCGAAGAATCCGTGCGGCATCACGCCAATAATCGAAACAGGGATGCCGTTCAGCGTCAGTATCTGTCCCACCGCTGCCGGATTCCGCCCGAACCGGCTCGCCCAGAATCCGTCGCTGATCACCACCACCGCGCCATTCTTCCCGCCCAGCGCCTGATCGTCTTCCTGACCGAACACGCGCCCCAGCTCCGGCGCCACCCCCAGCCCCGCAAAGTAATCTCCGCTCGCGTATGCGCCGGGAACCAGCGTCATTTCTACGCCCGAAGGCGTTTGAAACCGCGTGACGGACCACGCAAAGGTCTGCGCGAACGCCGCGTTGCGCGCGCGAATCAACTCAAACATCGGGTAGTTGAACGAATAGCGAGGGTCGCTCGTCTGATAAACAATCTTCGATTGCAGCGTCACCATCCGCAGCCCCTCGGGCTCCTTCACCGCCAGCGGGCGCAGCAGCAGAATATCCATCACCGAGAAAATCGCCGTGTTCGCGCCAATACCCAAAGCGAGCGACAGAATCGCCACTGTCGTGAATGCCGGACTCTTCCGCAGCGCCCGCAGCGCATAGCGAAGATCCTGCAAAATCCCATCCAGCCACACGCCGCCCCGCGCATCGCGGCATTCCTCTTTCCGCAGCGTAATGCGATCGAGCGACCGCATGGCTTCCGCCCGTGCCTCTTCCGCACTCAGACCGCTCCGAATTCCCGCTTCGATCTTCTGTTCGAGATGAAACTGAAACTCTTCGTCCAGTTCCCGCTCCGCCTTCGTCCGCCCGAAAATCCGCATCTCAATACCCCCGCATTAACCAACCTGGGACACGTGACTTTAGTCGCGTCCCTAAGCCTCCTTCAGTCGCGCCACTGAAGTAATCGCGGACGACAGCCGCTCCCAGTCTGCGGTCTCTCGCGCCAGTTGCGCCTCCCCGGTTCGCGTCAGCGAATAGAACTTCGCCCGCCGGTTGTTCTCCGTCGTCTTCCATTCCGACTGAATCCATCCCTCGTGCTCCAGCTTCTGCAGGGCAGGGTAGAGCGACCCATCGCTCACCTGCAGCACATCGCCCGAAACCTGCTTCAGCCGCAGACTGATCGCCCAGCCATGCAGCGGACCGAGTGCGAGAATCTTGAGTAAAAGCAGGTTCAGCGTTCCCTGAACCAGATCGGAAGGTCGACTCATATCGGTTACCGAGTAGTATAGCGGCGAATCCCCTCGGTAATCAAGGGGAGACGCCCACCTCGATTTGAGATACAACTTCTATGGGAGAGCCATGAACTGCCGAACCGCCCTTTTCGCCGCGACCACCGCCGCTCTGCTTCTCGGTCAGTCGCAGACGTCGTACCACATCACCCACACCTACACGCTCGGTGGCGACGGAAGCTGGGACTACGTCGTACCCGACCCGCCCAACCACCGCATCTTCATCGCCCGCCAGAACCGCGTCATGGTTGTCGATGAAAATAATGGCGCGCTGCTCGGCGAAGTGACCGGCATCAACGGCGCCCACGGAACTGCCATCGCCGGACCCGCTGGCCACGGATTCGCGACCTCCGGCAACGATCAGTCGGTCGTCATGTTCGACGCGCAGACGTTCAAGACCCTGTCGCGCATCCCTGCGGCCGAAGACGCTGACGCCATCGTCTTCGACGCGCCCTCCGCCCGGGTCTTCACGCTCAACGGAGACGCCCATTCCTCAACCGTCATCGATGCCAGAAAAGGCACGCTCGTCACCAACATCCCGCTCGGCGGCAAGCCCGAATACGGAGCCTCCGCCAATGACGGCAAACTCTACGCGAATCTCACCGATACGGACCAGGTCGTCGAAATCGACACCCAATCCGCGAAGGTCCTGCGCCACTGGCCCACCGATCCCTGCAAAAACCCGGTGTCCATGGCGATCGACACCGCCCGTCACCGCCTTTTCAGCGGCTGCCGCAGCGGCGTCATGGTGATCTCCGACTATCAGGCCGGCCGCATTATTACAACCGTCCCCATCGGAACCGGCGTTGACGGAGCAGGCTACGATCCCGGCTCCGCGAACGTCTTCGCCTCAAATGCCGACGGTACTCTAACGGTGATCCATCAGGACACGCCGGACCAATACCACGTCGTCCAGACTGTCCAGACGCCGCAAGGTTCGCGCAATATGGGCCTCGACCCGACCAACCACCACCTCTATCTCGCCTCCGGCAAGTTCGGACCCGCGCCGCAAGGCGGCCGAAGAGGCCCGGTGCTCCCCGGTTCTTTCGCGGTTTTGGTGATAGAGCAATAACGCTCCATGGCTGAAGGCGCGCCTCTCTCCCCACGCGCTCGCGCCGAAGCTTTTGCGGACCGCCTCGGAATCGGTCTGCCGATTCATCTCGCCCCGATGGCCAGCGCCTGTCCGCCCTCCCTCTCCATCGCCGTATCCAATGCGGGAGGACTCGGCGCCTGCGGAGCGCTCATGATGAAGCCGCCCCAGATCGCGGTCTGGTGCGAGGAATTCCGCGCCCAAAGCGCAGGCGAATTCCAACTCAATCTCTGGATTCCCGGTCCGCCGCCAAAACGCGACCACGCTTTGGAATCGAGCCAGCGCGACTTCCTCGCCGCCTGGGGCCCGCCCGTTCCCGCCGAAGCAGGCGATGCCGATCTCCCGGATTTCGACGCTCAATGTCAGGCGATGCTCGACGCGCGCCCGAAAGTCATCTCTTCCATCATGGGCCTCTACCCGGCTGGCTTCGTAGCCGAAATGAAAGCCCGCCGCATCCTCTGGTTTGCCACCGCCACAACGGTCGCGGAAGCCAAAGCCGCCCAGGAAGCAGGAGCCGACGCCATCATCGCTCAAGGGATGGAGGCGGGTGGTCATCGCGGCGCCTTCGATGCGGAGGACGCCGAGCCCACGATGGTCGGTCTGATGTCCCTCCTTCCGCAGATTGCCGACGCGGTTCGCGTCCCGGTAATCGCCGCCGGGGGTATCGCCGACGCCCGTGGCGTAGCCGCTGCTCTCATCCTGGGCGCGAGCGCTGTCACAATCGGGACTGGCTTCCTCCGGGCGCCCGAAGCCAAAACGCATCCCGCCTACGCCGACCGCCTCGCCCGCACCGAAGCTCACCACACCATCCTGACCCGCGCCTTCAGCGGTCGTCCCGGCCGCAGCGTCGCCACCGACTACGTCCGCGCCGCCCGGAACGGCCCTCCCCCCGCGCCCTATCCCGTCCAGCGCGGACTCACCGCCCGCATGCGCGAAACCGCCCAGAAGACCGGCGACCCCGAGCGCATGCAGATGTGGTGCGGCCAGTCTGCCAAACTCGCGCGATCCGGCCCAGCCGGTGAAATCGTTCGCCAGCTCTGGGACGAGGCGCGGACACTTCTGAAGTAGTCAGCCTCGACGGGAACGATACAGCACATGACGAGACAGCGGATGTCCCTGAGGAATCCGCGGATGATCGAAGTCCCCGCGCAGATCCCGGATCATCCCGATCTTCTCCATCACGCGCCGCGACGCGACATTCTCCGCCGCCGTAAACGAAACGACCTCGTCGAGCCTCAGCCCGCTGTGCGCAAATGCCAGCACCGCCGACGCGCCCTCCGTCGCCAGCCCGCGATTCCAGAATCGCGCCCCTAATCGCCATCCAATTTCCACGCAGGGAGTGAAATGCGCCTCGAACGAAGGCACAAAGAGCCCGATATATCCCGCGAACTCACAGGTCTCTTTTAACTCCGCGGCCCAGAGCCCAAACCCATGCCGCTCGAAGTGCAGCCGGATCCGCTCCAGCGCCGCATCCGTCTCCTCGGCCGTCAGCGTCGACGGAAAATACCGCATGACCTCCGGATCGGCGTTCATTTTCGCGAAAGGAACCCGGTCCGCCTCCCGCCACTCCCGAAGTACCAATCTCGCAGTCTCGAAGGCCGCGCCCGCCGCTCGCTCCGTCTTCTCCATGGCAGAACCTTACACCACAACCTTGGCAACTCAGCTGAGTGGCGCTATTTTGGGCGAACGGAAGCTCGCGTTAGCATTCCGGCCATTTGTAAGCGGAGAATTCAGCGGCAACTTCGGCGGCCTGACCTCCCGTCCGGACCAGATTGTTAGCTATAGCTATCCTGTCCCGCGAGAGCTGGAGGCTAATTCTGAGGCGAGCGCCTGTCCCGGAGTTTGCAGTTCTTCTCGTATAAAGTACGCCCGACCGGCGACTACTGTTTGTCGAAAACAGCTACCGATGTGAAAGGCTTGCCCTCGGCATCGGTCCCCTTGGTGCTCCCAGTCATCGTTTTTCCATCCTTGGATACGACAGTACGGACGGTGCTATGATACTTCCCGCCCTGCTTGGAACGTTCCTCGGACAGGGTATTGGCATTGATCTGCTTTATGGTGGTCGAGTCCCATGCGAGGCCGGTACCAGTTACGGAGGACGCGGCGCCGTCGTACTTCGTGGTAGTTACAGTGTCGATCTTCGAACCGTCCTTCCTTTCCCCTTTGGCCGAAATCGTTACTGTCCCGTTGGTGGCCTCCCGTGTTACTGTCAGGCTCTCAATGGGCGACACGCCGGCGGCTGGCTTCGATTTCGCCGTGTTGTATTTCCACGTGCCAAGCGTATTATCAGCGGCCATAGCGGTGACAGCCATAGCGAACACCGCGCACATCGTAGTCAGAGCTCTCATTTTCTTATGTCCTTTCACCCAATTTGCTCCCCAAGGTCCCCGGTTGCAGCGATTCTACACCTGATCCGACCTGTTAGAACCTAAAAAAATCGTTTTTATCCCGGTGGCCGTACCTGTTTCGCTATGCGCCCGGCTAACACAGGGCGGCATAGGAAGAGAACAACTGCGGGCCACGGCGTCATCCAGCGCCTCCTGCGAATGAGCATTGATGGCTCTGACTCGGTTTACGGATTGACTTACGATGGAGCGGCAAACCGAACGTTAGCGCACTACGCGTGAAGCTAAGCGCGGCCAATACCGGCGTGCGCGCGACTCGGCCGAAAAGTGGTACGATGCCTGCAATCGCACAATGGGTCCGCAGCCCTCCATTGCGCACTACCGCATCACGACCAGGTTAGGTGAAGGTGGCATGGGTGAGGTCTGGCGAGCCACTGACACTAAGCTCAACCGCGACGTAGCTATAAAAGTCCTGCCCGAAGCATTTATCGCCAATCCCGACCGGCTCGCCCGTTTCACACGTGAAGCTCAGGTCCTGGCCTCCCTCAACCACCCCAATATCGCCGCGATCTACGGAGTCGAAGAGCGGGCGCTGGTGATGGAACTCGTGGAAGGACCAACTTTAGCGGAGCGCATCGCCAAGGGGCGGATTCCGCTCGAAGACGCCGTCGTCCTCGCGCGGCAGATCGCTGAAGCCCTCGAGTATGC
>Ga0126381_100001260_pt1 | contig 27335 bp, 24 predicted proteins | sample PanSoiMetPlot_28_FD_96465 | JGI IMG/M metagenome (GOLD analysis project Ga0126381, IMG submission 96465) | Tropical forest soil microbial communities from Panama - MetaG Plot_28 | ecosystem: Environmental > Terrestrial > Soil > Tropical forest > Bulk soil | place: Panama | collected 2016-02-17
CCCGACCGCGCGCCGCGAGCTGGGTGACAGGTGGGACGAGCGCAGCGACGGCTGGGACGAGCCGGTTGACGGGTGGGGCCCGCGCGGCGGGTGGGCCAGCGCGCGAGGTGGACGTGTGAGGGCAATGGGCCCTTCACCTCACTAGATGAGGGCAGGGGGCCATTCACCTCGGCGGCGGTGGCGGCGGCGCGAACAGAAAGACGCGTGGGGCGTGTGGGACGGCGCTCGGGGCGGGTGTTTGAGCGCGGTGGGCCACACAGCTCGCTAGTTGAGCGCGGTGGGCCACTCAGCTCAGTCGCGGCGGCGGTGCCGGGGCGGGGACCGGGGCCGGGGAGGCTCACGGCTGCTTTCCGAAGAGGGCGAGCACATGGTCGGCGGCGCGGGCCTTCGGCGCCGCGACAGGACCGGTGGTGCGGGCGGCCCACACGGTCTCCGGGCGGCTCTGCAGCAGGACGATGCGCTCAGCTGGCGAAGCCGGCGGGACCGGAGACGCTGGAGGCGCTGGAGGGGCCGGAGACGCTGGAGGGACGGGTGGTGTGCTCGCGGTGGACGGTCCGGGCACGCCTGCGGTGGACGGCACGGGCACGCCTGCGGTGGACGGTCCGGGCGCGCCTGCGGTGGACGGCACGGGCGCGCCTGCGGTGGACGGTCCGGGCTCATCCAGCAGCGCCCACTCAATGTCCTGCGGGGTGCCGTAGTGGGCCTCGACCTGGCGGCCGATCGAAGCAAGCGCGCGGATCTCGTCGTCGGTCAGGCACGGCGCCTCGCGCAGCGCGGCGGGGGTGTCCGTGACAGCCACCCCCCGGCCGTTCGGGAGAAAAGAATGGACCCGGTCCTTGGCCGACACGCGGCGGCCGGTGATTTCGCCTGTGATCTTGCTGATGACGAAGCTGTCCGGGGTCACGTCGCCCGCGACCAGGGCCGACCCCAGCCCCCATGTGCCCTCGATCGCCACCACCGAACGGTCCCCGTTGACCGGGGAACGGGTGAACATCACCCCCGCGGCGCGCGGGCGGACCATGAGCTGCACGACCACGGCCATGGCGAGCGAGGCCTCGGGCATGGCGAGCCGGCGGCGGTAAGCCACCGACTCGTCGTTGTACAGGCTCGCCCAGCAGCGGCGGACGTGGCCGAGGACCGACGACGCGCCGGCCACCCCGAGGTAGGTGTCCTGCAGGCCGGCGAACGAGGCCGCCGAGCTGTCTTCCATCGTGGCCGAGGACCGGACCGCGACATCCGGTGAACCGGCGCCGGGAGCCCCGCCGGGACCGCCGCCGAGGGCCGCGTACGCCGAGGTGACCGCGGCGGCCACGGACTCGGGCAGCGGGGTTTCCACGATCCGCGCCCGCATCGCCGCGGCGCGAGCCGTGATGCCGGGCAGGTCCGCGGCGGGCAGCGCCTCGATCTCGGCGCGCAGCGCACCGGAGGGGTCGACGGCGGAAAGCGCGGCGGCGAAGCCGTCGACGGTCACCACGAACCCGGCGGGCACCGCGACGCCGGCCCGGGAGAGCTCACCAAGCGCGGCGCCCTTGCCGCCGACGTCGGCGGCCGCACCCGCCGACGCCAGCGGCACCACGAAAGAGTTCACAGCACCCGCACCGTGCCGCGGTCCCCGTCCACCCGGATCATGTCCCCGGTCCTGATCCGCTTGGTGGCGTCGCCGGTGCCGACGACGGCGGGCATGCCGTACTCGCGGGCGACGATCGCCGCGTGCGACATCGCGCCGCCGATGTCGGAAACCGCCGCCTTGATCTTGCCGAAGACGGGCGCCCACGACGGCGCGGTCACCGGGCAGACCAGGATCTCGCCCTCACGGATCTCGCCGATCTCGTTGACGTCCGCGAGCACTCGGGCGACCCCCTCGACGACGCCGGCCGAAGCGGCGACACCGTGCATCTCCTCGGTGTCCGGGTGCAGCCAGGACTCGATCCGCTCCTGCGTGACTCCCCACAGCATGCGGACCGCCGGGTCGTTCAGGGCCTCGGGCACCGGGCCAAGGGCCGGCGGCGGCGACCAGTCTTTCAGCACCTTGAGCATGCGCTTGCGCTCGGCGATGACCGGCGGGAAGTGCGCCCCGCCGAGCGCCGGGGTGCCCGCCGCCCAGGCCAGCGCGACGTCGGCGAGGGCCTGGTCGACCTCGGTGTGGTGCAGGTGGAAGACGTCGTCGGCTTCGGTGATCACGCCCTCGCGGGCGAGCAGCGCGCCGAACTCCTTGATCTTCTGGAAGAACCGCGTGGTGAACCAGTGCTCGCAGTAGAACTTGTGGTCCTCGACGAACGGGAACACGAGCCGGCACAACCCGAGCTGCTGGTCGAACGCCGCCTTCTCGTCGTCGGTGTTGAGCAGCTCGCGGTAGCCGCTCGCGATCCGTTCCCGCTCCTGCACGAGCTGCGCCGTGGGCCGGGCGCGCATCGTCCCGGCGCGCGCGGCCGCGACGTAGCCGGGCAGCGCGGTGAACGGCACGGTCAGGTCGTCGTTCCAGGACAGGTGGTGGTGGTAGAACCCGTCGCCGGTGGACACGTGGAACCACGGGTCGCGCGCCTTCGCGAACGCGTCAAGCCATGACGCGCCCGCCTGGCCGCGGTCCGTCAGCGCGGACAGCACGTCGGCCGCGGCACAGCCCTCGGTGAACAGGTCGTCGACGCCAAGGTCGACCGCCAGTCTCGCCAGCGCGCGCAGCTCGTCGTCGGGCCGGTACATGATCACGTCGATGCCGGCCACCATCCGCGCCACCGTCTGGTCGGTGATCTCGGGGAACGCCTGCATGCAGGTCTGGAAGAACACCACGTAGGCGCCGTAGCCGAGCATCAGCATCTCGGTGTGGTGGTGCCACATCTTGGAGTACAGGTGCAGGCAGCGCGCGAAGTTCTCCTGCAGGTAGTGGTTCTGCGCGATGCCCTTCGACGTGGTGACGACCGACTCGTCCTCCCATTCGGGCAGTTCGGGCACCGAGATGGACTCGATCTCGTGGATCAGGCCGCGCACCCGCTCCTTCCAGCCCTCGTACAGCGCGTCCCAGTTCTCGAAGTAATACCCCGCGCGCGGGCCGAAGGCCTCCGCGCGCCGCCCGATCTCCGCCGGGTCGAGCACGGGGTTGGCGGTGATGTAGACCCGCCCGTTCACGATCCGGTGCTCGATGCCCAGCGTCGTGGGGAACACGAACAGGCGGGCGGTGTTCGCGCCGATCGCCTGGTACGGGATCTCCGACGTGATCGAGTCGAAGGCCGGTATCGGCTCGGGGAAGTGCATCGAGTTGTAGAACCAGAAGCGCTGGTCGTCATCGGGCTGGAAACGCGTGAAGTACTGATACATGGAGCGCCAGTTCTCGGCGCCTGCCACGTCAGCTATCTGCGATGGGAGCGGAAAGCCATCTTGTTCCATCGTCGGAACCCCTTGGTTGGGCTGGCCCCGTGGTTGGGCTGGCACGGTGGGATCAGGTTAGGTTGTGTAGTCCTGCTGGGTGCGCGCGTAGTCGAGGAACGCGTCCAGTGACGACGGGTCGGCCATCGCGCTGGTGTTGGCCGCCTTCTCCAAGGGCGTGCCGAGCAGGATCTTCCGGACCGGCACCTCCAGTTTCTTGCCGGTCAGCGTCGTGGGGATGGCGGGCACCTGGATGATCTTGTCGGGCACGTGCCGCGGCGTGTACTCGCGCCGCAGCCGCGCCTTGATCTCGTTCTCAATTGTCTCGGTTAGCGCCACTCCGTCGGCCAGCCTTACGAACATCGGCATGAAGAACTGCCCGCCAGGCAGGTCGAGGTTGACCACGATCGCGTCGTCGACCTCGGGGATGCCCTCAAGGACCGTGTAGATCTCCGCGGTGCCGATGCGCACGCCGAACCTGTTCAGCGTCGCGTCGCTGCGGCCGAGCACCTGGCACGAGCCGCGCTCGTTGACCTTGAAGAAGTCGCCCTGCCGCCACACGCCCGGGAAGTCGTTGAAGTACGTGGCCTTGAACTTGGTGTGCTCGTCGTCGTCGCCCCAGAACTTCACCGGCATGGACGGCATCGGCTGCGTGATCACCATCTCGCCGACCTCGTTAACCACGGGCTGGCCGTCGTCGTTGAACGCGTACGCGGCCACGCCGAGGTTGCGGTGCTGGTGCCAGCCCGAATAGCACGGCAGGGTCGGCGAGCCGCCGGTGAACCCGGTGCACACGTCGGTGCCGCCGCTGCCGACATGGCTGAACAGGTCCCGCTTGACGTTGCGGTAGAACCAGGCGCCGCATTCGGGGGAGACAGGGGAGCCTGCCAGCATGACGGTGCGCAGCGCGGACAGGTCGTACTTGTCCTTCGGCACGACGCCGCGCTTGGCGAGCATGTCCGCGTACGCGGGGCTGCCGCCGAACAGCGTCACCTTCGCGTCCGCCGCCATCCGCCATAGCGCGTCCGGCTCGGGGTAGCCGGGGTTACCGTCGTACAGCAGCGGCTTCACCCCGATCAGCAGCGAGCTGACCAGGAAGTTCCACATCATCCAGCCGGTCGTGGTGTAGAAGAACAGCACGTCGCCGGGCTTGAGGTCCATGTTCAGCCGCTGTAGTTTCAGCTGCTCGATCAAGATCCCGCCGTGGCTATGGGTGATGGCTTTCGGCAGTCCGGTGGTGCCGGAGGAGAACAAAATCCAGAGCGGCATCCCGAACGGACCGTGGCGGAACGCGAAGTCTTCCGCCGCTATGGCCGGGGCGTTGAGCACCTCGTGCCAGTTCAGCGCGGTGTCTGTGGGCGCGGGAATGTCACCGAACGGCAGGTAGATGACGTGCTCGAGGCAGTCGAGATCGGCGATGATCTCCTTCATCTCGCCGCTGCGGTCGTAGTCCTTGCCGCCGTATCTGTATCCGCCGGTGCAGATCAGCAGCTTCGGCTGGAGTTGGCGGAACCTGTCGAGCACGCCGCGCCAGCCGAAGTCGGGGGAGACGGACGTCCAGATCGCGCCGATGCTCGTCGCGGCGAGCATCGCGGTCACGGCCTCGGGGATGTTCGGCAGGCAGGACGCCACCCGGTCGCCAGGCTCAACGCCGAGGCGCCGCAGCTGGGTGGCGAGAATCCGTACGTTACGCCCAAGCTCGTCCCAGTACAGCGCGGTGACCGGCGTGGTCTCCGAGTGGTAGTACAGCGCGACCTCGCCCGGCCGTTCCTGGTGCAGCACGTTCTCGGCGTAGTTCAGGCTGGCGCCGGGGAACCACTCGGCGCCCGGCATCGTCTTCTTGCCGAGCACCGCCGTCGGCTGCTCCGCGACAACGATGTCGTTGTAGTCCCAGATCGCCTGCCAGAAGCCTTCCAGGTCGGTGACCGACCACTGCCACAGGTCCGGATAGGCGTCGAATCGCAGGCCGCGGGTGTCTTTCAGCCAGGCGGTGAACGCGGTCATGTTCGCGTTCGCGATCCGCTCTTGTGACGGCGTCCAGAGCAGGTCGCCGGCCGAAACGGGGCCGCTTAGCGGGTCCGGGCTGGCTGCGGGCATGTCAGCAGAATGGGCGTCTTCGCTCACATCGGGCAGGTTCGCACATCGCGCCGCCGGTAATCAATGGCGATGTGGCCCATATCGCGCTCACCGGACTTGGTTGTGACCCCAACACATCCTGCTTGACATACATGTGTGACATTTGTGACGTCGCAGGACGTGTAGCATGCCATGGATGCGCACCGATTCGCTGACCGCTGTCGACGTCCACGTGCACATCGAGGCCGACGGTCACGGCTGCTACTCCCTCGACGACGAACTGCTCGCCGCCTCCGCGAAGTACTTTCGCGCCGACCACGACAGGTCGCCAACCCTGGAGAAGATCGCGGACATGTACCGCGAGCTGAAGATGGCGGCTGTCGTCTTCACCGTGGACGCCGGGACGTTCACCGGGCACCCGGCGCTGTCCAGCGAGGAGATAGCCGACAAGGCGGCCGCTCACCCGGATGTGCTGATCCCGTTCGGCTCGGTGGACCCGCTGCGCGGCGCCGCCGCCGTCTCCCAGGCGCGCCGCCTGGTCACCGAGCACGGCGTGCGCGGCTTCAAGTTCCACCCGTCGCTGCAGGGGTTCTCGCCCGCGGACGTTTCGTTTTATCCGCTGTGGGAGGAGATCGCCTCGCTGCGCGTGCCCGCGCTTTTCCACACCGGCCAGACCGGCATCGGCGCCGGGCTGCCCGGCGGGCGGGGGATCAAGCTGCGGCTTTCCGACCCGATGCTGCTCGACGACGTGGCGGCGGACTTCCCCGGCCTGACGGTGATCCTGGCGCACCCGTCGGTGCCGTGGGCGGATTCGGCGATCTCGATGGCGACGCACAAGTCCAACGTGTTCATCGACTTGTCCGGCTGGTCGCCGAAGTACTTCCCGCCGGCCCTGGTCCGCGCCGCCAACTCCTACCTGCAAGACAAGGTGCTCTTCGGCACGGATTTCCCGCTGCTGACCCCGGAGCGCTGGCTGCGCGACTTCGGCACTCTCGACATCAAGCCCGACGTCCGGTCCAAGATCCTCAAGGACAACGCGGTCGCCCTGCTCGGCCTCGACGGGGGCTGACCACGGAATGCGCTCGCCCTACTCGGTATGCTACCCGATATGCTACGCGGTGAGCTGACCGGGCTGCGGGCCCGGCTGCCTGAGGACACGGGCATTCTGCACGCCGAACTCTACAACGACGTGGACATGCGGATCAGGGCGGACTCGCGGCCCTGGACCCCGATTCCGCCGGGACCCGGCTCGCCGTACTGGGCGGGGGACGAGACGCCCAAGGCGGACGACGCCACGGTCTTCTCGGTCGTCGAGCTGGCCGCCGGCGAGCTGGCGGGCGAAGCGCTGCTGTGGGGCATCGACCTGCACAACCGGTGGGCGCACATCGGGATCTCGCTGCGCCCGGCGTACCGCGGCCGCGGCCTGGGCGCCGACGCGGTCCGCGTGCTGTGCCGGTACGGGTTCGCGATCCGCGGGCTGCACCGGCTGCAGTTCGAGACGCTGGCCGACAACCACGCGATGATCGCGATCGCCAACCGGGTCGGTTTCACGCGCGAAGGCCTCGTCAGGGAGTCGGAGTGGGTGAACGGGACCTTTATGGACTGTGTCATCTTCGGCATGCTGGCAGGCGAGTTCCAGCGGTAAAACCCCGCTACGGTGATGATCATCCACAGTGACGGATGTCTATCCAAGGCTGGTTTACGCAGCTAGGCATCCTCGCCGTGCATGGTTATGCACAGGTAATCCACCGCTACCCCCAGTCTGGCCACAGCCTGCGCCGGCGTTTCGCACAGGGCTGTCCACAGTGGGGTGTGGAAAAGGCTACCGCGCCGCGCTTGGCGGTGACCCTAGCGGAATCGTACTAGAACTGCAATGCGACATGCATTGCATAAATGCTATTCATATGTTATGATGTTCGAAATCGCCGGTACAGTCACGGCATGGAGAACGGACAGCCCAGCTTTACCGCGCTCACCGCGGCGGCTGCACGTGCCGCGCACCTGACCGTGGACGCCGAGCCGTGGATCTTCGCCGACACGATCGCCGCCGCGATGCTCGGGGACCAGGCGCCGGAGCTGATCGGCTACCACCGCCGGCACGGCGCGCACCCGGTCCTGTCCGGCGCCCGTGTCCAGGTCACCTGCCGCAGCCGGTACACCGAGGAGGCGCTGCGCCTGGCGCGAGCCAGGGGAGTCCGCCAGTACGTCATCCTCGGTGCCGGGCTCGACACGTTCGCGTACCGGGCCGGGATGGCCGGCCCGGCGGGCCGGGTCCGCGTGTTCGAGGTCGACCACCCGGCGACCCAGGACTGGAAACGCCGCGCGCTGGCGGCCGGTCGCGTGCCGGTGCCGGACGACGTCACCTTCGTCGCCGCGGACCTGGCGAGCGAGCCGCTGGCGGGCCGCCTGTCCGCGGCCGGGTTCGACGCCGCCGCGCCCGCGCTGTTCAGCTGGCTCGGCGTCACGATGTACCTGACGCGGGACGCGATCAGCGCGACCCTGGCGGCGATCGCGGGCTTCGCTTCCGGCACCGAAGTGATCGCCGACTACATGCTGCCGCAGGACATGCGCGACGAGGCGGGCGCCACGTACGGCCGCCTCGTCGCGGCGGCGGCCGCCGAGCGCGGCGAGCCGTGGCTGTCGGCCTTCGCCCCGCAAGACCTGTCCGGCCTGGCCCGCGAGTGCGGGTTCGCGAGCGTTCGGCACGTGCGCCAGCGCGACACGATCCCGGCCGCCCTGTGGACACGCTCGGACAGCCTGGCGCCCGTGGAACTGGCCATGCTCTTCCACGGGTTCAATCACAAGATCCAATTACAGGATCCAAATCACAGCCCCCAGAAGGGACCCGACAGGCCGACGCCGCGCAGGTAGTCAAGCGACTGGACCGGGTCGCGGCGGACGTAGCCGCGTTCCATCCGCCCGTCGTACCAGTGCGCGGCGAACCGCCACAGCGTGTCCAGGTCCATCACGTAGCCGCGTTCGGAACCGGTCGCCTCAAGCCACGCGTCGACGCAGCCGACGTCGCAGAAGAGCCGCTGGTGGCGGCACGTGTGCACCACGTCGTCCCACATCCGTGGCGCGGGCACGAGGAAGTGCGCGACCTGCTCGCCTTCTGGCGGGCGCTGCGAGCCGACGCTAAGGGCGAGCGGCTTCTCGCAGCCCGGGCACCGGGTCGCCACCAGGACCTCGCCCTCGTCAGGAAGGAGGTTCGGCAAGGCGAACGAATCCCAGGCGCAGCCGCCCCACCACAGCGTCTGCCTGCCCATGACGGAGAACGCCAGCGGAACGGCCGAGAACGGGTGGGCCATCACGATCCGGCCGTCGGCGCCTAGGACAAGATGGCGGGCAAGCGCCAGCTCCGCCAGCCCCGCGCGGACGCTCGCGGCGTCAGCACCGAGTTCGGCCGCCAGATCGTCCGCTGAAGGCGCCCCGCCGGTCCACGCGAACGTCCTGAAAACGGCGAGCCGCAAGTCTTCCAGATCCATGAACCGTCCCCGTCGCCGCTGGGATCGCCGATCTCTTCCAGCCTAGGGGCTGGCTGGGCGTTCTCAGGGAGCTCGCAGCTGTAGGTGCCGTAGTCGGTTAGCCACATCGGCCCGCCGCGCCCGGGCGAACTCCAGACCGCCACTGGCACGTGGCGGGGATCGTGGCCCGGGCCGTCGCCGTCCCTGATCCAGAAACCTTTAGCTTCCATGCCGAAGTCACGAGCGTGGCACGCGCCATAGCAGAGCTCGAAACGGGTCCCGCAGAGCAGCACGGCGTTCGCCATTCCGCCGATCACTGGGTCCGCGCCGCGCGCGTCCGGGCGGACGAGGCGGGGCTCGACCTGGCCGCCATACCGGCCAAGCAGACGGCCGCACGCCTCGCACCGGGCCTGGTCCGCGCTGCCATTCCCGGCCCGCTCGCGGGCCAGCAGCTTCACCCTGTGGGGGAATCCGGGATCACGGTGCCGCTCCCTCAGGGTCAGCCAGGGCAGGCCGGTCCGGCGCGGAATCGGCTCCGTCCACGGCTCCAGAGCGTAGTGCTTTAGTGTCATACAGCAACTTTGGCACACGAACATGATCACATATCGACAGAAGTCGAATCACCCCGAGTTACGGCATTTTTCCGCAGAAGGCACTGCGTGTCATGACATTCCCGGCACGTGTCACGGCCGCAGCAGATACCGGGCGAGGGCGTCGCCGAGCCAGGCCTGATACCTATCGGCCGGCCAGGCCCGCTCGGTCACCAGGGCGCGGAACAGGTCATAGCTGGTCAGTGACCAGACGATGTCGGCGGCCTCGTCGGGATCAAGGTCGGCGCGCAGCAGTTCCCGCTCGGACAGCCAGCCGACCAGGCGGGTCTGGTTGTCGCGGCGGCGCGCCTCGACCTGGCCGGCCGCGACGGCGATCTCCGGGGCGACGTAGGCCGCGCCGCGCATCAGCTCGAACTCGGGCTGCGCCGCCTCGTAGACGTGCCGGGTCAGCTCGGCGACCAGCCGCAGCCGCTGCCGCGGGTCGGCGGTCTCGCGGATCTGGTTCACCAGGCGCTGCGGCGGGCCGGCGGTGGCCAGCGGGTCGACCAGGGCGGCCAGGATCGCGCGCTTGGACCCGAACGCGGCCTCGACCGTCTTCGCCGACACCCCCGCGGCCGACGCGATCGCCTCGACAGTAGTGGCGGCGTAGCCGCGCGACCGGAACGCTTCCCGCGCGGCCGCGAGGATGCGGGCGCGGGTCTGCTCGGCCTGGCGCTGCCGGGCCGGCGAGTGGTACTGGCGCGGGGCGGTGTCCCGGCCGCTCGAGGTGGCCATCCCTAGAGAGTAGACAAGTCATTTAGGTAGGGAATACCCTATCCAAATATGACTCCCTCCGCAGCGCCCCCGCCCGCCGCGCGGGCGCAGAACCTGGTCAAGCGCTACGGCTCCGGACCGGCGGCGGTCACCGCGCTGGACGGGGTCAGCATCGAGGTCCCGGCCGAGTCGTTCACCGCGGTGATGGGGCCGTCCGGATCAGGGAAGTCCACCCTGCTGCACTGCATAGCGGGCCTGGACACCCCCGACTCCGGACGGGCCTGGATCGGCGGCGAGGAGATCACCGCCATGGGAGACCGGCAACTCACCCGGCTGCGTCGAGACCGGGTCGGATTCGTGTTCCAGGCCTTTAACCTGCTGCCGGTGCTGTCGGCCGCCGCTAACATCACGCTGCCGCTCGACATCGCCGGCCGGGATCCGGACCGCGCCTGGCTCGCCGCGGTGGTGGACGCCGTGGGACTGGCTGACCGGCTCAAGCACCGGCCAAGCGAGTTGTCCGGCGGCCAGCAGCAGCGCGTCGCCATCGCCCGCGCGCTGGTCAGCCGCCCCGCGATCGTGTTCGCCGACGAGCCGACTGGCAACCTCGACTCGCGGGCCGGCGCGGAGGTGCTCGGCCTGCTGCGGCGCAGCGTCGATGAGTTCGGGCAGACGGTGGTGATGGTCACGCACGACCCGGTGGCGGCGTCGCGCGCCGACCGCGCGGTGTTCCTCGCCGACGGCCAGGTGGCCGGCGTGCTTGACAAGCCCACGCCGGGATCGGTGCTTGACCGGATGCGCTCGCTCGGCGGGCACCGGCCGGCCCGAGTCCAGGAAGCGTAGCGATCCGGTGCTCGCCGCCAGCCTCCGTAACCTGCTCGCGCACCGGACGCGGCTCGCCCTGACCGCGCTGGCAATCGCACTCGGCACCGGCCTGATGGCCGGCAGCTTCGTGTTCACCGCGACCCTCACCCGCACCCTGGACTCGCTGTTCGCTCAGTCCGCCACCGGAACAGACGTAGTGGTGCAGCATGCCGCGCCGCCTGGCGCGGGACTGGGTGCCGGGAGCGGCGGCACAAGGCCGGTGCCCGCCAGCGTCACGGCCGCGGTCCGCCGGGTGCCCGGCGTCGCGGCCGCCGACGGCGTCGTCTCCGGGCGCGCCGTGCTACTCGGCTGGGACGGCAAGCCGCTTCCCGGCGCGTTCGCGGTGGCGCTCAGCTGGCCATCCGACGCCCCGTTCCAGCAGATCTTCACCGGCCGCTCCGGCAGCCCGCCAGCCGGGCCGGGGCAAGTCATGATCGACCGCGCCTCGGCCCACAGGGGCGGCTTCTCCGTCGGCGACCGGATCGACGTGGCGATCGGCGGACAGGCAAGGCCGTTCACGATCAGCGGGATCACCGGGTACGGTTCCGCGGACTCGCTCGCCGGCGGCTCGCTCGCGGTCTTCAGCGGGCCCGCCGCCCAGCGGCTGTTCGGGCTGGCCGGCCGCTACAGCCAGGTCGAGGTGAAGGCCGCGGCCGGGGTCTCGGCGCGGCAGCTCAGGAACCGGGTCGCCGCGGTCCTGCCGCCGGGGGTGGTGGCGGTGACCGCCGCGAGCGCGGCCGCCAACCAGGCGCAGCAGGTCAACAGCCAGCTCAGTTTCCTCACGTACTTCTTCGCCGGGTTCGCCGGCGTGGCGCTGTTCGTCGGCGGGTTCGTCATCTGGAACACGTTCTCGATCATGGTCGGGCAGCGGGTCCGCGAGCTCGCCCTGCTGCGCACACTGGGCGCCAGGCGCGGCCAGGTTTTCCGCGCCGTGCTCGCCGAGGCGGCACTGCTCGGCGCGGTGGCCGCCGGCCTTGGCGTGCTGCTCGGCCTTGGCCTGGCCAGGGGCCTGGCGGCGCTGCTGTCCGGCTTCGGCGTGTCCCTGCCCGTCAGCTCCCTCGCCGTGCCCGTGGCGGGGACGGCCGCCGCGTTCGCGGCGGGCCTCGCGATCACCGTGATCGCCGCGGTGCCGCCAGCGTGGCGGGCCACCCGGGTCGCGCCGGTGCAGGCGCTGCGCGACGCCGTGCCGCCGGCGGCCGCGTTCTCCTGGCGGCGCCTGGCGGCCAGCGCCGTGATCACCGCCGCGGGCGCCGGCCTGCTCGCGTTCGGCCTGCTCGGCGGCGCGTCGCTGCTCGTCACCGCGGCCGGCGCGGTCGCGTGCTTCCTCGGCGTGACGATCGCCGGGCCGCTGTTCGCCCGGCCGCTGGCGTCCGCGATCGGCCTGCCCCTGACCAGGCTGCCCGGCCGCACCGGAGCGCTCGCCCGCGGCAACGCGATGCGCAATCCGAGGCGCACCAGCGCGACCGCGGCGGCGCTGATGGTCGGCCTCGCGCTGATCGTCGCGGCGTCGGTCCTTGTCACCTCGGTCAGCTCGGTCATCACCGGCCAGATCACCGCCGACTCGAAGACAAGCTTCTACGTCCAGGCCACCAACTCCGACGCTGGCCTCACCACGGGACTGGCGGCCGTCATCGCCGCGGTGCCCGGGGTCCGTCAGGTGACGCAGGTGCGCGGCACCGACGCCACCGTGGCCGGCAGCGCGCACCAGACGGTCGACGGCGTCGACCCGGCCGCGATCGGCGCGTTCACCGACCTCGGGCTGCGCTCCGGCTCGCTCGCCTCGCTGCGGGCCGGTGAGCTGCTGGTCAGCCGGGCGGCCGCGGATAGCCGCCACTGGACGGTGGGCCAGCGGGTCACGATCGTCTTCGGCTCCTACGGCGTGTCCCGGCCGCGTATCGGCGGCATCTTCGCCAACACCGGCCCGCTGTCGGCCTACCTGCTGTCCACCCCGACGTTCGCCGCCGACACGGGGATCACGACCGACCAGGTCGACCTGGTGCGCGCGCCAGCCGGCGCGCGCGGGGCGCTGCTGCGGGCGCTGGCCGGCTACCCGGGCGCGCAGCTGCTCGACCAGGCCGGCTACGCCGCCAGCCGCGCGGCGCAGCTCGGCACGATACTCAACCTGATCACCGCGCTGCTGGTGCTCGCGGTCATCATCGCGCTGCTCGGCATCGTGAACACGCTCGCCCTGTCGGTGGCGGAGCGGACCCGCGAGATCGGCCTGCTGCGCGCGATCGGGATGCGCCGCGGGCAGGTCGGCCAGCTGGTGGCCGCCGAGGCGGTCATCATCGCGGTGCTCGGCGCGGTGCTCGGCACCGCCCTCGGCCTCGGGCTCGGCGCCGCGCTCGCGGCGGCCATCACCCGTTCGCAGCAGCTCACGGTCGCGATCCCGGCCGGGCAGATCGTCGCCTACGTGGCGGCGGCCGCCGCCGCCGGGCTGCTCGCCGCGATCGCGCCGGCCCGCCGCGCCGCCCGGATGAACATGATCGCCGCCATCGCCGCCGAGTGAGCCGGGCCGCGCCGCGAGCGGATCAGCCGACGCTGATGGGCCCGCGGACGCTGGCCGGGATCTGCACGCGCTGGCCGGCGCAGCTCAGCGCGACGCCACCGCCGCGGGTCACGACGGTCACCTGGCACGCCCCGGAGCTGATCCCGCCGTGGCGTTCCCCGTTGAAGTCGGCGGTGTCCTGGCTGAGCTCGGAGACGTGGCACGGTGTCCCGCCGGATTCGATGGTGAAGACGTAATCGGTCCAGAGGTCCGTGCTCATCGCCCGCACGCCGATGCTCGCGGTCTTGCACGCCCTGGCGGCCGTGCCGAAGCAGGTCAGCGCGCCGCGATCCGCGCTGTACAGCCTGTAGTTCGCGAAGGCGACCGAGCCGCAGCTCGCCCGCGGCAACTGCCCCGGCCTAGTCGCGAGGAGCAGCCAGACTGGCGGCGCGACGAAGACGACGCCAAGCACGGCCACCGAGATGATCATCGTCGCCGCCCGCGGCATCCTGGGCCGCATCTGACCACCGTCCCGCTCGCTGGAAAGGCTTACCAGCACTGTGACGGTCGATCCGTGTCGCCGGGTTCCGGAAATCAATTAGCGGGGATATAAACCGCCCCCAGGGGGGCGGTTTATATCCCCGCTCTTGAAAATCGTGCCGCTCTCCTACCCCGGGACCTGGGACATGATCGCTAGCAGGTGGCCGTCCGGGTCGGGGAAGAACGCCATCCACTCCTCCACGCCGGACTCGTGCCGGTGGATCATGTGCGGCGCGCCCTCGAAGGTGACACCGCGTGCGGTCAGCGTGTCGTAGGCCGCGTTGATGTCGGGGACGCGGAAGTACAGCACCGACTCCTGCGCCCCGCCGCCTTTGTCTTGGGAGCCGTTGCCCTCGCAGGACAGGAACAGCCGGACCCCGCCGCAGTCGAAGAACGCGAGGTCGCCGAACGTGTACAGGTGCGGCAGGCCGAGCACCTTGCCGTACCAGTCGACAGCCACGCCCACGTCGCTGACGTGCCGGGAGATCTGCCCGATGGGACCGAGTCGCAGGCCGTCGTCAGACATGCCGTCTACCTTTCGCTTCAGTGGTGTGGTGGCACCGGGCCGTGCCAGGGCGCTGCCGGCCGGAACGCCGCGCCACGCCCGCAGGTCGGCGCGGCTGCTCAGCCCTAGCTTGTCGAGCGCGTTCGCGATGTGGAACTTGACCGCGTCCTTGCTGACGCCGCGCCGCCGCGCTATCTGCGGTCCGGACATGCCGTGCCGTACCGCGTCGACCACCGCCCATTCGGCGGGGGTCAGCACGTCGGGGTGGCGGGGCCGGCCGCGCTTGGCGCTCACGGCGTTCACGCTAGCAACGCGCGCCCCGAATTACCCTCCCCCGACTGTGCCGGGAGCCGGCCGGGTTCCTAGAGTTCCGGCTGCGCCCCGCGCCGTGACCCCGTGCCGCGGGCGGAACGGGCCGGAACCGAGGTCACGCCGAGCGGCAGCGGCGACGGCGGCTTGAGCTCCGCCAGGCGCAGGAACGTCACCAGCCTGCTGCCGCCGCGGACGGCGAGGCTGGCGAGCACCTGGTGCAGTTCGGGCACGTCCCTGGCCACGATGGAAAGCAGGTAGTCGAACTCGCCCGCGATGTTGTCCGCCGCGATGACCTGCGGCAGCGCCCGGATGTGATTTTCGAAGGCCGCGGCGGTGCGTGGGTCCTGGCGGGCCAGCGTCGCGGTCACGTACACCTGCAGCGGGAACCCCGCCGCCGCCGGGTCGAGGTGTGCCCTGATGATGCGGATGACCCCCGACTCCTTCAGCGCGCGGACCCGGTGCAGCGTCGCCGCCGGCGACAGGCCGGTCAGCCGCGCCAGCTCCACGTTGGTCCTGTCCGCGTCCGCCTGCAGCTCACTCAGCAGCAGAATGTCAATTTCATCAAGTCCAGCGGCCATAGCACCAAATTTTATTCGGCCAGGACCATCAACTGACAAATTTTGGCCGGGCCGGCGGCCACGATGAAGGCATGAACACGAACCGGACTCGTGCCATCGCCGCGCTCGCGGCCGCCGGCGTGGCCTGGGGGGCGAGCGTGCCCCTGTCGAAGGTCGCCCTGGACTGGCTCGCGCCCGGCTGGCTTACCGTCGCCCGCTTCGGCGCGGCCGCTGTCGTCTTGCTGCTCGCGGTGCCGCGCCCCGCGTTGCGCGCCGCGTTCACCCCCGGCGTGGTAAGCGCGGGCGCGCTCGGCTACGGCGGCAGCGTCCTGCTGCAGAACGCCGGCCTCGAACGGACCAGCGTGACCCACGCGGCGCTGCTGATCGGCGCCGTCCCCGTGCTCGTGGCGATCATCGCCGCGGTGTGGCAGCACGCCGTGGCCCGCCCGGTGGCGTGGGCCGGGTTCGCCGTGTCGCTTGCCGGGGTCGGCGCCATCACCGGCGGCCATGGAGGCGGCGCGAGCAGCGCCGGTGACGCGCTCGTCCTGGCGTCGGCGCTGCTCTCCGCGGCCGTGACGGTCGCGCAGGGTCGGCTGCTCCCCGGCCGCGACCCAGTCGCGGTGACCGCGGCGCAGTTCGTCGGCGCCGCCCTGTTCGCGCTGCCGCTCACCGTGGCCACCGAACCCCTGCCCGCCGCCCCGGCGGGCGCCGGCCCGGTGCTCGCACTCGCCGGCATCACCGCGGTCGCCACCCTGCTGCCGTTCACGCTGTTCGCCTACGGCCAGCGCCGGGTTTCCGCCGAGGTGGCCGGCTCGTTCCTCAACCTCGAACCGCTCGTGGGCGTGCTGGCCGGCATCGTCGCCTTCGGCGACCCGGCAGGTCCCCGCCAGCTGGCCGGCGGCGCGGCGATCGTCGCGGGCATCGGGCTGAGCAGCCTGCCGCTGCTGCGCGCCCGGCGTCCCCGCCCGCGGCGAATCGGGGGGCCAGTGCTGTCGTTTTCGGGGCCGCCCATCCGTGGAGACGGTAAGGCAACACTCGAAGGAGGACGCGATGGGTACACCGCACGTCGTGTCGGCGCAGGAATGGCGCGCCGCGCGCACGCAACTGCTGGCCCGCGAGAAGGAGGTCACCCGCGCCAAGGACGCGGTGGACGCCGCCCGCGGCGAGCTGCCGGTGACCGAGATCACCAAGGACTACACCTTCACGGGCCCCGCCGGGCGGGTCAGCCTGCCCGGCCTGTTCGAAGGGCGCGGGCAGCTGATCACCTATCACTTCATGTGGCGACACGAGCAGTCCGGGTTCCCCGATGAAGATCAGGGCTGCCCGACCTGCTCGTTCCTGGTCGACAGCATCGGAAACACAGCGCACCTGAACGCCTGCGGCACCACGCTGGCGCTGGTGTCCCGGGCGCCGATCGCCAGCATCGAGCGGTTCAGGCAGCGGATGGGATGGCAGCTGGCGTGGTACTCCTCGGAAGGCAGTGACTTCAACTACGACTATCACGTCAGCTTCGACGAGAGCAAAGCCCCGCTCGAGTACAACTACAAGGACAAGGAGACCCTCGCGCGGGAGGCGCCCTACATCGGCTCGGGTAAGGACGGTCCCGGCGTCAGCGTCTTCGTGCGGGACGGTGACCGGGTCTTCCATACGTACTCGGCCTACGAGCGGGGCCTGGACATACTGCTGGGCACCTACAGGTGGCTCGAACTGACCCCGGCGGGCCGTCAGCGCCACGTGGTCGAGTTCCCGCACCACGACACCTACGACCGCGATTCCTGATGATCACGTCGCCGACTGCCCGGTGGCTGTTCACGGTGGTCTTCGCCGTCGCCGCGCTGGGCGCGGTGCTGCCGCGCCGCGCCCGCGCGCGTGCGGCCGACGGATGCGGCATGACCGGCGCGGGAGACACCGCCGGCCAGGTTCCGGCCAGATTCTGCCTGGTCATGTGCGCGTCTTTGATCGCCATGACCTGGTGGTCTGAGCCCTTCGCAGCGGCGGTTGTCCAGGCGGCGCTGTTCGGGTGCGCCGCGCTCGGCTTCGGGTTCGCCGCGGTGGCGAGCCCGGGTCCGCGCGGGCGGCACAGCCTGGCGAACTCGCCGCAGATGCTGATGGCGGTCGCCATGATCTGGATGCTGACCGCACTGTCCGGCGCCACGATGCCCGCCGCCCCCGGGATGCCAGACGGCACGCCCGCACCGGTGCTCGTTGTCAGCATCGGCCTCGCGGTATGCTGCGCCGCCACTGGGTGCTGGTGGCTGGCGCGGGCCGTCGGTCCCAGGACCTGGGTGAAAGACCCGGCCTGGGCCGGCCACGCCGTGATGAGCGTGGGTATGGCCGCGATGCTGCTGGCGACGCTATGAGCCAACATCCGGTGCGGCGGCCGCGCCGGCGGAATGCCCGCCGCGGCCGCGTGGCTTAGGGAGGTAAGTAGCCGACTGAAGGGAGTCCCCGTGACCCGCGCGGTCAAGATCCCGGACGAGACCCACCCGATCACGATCCGCCCGACAGGTTCCCGCGTGACCGTCCGCGTTGGCGGCGTCACCGTGGCCGAATCGGACCGGGCACTGTCACTGGCCGAGGCGTCCTACCCGGTCGTGCAGTACATCCCCATCGACGACGTCGACAAGAGCCTGCTGGGACGAACCGACACCCAGACCTACTGCCCGTTCAAGGGCGACGCCAGCTACTACAGCGTCCACGCCCCCGACGGGACGACCGAGACCGACCTCATCTGGACCTACGAGCAGCCGTACCCGGCCGTCGCGGAGATCGCCGGGCACGTGGCCTTCTACGCGAACAGGGCGGAGATAACCATCGCCTAGCCTGCGCCGAGCAGGTAGCCCGGCAGGTCCGCGATCGAGTCGAGCAGGAGCGGCGCGCCAGGCAGCCCGGTGCCGGCCGGCACCGCCGCGAGCTCGGCGCGGGTGCCCGCGCCGGTCAGCACGCCCGCCACCAGGCCGGCGCCAGCTCGCAGGCCGGACTCGATGTCGCTTGGCGTGTCGCCGGCGACGGCGAGTTCGCCGACCGACCCGCCGCCCAGCCGGATCAGCGCGGTGAGCGGCAGGTCGGGCCAGGGGCGGCCGCGGCCCGCGTCCGCCGGGGACAGCACGAGGTCGACCAGGCCGCCCCAGCCGAGCGCGGCGACGATGGCGTCCCTGGTGACGGGGGAGAAGCCGGTCGCCAGGCAGACCCTGATACCGGCGTCCCGGCATGCCTCGAACAGCTCCGCCGCGCCCGGCATCGGCGCCACCTCGCCGGCCCGCACCGCCGCGGCGTAGTGCTCCTCGAACGACGTGTTCGCCGCCCGCGCGGCCCGCTCGTCGCCGAGCACGTGCCTGAACACCTCGATCTTGGACCTGCCCATGCTGGTTCGCACGTATTTCATCGCGTCGTTGTAGGCGCCGGCCGGCAGGTTGCGCTCGGCGATCGCCGCGCTGAACGCCTCGATGACGGTGCCGTCGTCGCGCACCGTGGTGCCGGCCATGTCCAGGCAGGCGACGGAAAAACGGCTCATCGGAACGTCTCCTCGGCGATCGCGGGTGAGCAGGTCATGCCGCGCCCGCCCGGCCCGGTGACCAGGACCACGCCAGGCGCGAGCCGCGACCGGTGGTAGAGCGCTGTGTTGCCGCCGGCCGCCCCGCCAACCACCCCGCCGGCCGCCCCGCCAACCACCCCCCCGTCGACCTCGCTGTAGACGCCGGCCCAGCGCCGCCGCGTCCGCGGCAGCGGGACGCCGAGCAGCGCCTGCGCGCGGGCGCGCAGGTGATCGTAGGCGTCCTCGTCCACGTCGAACGCGAACGGCTCCTCGTATTCGTGCGTGTCCCCGATGGTCAGCCCGCCGTCCGCGCGCTGCACGAGCAGCAGCTGAGCGCGGGCCGCGGCCGCGGCCGCGGGCTGCGGCGCGAGCAGGGACCGGCCGGGCACGTCGTAGGCGGGGTAGTAGCGCAGCGAGTCGCCGTCGGCGACGGCGGTGGTCAGGCGCTGCGCGAACGGTTCGGTCTGCAGCATCTGCAGCCGCACCCGCCGCAGCCCAGCCGGGACGCCGCAAAGTCCGGTGAAGTTCGCGCCGGTGCACACGATGACCAGGTCGCCGCGGTGCCAGCGACCGGTGTGGTCGCGCACCCCGTGCGCGACGATCTCCACGGCCGTGCGCCCAGGCAGCCACTCGTAGCCGGGGCCGGCCAGGGACGCGCGCAGCGCGGGCAGCGCCTGCCGCGGTTCCACGATCGCGTCGGCCCGGCAGAACAGGCCGCCGAGAAACTCGCCGCCCAACGCGGGGTTCACCGCGCGCACCGCGCCGGCGTCGAGCAGCTCGAAGTCCCGCTCCTTCGCGTCAGGCAGCGCCGCCGCCTCGCGCAGCACCCGCAGCTCCGCCTCGTCGGTGGCAAGCGTCAGCGACCCGGCCGGCCTGAACCCGGTGCCCGGCGCGCCGGCGGCTATCTGTTCCCACAATTCGCGGGCGCGCAGCGCGAGGGCGAGCTCGGGGCCGGCGCGCCGGCCGCTCACCCATAGCAACCCGAAGTTCCTGACGCTCGCGCCGCGCGCTTCGGGTTCACGCTCCAGCTGGACGACGCTGATGCCGCGCCGTCGCGCCATGACCGCGTGCATCGTGCCGAGTACGCCGCCGCCGACGATGACGACTCGTTCAGGCTGGCCAGTCACAGGTCACAAGTATAGCCAGCCACCAACTTGTATAGCCAACTTTGGATGTAACAAAGCGAAGCGGGCGCGGGGAGACGGCACGGCCCGTTCGGGATAACTGCCTGTGTTGTTTTTCTGACTGTCCCGACGTGCGGGACAGCGCGTTGACGGCGACGGAGTTGCGCACGCTGAACGCGATAGCCGAGCCCAGGTACCTGTCGTCCGACCACTCGACCGGCCGCCCCGCGCGGTCGGTGGTGAACCGGCGTTCGCGCAGCAGCGGCACGGCCGGCCGGACGCCGAGCCAGCGGGCGTCCTGCGCCGACGCCGGAACCGCGTCGATCACGTGCTCGGCGTCGGTGAAGACGATGCCGAGCTCCTCGAGGCGTTCGGTGATGGACTCGCGCGCCAGGTCCATGCCCGCGACGAGCGCGCCCACCTGATCGGGGTACACGGCGCGCTCGATCATCACCGGGCGGCCGGAAATCAGCCGCACCCGCACCAGGTAGTACACGTGCGCGCCGGGAGGCAGCGCCAGCCGATCGGCCTCGGCGGCGGTCGCGGGCCTGCGGTCGAGCGCCTTCACCTGGCCGGCCGGCTCCTCGCCGATCGCCCGCGCCCACCGGGAGAACGACAGCAGCTCGCCGAAGCTCTGCACGCGGGGGCCGCCGATGACGACGCGGCGCGCGCCGCGCCGGGAGGCGATCACCCCGTCCGCGCGCAGCGCCGCGAACGCCTGCCTGATCGTGCCGCGCGACACCGAATACCGCTCGGCGAGCTCGCTTTCCGACGGCAGCTTCGTGTTCGCCGGGTAGTCGCCGGCGGCGATGGCCGCCTTGATGTCCTCGGCCACCTTGCGGTACAGCGATGGCCCTGTTGACCCCGTCACAGTTGCCGAGCGTATCCGGGACTGGGCCGCAAGCACAGAAGTGACGATGTGCTAATGCTTTGGGCCAAACACCGGGCGGCGGCCGCGGCGCCGTCTCTACACTCCCGGTCATGCCCTACGGCCGTCATCGGCACGGTATTCGCGGTATTCGCGGGAACGCGCGCTGGCCGCTGCTCGGCCTCGGGCTCGGCGGCGGCGCCGTCGCGGCCGCGGTCGTCGCCACCGCGGTCGGCCTCACCCAGGTGGCCGGGGGCCAGGCGTGCGCCTCGGTGCGCATCCCGGCCGGCGGCGTTACTTCCGGGATAGCCACGCACTACGTGCTGCAATCCGGCACCGGCAACTGCATGTTTACGCCGCCCGCCGACGGGCTGTACGTGGCGCTGTCGCCATCGGAGTACGACAACGCCGCCCCCTGCGGCTCCTACCTTGAGGTACGTGGCCCGGACGGCTCGGCGCGCGTGGAGGTCTTCGACCAGTGCCCGCCCTGCGCGGCCGGGCACATAGACCTGAGCGAAACGGCGTTCGCCAAGATCGCGCCGCTGAACGCGGGACTCGTCAGCGTAAGTTACGAGACCATCGCCGACCCGCCGCTGCCCGGGCCGGTCGCGCTGCGCGTCAAGGAGGGCTCGTCGCAGTACTGGCTGGCGCTGCTGGTGATGAACGCGGGCAACCCGGTCGCCTCCGTCGCGGTGCGCGGCCCGTCCGGCGGCTGGCAGGACCTGGCGCGCGCCAGCTTCAACTACTGGATCGTGGCCTCGGGCGCCGGACCCGGCCCGCTGAGCGTGCGGGTGACGGACACCCTTGGCCACCAGGTCACGGCGCACGGCATCGCGATCGAGCCGGGCGTCGTGCAGGGCACAGGGGAATGGATGTACAGCGGGGGAAGCACGCCGCCGCCACCGCCGCCGCCCACATCCACGCCTTCCGCGCCCGCGAGCTCGGCGCCGGCGAGTTCCGCGCCGGCCACGCCGTCCGGGTCTGGGACGCCGGCGCGGCGTCCGCGCCGGCCGGCGTCGGCGTCGGCTTCGGAACGCGCGGCGCGGCTGGCCGCGCGGCCCGGCCGCTCACCCGCGGCGCCGCACACAGCAACGACCGCTCGCCGCTCTCCCGTCCCCGCGTCGACCTGCTGATTTTTTTCCAGAACAGATCTTTCATCCGGAACGGAACGGGCCGCCTATCCGGAGTTCACGTGCTGTTGCCGCTGCGCGGCCCTGTCGGTCCGTTCCGCGGCGAGCATCGCGATCACCGTGGCGAGCACGCCGAACTGGATGGCCAGGTCCGCTATGTTGAACGAGCCGTTGACGATGCCGATGTGGATCCAGTCGACCACCCCGCCGCGGCCGAAACCCGGCGCGCGCAAGAGCCGGTCAGACAGGTTCCCGAGCGCGCCGCCGACCACCGCCGCCAGGCAGATCGCGATCGCGCGGCCGCGCACGCGCAGCGCGAACCCGCCGGCCACGCCGGCGATGACGACCCCCACGAGGGTGACGAGCGTCGGGTACCCCGCCGCGATGCCGCCGTTCGCGCCGGTGTTGCGCACCAGCCTGACCGTGAGCCAGCCCGCGCCGGCCGCCGGGTGCAGCGTGAGCACGAGCGTCTTGCTGACCTGGTCGGCGGCCAGGACCGCGGCCGCTGTCGCCACCATGGCCACGCGGACCCGTGCCGACCTCGCCGCGCTGCCCTCAGGAACGATCGCCACGCTTCGACGATACGCCAGGCGATGCGATGATGGGCTCGATGACGGACTCGGCGAAACCAGCCAGGCACTCGGTGGCGGTGGTCGTCCGCGGCGCCGACGGCACGTTCTGCGTGGTGCGGCGGCCCGCCGACCCCGACGACCCGCTCGCGGGCCTGTGGGGGCTGCCGGCGATCACCCTGCTCGACGGCGAGGACGAGCGGGCCGCCGTGATCCGGGCGGGCCAGGCCAAGCTCGGCGTGCGGCTCGCTGTCGGGCGCAAGCTCGGCTCGCTGACCGCCGACCGGGGGTCATACGCGCTCACACTGGCGGACTACGAGGCGACCGTGGTCGCCGGGTCGCCGTCGGTGCCGCAGCCGGACACCTCGATGACCCAGTACGACGACTGCATGTTCACCGACGACCCGACGGTCCTGCACGAGGCGGCGCGCAAGGGCTCGCTGTGCGCGCGGATCTTCCTCGCGGCCACGATGCGCGACGAACGGGACCGGGTGGCGGAATTTCGGCGACGGCTGGGGATTTCGCGGCTGGTGGACGTGCACACCCACTTCATGCCCGGCCGGCTGCTAGCCGCGGTCTGGTCCTACTTCGACGCGGCGGGGCCGCTGCTCGGCCGGCCCTGGCCGATCCGCTACCGGGCGGAAGAGGAACGCCGGCTCGAGGTGCTCCACGAGTTCGGCGTCGGGGCGTTCACGTCACTGCTCTACCCGCACAAGCCCGGCATGGCACGCTCGCTCAACGACTGGGCGGCCGAGTTCGCCGCGCGCACACCCGGCTGCCTGCACTCGGCGACGTTCTTCGCCGAGCCCGCCGCCGCGGGCGACGTGCGGCGCGCGCTCGGGCAGGGCGCCCGGGTGTTCAAGTGCCACCTGCAGGTTGGCGGCTTCGACCCGAACGACCCGCTGCTCGACGACGTGTGGGGGCTGCTCGCCGAGGCCGGCGTCCCGGTCGTGACGCACTGCGGCTCGGGCCCGGTGCCCGGCGCGCACACCGGCCCGGCACCCGTCGCCGCGCTGCTCGCGCGGCACCCGCGGCTGCGGCTGGTCGTCGCGCACCTGGGCTTGCCCGAGTACGCGGAGTTCCTCGGCCTGGCCGAGCGGTACCCGCGGGTGATGCTGGACACCACGATGGCGCTCACCCCGTTCAGCGAGGCCATGGCCCCGTACCCGCGCGCCGAACTGCCGCGCCTTGAAGCCCTCGGCGACCGGGTGCTGCTCGGCACCGACTACCCGAACATCCCCTACGCGTACGCGGACGCCCTGGAGGCACTGGAGCTGGCTGGCCTGTCCGCGGCGTGGCTGCGGGCCGTCTGCCAGGACAACGCGGCTCGTCTGTTCGGGCTCTGAGCTTGCTCGCGCGCGATGCTTAGAGACCGGGCTCACTCTGCGTGCTCAACGGGATTACGCGGGACAGACCCCGCGCGTGTTTGTCCTGGTCAGAAGGTTCTCACAAGAAAAACACTGTTCGGGTCTGTTACCAAGGCCACACGCAGTGTTACGGTCGACTCTGGGACCAGACAGATTCGGGGGGGTCTGCGCATGGTTGTCACTGAGCTACTCAGCCGTCGCTCCGAACGGTCCGTTCGGCGCGACTGGAGGACGTCAGCCGCCTGCCGGACGGCGGATCCGGAACTGTTCTTTCCGGTGTCGTCGCTCGGACCAGCGCAGGCCGACATAGCCCGCGCCAAGGCGGTCTGCGGGTCGTGCGAGGTGCGGCGGCAGTGCCTGCAGTTCGCGCTCGCGACGCATCAGATGTACGGGGTCTGGGGCGGCACGACGGAGGAGGAGCGCCGACTGCACGTCCGTGAGCAGCGAGAACGTGAGCGGGGGCGCGCAGTGCCCGCGCAGGCCGGGCCGACTGACGCGTCCTGAAGGGAGTTCCCCGGCGGCGGCGGGAGGGGCGCGGTCCGCCGGGGAGCAAAACCGGGTGGAAACCGGGGGCAGCCGGCGGCGTTCGGGGGACCGCCGCCGGCGGGCGTTTTAGGACGCGAGGGCGAGTAGGGCCAGGTCTTCCGCCGACAGGCGCAGCGCCGCCGCGGCCACGTTTTCCTCTAGGTGGCCGACGTCGCCTGTGCCTGGGATGGCGAGCACGTTCGGCGCCTGGTGCAGGGTCCACGCCAGCCGCACCTGGGCCAGGGACGCGCCATGGCGCCGCGCGATCTCGGCGAGCGGCGCGGACTCGGTGCCGCTGCCGCCTGCCTGGCGGCGATCCCCGGCGATCGCGAAGTACGGCACGAACGCGATGTCCCGCTCCGCGCAGGCGCGCAGCACCGCGTCGTGTTCGCGCTGGTCGAGGCTGAACCTGTTCTGCACGCACACGACAGGCGCGATCGCCGTCGCCTCCGCGAGCTGCTCGATGCTCACGTCGGACACGCCCAGGTGCCTGATCAGCCCCGCCGCGCGCAGGTCGGCTAGCGCGCCGAAATGGTCGGCGATCGACGTCGCACCGCCCATCCGGCGCAGGTTGACCACGTCGAGGTGGTCGCGGCCGAGCTGGCGCAGGTTCTCCTCGACCTGTCCGCGCAGCTGCTCGGGCCGGGCGGTGTACCACTCGCCCCACGGGTCGCGGCCCGGCCAGACCTTGGTGACGATCACCAGGTCGTCCGGATACGGCGCGAGCGCGCTGTTGATCAGTTCATTGGCCGAGCGCAGCGGGGAGAAGTAGAACGCCGCGGTGTCGATGTGGTTGACGCCGAGTTCGACCGCGCGCCGCAGCACCGCTATCGACCGGTCCCTGTCGCTCGGCGCGCCCTTGCCGAATGGCAGGCTGCCGGACAGCCGCATCGCGCCGAACCCCAGCCGGTTGACGGTCAGGTCCCCAAGCCGCCACGTCCCCGCGGCCGCCGCCGCGGTCTCGGTTATCTCCACGCCGACAGCCTACTTAGGCGCCGCCGAAGGCGACGTCGTGCAGGCTGAGGTCGAAGGCAGGCAGCAGGACGCTGACGCTGGCCAGGCAGCTCGTATTCAGGTTGGCGACGCTCGCCTGGGCGATGAACGTGCCGGTCAGCGTGCCCGCGCACTGCTCCCAGCTGAAGCTGTTGACGTCATGTCCCTGTCCGGGCAGTGTGATGTCCCGGCTGTCCGGCCAGATCGTCCGCGCCCCGGCCATGTTCCCCGGCGGGTCGAGCGGGTCGCCGGCGCCGTTGAACGCGAGCACGGGAATGGCCGACGCCGTCAGCCGCTGGCTGCCAACCGCCGCCGCTGACCTGGGAATGAGCGAGCAGACGTACGAGAACCACTGAGCGCCCTCGTAATCGAGCTGGTAGGCGAAGCTTTTCCCACGGCCGGTGAGCGCGGCGGGCCGCTCGCTCGCCCACGGTTCAGCGCATTCGGTCTCGTACAGCAGCATCGTCTCGGGTCCGCCGCCCGCGGTTGGGGCCAGGCCGGCCTGCTGAGCCGCGCTGGCCACGGCGATCATGGCCGCCGCCTTGTTCCTGGCCGTGCCGAGGAAGTGCACCAGCAGCGGTATCGGGGCCTCGTTGCCGGTGTAGAGCAGCTGGTAGATGGCGTTCTGCAGGTCGCCTTGATCCATGCGCATGGCTGTCTTCGACGGCGACTGCGCGGCCGGGACCGTCCACGGCGCCGCGCCGAGCGAGGACCACAGGGCGGTCCAGTCGGCGGCCAGATGCGGGAAGGCCCGGTGGCAGGCCGGCTGGCTATCGCACCGGGCGAAGACGTAGTCGAGCGCCGCCTGGGTGCTCGTCGGCTGCCGTTCGAAGATCGGGACGTTGAGCGGCGTTCCGCTCTGGAACGTCATCGTTCGCACCATGCCGGGGTGGCGCAGCGCGAAGACCTGCTCAACGGAAACCCCGTAAGAGATGCCCATCAAGTTGGCCTTGGCGTAATGCAGGTCCGTCAGCACCTGGGCGACGTCGTCGGCGTACATCGCCGTGGTGTAGAACCGCAGGTCGCCGTTCAGGTGTGCCAGGCACGACTCGACGCTGGCTCGCAGAGCGGCCTTGTCGGCGAGCGCGGCGGTGAACGCCGGGCAGGTCAGCGGGTTCGCCTTCCCGGTGCCGCGCTGCTCGATGAAGACGAGGTCACGCTGCGCGTTGAGGCTGACTAGGTCTGGCATCTCGCTGGGGATGAGGTCCACCGTGGAGCCGCCGGGGCCGCCCGCGAAGTAGACCACTGGGTCCGGCGCGCTGTCCCGGCCGGTCGCCGGGAACATCACGACACGGACACCGATCGTGCGCCCTTGTCCTGTCAGCCGGTCCTCGGGCACGGTCAGCGTCCCGCACCGGGCGGCCATGCCGTCGACCGTGCACGCCTTGAGGCTGAGGGTGTTCGCACCGGAACTGGCGGGCGGCGTGGCACTCCCGCCGCATGAGGTCGCCGCGAGTACCAACGCCGCGAGGGCCGGCGCGACGCGCGCGGCATGCCACAGACTGGCCATTGTCACCACTCCCCGCGTGGGGAACGTCGATTTCGGACGCAGAGTAGGCGGGGGAGTCGCTGGCCGGCACGGACGTAAGGCTTCAATCGGGGCGACGTTGGTCAGCTCACAAGGCCGCGAGCGGTATCGGTTCGCAGGCGAGCGCGACGCCGCATGTGCGTGCCCGCCCGGCCGGAGAGGTGGGCGGCGGAATACCACAGCATTCCGCCGCCGTCCTCGACATGGAACCCGGCCGGGACTATCGCCG
>Ga0126381_100001261_pt1 | contig 27305 bp, 22 predicted proteins | sample PanSoiMetPlot_28_FD_96465 | JGI IMG/M metagenome (GOLD analysis project Ga0126381, IMG submission 96465) | Tropical forest soil microbial communities from Panama - MetaG Plot_28 | ecosystem: Environmental > Terrestrial > Soil > Tropical forest > Bulk soil | place: Panama | collected 2016-02-17
GGATCACCGGCGGTTTCGGCGGCCACTGCATCGATGCGCAGGATCATGTGCTCCTGCTCAATCGCCAGGATGTGCTCGATGGCGATCTCAATGCCGGGCATGAGGCGCCGCTCATGATCGAGCTCGATCCGACCGGCAAGGTGGCCCACTCGTGGGGCGATCCCAATCTGATCGAGGGCACCGTTGCGGGCCTGCGCAATGGCCCGACCCAGTACCGGCTGCACACCTGCCATTTCGATCCCGACAACAATGTCTGGATTGCAAGCTCGCCGGGCGGCATGATCCAGAAATACAGCCATGACGGCAGCAAGCTCCTTATGCAGCTCGGCCGCAAGGGCGTGTTCGACACCTCCGACGGCACCGTCAAGGGCAAGCCGCTCAACTCGAACGCCGCGCTCTTCACTTCACCCGCAAGCATCCAGGTCGATCGGGGAAACGGCGACATCTACATCGCGGACGGCGAAAGCCGCGCCGGCAACAGCCGCATCATGGTGCTCGATGCGAAGGGAAATTTCCTGCGCCAGTGGCGGATCACCGACATGGAATCGGTGCATTGCATGACGTTCGCCGATGACGGCACGGTCTATGTCTGCAATCGCTATGGCAATCAGATCCGGCTCTACGACAAGATCGGGAATTTGAAGCGGACCATCGATTATCCGTGGCAGCCGGCAACCGTGCCGGCGGATGGCAAGATCGAGCAGAGCGGCGGCGCCACCGTGGCGATCGCCTTCTCTCACGATTCCGCCCAGACCTTCATGTTCGTGGTGAACCAGAACAATTCGCGCATCGACATCATCGAGCGCTCTTCTGGCAAGATCGTCTCGACGCTCGGCCAGATCGGCCTTTTGCCGGGCCAATTCAATCAACCGCACAGCATCGCGGTCGACTCGCAGAACAATCTCTACGTCGGCGAGAACCGCGGCCGAAGGATCCACAAGTTCACGCCGAAGTCCTGATCCGTCGGCTTTCCGACACTCTCATTCGGTTACCTGTACGAACCAGACGTTCTGTTTCAATCCCAAGGCAGTTCCGCCTCAAATCTGGAAATAATTGCGCGGCTGCTGTTCAGCCCCTCGAAGGGGGCCGCTGCGCAGAATCCCCTACATAGCGAAAACCGTTGGATGGAGGACGCTATGATACGTAGGCTTGGCTGGGCGCTGGCGGGGCTGATCGCAATCGATCAGTTCTTGTGGCACGGAACCTATATGGCGGTCGCAGAGCAGATGCTGCGACGCATTCTCGTTTACGTATAGGGCATCCAGGTTATCGACTGGGCCACGCCCGAGCCGCTGCCGGACCAGTTCGCCCCGGTCCAGGCGGCGCCGCTCGGCGTTACCTTTGACCAGACGCTAGTAGGGGTAGGGCCCACCCAAGGGATCGCACTCCATCCGGCAAGTGCGGTGGCGCGTAAGATCGTGAAACACGGCTGTCGCGCAATAGCCGTGCCACTCGCCGGCAATCAGCGTGACGCGGTCGCCGGCTATCCAACCCGGGCATTCCCACGGGTTGGCTCGAAAATAATGGCCATTGATGAGAAAGCGCAGGCCGAAGCTGCTGAAGTTGACGACCTCGAGAACATGCCGCTCCGGCGGCAGAACAAAATGGTATTGGGGGACATAGGTGCGGGGCGCCGCGGTCGGTTCGCCAAGCTCGGCTGAAATGGCCGGGCCGCACAGCATCCCTGCGAAAACGAGGCTCGTCATCCAGTTCAGTCGCATAGGCGTTTCCCTCCCTCACCCGATCGGCATCGCCCCACGGTATCTCATTCATCAGGCTGCACCAAGACGCAGCCTTGTCAATCGGCACGCCGGATGTCGAGGTGACGTGCGTCCGGCAATCAGGGGAATCCGCCTCTCAGCGGCCGCGTTGTGCACAGAATCTCTCTGACGACGCATAGCTTTGTCGTTTTGGCTCGAATGACGACAGACGCACCTGGTCGGTTTACTTTCCCGCGGTTTGATGAACAATCACCTCGTGGATCGACCATCTCATGAGGCGCGTCATGCCTTCGAAACGCTTCTCGCTCCCTCGAATCCGCTTTTCGAGCTTCCGGCTCGCCGGCTGTGCGGTGGCCTTCGCCTTTGCGGGTGCCCTTCTGCTCACGCTGCCTGTTCTCGCGCAGGCGCCCTCGGGAAAAGGGACCTGGAGCAAGATCGCGCCTCTGCTGCGTCAGCAGAACGAGGCGAGCACCGTGGTGCTTGACGGCCGCATCTATGTCATGGGTGGCTTCGGGCTTGGGTCGGACGAGCCGATCGCGCGCGTCCAGATCTACGACGTTGCCAAGGGCGAATGGAGCCTCGGAACGCCTCTGCCCGAGCCGGTTCATCACGCGGGCGCCGCCATCGTGGGCGGAAAGATTTATCAGGTGGGCGGATTTCACAACCCGTTTGCCATGCGCGATCCGATCGATACGGTCTGGGCATTCGATCCCGCCGCCAACAAGTGGGAGCGTCGCGCGCCGCTTCCCTCGCCGCGCGGTGCCATGGTGGTGGCCGCCATCGGCGATCTGATCTACGCCGCGGGTGGCGAGCACCGCCGGCCGCCCGGATCGCCGGTGCCCAAGGGCGCGCCGCCGCCCTACGAGCCCATCGCGGATGTCGCCGTATACGATCCCAAGGCGGATCGCTGGCAGGTGCTTCCCTCCATGCACCACGCGCGCGACCATGCCTTCGTGGGCAGCATCAACGGCCGCCTCTATGTGGTGGGCGGCCGCGATCGGCCGAAATACGACATCACGGCGGTGGAGGAATATGATCCGGCGACGCGGGCCTGGAGCGAGCGCGCCCCCATGCCAAACGGCCGCTCGGGCGGCGCCGCCACGGTGCTTGACGGCAAGCTCTATGTCTTCGGAGGCGAGGGCAACGATGCAAGCCCCATCGGCATCTTCGATCAGGTCGAGGCCTTCGATCCGATGAGCAACAGCTGGACCAGGTTCGGCCCGATGCCGCTGCCGCGCCATTCGCAAACCGCCGCCGCGGCAGGTGGCCGCATCTATATGCCGGGCGGCGCGACCCGGCGGGGAGGGACTGCCGGCCAGGAGCCCTCCATCACCGCCCACGTGGACGCGTTCCAGCCGTAGGAACGATGCGACCGGCTCGTTTCCGCCGCTGGCTGTGGCGCGGCCGCAAAGTTCCTGATCTCGACTAGCCTGCTCGATCCTTGGGCGGACGAGCACAAGCGTGCGGTTCGCTCAAGCCAGAATCCGCGTTCTTGTGCCCGCCAGCACACCGCGGCAGCGATCGCCTGAAAGCTCATTCGATCACCCCGTCGGCACGCGTCAGGTGCGGCGCCGATCCCGGCGGCGCATCGAACAAGCCGAAAGATTCGACGCGGACCAATCGATTCCCCTTGCGCCGCCGGTTGGTTGCCATGATGAAAGCCTCGGACATCTTTTTGCGCACCCCGTCGGCTTCAGAAAAACCTGCCGCAAGGTTGAACGCGACTTGGCTCAGCGTTGCCAGCAGCGGTTGCCCGGTTGCTTCGAGCAAGCTGGATCCTGCGACAATTGCAGCGGTTACCGTGGCGATTCGCCCCAGTCTCTTGATGTCCAGACGCATGGATCACCCCGTCCCATGCGATCAATTTGACACAAAGGTTTTTCAACATTGCTGAGTATGCGGCTTTGAATTGAATCGATGTTTCGCGTCGTTGGTAACCATGCCGACACCATGCGGTCCGAGGCGCGCGAATTAGCTTTGGACGAGGCGAGGCGCCATACTTCCGTACCGGTTTGGGGATAGGCGGCGCGCGGGTTATGTGGAAGGTTCGGGAGGCACGGCGGACCAGGCGGATCAGCAAATGACATTCTCGCTGCGTAGTTTGGCGGGCCGAGGATCGCGACGGCCCGAGGCCAGATCGTTGGGCATTCTGATCGGGGCTTTGTCCCCCGTGCTCCTCATGACGTGCCCGGCTGGAGCCGCTCCGGTACCTGCCGGCACTATGTCGTCCAACCGGCATCTTCCGCAACTCGCCGAGTCCACCACCACGACAGAGCAGATCAGGCCGCAGGCGCCGACGGCAGGCGCACCCTTGGGCGAATCGCCTCTGGTGGATCGGCCGCACGAGCTCGGCACCGACGAATCGGTGGCGTCCCACGACATGCCAAGCGGCGCGCCCACTCCCGAGCCGGAGATGGACGAGGTCAACCAGTATCTCTGGGGAGTTTACGAGCGCTCGGCGGTAAAGAGGGACGGGAGCGGCGACTTCACATGGAAGGACGTCGCCGCCGCAGCGCGCCTGGGAATGACGTTAGGGGATTACGTGATCGTCGGCATGGACCGTGACTTCCGCGACCTTCTCTATCGGGCGGGCCTCGCCATGGACGCGGCAGGAATTCGCTGGACGATCCTGAGCGGGTTCCGAGATGACTATCGCCAGGGTCTGGCGTCCGGGTACAAGGCCCGAATCGGCGACTCGCTGCATGGGGGCAGCATCACCACCGGCGGATACGGGCATGGGTGTGCGGTCGACATAACAACTGCAGACGGCAACTCGCAGATTCTGCGGATTTGGCTCGATGCGAACAGCGTTCAGCTCAATCTTGAGCGCCCCTTGCCCGGAATCGATCCGGGGCATGTGCAAGCGCGCGGGGCATGGCACGAGGTAGCGGCGACGTTGCGCCGTGAGAGGCTCGCCGGAGGCGGGCAGTCTCAGAACCCCGCTGCCCCCGTCGAACCGGCGGACCTCGGCGTCGCTTTCCCGAGCGAGGCTGACCTTCTTTGTACAGGCCTGCATCACCACCGCCCTGATCCGTTGCAGGCGGGCGCGCCCGAACGCCGAGATCTCAAGGTCGTGGTGCGGGCTCACCGGGTTGGGAAATTGCCGGGCCGAGCCGACGCATTACCGGGCGAAAGCAGCCGATTGGCCGGGTCTATCGCGGCTGGGGAATCCAAGCCTTCAGGCAAGACGGGGCCGCATGCAGCAGAAGCCAGATTGCCGCTCCATAACAAGGCAGCCGCCCGATCGCTTCCTCCACACGCGGTGCATGCGACGCCTCGCAACGCCCGCTCGACCTGACCGGCCCCGCCGTGCCGGCTGCTGCCGTCGTGGCTCGCGTTCCGGCAGGCCTGTTTATTGCGCAGCCATGGCGCGAATCTCCAGCTCATGCCGCAAGATTGCGGGCCGGCGCCTCCTGAACAATCAGACTTTCGAAATCCGCTTTCTCCTGTGCAGGTGAAATGATCGGATCGGCCGGCAAGCTTTCCCCGGGATCATACCACGGCCGCCTGTCAACAACTCCATCGCGGACCGAGCGGGCCAGCAGCTTTCCAATCTCCTCGCCATCGAGGGCGACAGGCCTGCCTTCCGAGTCCAGTCTGTACAGCTGGGGACAAAAATAGAGCCTGTGAATTCGGGGGTCGTAGCCTTCGATGACCAGAAAATATTGCCTGCGCAGAAAAATGTTGTACTTCGTGACAATCCTTCGCTCGAGAGTGCATTGAGCCACCCTGAGTTTTTCCCCCGAGCCGCCGACCATGGTTCCGGCTTCCAGAAGAACGATCCAATCCTTGCTCGAGATGTTGTCATGATGGATCGGGATGAAGTGGTGAGGCACCTGTCGCTTGAAGATACCCATTGGACTCCTTCCAGTCGTTGCTGTTTGTGATCAGGCAACAGACGCTGATCCTGACTGCAAGCCAGCTCTCTTTGAGCTTTGTGCTTTGTTGATGATTCTCAAAGGGATCATAGTGGTCATCAGAACGGCAGATGCATTCTGAGCATCTTTTGTCCACAGCAATGTTTCAGAATGGTTGCCCGACGGCTAAGGGAATCCTCAGAATGCACTCGATATCGATGCCGCCGCGAACAGGCGGAGCGCACGAACGTCAACAACGCGCGAGGTCACCGAGGAGCCGAAAGCCCAGAAAACTCCAGTCAAGCATTGATATATCGATAACCTCTCTAGGCGGGCTGCTGTCGCGCGTTTTCGGGAACGAGTGGCGTCAGGCCCCATGCTCGCTCATCGGCATGGCTCGCAGGCATGCTCGGGACCAGCTGGTGCAGCCCGAAGAGAACCGGGGCTATGCGGCCGAAAGCCTGCGCGCCGGGGCGTCGCCCTTCGGCGCACGCTCGGCGCGCGCCCCGCGCGCTGCGCCGTAGTTCGGCAGCCGCAGGCGCACGATCGTGCCGCTGCCAAGCCGCGAGCGGATGCGCATCGTGCCGCCGTGCAGCTCGGTGAGCGATTTGGCGATGGCAAGGCCAAGGCCCGAGCCCTGGTGGCTCTTGGTGAGCTGGCTTTCGACCTGCTCGAAGGGGCGTCCAAGCCGCACGAGCGCATCCTTCGGAATGCCGATGCCGGTGTCCGCGATCGCGATTGCGACCGCGCCGCCGGTGGTGCGCGCGCGTACCGTGATGCGGCCGCCTTCGGGCGTGAACTTGACCGCATTGGAGAGGAGATTGAGCACGATCTGCTTGAGGAGGCGCTGGTCGGCCCGCATCAGCACGCGCTCCGCGATGTCGGCGGTGAGCTGGAGCTTTTTGTCGTCGGCGCGCGGCGAGACGACCCGCATGGCGTCGTCCATGAAGCCGTCGAGCGCGAATTCCTCGAGCTCGAGCTGAATGCGGCCGGCCTCGATCTTCGACATGTCGAGGATGTCGTTGATGACCTCGAGCAGATACTGGCCGCTCTGGTGGATGTCGGCGCAGTATTCGCGGTACTTCTCCGCCCCGATCGGCCCGAACATGCCGGCCCCCATGATCTCGGAAAATCCGATGATCGCGTTGAGCGGCGTGCGCAGCTCGTGGCTCATGTTGGCCAGGAATTTGGACTTGGCCTGGTTCGCCTCCTCGGCGCGGGTGCGCTCCTCGGCATATTTCTCGGCGAGCTCGGCAAGCTCCTGCGCCTGGCCCTCGAGTGCCTGCTGGGAGTGCTGCAGGTCCGACACGGTGGCAGTCAGGCGCCGCTCGCTCTCGATCAGCTTGGCTTCGTGGCGCTTGATCGCCGTGATGTCGGTGCCGACCGAGACGTAGCCGCCGTCCTTGGTGCGGCGCTCGCTGATATGCAGCCAGCGGCCGTCCTCGAGCTGCGCCTCGAAGGTGCGGGCGCCCGGCACCTGGCCTTCGCTGGTGACGGTGGCGCGCATGGCGGGCTTGCGCCCCGCCGCCACCACCGACTCGTAGGAGGCGCCGGCCTCGATCGCCGCATGGGAGAGGCAATGCAGGTCCTGGAAGTTCGAGTTGCAGAGCACCAGGCGGTTCTGCGCGTCCCACAGCACGAAGGCTTCCGGGATCGTCTCGATGGCGTCGCGCAGCCGCACATCGGCCTCGGCGGTTTTCTCGACCAGGGTCTTCTGCTCGGTGATGTCGACTGCGATGCCGATCAGGTGCGCCGAGCGCTCGCCCGGCTGCTCGACGAGCTCGCAGCGGGCGCGCAGCCACACCCAGCGGCCGCTGGCGTGGCGCATGCGGAAATCGTGATCGATCGCGCTCGCCTTGGAATCGGCAAGCTCCGCGGCAAGCTCGTAGAGGCGCAGATCGTCGGGGTGCACGCGGGCGGCGACCTCGCCGAAGCTCATAAGGTCGTCTTTGGCGGGCAGGCCCAGGATCGCGAACATCGAGGTGGACCAGAAGATGTGGCCGCGCGCGATGTCCCAGTCCCACAGCCCGCAGCGGCCGCGATTGAGCGCGGTGTCGATGCGCGAGCGCACCGTCTCGTAGATCAGGTCCGCCTCGCGCGCCCGGATCGCCTGCCAGTGGAACGCAAAGCCGAGGATCAGCACCACGAATCCGGTGGTGGCGGAGAGTGTGACCGCGAGCGCGAGGTCCGAGCGCCAGGACGCCAGCGCATCCGCGCGCCGGTCGATCACCGCAAGGCCGCCGTTAGCGGTGCTGAAATTGCGCAGCGTGACAAAGGCCGCCGTCCCGTCCGGCAGCGTGAGCTCGTTCACGCCCCCCGCATTGGCCATCCTTTGCGAGGGCCCGAGCACGTCGGCGAGGCGATGTCCGATGGTCTGCGCGTCGAGCGGCACCGGGGTGATGACGAGCCTGCCGCCGTCGCCGACGAGCACATGGGTGATGCCCGCGACCACCACCCCCTCGGCATTGGTGACGAGGATGCGACGGCCGCCCGCGCGCATCCAGGAAGGAACCGCTGCCTCGAGCGCAGCCTCGATGTTGCGATTGTCACCGGCGCGATCGAGCCGTTCCGTGAGCAGGTCGGCAGCAGCCTCGATCTCCTTGACGAGGTCGAAGGTGGCCTGCCGGCGATGATCGAGGATTTGCACCAGCGTGCCGACTCCGATCGTCAGCAGGAACGCGATGATCAACGCCGGAACTGCCCGCCGCAGCGCCGGCTCGGCGGTCAGGAGACGCCGATAGGCGGGCTTGGCGATCGATTGGGCCAGTCCCTTGATAGAATCGGACTGCAGAGACGCGCTCGCTGCCTCGGCGCGCGCCATCGACGGCCTCCGTTCGGATCGTCCCCATCAACCTTCGACCGGAAGGATGTGCCGCATCTCTCCGAATCACTTTCATTGGAATCGAGAAAAGCCGTTTTGTCGAGAGTCCAGGGTAAAGTTTTGGGTATGCACAGGCGGGGTGGCACCCGCCTCGCGAGCCAGACCCCTCTCACTGATGCGCGGGTGGCCACGCTGTGGCGCGCTTTGCTCGGTTGATGATTGCCGGTCTGCCGATGTTGGCTTTCCCTCCGAAAGCTGCCGTGATGACCGGTCGCCGATGACGGTGGAAACGGGCCATAAGCGGTCATCGGCCGCTTATTTTCATGCTGTCGGCGTCACACCGCGTCCACATGCCAAATGCGAAGGATCAGCGGGCTACAGTGGGTACAGAAGACGGCCGGATCGATCGTCAGAGCGGCAGGAGTTCACCGCTCGTGATCTTCACTCGGTCCCCATTAAATTTTCTCACGATGAAGCCATCGAAGCGCTCATTGTAGGTGCGGCTGTAGTCCCGCAAGAGCCCGAGCGCCTGTTGCTCGCCGACGAAGAGGCCGCGAACACTGTCGGAACGGTAATGGACGCCGGCGGCGTCGCGGCCGAGCGCGATGTTGCCGGCGAGTTTGTCAATCTCGTTGCCAAGGGTGAGACCGGCGCCCCGCCACGACTCCAGCGCCGAGCCGTCTGCCGTCGCCTCAACCGGATGCGGCAGGACGTAATCGGGATCGAAAAAGGCCTTGAGGATCGTGGCACAGGCGCCGGCATTGCAGGCATGGGCCGAGGGGTAGGCTGGGTGCGTGGGAGATCCCTCGGGGAAGGCAACGGGCAGGAGGCGCGTCCCATACTGTGACCGTACCCGTGCGAGCCCGTCGCACTGGAGGATGTCGGCGTGGAGGTCATACTGTCGTCGCCCGGTGGCATGGGTTTCGATCCGGCCGCCTAAGCACTCCGGCCGCAGCCTACGGTGCACCTGCCATTTGTGAAAATAGGCACCCTTCTGCCCGAGCAGCGCTGCCTGCGCCACCAGCGACAGGACGTTCTTGTTGCCAAGCGTGATGTCGCCGAACTGCGTCCGTGAGCCGCGATACGGGTTCGTCGGCGAAAGCGCATCCTTGCCCAGAGCCAACGTGATCAGCGCCGCATTCATGTAGGTCTGAAAGCTGAAGTCGCGATGGACGTACTCGACGAGCTCGCGGGCGCTGCAGATAAAACGTGGCGCCGCATCAAAGGAGAGTTTCGAGCGCGGCGCGGCGCCGCGCTGGCAGGCAAGCCATTCACCATAGTCGGTGAGGAAACTCTGCCCCCGAGCGGGAACTGTGTAGCGCTGTTCGATCGTCTTTATCCCAAAGGGGATGTCGAGCCACAGGAACTGGCTGAGATAGGGGCCGATCAGCTCGCCCGGCGTCTCGCCGCGGAACACCGTCGCGGGCGTAGGCCTTTGCGCCGCGCCGGACGTGAGCGGTTCGGCAAAGGCGTTCATGTCGGAGATGGCCGCTGCGACGAGCGGATCTGTTTCGTATTGGCGGAAGGGGACGTCCCGAGTCAACGATAACCAATAGAGCTCCGCCATCTCGGCTGCCATGAAAGCACTGGCAAACGCCGGTGGCGGCTCGAGGCTGGTCGCAGCGCCGTCGAGGCCGGCCAGATCGAAGGCATAGGTCGCTTGCGGATCGTTGAGCTGCATCTCAGCAGCGGGGTCGCGTGAGAGCCTCTCAAACCCGTCGGGCTCGCCGCTCGATAAAACCGATACGAATGCCGCAAAGGCTTCGGGGTCAACCTCGCCGGCCTCGTTGTGAGGTAGAGTTTTGGCAAAGCTAGCACGCTTGTCCGGGTAGCGCGTTTCGTCGTCATTAGAGCGGTGCAAGGGAACCTGTTCGTCGAGATACGACTGCGCCGCCGCCTTCCGAATGCCGAAGGCGGCCATTTGACGTGAAGACCCATCGCTCGCCGCGGTATCGGCGGCGCTGGCAGTGCGTGGACCGATAACTTCACCGCTCCCGCCGACCGCGGCGGCGCCGAGGAGGGAGCTGGCACTGCCTTGGAGCAGAGCGCGGCGCGAGACACGAAGCGGATGCGCGGGATCGAGCCTCAGCGGTTCGACGATCTGGTGCATGGCGACCTCCAACTGGTGGTTCTACCCCTGCCTTCGGCCCTGGCGGAAGCCGCGCTTGTGAAACGGTCGATCTTACGCTTGGGCCGTCACACGAACGGCGGCGGACAGCACTGTCTAGCCAACAAACTGAAACGGACACACACTGACAGGTCGTGCGTCGCCCTATCGATCCGCATCTCGCGTCTGATGTACTTGATCGAGATCAAATTGCTCCACAGGTCATTATCGCCCTTCCCATAGCCTCGCCCCGGACGGCCGGTCTATCCCCGAAAGCTGCCGTGACGGCCGGGCAGCTGTGACGGCAGATCGGGGCACGCAGCCAATGGATGATCCAATAACGGGTGCGCGGACTCATCGTTCGCGCCCAGGCTGATCTGCTTTCGGTTGCACGACGATGGCGCCGGCGTTGGGGTGTCGAACGTCGGTGGGCGCTCCCTGCCGAGCGCCATCACCGCGCATCCGTCCATCAAATAGAAACGGTTGCGTTCCATTCGGGTTGGCAATGGCCGAGGAGGGCGATGGTCCGAGCGTAGCATCTTGCTTGCTGGCCGTGCTCGCGGCTAGCGCCAGCACAAACGCGATTGCAAGTCTCGACATGACGGATTCCTCCCCTTGTGCCCGGGACCAACGCGCGGCGGCGTGACTTCGTTTCGGTGACCGTCGTAGAGGAACTGTGCGCCAACATGACGGCAATCTGGAGGGCCTGCCGAGGCTTGGCAAATTCAGCCTCGCCGTATCCGAGTTCGCTTCGGCCCGCCCGCGTCAGCGGACATGCATGGCAATCTGCAATCGGCACTGGCCCCGGAGGTCGGCTTCGGGTCAAAACCGGTAAAACTCAGATTGAGCATACCCTTTCCGGTTTGCTGCCGAAAGCAGACCTTTCGCGCCGACAGGCTCCTCGATCATTGATTGCCGAGCTACGCTGCAAGGCGCGGACTCACGATCCTTGCAAAACGATGCCTGAGCCCGGAGCGGGTTAACGCGCTAAGTTCCGGCAATCATTTGGGTGTCATCGACCGAAGCGTAATGCGGGGGCAGCCCACGGTTGCTTAGGGCGCATCCCCGAGCGCGCGGGCGGCGATGTCGGCGACGTCGCGCGACAGGCTCGGCGTCGCGGCGACGCGCCGCAGCGCGGCCTGCGCGAAGGCGCGCCGGTTGGGCTCGAGCACGCGCCAGCTCTTCAGGGCGGAGAGGAGCCGCGCGGCGACCTGCGGGTTCTTGGGATCGAGCGCCAGCACATTGTCGACCAGGAAGTCGTAGCCCGCGCCGTCGGCGCGGTTGAACTGGGTCTGGTTAGCCATGGTGAACGAGCCGATAAGTGAGCGCACGCGGTTGGGATTGGCGAAGGAGAACGCCGGATGGGCGGTGAGCGACTTGACGCGCTCGAGCGTTGCGGGCTCCGGAATGGCGGCCTGCAGGGCAAGCCATTTGTCGACGATCAGCGGGTCGTGCGCGTAGCGGGAATAGAAATCCGCCAGCGCCTCGGTCCGTTCCGGCGTGTCGCGCAGCGAGAGCGTAGCGAGCGCGGCGATGCGGTCCGTCATGTTGTCGGCGCCGCGGTACTGCTCCATTGCGAGCGCCCTCGCGCCCGCCCTGTTGGCGACGACCAGAAAATCGAGACAGGCATTGCGCAGCGCGCGGCGGCCCGAGCCCTCGGCATCGGGCCGATAGGGCCGCGTGTCGGCAAGCGCGTGATAGCGCGCGACGAGCTCGTTGCCGAACCGCTCGCCGATTGCGGTGCGCAGCGAAAGCCGCGCCGCAAAGATGGCATCCGGGTCGACGTCGCGGCCGATCTCGCGGGCAATGTCGGTCTCGCCCGGGGGGCTGAGCGTCTGCGCCACGAATGCGGGCTCGAGCGCGGGATCGTCGAGCATGGCGGCGAAGGCATCGAGCAGGCCCTGATCGCCGCGCGTCGCGCTCCCGGAGCGCAGCGCCGCGACATTGTCGAGGACGAGCCGCATGGCGAGCATCTGCACCGCCTGCCACCGGTTGAACGGATCGGAATCGTGCGCGGCCAGGAACCGCAGGTCTTGCGCTTCGAGATTGGCGGTGAGCCGGATCGGCGCCGAAAAGTCGCGGTTGAGCGAGGGGATCGGCGGCTCGTCGACATCGGCGAAGACGAGCGTGTCGGCAGCCTTGGTCAACGCGAAGACGCCGCGCTCGAGCGCGCGGGAGTCGGCAAGCTTAAGCGGCAGCTCGCGCCCGTTGCGGCCGAGGAGGCCAAGCGCGAGCGGGATCACCATCGGCTCCTTGCTCGGCTGCCCCGGAGTGGGCGGCACCGTCTGGGTGAGGTCGAGCCGGTAGGTCTTCGAGGGCGCGTGATAGCTGCCGGCGGCCACGACCTCGGGCGTGCCGGCCTGGGAATACCAGAGCATGAACTGATCGAGATTGGTGGCCGCCGCGTCGGCAAAGCACTGCACGAACTGCTCTACCGTGGCCGCCTGCCCGTCATGGCGTGCAAAGTAGAGGTCCATGCCCTTGCGGAAATTCTCCGGACCGAGCAGCACCTTGAGCATGCGCACGACCTCGGCGCCCTTCTCGTAGACGGTGGTCGTGTAGAAGTTGTTGATCTCGCGATAGACCGAAGGCCGCACCGGATGGGCGAGCGGGCCCGCATCCTCGACGAACTGGTGCGCGCGCAGCGCCCGCACGTCGGAGATGCGCTCGACCGCGCGCGAGCGCATGTCGGAGCTGAACTCGCGGTCGCGGAAGACCGTGAGCCCTTCCTTGAGGCAGAGCTGGAACCAGTCGCGGCAGGTGATGCGGTCGCCGGTCCAGTTGTGGAAATATTCATGCGCAATGACCGCCTCGATGCCGGCGAAGTCGCCGTCGGTCGCGGTCGCCGGGCTCGCCAGCACGAATTTGTCGTTGAAGACATTGAGACCCTTGTTCTCCATCGCCCCCATGTTGAAGTCGGACACCGCCACGATCATGAATACGTCGAGATCGTATTCGCGGCCGAATTCCTTTTCGTCCCAGCGCATGGCGCGCTTGAGCGAATCCATGGCATAGCCGCAGCGGTCCTCCTTGCCGGGCTCGACGTAGATGCGCAGCTTCACCTCGCGGCCCGACATGGTGCGGAAGGAATCTTCCACGCAGCCGAGCTTGCCGCCGACCAGCGCGAACAGATAGCAGGGCTTGGGGAACGGATCGTGCCAGGTCGCGAAGTGGCGCGTGGTCCCGCCAACCTTGCCGGACGCGATCAGGTTGCCGTTGGAGAGGAGGATCGGGGCATCTGCTTCCTCGGCCTCGATGCGGGTGGTGTAGACCGCCATCACATCGGGCCGGTCCGGAAAATAGGTGATGCGGCGAAAGCCTTCAGCCTCGCATTGGGTGCAGTAGGTGTGGCGCGAGCGGTAAAGGCCCATCAGCTGGGTATTGGCCGAAGGATCGAGCACGGTCTCGATCTCGAGCCGGAACGGGCGCGGCGGCGGCTGTGCGATGGTGAGCCGGTCGGGCTCGGCGGTATAGAGTTCCGGAGCAAGGGCCGCGCCGTCGAGCCGCAGCGATTTGAGCGTCAGTCCGTCGCCGTCGAGGACGAGCGGGGCGGGCGCTGCAGCCTTCGGGTTGGGCTTAAGCGCGAGCCTTGCCACGACCCGCGTCGCCTTGGGGTCGAGCGAAACGTCGAGCTCAACAGTCTCAACGAGCCAGTCGGGCGGGCGATAATCCTCGAGGCGGATGGGGAGAGCCTGTTCGGTGCGCATGCGGAATTGGGTGCACCGGTCATGCTGTTTGGTCAAGCCGCTTGTCGACATATGTGTTTGTCATTGCCGGAGTTGATCCGGCAATCCATCTAGGGTGGACCCGCTGTGAAAGGGATGGAACCGCGGGGCGTACGGGCGTTCACGCCCGTCTTCGCGGGCTATGCCCGCGGGTGACGACGGAGATAGATCGCCCGATGCCCACGATGCGAGCCATGGTGCTGGACGAGCCGCGCACTCCGCTCAGACTGCGCGAGCGCGCGCTGCCGGCGCCAGGCGCGGGCGAGATCCTGGTCGCGGTGGCGGCCTGCGGGGTCTGCCGCACGGATCTCCATGTGGTCGACGGCGAGCTGCCGGATCCAAAGCTGCCAATCGTGCCGGGCCATGAGATCGTCGGCGAGGTGGCGGCACTGGGGGCGGGCGTCACCGGCTTTGCCATCGGCGAGCGCGTCGGGGTGCCATGGCTTGGGCATACCTGCGGGCATTGCCCCTATTGCGTTGCCGGCCGTGAGAACTTGTGCGATGCGCCGCTCTTCACCGGCTATACCCGCGACGGCGGCTATGCGAGCCACGCGGTCGCCGACGCGAACTACTGCTTCCCGCTTCCCGCCGGCGATGCCGCCGCAACGGCGCCGCTTCTGTGCGCGGGCCTGATCGGCTGGCGCAGCTACAAGATGGCAGGGCAGGGGAGAGCGCTCGGCCTTTATGGCTTCGGGGCCGCCGCGCATATTTTGGCGCAGGTCGCGGCCTGGCAGGGACGCCGCGTTTACGCCTTCACGCGGCCGGGCGATGCGGCCGCGCAAAGCTTCGCGCGCTCGCTCGGCGCGGCGTGGGCCGGCGGCTCCGACGAGATGCCGCCCGAGCCGCTCGATGCCGCCATCATCTTTGCGCCGGTCGGGGCGCTCGTTCCGCTGGCGCTCAGGGCCGTGAAAAAGGGCGGGCGCGTCATCTGCGGCGGCATCCACATGTCGGATATTCCGCGCTTTCCCTACGCGCTCCTGTGGGAGGAGCGGGAGCTGCATTCGGTCGCCAATCTCACCCGCAAGGACGCGCGCGAATTTCTGGCGCTTGCGCCCAAGGCCGGCGTTCGGACGGAAGTCACGCGCTATGCGCTGGGCGAAGCGAACGCGGCGCTCGCCGACCTGCGCGAGGGACGCCTGCAAGGCGCTGCGGTGCTCGTTCCGTGAGCACTCTGCGGGTGCGCGCAATGCAGCGTCATTGCACCGCCCCGGTGCCCCATCGGCGATGCATGAAGCGTTCCCAGGGTGCGAACAGGCTTTTGTCGGTGGCCAGACCGATCACCACGATGACCAGCATGATTCCGATGACCTGATCCATTGCGCTCAGCTCACGGCCGTAATGCAGGAGGTGGCCGAGCCCGAAGCCGGTCAGGATGGTGACGTAGATTTCGGCCGCCATAAGCGAGCGCCACGCAAACGCCCATCCCTGCTTCATGCCGGTCACCAGGAAGGGCAGCGAGGCCGGCAATATGACCCGCGTCCATTTATCGAAGCCTTCCGAGCCCATGGTGCGGGCGAGGCGGGCATAGATCGGCGGAATCGAGCGCGCACCCGTGCTCGTCGCAATCACCACGGAGCCGACCGTTCCCATGATGACAACGAACAGCATGGCGCCTTCGGTTTGCCCGAACCACAAGAGCGCAAGCGGAATCCAGCAGACGCTCGGCAGCGTTTGCAGGCCGAGAGCCAATGCCCCGACCGTGTCCTGGAGGATATCCGACGTGCTGATCATCAGGCCGATCGGCAGCCCGATCAGCACGCCGATCGCATAGCCCATGAGCAGACGTTCCAGCGTCACCAACGCAGCCTCGGCCAGCGACCCATCCTTGAGCGCGCCCCACAAATACTCCGCGACGCTTTCCGGGGGCGGCAGCAGGACCGGCGACCAGCCAACGAGCACTGTCGCAATCTTCCACAGGCCGACAAGCGTGGCGAAAAAGGCCGTCGTGATCAGGGCGCGTCGCAAGATCAAGCCCTCGCGAGCGCGGTGGTGAGGCGCTGCGCCAGCGCAGCGTTCTCGGCCGTGTTGATGTCGCGCGGGCGCGGCAGCTCGATCGCGAGCTCCTCGCGAATGCGGCCAGGGCTGGGCGACATCAGCACGACACGGTCGCCGAGGCAGACCGCCTCGCGGACGTTATGGGTGACCAGCACGATCGTCTTCTTCCGATCTTCCCAGATCCGCTGGAGGTCGAGGTAAAGCTGCTCCCGGGTCATGGCATCGAGGGACGCGAACGGCTCGTCCATCAGCAAGACCCTTGGGTCGGGGGCGAGCGAGCGCGCGAGCGCCACGCGCTGCTTCATCCCGCCGGAAAGCTCGTGCACATAGGATTTTCCAAACTTGGCAAGGTCGACCAACTGCAGGTGATATTCGGCAATCTCGCGCCGCCGCGCGGGTGTGAGGCCTGGCGCGCGGCGCAGACCGAACATCACATTGCCGAAGACATTGAGCCAGGGAAACAGCGCCGGTTCCTGGAACATCACCAGCCGGTGCCGGCCCGGCCCCTGCACCAGCTCGCCGTCCGCCAGAACGCGGCCTTTGTCGGGCACGGTCAAGCCTGCGATGATGTCGAGAAGCGTCGACTTGCCACAGCCGCTTGGCCCGAGCAGGCAGACGAACTCGCCCCCCTTGACCTCAAGGCTCACGTCATCGAGCGCACGCACGCTGGTGCGCGGCGTATCGAACGATTTGGAGATATGCTCGACCGCAAGCATTGCCGAAGGAGCTGCCGCAAAGGCTTCTGGAGCCTGCATCAAGGCTTCTCGATCAACCGCGCAAGGTCCGGCAGACCGCGCAGGAAGCCGACGGCCTGAGCGCTCGCTACCAAGCGCGCCATGGCGTCACGCGACACCGCATGCGTCTGCATGATGCGCTTCCAGGCCCGCGCGATCAACGCCCCGGACACCTTTGTGCGCGTTTCGGCCGCCAGTTCCTCGGCCACGAGCCGTTGCGCTTCGGCGGGATTATTGACGATCCAGTCGGTCAGCTCCTCGTGCGCGGCGGCGAATTTCTGCACCAGGCTGCGCCGCCCAGCGAGAAAGTCGGCGCGCGCAACAAGCACCGTGGTGATCGCGTCCGGCTCCTCCACCAAGGCCTTTCCGCCCGCCTCCGTCTCGAGCAGCGAAACCCACGGCTCCACGGTCCAAACCCCGTCGAGCTGCTTCCGCTTGAAGAGCAGCAGCTGATCGGGATTGGCAGTCGGGATGACATGCGCGTCGCCACCCATCTGCGTGATGCGCAAGCCGCCGGCCACGAGCCACGAGCGGGCGGCGACGTCCTGCGTGTTCCCGAGCTGCGGAGTTGCGATCTTCTTGCCGCGGAAGTCGGCGGGCGCCTGCAATGTGGAGTCGCCCTGCACGACCAGCGCCGATCCGCCGTTGGCGGCACCGGCGATGATGCGCCCCTCATCGCCGCGCGAGCGCGCATAGGCGTTGATCACGGGATTAGGGCCCACATAAGTGAGGTCGATTGATTTCGCCAGGATGGCCTCCATGGCGCTTGGCCCGGCATTGTAGACGAACCACTGAATGGTGACGCCAGGACCAAGACGCTGCTCGAACCAACCTTTCCCCTGACGCGAGAAGGCATGCGCGATGAGTCCTTGAGCATGCGTGATATTCGGGAAGTGGCCCACCCGCAGCACCGTCTGCGCCGGCGAGACCGCGGCTGAGAAAAGCTGGAGCGCTGCCACGACCGCAAGACAGGCGGACAATCGCGGCGTCGCGCCGGCCGATCCGGGTTTGATCATGACGAGTTATCCTGCTCGTCCGGGCCAGGAACCAGGCCTTCGCCCGGAGGAACAAATTGGGGCCGGCCGCAATGTAGGCAACACGCGGCGATGAATAAGTTTCAATTTTGTCTCAGGCAAACGGTGCGGAGAAATTTTTGTTCGTGATCGGACCGGCGCGCGAAATTGTCTATCAGTCTTCCATGCGGCGGGGTGCCGCGTGAAAAATGACCGCACCCTGGCTCCTGCGCTACTCGGCGCGGTCGACCACCCAACATCCGGCTGCAGCGTCTCAGTCGCGCCCGAAGAGCCGCCGCATGGCGGAAATGGCCATTGCGAGCAGGACAATCCAGACAATGACTGCGCCCGCCCCAAACATGATCCGTCCGCCGGTCTCGCCAAAGACGGAACCCGAACCGGTGAAATGGCGCTGACCCGGCCCGAACGCGACCCAGCTTGCCACAACGGCGAGCAGCCCGACGATCGTGAAAGCCATCACATGATTGATCAGCTTGAGCCATGGCGGCGCGGCAACCATGGCGCCGTCCCCGGATGAGCGCTTCGCCAGCGTCTGAATGGCAACCGCAAGGCCGCCGAGCAGAAAGATCAACCCGGCTGCCAGTCCCAGCCAGCCAGGCGCATCGCCGTTGCGATGCGCAACCGGTCCAAAAATCCCGAGGCTGTAGAGGACATAAAAGAGACCGATTCCGGCCGCGAGCAGCCCATACGCGATGTTCGACTTTGGCGAAGACTGCATCGGCCGCTCCACGGCGTGTTCCTCCCATCAGGCGACAGTCGCCGCTCTCGAACAGCCCACGGTCCTGTCAGTCACGGATTCGCGTTTGCGAGCACCGGCAGATCGTTCAAATCGATACCAGTGTCACGTTGGTTTTAAGAAAGCCTTCCACATGGCCTTACGAAGCCTTGCGGGGCATGGCTAACCCCGCCGCGGCTCGGCGTGGCCGATCACACGTTTGACCGTGGGGAAGCGCTCGCGCAGCGCCCGTTCAACGTCGTCGACCCGCTCATGCACCTCGGCGACCGTGAGCGCGGGATCGACCTGGCAGTGGAAGTTGACGATCTCGGCGCCGTTGGTCCTGCGCACCCGGACGTCATGCACCTCGCCGACCACCGCAAGCCTTGCGGCGATCTCCGCGAGCGCGTCGCGCACGGCGGCGATGCGCTCGGGGCTCGCGTCGAGGCCGGTCTCGCCGTGCGGCTGGAGCGGTTCGATATGGGTCTCGACCTCGACGTCGCCGCCAAGCTCGGCGCGCACCGCCTCCTCGAGATCGCTCGCGATCTCGTGGGCGACGCCGAGCTTGAGCGCGCCGTCGACCTCCAGATCGAGCGAGACCGAGAGCTTGCCGTCGATCGCATGCACGGTCACGTGATGGACCGCAAGCGAGCGGTTGCGCGCGATCACCATCACCTGCTCGAGCACGCTCTCGCTGTCGAGCGCGCGTGGCTCGGTGTTGATGGTGAGCTCCGCCTTGGGAAACGCGCCCGTCACCGCCCTGCCGATCCGCTCCTTGAGAGCGGTGACGCGATCGAGTGGCAGCGTGCGGCTGACCGCGACCGCAAGATCGACGAAAGGAACCCCGCCCGCCTGGCGCACCCGCACCCGCTCGACCGAGACCACGCCCGGGATCGCCTGCGTGATCGCGGTAATCCGCTCGGCGGCGCCCGCCGGCGCGGTGTCGGTGAGCGTGTCGATGGTGCGCCGGCCCAGCCGCCAGCCGGCGATGCAGATGAATACCGCGACAACGATCGCGGCGGCCGAATCCGCGAAGCCATAACCGAGGGTGACCGCCACGAGCCCGACGAGCACGGCGACAGAGGACCACATGTCGGAGCCGAAGTGGAGCGCGTCGGCTTCGAGCGCCTCGCTGCCGGTCTCCGCGGCGGTCCGGTACAGGAGACGCGCGCGCATGAAATCGACCGCAATCGAGGCGAGGATCACCGCGAACGACCAGGGCGTCACCTCGACCGGATGGCTCCCACCGAGGAGGCGCCCGAGCGCTTCCCAGATCACCACGCCGGAAAGCAGGAACAGGAGCGCCGTCTCGGCCAGCGCCGAGACGCTCTCGATCTTGCCGTGGCCGTAATGGTGCTCGGCGTCCGCCGGCTTGTCCGAGACGCGAACCGCGAAATAGGTCATCACGGTCGCCGCCAGGTCGAGCAGCGAATGGGCCGCCTCGGACAGAATCGCGAGCGAGCCGGTGGCAAGCCCGACCAGCCCCTTGGCGATGGTGAGCGCGGCCGAAGCCGCGATCGAGGACAGTGCGACCTGTTGTTTGACGCTTTTCATGGGCTCATGGGCGTGTGGCGGCGAGGGGTTTGCGAACGAGCCGCTCCTATTCTAGCCCCCTGCAGCTCCGGGCAAAACGACAAGGCCGCCGGTTTCCGGCGGCCATTGCACTTGCTTCCGCCACGCTCACCGCGTGCGACAGCCCGGGACCACGTGCCAGGCCCGATCCGGGCCCAGGTAGAAACCATAGGATCTGGCGGCGGCCGGACTGCCGAAAATATCGGGATGATGGACCGGGTTCACGCCGTCCAGGCTGCACGGGATCACATACCCGCCCTTGTTTCGTCGATCGTCGATGTTGAACGATGCGACGGCCGCCGTGGTGCCGAGAATGCCCAGTGCGGCCGCGATCGCAACGACTGCGGTATTGCGCGTCATGGCATTGGCTCCGGATTGCTCACGCTCCCAAGTCACATTAAGGCGGCAACTGGGCCGAATTGGGATGCGGCCGCGTGAAGCATCTGGTGGGCCCATCTTCCTCGAGGCGCTCGAGCGGGATCGCGCGTTTATGCGCGAGGTGCCGGTCGGCGCAGGCGTGCGCAGTCATCTGGCGCGGCGTGCCTGCGAGCGGGGCATCGCGGGTGGCGGCTCCCATCCGAAAACCGAGCGTCCGCCATAGGAATGCGAGCGATCGAGCTCGTCGGCGATCAGCTTCTCGAGCGAAGGGCCCGCGGCATGGCGCTCGAGGCGGCGGGCCTGCTGGTCGAGGCGCTGCAGCGCCGAGAGCGTCTCCTCGCGGCCGAGCTGGGCCTTCTGCACCGCCGATTTCAGCACCCGGATCGTCTCGTCATAGACCTTGATCGGCACCGGAAACGGATGGCGGTCCTTTCCGCCATGCGCCAGCGAGAACCTCCCGGGATCGGCGAAGCGGCAGGGCGCGCCGTGCAACACCTCGGCCACCAGCGCGAGCGCCCGCACGGTGCGCGCCCCGACGCCGGGCGTCAGCAGGAGGTCGGGAAAATCCTTGGGCCCGCGTTCGGCTGCCGCCGCCAGGTTGCCATGCAGCCGCCGCGCAATGACGTCGCTTGCGCGGACGTCGTGATGGGCGGGCATGAAGAGATACGGCAGCGAGGGCTGCGCGGCGCCGATGGCCTGCGGCTCGAGCGCGGAAAATTCGCGTACGATCCGCTCCGGCCCGAGCTCGCCCAGAAGATCGAGCTGCGCCGCCCGCGAGCGATCCGCGCGATGGTCGGCGAGATTGATGATCTCTCCCTGCCCGGCGCCCTCGATCGCCGCATGCGGATCATCCACGAAACTCGTGAGCCCCTCGGACAGCCAGTGATACCGCCGTGCCTGCCGGCGCTCGCCATTCATGCCCTGCTGCACCACGGTCCAGCGGCCGTCGTCGGTGACGATGAAGCCGTGCAGGTAGAGCTCGAAGCCGTCCTGCACCGCGGCGCTGTCCACCTTGGCGATGAGGCGGCTTGCGCCGGCGAGCGCCGCTCCGTCGAAGCCGACCCGCTCCCCGATCGAGACAAGCTCCTGCGGCGTCTGCCGCGAATGCCGCCCGCGCCCGCCGCAGACGTGAACGCCGAGCTCGCCCGCGAGCGGCGTCAGGCCCCGCTTGAGCGTCCCGATGACGCTCGTGGTGATGCCCGAGGAATGCCAGTCCATCCCCATGACGGCGCCGAACGACTGAAACCAGAACGGATGGGCGAGCCGCCGCAACAGCTCGTCGCGCCCGTAATGGTGCACGATCGCCTGCGCGATGACGGCGCCAAGCCGGGTCATCCGGCTGGCGAGCCAGGCGGGAACCCGCCCGCCATGGAGCGGCAGATCGGCGCTTCCGGCCCTTTGTGCCATGCGGTTGAGGACCTTGGTGGTTTCGTTCTGGAGGCGTCAGGAGTTCATGATTTGTACCCCAGGTCGGTGACCAGCGCAACGGCCACGGGCATTCAGTGCCGACCAGGCATCGATCCTGACCGGCACTTGATCTCCGACCGGTCCCGGTCGCCAATGTCGGTCAGGGGTGAGCGGTGTCTTTGAGAAGGAGACGGGTGTCGTGCCGAGGAGCGATGCAATGGTCCCGTCCCTCGATATCGTGCAGCGCACGTTGGCGGTTGACGTTTCCTACACGATCTCGCGCATGCGGGTGCTCGAGCGCCTTCCGGGCAATCCGATCGGCATCAATTACCGTTGGGTCGACGAGAGGACGGTCGCCTTGATGGCGCGCTTGCCGTCCTTTGCGCGCGTCGTTGGCCTGCGCGTGGGGCATGAGGGGCAGATCGAGCCGCTCGTGTCCTGGTATCGCGACCATGGCATCAAGGCGACGTTCGAGATGGTTCCGGGCCATTACGGCGCAGGGCTGGGGCGCGAGATGGCGCGGCTGGGTCTCTTCCAGTCTGGGTTTCATGTGTCGCTGGTCGGCGAGCCGGAGCGAGTGGCCGGTGCCGCCGACGATGGGCTCGCCGTCGAGCAGGTCACCACGCCTGAGGCGATGGAGGATTATCTCGACGCCTACGTGGCGGGCTGGGGAATTCCCGAAAAGGATCACAATCAGTTCAAGCACAATGTCCGGCCCTGGCTGAGCCAGGCCGGCTGGTCGCTCTATCTCGGTCGTCTCGACGGGAAACCCGCGGCCGCCGCCACCCTCTATCTCGAGAAGGGCGTTGGTTATCTTGCGGATGCGACGACCAGCCCCACTTTCCGCCGGCGCGGCCTGCAATCGGCCCTGCTTTGGCGCCGGATGTGCGATGCGGGCCGCCTGGGCGCCGACATCGTGTTCAGCGGGGCCGCCCCGTTCTCGGAGAGCCATCGCAACATGGTGCGCGCGGGCATGCGCGTGCAGTTTGTTCGCTCGCTCTGGACGTTTGCTTGAGTTTCACCGCGCCCGCCGAAATTCGCGTGGCACACCACGGCGCGCCTCTTCCATCACGGCGTGATCAGGCTTGAGGATCGTTGCATCGACCTGCTTCTCGATCTGGGCAGGGCTGCCGTCCGAAGGCAGACGATAGCGGCAGCCGCGCCCGAGCGAGATGGCCTGGATTCTTGCGCGTCCTAGGACTCGCCTGGGATCTGCGTCGGCTCATGGAGAGTGTCGCGCACATAGAGGATTTTCACCGCGATGAAGATGACGACCGTGATGGGTGCCGCGAATACCGCCGCCGCCAAGCCGAACAGGGAGGTGATCGCCACGATTCCGAGCAGGATGACCGCCGGAGGAATGAAGACGAGATGCCGCTGGATCAAGGGAATCACCAGGTGGCCTTCGATCTGGTTGAGCGCGATATAGGCCATGACGGTCCATAGCGCGGTCTGCCAGCTCTTGGTCAGCGCGACGAGAATGGCGGGAACGGCGGCGACGATCGGTCCTATATAGGGCACGAACTCGCCCAATCCGGCAATCAGCCCGAGCGCTGCCGGCGAGGGCACACCGATGATCCATACGAAGAGGGTCGCGAGCGCGCCGATCAGCACCATCTGGATCAGCTGGCCGATCAGCCACAGCCGCAGTGCGTCGGTGATGGCGCCCAGCCGCTTGATGACGAGCGGGTGCATTCTGGGCGGAAAGAGCTGGACGAAACCGTCGCGATAGAGTCGAGGCTGCGCCGCGATATAGATGCCGCTGATTAACGCTATGACGACGCCCTCGATCAGGTTCGAGCTCACCGTCAACACGCTTGCGAGCGTGCCGGTCAATGAGACGCCGCCCCCGCCGACGTGCTCGAGGACAAACTTGCCGAGATCGGAGGACGCCAGATTTGCCTGCAGCTCCGATGCCGCCGATCCAGCCCTCTGGATGACATCCTGCAGCTGTCCCGCGATCTGGGTGCCCAGCAGAAATCCGGCAGTGGTGACGATCAGCAGGATCATCAGCCCGGAGAGGACCAGGGCGATGCCCTCGCGCATCGACAGCCAGCGCATGAACGGCTCGGCGCCGAGCCACAGCAGCGTTGCAAAGATGATGGCGCCAAATGCGATCAAGACGACATCGAAGAGGTACCAGACGAGGACGGGCACCAGCGCGACGCCCACGACGATCAGCGTCCGCTTGAGAAGATCGATGTAGCTGCCCTGCGTCATGGATGTCCGTCACGCTCACTTGCGGCTCGTGCCGGTGCCTTCGTCCGTTGGCTCGTCATAAAGGATGGCAAGCGTGGTCTTCACGATCAGGGCGACCGGGACCGCCAAGATGAGGCCTGTTATGCCGAAAAGCACCGCGCCTGACAGGAAGCAGAAGATGATCAGGGTCGGGTGCAGGCGCGCAGCTGTACCAAGGGCGAGCGGCCCGAAGATCTGATCGATCGACAGCCGCAACGCCGTGGCGTAGATCGCATAGGCAATGATCGACTGGATTCCGTCTGCATGGTGGACCGCGATGAGCCCGGCGATCACCGCCGACGCAGCCGGGCCGATCACGGGAATCATCTCCAGGAACCCGGTCAGCAGCGCCAGAAACACGGCATGCGGGATGCCCAGCACCACGCCAAGCCCGATATAGGCCGCCGTCGTCGCGTAGCTCACCACAATGATGATGCCGACGAAGTAGCGGCGCAGCACCGGATCGAGACGCCCCCAAATGTGCCGGATCAGGGGGCGCTGGTTGGGAGGAACGAGCCACAGCAGGCCTCTCGCGATGCGCGGCCCGTCCAGCAGGAAGTAGAAAAGCAGTACCAGCGAAAGCGACAGGACGAACAACGCGCCGATCGCCGCCCCTCCGAACAGAAGGATGCCCCCTGATTGATCGATCCAGCCGTGGACCTGGGCTGTGATACGCCCTGCGAGCTGCGTGGCGTCCATCGACTGCCCGAGAACGTCGATCTTTTTCGAGCCGAGAAAGCCGCGCAGCAAGCCCTCGAGGCCGCCTTGAAAATCGCCGACGACGTCCTCGATCTCGGACGACAGCGACTGGAATGCGAGCAGCCCGAGCGATGCGCCGGCCGCGACCAGAATTGTGAAGGTTGCCAGGGCAAAGGCCCAGCGCGGCATGCCCGTGCGCCGGCTCAGCCCTTCGATGAGCGGGGTCGAGACATATGCCAGCAACCCCGAAACGACGAAGGGGAGGAGAATCCATTGGATCTCGTGCAGGATAACGGCGATGACGATCAACAGGACGATTGTCGTCTGCGTCGATATCCTGCCCACGTGCTCGTGATCACTGCCGCGCGCGGGCCTGCTGCGCTCCGTGCCCATGGCTAAATGGAAGCCGGAGCATCGTCTTTTGGTTCCACGCCACGGACCCTGCTTGAGTTGCTCCGGCAGGGGACCGCGGCGTCGGCTGTGGCTCGAATTATCTGGTCCTTGGCCCCCCTGTGCATGACGCCGACCGTCGAGAGCTGCGCCTGCAAGACGAAGGGATCCCGCGGGGCGGCGTTTGGCCGCGCCGCTTTAGCTCGCAACATTGCGCGCTTTCGCACGCTCGCATTGAAACGATCGGCGTTCAGGCCGTTGTATCCTGGGCATGTGAACCAGGAGCTCCTCATCATGTGCGACTACAGCCTGCACAATGTGGCGTCCCGGCCGGCGAAGGTCGGAGACAAGCTGACAACAACCCGATTTCCGCGCACGGTCACCTGCGGATTCTGCGACATCGGCGAGCCCAAGGTTGCCGTGTGTCTTCTTCCGGGGACCGAGATTGCATTCGAGGCGGAAGTCGAGCGTCAGGTCGATCTGCTGCAGTTTGCTTTCTTCGGGATCATGAGCCTTTTCACTGGTAAGAAGTGGTGGAAGATCCCGCACCGCCTTGGCCGGTTCCGGCAGATCAACCGGGAGAAACCCCGGGCCCACCATGATGCGATCGAATTTCCCGACGGGCGGACCATCCTGCTGACGCAATTGCGGGCAGGGCAGCGCGCGACGCTGCTGCAAATGCCCGCTCGTCACGGCGAAGAGGCATCGCAGGAGAGCTTGCCGCGTGAGCTCGATCGACAGCTCGATGCAACTGGCGGCGGCTCTGTGCAACTGGTCGATTGAGCGGCTTATCGGCACTTGTTTCGCGCCGGCCTCGCTTGATCGATACTCTGTTTCGCGCCGGCAAAGCCGACGTATAATGGCGTGAGTGTTGCTGTATCGAACGACGCCAAATCTCATGCCTTTGAAGCCGACGCATCGATTCTCCATCGCCCCCATGATGGAATGGACCGACCGGCATTGCCGGTTCTTCCATCGCCTGCTCACCCGGCACGCGCGGCTCTATACGGAGATGATCACCAGCGGCGCGGTGCTGCATGGCGACCGCAAACGCCTTCTCGGCTTTGATCCGTTCGAGCATCCGGTGGCGCTGCAGCTTGGCGGCTGCGACCCCGGCGCGCTGGCCGAGTGCGCCCGCATCGCCGAGGATTTCGGCTACGACGAGGTCAACCTGAACGTGGGCTGCCCCTCCGATCGGGTGCAGGAGGGGCGTTTCGGCGCCTGCCTGATGGCGGAGCCCGGTCTGGTCGGCGAATGCGTTACCGCCATGAAGACCGCGGTGAAAGCGCCGGTCACGGTGAAGTGCCGGATCGGCATCGACGAGCAGGACCCGGAAGCGGCGCTTGAGGCGTTTGCCGGCGCGGTCGAGGCAGCGGGCGTCGATCTTTTGATCGTGCATGCGCGCAAGGCCTGGCTCAAGGGACTGTCTCCGCGGGAGAACCGCGAGGTCCCGCCGCTCGACTACGAGCGGGTCTATCGGCTCAAGGCCGCGCATCCGAAGCTTCCGCTCGTGCTCAACGGCGGCGTCGCCGACCTTGCGCAAGCGGCTCGCCATCTCGAGCGCGTCGATGGCGTGATGATGGGGCGCGCCGCCTATCAGGAGCCGTGGCGCCTCCTCGAAGTCGATCCGCTGCTGTTTGGCGCCGCGCCCGCGTTCACCTCGCCCAAGGCGGCCGCCGAGGCGGCGATCCCCTATATCGAACGCGAGGTTGCGCGCGGCACGCGACTTGCCGCCACGACCCGCCACATGCTGGGCCTGTTCCGCGGCGTCCCCGGCGCGCGCGCGTTCCGCCGTCACCTCGCGACGGAGGCGGTGAAGACCGGTGCGGGCGCAAAGGTCCTTGCCGACGCGCTCGCGCTCCTGGCGGATGCCGGTCGCGATCTCCCCTCACAGGCAGCCTGAGCGACGCTA
>Ga0126381_100001262_pt1 | contig 27304 bp, 26 predicted proteins | sample PanSoiMetPlot_28_FD_96465 | JGI IMG/M metagenome (GOLD analysis project Ga0126381, IMG submission 96465) | Tropical forest soil microbial communities from Panama - MetaG Plot_28 | ecosystem: Environmental > Terrestrial > Soil > Tropical forest > Bulk soil | place: Panama | collected 2016-02-17
ATCCATTCCACCAGGCTAGCGGTCGGCCACTACAACGGCGCAGGGCTAAGGCCCCGCGCTACATTCAGAATCGGAAGTCTGCACCCCTAAAAACGAACGGTGCGGCACCTACTTCGGCACTTCACCTGAAAAGCGAAAAACGGGCGGGGCGAGCCACACCCCTACAACTCAGGAGCTTACGCGGTGACGGCACGCCATTTTACCGATAGCTGGTGGATGCGGTCGAGAGCCTCTTCGAGGAGCTGGCGGGCGCTGACCAGCGAGAAGCGCAAATAGTTTTCGCCATGGGCGCCGAAGGCGGCGCCGGCGATGGCTGCGACGCCAGCTTCTTCGAGAAGAAGCTTCTGGACTTCTTCGGCGGCGAGGCCAGTGTCTTCCACGTTGACCCAGGCGTAGAAAGCGCCTTCCGGCGAGTGGCAGCGAAACCCGGGAATTTTGGCGAGCGCAGGCACAAAGAGATCCCGGCGCAGCTTGTATTCAGCGACCATGGCATCGACAGCGTTGCTGGAGTCGCGCAGAGCTTCGATGGCGGCGACCTGAGTGAACTCGGCAGCGCAGGTGAAAGTGTTGAGAACCAGCAGGTCCATGGCGTCGACGACGTCGACCGGAGCGACGGCATAACCGAGACGCCAGCCGGTCATGGCGAAACTTTTCGAAAAGCCGTCAATGATGACGGTGCGCTCGGCCATTCCGGAAAGCTTCCAGATGGACTGGTACTCTTTCCCAAACACGATGCGCGCGTAGATTTCGTCGGTGAGCACCCACAAATCGTGCTTTATCGCCAAGGCGGCGATGCCCTCCAGAGCCTGGTCATCGAAAACAGTGCCGGTGGGATTGTTGGGGGAATTAAAAATTAAAATGCGCGTCCGCGGCGTAATTTGTGCGGCGATTTCGGCAAGATCCGGCTGGAACTTGTTCTCCTCGATCAAAGCGAATGGAACTGCCTTTGCGCCGAGTCCACGAGTGAACGACGGATAGATCGGGAAACCGGGGTCGGGATACAGAACTTCATCGCCCGGTTCGACCAGCGCCATCATGGCCAGTGAAAGGGCCATTTTGCAGCCGGGAGCGACAAGCACTTGTTCGGGCCGGATGGAAAGCTTCCTGGTGCGCGCCAGATAGCGGGAGATTTCTTCTCGCAGAGCGATAATGCCACGGGTGGCGCAATAGCGATCGCGTCCGGAAGTGACGGCATTCTGAACAGAGTCCACCACCGGCGGGGCTGGATGAAAATCAGGCTCGCCCAGTTCCAAGTGAATGATGGAACGGCCCTGGCGCTCCAGTTCTTTTGCGCGGGAGAAAACAGCCAGCGCTCCTTCGCCGTTGAGTTGTGAAACACGGGTTGCGATTCTCCGTTGAGCCATAAATGGGAGTCTATCATTAGTTGCGAGGGCGCGATTGTGCGGACATCGGCGAAAAGCGAATCCCCCACTGCGTTTCGGGAAGACGGCCGTGGAAGCGCGGCGCTACATACACGAAAGATGGCCACCTAAAAGGTGGCTGCTACAAAAGAAACAGAGCGTCCAGCAGAAGGGCGATCAAAAACACCCCGAACAAGATTGCCTAGCCAAAGACAGCGCGAGAAGGACTGAGCAATCCCCCTAAGATGAAACTAGTGTTTCACTCCCAGGGTGTCAGGAATCTAGCATCGAAAATTGCCCTGCTGCGCCCGTACAAAAATGGACGCGTGAGGGCACGGATAGTTAGGCGAGTTACGCGGAGTTTAAGGCTTGACCACCATCGGTCGAGCGAACACTATGGAACTGCAAGATGCGTGTGCCAGGGAAGTGGGTAACCGGGAGGGGTCTTCCAGCGTCCTACTTGATGGAAGTTCCTATCGAGTTTAGGGATTTCGAATGGTTTGCAAAAACAAACCCTTAAGCCCTAAGACACGGCAGGGGGTGAGCAATGAACAGGCGTCGCACTTTAGTCACGTCCCTAGGCGTTTTGCTGCTGATCGCAGGCTGCAGCGCCGGAGTTGCGAATGCGGACTCGAGTCACGCCCGAATTGTCCGCTTGAGCCTGGTGCAGGGCGATGTGCGGTTCGCGCGCGATGTAAAAGGCGACCCGCTGGCTGATGCGCACGGAGATTGGGAAACGGCGGTGCTCAATCTGCCCATCCGGCAGGGCTACGTAGTGGCCACCGACAATGGCCGGGCGGAAGTGGAATTTGAGAATGGCGCGATGGCATTCCTCGCACAGAACACCGTTCTGGAGTTTTACGATCTGTCCAGCGAAGACGGCGGTTTCACGACGCGGTTGATCTTGCGCCAGGGTTCGGCCGAGTTCTATGTGAATCCCGGGCGTGGCGATTATTTCAGCGTAACCGGCGGGGATTTCAGCGTGCAGGCCGATGCGAAGACAACGTACCGCATGAATAATTTTGATGACGGCAGCAACGTGAGCGTGCTGCAGGGGCGGCTCACCGCCCTGGTGAATGGAAAGAATACGCCGCTGCAAAAAGGCCAGTCGCTTTCATTGCGAGCGGGGGAGCCAGAATCCCAGGCGGTGGAGCGAGCGCCGGAGAGCGACGAGTTTGATCAGTGGGTATCCGGCAGAATCCAGAGCGTGAGCACGGCGACCACCGCCGCGATGCAGTATTCGAATTCTTCTGATGACTACACCTCAGGATATGCGGATCTGTACACCTATGGCTCGTGGTTTCCAGTGGCCGGCTATGGAAATTGCTGGCGGCCGTACGGAGTTGGATTTGGCTGGTCGCCGTTTGACTATGGCTCGTGGTATTACGATCCGTTTTTTGGGTGGAGTTTTATCGGCGGACAGGCCTGGGGCTGGCTGCCGTATCACTACGGTGGTTGGCTGTTCCGGCCGGGCGTGGGCTGGGTATGGAGCCCGACAAGTTCATTTGGCGGCGGCGTAGGCCGCTGGAGGCCGGTGACCGGAGTGTGGATGCGTTCGTCGGGCGGGGTGGCGATCGTGCCATCGCATCCTCTGGACGTAAAAGGCAGGACGCCATTGAACCTTTCATCGGGATTGTACGCGGTGACAACGCGCGGGGTTTCCGGACAAGTTTCCGCGGCATCGGGCGAGCAGTGGAAGGTAGAAAAAAAGCCGGGGCGAGACCTGATCCAGAATCAGCTGGCGGAGGCGGCTGCGCCGGCGCGCGTGTCGCGCAGCATGGCCGCGGCTGGGGCAACCGGATCTCAAACGGCGACTGGAGAGCGCGGGTCCACGATTGTCTATGACCGCACGGAACGGCGATTTGTGAACTCCAACCCCTCGCCAGCGGCGGGAGCCGAGCAGGACAAAGCGCGGATTTCTCCTGAACCGAGCCGAGTTGGAACCGCGGCAGCGCAGGTTCCCCCGGCATCGGATCGCGCGAATGGGCGGGAGGCTTCAACGACGGTGCCCGGTAGAAGCAGCGCGGCACCGGCTCCACCGCGTCCGACTGTGGTGCCACCCAGCGTGCCGCGTTCGGTCACCACGCAACGGGTGTTCAACGAAGGTGGGTCCACTACCGGAGGATCACGTGGAGGAGCGTCCAGTATGGGCGGCACATCTTCGCGGGCGTCGTCTCCTTCGCCGTCCTCAAACTCCGGCGGGAGAAGCTCGGGCGGAAGCAGCGGCGGAGGCGGCGGCAGGCCGCACTGAACCATGGTTGGTTTCCATCTTTGCGTGTGAGGGAGGCCATAACCAGGGCCTTCTTATTTGGGGTAAATTGTCGCTTTTGCGGCAAAATTCTTGCGCTAACGAAACAGCATGCCGGCGTAACCGACAACCGCGCTCTTGTCACCGGAAACATCGGCTGAAGTGGCGTATTTGACGAGCTCGGCGCGGGTGTCGCCTATCCGCCGTAGGGCAGTGAGCATAGCGACCGCCGGGCCCAGGCCGCACATGGAGATTTTCTTCTTGCGGCAGACATCGAAGAGGCCGCGCGGATCAAGCTGTAGAATTCTGTCCAGTGCCAGATGGTCCTTCCTGCGGGTGGTGGCATCGTCCTCGTAATGATTGAAATCGGAAGTCGTCAGCAGCAGAACGTCCGGCTCCTTCGACAGGGTATCTCCGAGCCCTTCTCCGATCGAAACCAGTTCGTCGTACTCGATGGTGCCGAGCGCGATCGGAACGAACCTGCAGCCTGGATTTAGAACTTGCAAGAACGGGAGCTGAACTTCGAGTGAATGCTCCCGCTCGTGCGCTTCCGAGTCTTCAGAAAGCCGAGGGCACAGGCGGGAAATTCTCGCCGCAAGCAGAGAGTCTAGAGGGAGATCACCGAGCGGCGTACGCCATGCCCCGGCGGAATTGATGGCCGCTTCGACGCCATAGGGAAAATGGCGGACACCCAGAACGATGATGCGTTTAGGAATGACCAAGCGCGCCAAGACGGCGCCAGCCACGTGCCCGGAGTACATGTATCCGGCGTGAGGTACCAAGCACGCGCGGCAGGAAATCTTCTCCGGAACGCTTTCCTCGGCGACGAATTTCTTGACCTGCTGAGACAGCTCGCGCGGATTGTCAGGATAAAACTTGCCGGCAACAGCGGGGAGGCGAAGCATGGCCGCTCCGAAAAATCAGCTGGCCTTCGAGGGTTTGCCTTTGACCTTGAACGCTTTCTTGCTGTCCGAATCGAAGAAGACTGTGACCTTATCGCCGTACTGATAGCCGCCCTTGTCGATGATTTGCAGCATTTTGGCGGAAGCCTCGGGCGTCAACGGGAAGGTCTGGATGCCCATGTCGTTGCCCTTGGCACGCACGGTAATCTGAGCCACGGTGGCGTTGACGACCGTGCCTTCAAATTTTGGAGGTTGCGGACCTTTGTTGGGCTTGACGGTGTTGATGATGATCGGCACTGCGGCTTCAGCCACCGGAACAGCCACCGGGGCGGGAACCTGGGCGTTTAGGGCAGCCCCGACAAACGCCCCAAAACCGGCAGCCAGCGCAAAACGAAGGAAAAGGGATGGTGACCGGAAATTCATTCGATCTCTTCAGTGGCAATGCGCAACGACTTCAGGAAGCGAATGTCTTGCGGGGTCATGGCCAGTTTGGCCACCGGCTTTTTCTCGAGGTCCGGCTCGTTGAAAGAATCCTGATCAACCTGAATGCGAAGCGATTCGAGGAAGCGACGGTCCAGCGTGGTGAGCTTAGAATCCTGATTGCCGGCCGCATCGCGACGCGCCAGGCCGATGGTGGCGTCAAGCTTCAACACAATGTCATAGCCGTGTGCGCGCACGCCAGCGATGGCGCCGGTAATGCGGTCGGAATCGGAAACCGTGTCGTTGATCGCGTGTCCCAGCTCGCGAAGCAGGTTTTTCAGGTGATCGTCTAATTGCAAGGCTGGCTCTCCCCTACTACAAAGGCGATTGTAGGACGGTGATAGGTTGGATACAAGTGCGAGTCGAGGTGTTGTCTCCAAAGGGTTCACAGGCCATCGGTACAGGGCGGCCGGAAAAGCGGCAAGACCAGATGGAATCCCTGCGGTTACGATAAGATGTGAACATGGCAGCGACGAATCTGGTTTCCGGCACGCCAGTGAACGCTTCGGCAAATGGACCGCGGGGGTTTGCCCGATTCTGGCGCACCCTAAAGCAGCTTTTCCACGAAGTGGTGGGCGGAGTATTCGCGGTCGTTTCCTTGGCCTGGCTGCAGAGCGCAATTCGAGCCTGGACACGGGATGTGGCGCATTGGCTTGTAGCGGTGGCGTTCGGCATGGCAGTGCTGCTGGCCGTTTTTGCCTGGACGTCATTCCGCCGCGCACGCGAGCTTCGCTAGGCAGCCATTGATGAGCGCTGCAAGGAAAAACAGTTCTCCGGAACGCAAGGCGGCCTTCAGGACGATTTCCGGTTTGCCGGTAAAGCGGCTGTACAGCGCCAACGACCTAAGCGGCGATGAGGCTGCTGAGCATCCCGGCTTCCCGGGCGAGTTTCGATTCACGCGCGGTATTTATCCCACAATGTACCGGAGCCGCTTATGGACCATGCGGCAATACGCCGGCTTCGGCACCGCAGTGGAATCCAATAAGCGCTATCGATACTTGATCAGCAAAGGACAGAAAGGCTTGTCGGTGGCGTTCGATTTGCCGACGCAGATCGGAATGGATTCAGATCACGCCCTGGCCGCGGGCGAAGTTGGCAAAGTCGGAGTGGCGATTGATTCGATCGAGGACATGCAAACGCTGTTCGATGAAATTCCGCTGGAAACTGTTTCGACTTCGATGACCATCAACGCCACGGCAGCGATTCTGCTCTGCTTGTACGTGGCGGTGGCGAAAAAGCAAGGCGCGTCGCTTGAAAAGCTGGCAGGAACCGTCCAGAACGACATCCTGAAAGAATATATCGCGCGCGGAACTTACATCTATCCGGTGCGTCCGGCAATGCGCATCGTGACCGATGTTTTTGCGTGGTGCAAAGAGGCCTTGCCACGCTGGAACACCATTTCGATTTCCGGATATCACATTCGCGAAGCGGGATCGACCGCAGTGCAGGAAGTGGCATTCACACTGGCGGACGGAATCGCGTACGTGCAGGCGGCGCTCGATGCTGGTCTGGCGATAGATGATTTCGCACCGCAGCTCTCGTTCTTTTTCAACGCACACAATGATCTGCTGGAAGAGATCGCCAAGTTCCGCGCGGCACGGCGATTGTGGGCGCGGATCATGAAAGAGCGCTTCGCAGCAAGAGATGAGCGTTCGCTGATGCTGCGATTTCACGCGCAGACCGCAGGTTCGTCGCTCGCCGCGCAACAACCGGAGAACAATATCGTTCGTGTAGGTATTCAGGCGCTGGCTGCGGTGCTAGGCGGCTGCCAATCGCTGCATACCAATTCGCTGGACGAAGCGCTGGCGTTGCCGACCGAGGACTCCGCCCTAATTGCGCTGCGCACGCAACAGATCATCGCGTATGAAACGGGAGTGGCCAACACGATTGACCCCGTCGGCGGTTCCTATGCCATCGAGTCCCTGACCAGCCAGATCGAAGCCGGCGCAACCGTGTACCTGAACAAGATCGACGCTCTCGGCGGCATGCTACAGGCGATCGACTCCGGTTACATACAGAGGGAAATTCAAAAAGCAGCCTTCGAGTATCAGCGCGCAGTAGAGACCAAGGAACAGATCGTCGTGGGTGTGAACGATTTTCGGGCAGAGGAGCGCCCGATTCCTACATTGCGCGTCGACCCGCAATTGGAACAGGAGCAGATCGCCCGGCTGAACGCCCTCCGTTCCAGACGCAATTCGAGCAAAGCCGACCAGGCGCTCCGGGAACTCGAACGGCGCGCCCGAACAGGCGAGAATCTGTTGCCCGCCATCCTAGACGCCGTCGAAAAATTTGCAACCGTCGGCGAAATCTCCGATACGCTGCGCCGGGTGTTCGGCGAATATCAGGAGTCGGTGGTCCTATAATCTCTGGCTGCGTTCGCTGTAGTATCCTTGCCAAGACGATGAAACTGATTCTTGCTTCCGCTTCACCACGGCGCGCGGAGATTCTGCGCAACGCGGGTTTGCAGTTTTCCGTGCTTTCATCGGCCGTGGACGAAACTCCGGTCCCTGGTGAGACGCCGCATGAGCTGGTGAGCCGGCTGGCGGTGGCCAAGGCTGAACTGGTAGCCGCGCGGGCCCTTGGTCCAGCTATCGTGATTGCCGCGGACACCGTTGTCACGCTCGAGAGCGCGGTTCTCGGCAAGCCGCGCACCTCCGAAGATGCGCGACAGATGCTAGAAAAACTTTCCGGCCGCACACATTCCGTGCTGACCGGAGTGGTGCTGATTCGGCTGCCAGATGCGGAACGGCGGGAATTCATTGAGACCACGCAGGTTCACTTCACTTCCATCGCCAACGAAGAAATTGTGAAATATCTGGCGTCGGGCGAGCCGTTCGACAAGGCGGGTGCCTACGCAATTCAAGGGCTGGGCGGCCGCTACATTCCCCGGATCGACGGATGCTATTTCAACGTGGTGGGACTGCCGCTGGCGCGGCTGTGCAAGGAACTGGCCGAGCTGGGCTGGTCAGAAGAATAGAATTGCCCATCATCGGACGCAGTGCGAAGCCAGATTCCTCACTCGGTTCGGGACCAAGCTTCTTTCTGGCTGGGAATGAAAAAAAAAGAGGCACTGCGCGGCGCAGTACCTCTTTCTGACCATTCGCGGAACTCGGGTTACTTCTTGGTGCCGGGCTGCGTGCGGGCGTTGTGTTTTTTCCTGTAGATGTTCTTGGATGCCTGGTTCTGTTCCTTGTTGACCTGTGCTTTTTCACCCGCCGTGAGTTTGCCGCCGTTGGCCGCACGGTCGGCACGCACCTGTTGGTTGATGCCACGTTGCTGATTTTCCAGTTTGGCGGTTTCACCGGCAGTGAGCTGGCCGCTCTTGACGCCCTGCGCGATGCGGTCCTGCTGATTTTCGCGGCGTTGATCTACTTCGTTGTTGCCGTAGTGCTGCGTGGCCGCGTTGTGCTTGTCGCGGTAAATCTGGTTGGACAGATGATTCTGCTGGCGATTGACCTGTGCCTTTTCCTCGGCCGTCAATTTGCCGCCATTAGCGGTGCGATCCGCCTTCACTTCACCGTTGACAGCCGCTTCCTTGGTTTCCAAGTTAGCCGTTTCACCGGCGGTCAACTGACCGCTCTTGACGCCTTGCGCAATGCGGTCCTGCTGATTTTCCGCGCGCTTGCCGACTTCGCTCTTGGGCTTCGGATCCGGTGTTGCGGACGGGTCCTGGGCTAAAGCGACTGTACCGGCAACCACCACTGCAACGGGCAAGACACACCACTTCTTCCATTGAAGGTTCATGACGCTCTCCTCGATCCTTTTTTGGTTTGCTTCCCGGGCTGCTCCGTCAAACCCAAGTGTCGAGGGAAAGTTTCATGGAAAGCGACAGGACGACAGGACAGCTGTACTTGCGAATTGCGCACAGTGTGCAATGCAAAAAGGTTAATGACGCTACGAAACAGGGCGGTTCGGCAAAAAATAAGGGCGGTTCGAAGCCCCCTTGTACGGTGAAACTCTTACCGGAAAATCTTGGATGGTGACTAAGCCTGCGGCTTCTCTTCGCTGGGCTTATCTGCCGACGCCGACGGCGCTGGTGGGTTGCCCTTGGTCTGGTTGCCGGACATACCTTCCTTGAAACCGCGCACGCCTTCGCCCAATCCACGCATTAATTCCGGAATCTTGCGGCCGCCGAAAAGAATCAGCACCACGACCAGAATAATCAGCCAGTGCATCGGGAATTCCATAAAGCCTCCTGCAACTCCTCAAGGTAGCACACCGGTTGTGACCGTGAAGAAGCGAAAAACCGCGTCAAATCACAGTATAACACGTTCATCGCCCTGACGGCGGGTGACGCGCTCGCGGTCCAGATATTCGAGCAAAGGGATGGCGTATTTGCGGCTAATGCCAGTCAAATCCTTGAAGGCTGGTACGGAGATTCGCTCGCCCTTCGCCCGCTTGTAGGCGGCTAGTTTAGAGCGTAATTCGGCGAGCGCCTGGCGGTGGAAGATCAACTCCGGAGTGACGCGGAGCAACGCCTTTTCGCGAAGCAGCAACTGCAGGAGTTTTTCCGAGCGCCGGGCTTCGACGGCCAGGGTAGCAAGCACTTCCTTTACCGACGGAACAGCAAGTCCGGCCGAGGCAAACGCCCGTTCGATCTGGTCCTTGGCTTTGATTTCGTCTGCCAAGAGGGAAATCTGCGAGCCGGCGCGTTTGACAAGTTCGCCTTGCAGTTCGATTTTTTTGCGGCCGTCCAGTTCGTCAAGAGCTGCGCGAAAAATTTCCGGACGAAGGCGGCGCGCCAGGTCAGCGCGCAGTTGTTCGCGCGGAATGCCGGGTTGCAGCGGGTTTTCTTTGTGAAATCGGTCGATACGCTCGGCGATTTTTTTGAGCAACTCGTCGAAAGGGGCGCTGGCAAACAGAATCGGCGGTTCGGCGGGAATCAGCCGGATACGCCCGGCATCCACGACCGCGCCGAGCGTTTGTCGAATTTCCTGATTGGTCCAGCCGGTACGAGCGGGAATTTCGGATTGTGGCAGGCCGAACAGGGAACGTTCGGTCAGCTGCGCAAGAACTTCCGATCTATCGCGGCGCTCGATGGCCAGCAAATAGTCTCGACGTGAAGCTTCGCGAGCCCGCGGTCGCCGCGGCAACGGGTCGACTACATTACCGCCACCAATGGTGACCAGCGGGGAAGACTGGCGAATGATGAACGGGTCGCCGGGGAGAACAAGAACGCTCTGGCGGAGGCGCAGTTGCGCGAAGCAGTCTTCGCCGGCCTGCAGTTCGCTGCGTTCGAAGCAAACCACCTCCGCCATGGATTCGAATGAACCGGCGTGAAAATGGACCATCGCGCGATTCTTGAGTTTGCGGACTTTGGGCAGCAGGCGAAGCTTTACATCGAGCCTGCGCGTGGCGCGGAAGCGGGCTGGAGCGGCTAGCGTCATGCCACGCTGCAACGAGTGATGATCGATTCCAGCGAGATTGACGGCGGTGCGTTGGCCGGCTTCGGCGCGGTCAACGCTCTTGCCGCCGGATTGCACGCCGCGCACACGAAGCTTTTGCCCGCCGGGAAGGAGCTCGACTTCGTCTTCAGGTGAGACCTGGCCGCTGATGAGCGTGCCGGTGACCACGCTGCCGAAACCCTTTACTGCAAACGCGCGGTCAATCGGCAGCCGAAAATCACGACCTGAATCTTTGCCGGCAACCTGCCGAGCCTCTGCGACCAACGCATGTTTCAGCTGGGCCAGCCCATCTCCTCGTTTCGCACTGACCGGCACAATTGGCGCCTTTTCCAGGAATGAGCCATGCAGAAAGTCTTCTAACTCCAAGCGCACCAGCTCCAGTGTTTCGGCATCCACCAGATCTGTTTTTGTCAGTGCTACCAGGCCGCGTTGGATTCCGAGCAAGCGGCAGATATCAAAGTGCTCTCGAGTTTGCGGCTTGATGGATTCGTCCGCCGCGACGACCAACAGCACCAGATCGATCCCCGCGGCTCCGGCCAGCATGTTTCCCACGAAACGTTCGTGGCCAGGTACATCTACAAAACCGAAACGCACACCTTGTTCTTCCAGGAACGCGAAGCCAAGATCGATGGTGATGCCTCGGCGCTTTTCTTCTTCGAGGCGGTCGGGATGCGTGCCTGTGAGCACCTCAACCAGCGAAGACTTGCCGTGGTCGATGTGGCCGGCGGTGCCGACAATGATGCTCTTGATCGGATTAGCCATGAAGCAATCAGACGCGTACGTTTTGGATGCTACGGGACGCGGTCGACAGAATCAAATGCGGACCAACACAACTCCGCGGTCTATCTTGCAGCTGCAATCTCTTCGACGATGCCCTGAGTGGCTGCTCGCGGGTCATCGGCGGCAATGATGGGCCGTCCGACAACCAGGTAGTCGGCGCCGGCCTTGATGGCTTCGGCCGGAGTCGCGGTGCGCGCTTGATCGTCATTTCTCTTTGCGGCAGATTTCTCGGTGGGACGAACGCCGGGCGTCACGATCAAGAATTCGCGGCCACAGGCTTTGCGGATGGCCTTGGCTTCCTGCACCGAGGCAACGACTCCATCCACGCCGCATTTTTTTGTGAGCTGCGCCAGTTTTACCGCGCGCGTCAGAGGGGTTCCGCCGATACCCACCTCGCGCATGGTCTTGTGTTCCATGCTGGTGAGGACGGTGACGGCAATCAGGCGCGTGCGATCGGCCCCCATCGGCACTCCCGCGCTGACGGCTTGCGCGGCCGCGCGCAACATTGCTGCACCGCCGAGCGCGTGGACATTGACCAGCTGCACCCCAGGCATCGCCGCCGCAGAAAGCACGGCGCCCGCGACGGTGTTGGGAATATCGTGAAATTTCAGGTCCAGGAAAATGGCGTTGCCCAAGGCCGCGACTTGCTTTACGGTCTCAGGACCGGCGCTGGTAAAAAGCTGGTTGCCGATCTTGAACATGCCGACGAGGTCGGAAACCCTCTGGGCAAACTTCAGCGCCGAGTTCAAAGAATCGAAGTCCAGAGCTACGATCAGACTGCTGCGGGGATGAGCGTCGAAGGTCACGGTTTCAGGCGACCCCGGCGGTCCCGTTGAGGGTCAGTGTCTCTTGGGTACTTCGAGAAGCTCCAGCCGGACCTGGCTGACACCCGATTGAATCAGGCCAATCTTTCGGGCTACGCGATAGGATACATCAATTTCGCGTCCTTCCTGATAGGGCCCTCGGTCATTGATGCGCACCAGTTCAAACTGTGCGGTGCGAGGATTGACCAGGCGCACGATCGACCCAAAGGGAAGGTTGGGGTGGGCGGCCGTAAGGGCCTCACAGTCGAATTTCTCGCCATTGGCCGTCTTGCGACCATTAAACTCGGTTCCGTACCAGCTGGCATTGCCAACCCAGGTCTTAATCGGCTGGGCGGGTTCAGATTTGTGAGCTACAAGAGGTGCTTCCATTACTGGAGCGATCAGGAACATCAGTGGTACCCAACGTAGGGCAGCCCAGATCATGAACAGTGGACGTTTCATAGTGTTGTTTTTTTGCTACAAACTTCCAGAAAAGTGTAGCACCCAAACATCATTATGTCAACCATTTTCTGCGAGAAATTTACCTCTTAACTCATTGATAGAAAATAAGTTAGAATCGAAAACAGCCTCTCGAAGGCTCGCGCTAAGCTGCTCACTGGCCTGCGGGTCAGTGAAGCTGGCCGTGCCGACCTGTACCGCGGACGCTCCCATGAGGATGTAATCAAGCACATCGCTTGCCGTCTCGATGCCACCCAGGCCAACGACCGGGATTTTCACCGCTTTAGAGGCCACCCAGACCAGCCGGAGCGTAATTGGCTTGATGGCCGGGCCGCTTAGGCCGCCAGTCGGGTTCCCTAAACGGGACATTCGGGTGCGGTAATCGACCGCCATGGCTGGGTAGGTGTTGGCCACAGTCAAGGCGTCGGCCCCTTCGGCTTCTGCAGTCACAGCCATAAGACCAATGTCAGCAACAAGAGGGGAGAGTTTCACCCAGAGCGGGCGCCTGGCGGCTGCTTTCCGGGCTAAGCGAACCACCTCACCTGCTGCGCTGGGATCATTGCCGAATTGAAGGCCGCCCTTTTTCACGTTCGGACAGGAGATGTTTAGCTCATAACCGGCTAACCCTTCGGCATCCTCCAGAATCCGGATGACCTCGACGTAGTCTTGCTGGCAGTAGCCGAATATGTTGGCGAAGACTGGTACCTCGAACTTACGCAACAATGGGAGTTTTTGCTCGACGAAGGCCCGCACGCCGACGTTTTGCAGCCCGACGGCGTTCAGCATCCCGGAGGGCGTTTCGCAGAGCCGCGGTGCAGGCGCCCCCTCGATGGGCTGGAGCGAGAGGCCCTTGGTAACAAAACCGCCCAAGCGGTTCAGATGAACCAGCTGGGCGAATTCAAGTCCGTAACCAAAGGTTCCGCTGGCGGCGATGATGGGATTGCGAAAGCGAAGCGCGCCAATGGCAACGCTCAGGTCAACATCAGCAGGGGTACGGCCGGGGTTGGCGGCACTCGAGGAAGTCACTTCGTCGAAGAGGATAGCACGAAGCTGTATTCTGCCTGAAGAATTAGCGAGGTGAGATCTTCGGCAAGAATATTAGTTTGCGGAGTGAGAAGTCGCCGCGAGCGAAGACTTTCTCAGAGCTTCGGCCAGAACGCGACCATCTCGGGTGGCCAAGGTCACACCGCACAGGGACGCAAGCGTTGGCGCAATATCAGCAGGAGTGGTGGCGCCGAAATATTCCCCATGTTCTATGCCCCAACCCATCAGCAAAATGGGAACGTGCTGATCATAGTTGTATGGAGTTCCGTGTCCGGTGCCGTAACTCCGAGCTTGATCTACCGGACCCGCGGAGACGAGCCAGTACGGCTTCGGAACGATCAGCAAGTCGCCGCTGCGGCCTGCGAAGTAGCTATTCGCTTCCGCTCTGCCAATCGAATTCTGCGCCGCCGGACCATCGCGCAATTCCTCTGCGCGATACACATCCGCGACACCGGGCACGGACCGAATCGCTTCTATTGCCGCCCGCATAGCCGCGGAATCGTTCTTCAGCCGCTCGTAGGTTCCGGCTGAGAAATAAACATCCGAACTGGCGATTCGGGCGACAACCGGCTTAGTGTAGTTGAACGGTTGGAGCGCGCCCTCGATTTTTTCCTGCACGTCAGGCATGTGGAGCACACCGGCATCCGCACCAGTTTTTTCCATGTCCTCCGGAATCGGCACGACACCGTGATCCGCGCTGAGCGCCACTACGTAATTCCCGCGCCCCACTTTGGCATCAAGATGCGCGAACAATTCGCCAAGATCCTGGTCCAGCCGCACAAGAATATCTTGAATCTCCCAACTGCGTGGGCCGAACGCGTGGCCCACATAATCCACCGTGGAGTATCCAATGGCGAGAAAGTCGGTGCCGCCGCCCTTTCCCAATCCCAACTGATCGACCGAGTTCTCTGCAAGTTTGGTCAGATAGGTATCGGCAAACGGGCTGGTGCTCCACTGTTCGTAGAATGCCTCATCCGGTTCACTGCCGCCGGCTTTGCCTTCTAACGCGTGGGGCAATGCAAGGCCCCAACCTGGGGCCGGCACTGCACCCGTGGCTTGCTCGTCGTAAAAGTAAGCGCTTTTCGGCAGTGAGAGTTCCCAAGTCTTCTTGAAGTCGGCCCTCATCGCATGCGCTTTCACAAAATCTTCCATGAAGGGCATGGAACCGTATGGCGAGGAAGTGACCCATGATCCGCCGTCGAACCACGTTACTGCGTCCGCTTTGTGGCCGCCCATGGTGATCGCCGCGCGCGCCTTGAGCGAAAACGAAACGACACGCGAGGCGCCGCCGCCCTGAAAGCGAAGCTCATCGGCAAATGCCGGGACACGCATGCGCCAGGCGGAATCTCCGCCCTTGGCGGCGCCGCCCGCGTAGGCGCTATTTTTCACATGGGGATCGGCCGTGCAGGTAACCATTTTTTGCGAATCGCGATCCCACCATGCATTGGCGACCATTCCGTGCGTGGCGGGTAACGCGCCGGTTGAAATCGTCGCATGGCCCACACAGGTTTCCGTCGCCGCGTAAGGGTAGGCCGCGTTGCGGAACCAGGCTCCCTCTTCGAGCAACCGCTTCAGCCCGCCACTCCACTGGCCTTTAAATTTCTCTACGTAGTCGCCGCGCATCTGGTCGACCACCAGCATCACGACCAACTTGGGCCCGGCACTGGTCCCCGGCTGTTCCTTCGCCCTGGCATGTGCGTTGTGGGAAGGCGGTGCTACATGGGCAGTCTGCGCAACCGAAACTGCCGACAGTAGCAGGGTCATCAAACAGCAAGCCAGAGCGCGATGTTGCAACTTCATGAGGCCGCCTTTCAGGTCGTCGTGCAGTCTAGCATGGCGTGAAATGCTAAGTACCAAGCTGACGGAAAGACAACGGGGCAGGCCTGCTTGTGCTAGAATTCCGCGCAATGAAAATCGTCGAAAAAGCGCAATTGATGTCGGCGGCGGAGATTGACCGCACGCTGCAGCGGCTGGCGCACGAAATCGTAGAAAAGAGCGGCGGCACCAAGCATCTGGCTTTGATCGGAATCCGCCGGCGCGGCGTGCCCCTGGCGCAACGCATCGTGCAAGCCATGCGCGGCATCGATGGCGTGGAAGTTCCCGTGGGAATTCTGGACATTACGCTGTATCGCGACGACTTGTCCAAGGTTGCTCCACAAGCCGTTTTGCAATCTTCGGACATCACGTTTGGCGTGGATGGCATGAACCTGGTTCTGGTGGACGACGTTCTGTACACCGGACGGACCATTCGCGCCGCCATGAACGGTCTCTTTGATTTGGGCCGCCCGCAGCGCGTCTCACTGTGCGTGTTGATCGACCGCGGTCATCGCGAAATGCCCATCGAGTCGCAATACACTGGCCGGGTGGTGCAGACCAGCGCGACTGAGATCATCGAAGTGCGACTGCGTGAAATTGACAATGAAGAGCGCGTGGTACTTGTGGACCGCGTAGAATAAAGGCTGTATTCGCTTTTTTAGAACCAACGGATGAACCCGGTTTCGGAAAAAAGGTGTGATTTACAGATTCCGTGATCTTCTGGCTTTGGAGCCGCTCTCCGCGGCCGAGCTCACATTTCTTCTCGACCAGAGCAAACCGTTCCAGGAAATCCAGCGCCATCCCCTGAAAAAACTGGCCACACTGCGGGGAAAGACGGTCGCACTGGCATTCTTCGAAACTTCGACCCGCACGCGCATCAGCTTTGGGACAGCGGCTTCCCGGCTCGGCGCAGACAGCATGAATCTGCAAGCCGAAGCATCCAGTCTAAAAAAAGGCGAAACGCTGCTGGATACCGCATTCAACCTGAACGCGATGAAGCCGGACTGCCTGGTCATGCGCCATTCCGCATCGGGCGCAGCCGATTACGTCGCGCGCCATCTTGACATGCCGGTAGTAAATGCCGGAGACGGCACGCACGAACACCCCTCGCAAGGTTTGCTGGATGCGTTGACCATTCGCGACCGCAAAGGCACCATCGAAAATCTGAACGTGACCATTCTGGGCGATCTGTCTCATTCGCGTGTCGCTCGTTCAAATATCCATCTGCTCGGAAAATTCGGCTGCCGCTTCACGCTGTGCGGCCCCGCAATGTGGGTGCCGCACGAACTGGAGAAAATCGCGCCCGGCACACCGATTCGTAGCGTGTACAAAATAGAAGAAGCTCTCGAAGATGCGGATGTCATCATCATGTTGCGCGTGCAGACAGAACGGCAGCACGAGCCATCGATTTCCGCGAACGATTACATTCACGGGTATCAGTTGAACGCCGAGCGACTGAAGCGCGCGAAACCAAACGCCCTCGTGCTGCATCCCGGTCCGATGAATCGCGGCATCGAAATCACGCCGGAAGTGGCCGACGGGCCACAATCCTGTGTCTTGGAACAAGTTACCAACGGAGTGGCAGTGCGCATGGCGATTTTGTATCTGTTGATTGCCGGCGATTCCGAAGACGGCGCGCATCCAGCCGTTCGACAGGCTCCCGCTACTCCAACCGCTCATAATCGCCGCTCCACCGATGACGCCGCGCAGCATCCAGTTTCAAAGGGCAAGGACTCTTAGCATGTTGTTAATCAAAAGCGGGCGGGTGATCGACCCGGCGTCGAAAACCGACGCCCTGATGGATGTTCTCCTTGATGGCCAAGTGGTGAAAGAAGTTGGCGAGCCGGGAAGATTTGCCGGGCTGAAGGACGCGGATATTCTCGACGCTGACGGAATGATTGTCGCGCCAGGCTTTATCGATCTTCACGTGCACCTGCGCGAACCGGGGCAGGAGTCTTCCGAAAGCATCGAAAGCGGCACCAGGTCGGCGGCGCGCGGCGGATTTACGGCGGTCTGCTGCATGCCGAACACCCGGCCGGTGCATGACAACGCGTCGATCACGCGATTTATCCTGGACCAGGCGCGCATGGTCGGTGCGACTCGCGTGTGGCCGATTGGAGCGGCCAGTGTCGGCAGTCAGGGCGAAGCGATTGCCGAAATCGCCGCCATGAAAGAAGCCGGCATCGTCGCAGTTTCTGATGACGGCAAGCCGATTGCCACGGCGCGGCTCACGCGACAGGTGATGGACTACTGTCGCTCCCTCGGTCTTCCGGTGATTGAACACTCCGAGGATGTTTCGCTGGCTGCAGGAGCGGTGATGCGCGAAGGGGTCACTTCTACCCGGCTGGGCCTACGCGGCATGCCCGCCGCGGCGGAGTCGGTTTGCGTGGCGCGCGATGTTCAGCTTGCTCAGCTTACCGGCGCACGCCTGCATGTCGCGCATCTCTCCGCGAAGGGTTCCCTCGATCAGGTGCGCTGGGCAAAATCGCACGGCCTTTCTGTTACGTGCGAAGTGACGCCGCATCATTTCACGCTAATCGACGAAGACGTGCAGTACGATTCGCGATTCAAGATGAATCCCCCGCTGGCTTCGCGCGAAGATCGCCATGCGCTTATCGCCGGCCTCGCCGACGGCGCCGTGGACGCAATTGCTACCGATCATGCGCCGCATGAACCCGCACTTAAAGATGTGGAGTTTGACCGCGCGCCGTTCGGCATTCTCGGGCTGGAGACGGCGATTGCGCTGACTCTCGAACAACTCGTGCACCTCAAAAAGATCTCGCTGCAGCGCATGGTGGAACTATTTACGGTCGGTCCCGCGCGCGTTCTTGGAATCGAGCGCAGGCTTGCAGTCGGACAACCCGCCGACATCACGATTTTTTCAACTACCCACGAATGGACTTACAACGTCAACGATTCACCCAGCAAATCTCGCAACTCGCCGTTCGATGGGCGGATATTTAAAGGCGCGCCCATGGCCACCATCGTCGCCGGGAAACTCGCCTTCCGCCGCAATTGATTTCCGTGTGGCGGCTGGCTGGAGCCACCTTTTTTGTTTCCGTCCAGTAACCAAAACGCTGCGTTTTCTGCCTGCATTTGGCCTTTGCCGCCGCTTTCCTCTTAGCAAAAGAGTTAGATTGAGCGCACCGTTCACGCCTATGCGAATCATCCTTGGTGCTCTGGCAATCTTCGTACTGCTGCGCCTTGCTGGCGCGACGGTCCACGTCCGGAAGTCTTCGAGAAATTTCTGCCGTACGCGCTGGCATTGGATGTCGAACAAGCCTGGGCGGAGAAATTCCCCGGTGTGCTGCATGCCGCGAGCCAGGCGCCTGATTCTGGCACCGGCTACACGCCATCCTTTTATTCCGGATCGAACTGGAGCAGTTTGGGCGGCTCGTCATTCGCCGGCGGCTTCACCGACAGTTTCACCAGCGCCATTTCGTCTTCATCTACTGCGCCTGGCTCTAGCGGCGGCGGGGATGGCGGAAGCGGGTCCGGCGGCGGAGGTGGGGGTCGCGGAGGAGGCGGCTGGTAAGCTCAAGCTAACCTAGTAACGATCGGCGGAATCCAGCAATTTACTGCTCTTGCGCAAAAAAACGAATTCGCAGAGCCACAGGATCCCGTGCTTCGGACTTCGATTCATGTCTGTAATATCGATAGGTCGGTATCCTGCATTGTCCATCGCTTTTATCAATGCTAACGCCGAGTTTTCGAAATCGCGCTCGCCAATGGTGGCTTCCGCAAAAAAAATCTCGGTCTTGCCGGTAAGTTCCGACGCGCCCGCCAGCACTTTTAGATCTAGTCCTTCCGCATCAATCTTCACCATTTCGGGAATGGGCTGGCCGCTGGATGCCACGATTTCATTCAGTGTCCGGACAGGCACCTCGATTTTCTGAATCGATTCCTTTTCCGTTCGTGGCGATCGCAGGAACGTGCTGCTGCGGTCCTTGTCAGCAACGTACAGTGGCAGCACCCCTGCCTGATCACTCGCCCCGGCATTGATCCACTGAACTTGAAAACCTCCGTCGCAAAGATCCTGGATGTGCGCCTTGAGATGGTCCTGCGGCTCAACCAGGGTGTAACGAGCACGCGGAAAATACTGCACGGCGTGGCGCGTCCAGTTCCCGTGGTTGGCGCCGACGTCCATGATATGTTTCGGATCAAATCCAAATTTCTTAATTAAGGGGAAAAAATTGCTCAAACCGCAAAACGGCGGCTGCTCAGAATCCCGGCTCAGGCGGTAACCGAACTTTTTCAGGATGGCCTTAGCGCCACTCTTGATCATTCCTAGTTCTCCGAGACAGATGATAAGGCAGGTGTAGACAATTTGCCCTCTGCTGAAACCGAAGCGCGGGATGGGAGAACCATAACAAGGGAAGAGGTTCCGGCCGTACCCGAGCCAGTACGGCTGGCGAGCCGGCGTCAAAGTGGGGGAACCCTTGGCTAATGGCCCGATTCGGCGGGATGCATTCCGTGTGTTGGCAGCTCGTGCGTTCCACGGGTCAGTGGTTCAATCTTCAAGCGATAAAAATGATCGAGCGGCACCCGGCCTTTTCCGATGGCATAACCCTTCTCAATCGCTTTCGTGACGTAGGCTTTGGCCAGCGTGGCGGCTTCAATTAATCCACGGCCCGCGGCAAGTTGCGCGGTCAGAGCCGAAGCGAAGGTGCAACCTGTGCCGTGGGTATTTTCAAATTTCACTTTGTCGCCACCCAGTTGTACGATTTCGTTACCGTCGAACACCACATCCACCGCGCGATCCATGTGGCCACCCTTGACGATCACCGCGCGCGCTCCCATCTCCGCAATCTTGCGAGCCGCCACCTCCATGCCGGCAATATCCTTAACTTCCAGGCCAGTCAGCACTTGCGCTTCTTCCACGTTGGGTGTGATGACGCTGGCCCGCTTCAGCAATTCGGTGGCGATATATTTCACGCCGCCGGCATCCAGCAATTCTGTGCCGCTCGAGGACTTCATCACCGGGTCGTGCACCACTATGGCGAACTTGTGCGCGTCCAGAAATTCTCCCACCGCCACCGCGTTGCCGCGGTTGCCGAGCATGCCGATTTTCACCGCCGCAATTTCACAGTCCTTCACCAGAATTTCCAGCTGCTCGCGCAACTCCGCGCTCGGCGTGTTGTGCACCACTTCAACGCCCTGAGTATTTTGCACGGTCAGCGACGTGATTGCCGCCACCCCGTAGCACCCATGCGCCGCGAACGTCTTCAAGTCCGCTACCGTACCCGCGCCGCAACTGGGATCAAATCCCGCAATCGTCAGCAAGATTGGCGGCGTTGAGTTTATGTGTCCGTTGGTACTCATGTCTTTCCGTTTTTCCAGTTCTTCGACGAAAATTGCCGGTCACGTTCCACAAGCGGCTGAAACGTACCGGCAACTGCGAATGTACGCGCCTCTATCGTCTCAGCGCAATAGAAAATATCTGGTATCAGGAAGCTGAAACCGCATTAGACTCGTCGCACGGGAGACTCACATCACCGCAGCAATGTATCCTGGCGAATGCGCGTCGTGAAATCGCAAGGAACGCAGCCTTGCGGGTATGAGCATAAATGCCTTTATCGATAGAACAAGCCAAAGGAACTGGCGAAGGCTGGCGCGCTCAATGGAGACTAGGCCGGTGGGGCCGCTCGCGAGACTCCATTGAAGTGTCGCGGCTCAGGTCTCAGGGAAACAAGCCGCGCACTAACGTCGCTTCGGCGACGCGACCCACGGCGAGAATCATGGCGCCGGCACGTGGTGGCACGTGGTGCTTGCGCATGGTTTCCACCATTTCGTGGAAACCGCGCACCATGATTTTCTGCAGGCGCAGATTCACTTCGTCGGAATCCCACAGCAGGCCTTCCTGGTTTTGCACCCACTCGAAATAACTGACGGTCACGCCGCCGGCGTTGGCCAGAATATCCGGCAGCACCGTGATGCCGCGCCGCGCCAGAATTTCGTCCGCATGCGGAGTGGTCGGTCCGTTGGCGGCTTCAGCCACGATGCGCGCCTTCACGGCCTCGGCGTTGTTCAGGGTGATGACATTTTCGAGGGCGGACGGCACGAGGATGTCGCATTTCATCGTGAGCAAATCGTCGTTGGAAATCCGCGAAGCGCCAGGCATGCCCACCACGGTGCCGGAACGCTCCTTGTAACGCTGCGCCTTCATAGGATCGATGCCGCGCGGATTGGTTACCCCTCCGCGGGTATCGCTCAGCGCCACGATTTTTGCCTTTTTCTCAGACAACAGCCGTGCCGCCGTTGCTCCAGCGTTGCCAAAGCCCTGAATGGCGACGCTGGCGCCGCGCAACGGAATTTTCTTCAGCTTACAGGCTTCTTCCACCACGAATACCAGTCCGCGCGCTGTGGCTTCTGAGCGGCCAAGCGATCCGCCAATCGAAATAGGTTTGCCGGTAACCACTCCCGGAACCGTGTGGCCCTGCATCATGGAATAGGTATCCATGATCCAGGCCATCGTTTGCGAATCCGTGTACACGTCCGGCGCCGGAATATCCTGATCCGGCCCGATCAGCGGAAGAATTTCGCTGGCAAAGCGCCGTGTCATGCGCTCCAGTTCGCTCTTGGACATGCGCTTGGGATCACAAATGATGCCGCCCTTGGCGCCGCCGAACGGTACGTTCACCACCGCCGTTTTCCAGGTCATCCACGCGGCGAGCGCTTTCACCTCATCCAGCGTCACCGCGGGATGGTAGCGAATGCCGCCCTTGCCCGGCCCGCGAGATATATTGTGTTGCACGCGGTATCCGGTCATCACGCGCAACTGGCCGTTATCCATCTTGGTCGGCAAGGACACTTCCAGAATTCTTTTCGGCGTGCGCAGCACTTGCCGCAGTCCTGGATCGAGCTTCAGGAATTCCGCCGCCATGTCAAACTGGATTTGCGCGATGCGAAACGGATTCAGATCCTCGCGCGGAGCAATCCGCGGCACAATCGGCTGCACTGCAGGCTTTACCACCGTGGCCATCGGCGTCGGTCCTTTCCTCTTCTCAATGGATTCAAGTCTTCCGTTCTAAACTGTTTCGTTCAAACGTTTGCAACACGCCGCAAAACACTCGTTTCGTATTTCGCGCGGCATTCCGGCGAGCAAAAATATTGTGTCTCGCCGTTGGCGTTCAGCGGCAGCGCCAGTTCCTCCGCCAGGTGCATGCCGCAAATCGGATCCCTGACCAGTCGCTTGCCGCTGATCAGCCCGTCGGCGACTGCAGCGCCGCTCGCTCCCGAGGCCTCCGCTTGGCGGGCGCCTCCCAGAATCCGGCCGACCAGTTTAATGACCCACGAGACGATTAGCACCCAAAACACAAACCGGATCAGACGACTAAAGAAACCCATGACGTTTTGAGGCGCTTGCCCGCGCCTCCCCCTTGTAATCTCTGGCGTAACGACTCTCTCTATATGAGACGCGGCGAGCCGAGTGTATGCAAGGGGAAAAGGGGTCGTCAAACGAAATTGTGTGATTTCAATAGCTTAGGCGGCCGACCAGGCACCATTCGAGCGCCCTGGCTGCTTCCTGATAGCCATGCTAACCTATTTATTTTCATATAGTTAAAAAGAGTACGGGAATCCCAGCCGGGAAGAACGGCTCCCTTACAAGGCGCAGGGCTTTTCTTCCAGGCACAGCAAACAGAGTTGCTCGAAGAGCAGATTCGCGGCCAGCAGTGAGGTGATTTCCGCACAGTCGTATTGCGGAGAAACTTCGACCACATCGCAGCCCACAAAGTTCAGTCCTGCCATGGCCCGAAGCAAGGTTAGGATTTGGTGGCTGGAGAGACCTCCCACCTGCGGAGTACCTGTTCCCGGCGCGAACGCCGGGTCCACCACGTCAATGTCCAGGCTGAGATAGGTCTTAGATCCGCGAAAGCTCGCCAGCGCCTCGCGGACCGCAGACATGCCATCGTCGTGAACCGCTTCGGCGGTGATCATTTTTATTTGGTGTTCGCGCGCGTACGCCAAATCGCCGGCTCCATACAACTGGCCGCGCAAGCCGATCTGCAGGATGTGCTCTTCGTCGAGCAGGCCTTCTTCGATCGCGCGCCGCACCGGCGTTCCATGCGAATACTTCATGCCCCAATATTGGTCCCAGGTATCTGAGTGCGCGTCCAGTTGTACGAGTGCGACCGGCCCATGCGCGTTGTGTATTCCGCGAAGAATAGGAAGCAAAATCGAATGATCGCCCCCGACGCAAAGCGGCACCGCGCCGTCATCCAGAACGGTTTTCAGTCCCGATTCAATCCGGCGAAAGGTGTCTTCGATCGAAAGCGGATTGACAGCCAAGTCACCGTAGTCCGCAACGCGGAGCAGGTCAAAGGGACTGACATCCAGCACCGGATGATACGGCCGGATGATGGCGGATTGCTGACGCACGTGGCGCGGACCAAATCGCGGTCCGGCGCGATAGCTTGTTCCTCCGTCAAAGGGAATGCCGATCAATGCCACATCCAGGCGCTTGGCGTCGGGAATGTGCGGCAGGCGCATAAACGTCGGTATGCCCGCGAAACGAGGGTTTTCGAGCGCGTTGATGGGTTGGGGATAAGGCTCATGCAACTGTTTCCAACCAATCTTCCGGTCGCTCTTCTTAGCCATATGGAAAACTCCGCGCTTCAGCCCTCCGCCGGAATGTGATCGATTCCCATGTAAGGCCGCAAGACTTCCGGCACGGTGATCGAGCCGTCAGCCTGCTGATAGTTTTCGACGACAGCAATCCAGGTGCGCCCAACTGCCAGGCCCGAGCCATTCAACGTGTGGACAAACTCGCTCTTCCCGCCAGCTTTCGGCTTGAAACGAATACCGGCGCGGCGCGCCTGAAACGCCTCGCAATTAGAACACGAGGAAATCTCGCGGAATTCCTTGCTCGAAGGCAGCCAGACTTCGATGTCGTAGGTTTTTGCCGACGCGAATCCCATATCGCCCGAGCAGAGTAAAACCGTACGATAGTGCAGCGCAAGTTTTTGCAAGATGGTTTCCGCGTTGCCAACCAGCGCTTCATGCTCTTGGTAGCTTTTTTCCGGATGCGTGAATTTAAAAAGCTCAACTTTTTGAAACTGGTGCTGGCGCAAAATGCCGCGCGTGTCCTTACCGGCCGCGCCCGCTTCCGAACGAAAACAAGCGGTCCAGGCGGCCACATGAATGGGCAATTTTTCTTCGGACACAGTCTCGTCGCGGTACAAATTGTGCAGTTCCACTTCGCTGGTCGGCGTCAGCCAGAAATCGGTGTCTTCAATCTTGAACAAATCCGCCGCAAACTTAGGCAATTGCCCGGCGCCCATCAGCGAAGCCGTATTCACGAGAAATGGCGGCAGAATTTCCGTGTAGCCGTGTTCGCGCGTGTGCACGTCGAGGAAGAAATTTGCCAGTGCCCGCTCCAAGCGCGCGCCCCAGCCCCTGTAAACCGCGAATCTTGCTCCGGTCACTTTGCTGGCGGCGGGTAAATCGAGAATTCCCGCTGCCTCGCCAACTTCCCAGTGTGGTTTGGGCTGAAAATCAAAACTTGGCGGCGCACCCCAGCGACGAACCTCCACATTGTCCGCGGCGCTGGTTCCGGTCGGAACCGACGAATGCGGCACATTGGGAATGGTCAACAGCAGGTCGCGTTGTCGGGCGTCGAGCTCCGCGATCTGTTCATCCGACCGCTTGATCTGCTCGGAAAGTTGCTTCATTTCCGCGATCAACGCATCCGCATTTTGCCTTTCCTTCTTCAGGCGGGCAATTTCATCGCTGGCTTTGTTGCGCTGGGCTTTCCTTTGTTCGTTCGCGCTGATCTGTTCACGGCGCTCCTTGTCGAACCTGCGAAAACCCTCCAAATCGAGCGAAATATTGCGCCGTTTGGCCATCTCGGCAAAAACTTCCAGGTGATCACGAAAATAACTCAGGTCATGCATGGTCGCGCTTGGCTAGCTCCAAATTCTTCTGAACGATGCAACAGCATAGCGCATCTGTGGCTTCGGGAGACATGCGGAGCCGCCACAGTGTAGATCAGCGCGTTTTCCGTGGTCTCGCGTCGAATAGACGCCTCGAATGGCACTTCGCGCCTATCGTACTGGCGCCCGCTTGTGGCAGATTCGGGACAGGCGCCAGATCGGCGTGATGTGGGTAGCGTTTCGGTGCTGTTGGCGTTTTTTCCGGTGCGCGAAACCCGCTAGCACGGCGTTGCGGAAAACGAAAGGACCGACCGACTTAAGCCCGCGGAATGGCTGGCAGGTACTTCTCTTCGAGAATGCGCCGGTGATGCAGTTCATGGCCGGCGATAATATAGGCCAGCGCGCGCACCGTGACTTCATGCTTGTTGGCCACGCCACGGCGCTGCCAGGCGTCGCCGCTCAGCCCCAGGAACAATGCCAGTGTTGCTCCGCGAACCTGCGCGTATTCTTCGGCAAGATCAGCCAGGGTTCGGTCGTTGAAGCCACCGTTTGTCACGTAATCGTCCTGCTCGAATCCTTCCATCGGCGTCTTGTCCGCCCGCGCGATGCGCAGCGCGCGATAGGCAAAGATTCGTTCGGAGTCCGTTACGTGCCCAACCAGCTCCTTCACCGTCCATTTATCAGGCGCATAGCGGAAATTACCTTCGCGCTCGCTGCGCGCACCTAACAATTGTGTCATCAGCATCTGTTGCGCTTCCAAAACGCCCAAGATATCGGTTCCGGGGACCAGCGAAACGTACTTCTCGTAAAAGGGAGCATAATCCACCGGTTGGGGTCGAACTTGTGGAGCTCGCTTCACAGACATAGTCAGCATTATAGCGCCGCTCCGCAACCCGGTAACAGCAATCTTGGTACGGCCGAGCGCTCCCCGGCCACAGAGTTGCTTCTGGCCGTAAACCGCTATCACAATGGAGGACTCATGGCGCACCCCACCAGACCCACCGCCCGCGTGGCTTTCCAGGGAGAGCACGGCGCATTCAGTGAGGCCGCCGCTATTCAACTGCTTGGCGAGAACATTGTCACCGTTCCACGTACAACCTTTGACTCTGCCTTTCGCGCCATTGCCGAAAACGCGGCGGATGCGCTCCTGGCACCTGTGGAGAATTCCTTGGCGGGATCGGTGGTTCGCGTTTACGACCTGCTCCTTGAAAGCGATTTGGGCATCATCGCGGAGACCATCCTTCCTATCGAGCATCACCTCATCGGCTGCAAAGGGGCGACCCTCGCCCTTCTGAAATCAGTTTCGTCGCATCCGATGGCCCTCGCTCAGTGCGAGCGCTTTTTCCTTTCGCATCCCGAGCTAAGACGCGTTCCCGCCGAGGACACTGCCGGTAGCGTTCGCGACGTTCTGGCCAACGGTGATAAATCAGCCGCAGGCATCGCCGGTCGTCAAGCGGCCGTGCGCTATGGCGGCGTGATCCTCGCCGAATCCATTCACGACAACGCCGAGAACTTCACACGGTTCGTCTTGTTGGTTCCCAAGGATTCCGCCAGTCCGAATCCCCTTTTGCGCCCGCGCCTGGACGGAAACATCTTGAAGGCGTCGCTGGCGATGCGGTTGGCGCACCGACCCGGCGCCCTGTTAGCCGCCCTCCAGCCCTTTGCAGACTGTGGAATTAACCTGCTGAAAATCGAAAGCCGTCCCATTCACGGCCGCCCTTGGGAGTATCAGTTCTTCCTTGATGTGCAAACCGAAGAGCCGGCCAAGCTTCACCAGGCACTCCACCGGGTTCATGCCGCCACTAGCTTCTTCCAGGTTTTGGGACGCTACAGTCCGGTCCGCTCTGCCCAGTCCTAGTGCCCGGTGACCCGTACTCGTCTATTCTCTCCTCGCCTAATTTAGCCATGATCGGCGAAACACTCGGGCAGAATAAAATGATCGAAAAAACTCGGCGACGAGGGCATAACTCCGGCTACAAAGCACTCAGAATCGGCATAGGGGGAGTGGTTGCCACTCACCCCTGCCACACCACCCGACATGCGGGTCCGCATCGGGCGGTTCAGCGGGTTCCCACAAAACAGAAAAGGCCGGCGTCGCCGGCCCTTTCGTTTCCTTGGCCTGCATCTCTTGTGTC
>Ga0126381_100001263_pt1 | contig 27281 bp, 19 predicted proteins | sample PanSoiMetPlot_28_FD_96465 | JGI IMG/M metagenome (GOLD analysis project Ga0126381, IMG submission 96465) | Tropical forest soil microbial communities from Panama - MetaG Plot_28 | ecosystem: Environmental > Terrestrial > Soil > Tropical forest > Bulk soil | place: Panama | collected 2016-02-17
CGAGACCTGGAGGGTTTGGTAAGTCACGGGTGCAGAATCGCAAGAAGTTCGAGAGGAGTCCAGGAGGATGGGAGAGATAGGACCTATAGGACGTATATGTATAAGGGGTCAGGAGTCAGGAGTTGCTCCGGATTACGTATCTCCCGTATCCTGACTCCTGTCTCCTTCAAAGATCACATCCGAAACACCCCAAACCTGGTCTCTTGGATCGGCGCATTCAGCGCGGCTGAGATACCGAGTGCGAGCACCATGCGCGTATCGATCGGATCGATGACTCCATCGTCCCAAAGGCGCGCGCTTGCGTAATACGGGTGTCCTTGTTTTTCGTACTGTTCGCGGATTGGAGCTTTGAATTTTTCTTCCTCTTCGTCGCTCCATTTACCGCCTTTGGCTTCAATGTTATCGCGCTTTACCGTGGCGAGCACGGAAGCCGCCTGTTCGCCGCCCATGACTGAAATTCGGGCGTTGGGCCACATCCAAAGAAACCGAGGCGAATAGGCCCGGCCGCACATGCCATAGTTTCCGGCTCCAAACGAGCCGCCGATGATGACGGTAAATTTTGGGACACGGGCTGTAGCAACGGCCGTAACCATCTTCGCGCCATGTCTTGCGATTCCTTCGTTCTCGTATTTCCGGCCCACCATAAAGCCAGAAATGTTCTGCAAGAAAATCAGGGGAATCTTTCGCTGACAGACGAGTTCGATGAAATGGGTCGCCTTCTGTGCCGACTCGGAAAACAGGATTCCCTGGTTCGCAATGATTGCAACCGGGTACCCGTGCAGGCGCGAAAATCCGCACACCAGCGTGTTACCATAACGCGCTTTGAACTCGTCAAACTCAGAACCGTCAACGATTCGAGCTATGACTTCGCGAACCTCGTATGATCGACGGGAATCAGTCGGAATCGCTCCGTAGAGACCTTCAGGTTCGTAGCGAGGATCAACAGGGCTGCGGACCTCGAGTTGCGCGGGTTTGGTCACATTCAAATTGGCAACGATTCTCCGAGTCAAAGCCAGCGCATAGGCATCGTCCTGGGCCAAATAATCAGCTACTCCCGACAAACGAGTATGCACATCGCCACCACCCAAATCTTCGGCCGTAACGACTTCGCCAGTAGCCGCTTTCACAAGAGGCGGTCCACCCAGGAAGATTGTTCCTTGATCTTTGACGATGATCGATTCATCGCTCATCGCCGGCACATAAGCACCCCCAGCGGTACATGAACCCATCACAACGGCAATCTGCGCAATCCCCTGGGCCGACAAATTTGCCTGGTTATAAAATATCCGTCCGAAATGGTCGCGATCGGGAAAGACTTCATCCTGATTTGGCAGGTTGGCTCCTCCTGAATCGACCAGGTAAATACAGGGCAACCGATTTTGCTCGGCGATCTCCTGTGCTCGCAAATGTTTCTTAACCGTGATCGGATAATAGGTGCCGCCTTTGACCGTGGCATCATTACAAACTATCATGCACTCCCGGCCGGCAACCCTGCCGATTCCAGTGATCAATCCTGCGCCGGGAGCAGCGTTGTCGTACATCCCGTACGCTGCCAGCTGCGAAAGTTCTAAAAACGGTGTTCCAGGATCGAGCAGGAGCTGGACACGATCCCGAGGAAGCAGTTTGCCGCGAGCGAGATGTTTTTCTCTAGCGGCTTTATCGCCTCCCAACGAAAGCGCAGCCACTTTCGCGCGCAGGTCTGCAACGGCCTCCTGCATCGCAGCCGCGTTGGTGCGATAATCCTCCGAACGCGGATTCAGCTTCGTGTCGAGGATAGGCATGAGAAAAGACCTACGACCTATAAGTCAAATAGGTCATATAGGTCATATAACTCCCATTCCAAAGGCTCAGAAGCTCTCCTCGGGCAACGCCGTAGCAGGCTCGCCGCCGTGAGTTATCGCGCGTGCCAGCCCAGGGGCCGCGGACAGTACGTGCTCAGCGAAAAACTGGGCCGTGGTGATTTTCGCATTGTAAAATGCGCTGTCTCCATGTCCTTCGGCAAGCTTGCGATTAGCAGCGACAGCGCCGCGCGCAAGCTGCCAGCCGCCGGCCACAATTCCTAGGAGTTTGAGCAGCGGAACTGCTCCAACTGCGACCTTCTTCGGATCAGCTTGATAGTTCGAAAGGATGTATTCAACTGCACCGGAAAGCGCATCGATTCCATGTGAGAGCGATTCCCGGATGCCGGCGAGCGATTTTTCTCCTTTTTCGAGATCAGCATCGGTCTTGCGCATTTCTTTTAGTACGCCACGGATCGTTAAACCGCCTTCTCGGACTATTTTCCTTCCAAGAAGATCGTTCGCCTGGATACCGGTTGTCCCTTCGTAGATCGTTGTAATTCGGGCATCACGCAGGTGCTGGGCAGCGCCGGTCTCTTCGATGTAACCCATTCCGCCATGCACTTGAATTCCGATTGATGCGACCTCAATACCTACTTCGGTGCTCCAGCCTTTAACGACCGGGGTCATCAAATCAACAAACGCCATGTAACGAAGCCGTTGCGATTCGTCCGGGTGATGTGTCGCGAGGTCTCGCGCGGCACCGACCACGTAGGCTAACGCACGCGTTGCTTCGGTCTGCGATTTCATCAACAACAACATCCGTCGCACGTCCGGGTGTTCGATGATTCGCACCGAGTTCTTGCCTCCGGTTAGATCGCGTCCCTGGACTCGCGTTTTGGCATATTCCAGCGCTTGTTGATAGGCGCGCTCACCGATCGCGACGCCTTCCAGTCCTACCGAGAATCGCGCAAGGTTCATCATAACGAACATGTATTGAATGCCGCGATTTTCTTCGCCGACGAGATATCCTGTCGCGCCACCATGATCTCCGTACGAAAGAACGCAGGTTGGGCTACCGTGAATGCCGAGCTTATGTTCTACCGAAAGGCAGTGAACATCGTTGCGCATGCCAAGCGAGCCATCCGGGCTGAGCAGAAATTTTGGAACTACAAAGAGCGAAATTCCTTTCACACCGGCCGGAGCATCGGGAGTCCGAGCCAGAACAAGGTGAATGATGTTTTCGCTCAGGTCGTGTTCGCCGTAGGTGATGAAAATCTTTTGTCCAAACAGCTTGTAGGTGCCGTCAGGTTGACGTTCAGCCCGTGTGCGTACCAGGCCAAGATCAGAGCCGGCTTGTGGTTCGGTCAGATTCATCGTCCCAGTCCAACGACCATCGATCATGTTCGGTAAGAAGGTTTTCTTCTGCTCGTCCGATCCGCACAGCGTCAACGCTTCGACAGCGCCTTGAGTTAGTTGGAAACAAGCGGAAAAAGCCAGGTTGGCTGATTTCCACATCTCGTGCACCGGGGCCGTAACTAACGTTGGAACATCGTGTCCCCCGTAATCGGCGCCGAACCCTAAGCGATTCCACCCGAGCTCGGAAAACTTCTGATAGGCTTCCCGGAAGCCGGCTGCGGTAATTACATTACCATCCTTCCACTTGACCCCTTGTTGGTCGCCCGTCCGGTTCAGCGGTGAAAAAACTTCGGAAGCGAACCGGGCGGCTTCCTGAAGAATTGAATCGATCGTGTCCGAATCGGTCTCTTGCCATCCCGGCAAAGCGATAATCTGATCGAGGCCTGCCAGTTCGCGCATCACGAACTGCATGTCTTTGAGGGGAGCTTGGTAGGTACTCATATAAAAAACGCCGGGAACGCCGTCATCGCCGGGAACGGCGAGAATATCGGGTTCCCCAGGAGTGGCGGGATTTCGGGCATTACAAAGTGGAGATTCTTATTCAGACTAGCCCAAAAATCAAAAAAGGGAACGATGGTGGCAGGAGGGAATAACGCGTTGGGTCCAGGTCGCCCAGCACCAGTTTGGCCTCGAAGGGGAGGTGAGTAGTGACGTGCGTTACCAAACTGGTGCTGGGCGACCTGGACCCAGGATTCGCCCGCTCAGTCGGAAAGGACAGCCTTCGGTTTCGCCCGTTTCAAATTCTCTGCCACCAGCTCCGCAATATCCAGAATCGCCGGTGCGCCGGGTTGAGCTGCGCTTACGCTACTGGCAAGCATCGCCTTGCAGAAGGGGCAGCCGGTGGCGAGGGTTTTGGCGCCGGTCTTTTGAGCCTCTTGGAAGCGGTTGTCGGCTACCTTCATAGTCCCGGGTTCTTCTTCCTTCCAGAATTGGGCGCCCCCCGCACCGCAACAGAAGCTATTATTTCGGTTTCTCGACATTTCCACCAGTTGCTCGGGATGACCGTTCGTCAGGACTTTACGTGGTGCGTCGTAGACTCCGTTGTGGCGTCCGAGGTAGCAGGGATCGTGGTAGGTCACTTTCTCCTCGAGGACCATTTTCGGGAGCCGTCCCTCTGCGATGAGTTCACCAATGAGCTGGCTGTGGTGCATCACTCGATACTTGCCGCCCAGCTGTGGATAATCGTTCGCCAGGGCGTTGAAACAGTGAGGACAGGTCGTGACGATTCGTTTCTGTTCTGCCGAATTCTTTGGCGTCAACACCGCGTTCAAGGTTTCAACATTTTCAGTAGCGAGTTGGTAATACAGATATTCGTTGCCTGCTCTTCGAGCGGGGTCGCCTGTACATTTTTCTTTTTTTCCCAGGATCGCGAAACTCAGCTTCGCATGAGTCATGATTTCGGTGAGCGCCCGAGCGATTTTCTGGGCCGCAGGATCGTACGCGCCGGCGCATCCGACCCAGTACAAAACGTCGAACTCAGGATTTTCGTCGACGGTCGGAGCTTTCAGATTTGCTCCGGGCCAATCGGCGCGCGCTTCTTGAGCAACACCCCACGGATTGCCTGAACGTTCCATGCTGCGAAATGCAGCGTTGAGCTCCTGCGGGAAGTGGCCAGTCGTCATGACGGCATCGCGGCGCATATCGACGATATCAGTCAGCTGTTCGCATCCAACCGGACAAGCTTCGACACACGCGCCGCACGTTGTGCATGCCCAAAGAGCGCTCTCATTCAAGACGAATTCCAGGACCGGGCGGGCGCTTGGTTCACCGGCGGCCAATAACGGTCGCACAGCGTTGAGCTCATATCGCTTATTGATTTCTATCGCCGACGGCGCAAGCGATTTTCCGGTGGCGTGCGCCGGACAGACATTGGTGCAGCGGTTACATTGGATGCATGCGTAAGGATCGAGCAATTGGGTAAACCGGAATTGTTCGAGCTTGGCGACGCCAAATTGTTCAACCGTTTCATCCTCGAAATTGATCGGGTCCAGCGCGCCGCTCCCAATCTTGTTTCCGGCGCCATCCCTGCGGTCCATTCCCAGACGTACCGGTGCAACGAAGAGGTGAATATGTTTGGACCGAACGAAATACGGAAGAAAGGCAAGAATCAGTCCAAGCGAAATCCACCAGCCAATGTGCCAAAGAACTATCCGGTCGCCGCCGAACCCGACAATTCGTGCGATGACACTGGCAACCGGCTGCCAGAGATCAGTATGGCCCGCGGCCGCCAGGGAGCCTCCGGCCCCGAACAATCGAAACCCTACATGTAAAAAGATGAATCCTGCGACGATCATACTGTCGCGCCGGATCCCGCCTTCCTTTACGCCGGGGTGCAAAAGGACTGAATCGTTGAATCGCTGAAGTAGTTGATCCTTCTGGACAAACCGACGCCAAACAAAAAAGACGATGCCGATCAACACCAGGAACCCGAATAGATCTGCACCGAGCCGATAAAGACCTCCTATGATCGATTCGCTCAGCACAGCGTCAAACTCGATGCCTTCGAAATCGAATGAGTGCGGCGGGAAAAAGCCTTCTATGACATCGACCAGGTTCACCAGCGCATAAAACGTGAAGCCGTAAAAAACGAAGCTATGAAAAAAACCGACGATGGGCCGATTCTTGAAAACGGTGATCTGGGTAACCGTTCGGACAAATGCTTCCCAAATGCGCTGAAGGGCGAAATTTGTGCGTGAATAGTATTCCGGTTGGCCTCTCCGGATGGCCGCAACCATCTGGCGCACGCCGATAAAGGTGTAATAAAGCGAAAGCGCTGCCAGCAACGCGAAGACCAGTTTTTCCGGAGTAGTCAGCATCTGTGGGCGGGATACCGTACCTACATTAGATCGGGCCGCGCGAAATCTAACGAGAAATTTGTTTCGCGGGTCTGTAGCAGGTGGAACATCGACGAGTCCGGCACTGCCGGATAGAGCTCAGCCCTGGCGGATGGCGACCGTCGCGCGTCGCAGGTAGGGTTCGCCCAGCACCAGTTTGGTAACGCACGTCACTACTCACCTCCCCTTCGAGGCCAAACTGGTGCTGGGCGACCTGAACCCAACGCTCGCCATTGCCTGCCGCCCCTACAGCAGCTCCGTCAACTTGGGCACGATTTCCAGGGCGTCGCCGATTAGACCATAATCTGCGATTTGGAAAATTGGGGCGTCAGGATCCTTATTAATTGCGACGATCACTTTCGAATCGCGCATTCCAGCAAGATGTTGAATCGCTCCGGAGATTCCGACCGCGATGTAAAGGTCGGGAGCAACCATTTTGCCTGTTTGCCCAACCTGATAATCGTTCGGCACGAATCCGGCATCGACAGCGGCGCGTGAAGCCCCGACGGCACCGTTCAATTTCGCAGCCAATGCATCAAGCAATTTGAAGTTCTCACTTTTCTGGAGCCCGCGTCCGCCAGATACAACGACTCGAGCTGTGGTCAGTTCGACTTTTCCGCCACCACCTGACAGCTGCCGGCCAACTAATTTTGTACGACCGGTATCCTTTGCGATTTCAGCGACCGCCTCGACCGGGCATGCAGATTCCTTAACCGGGGCAGCATCGAAGGCCGTAGCGAGAACGGTCAATACTCTAATCTGTTCTGCCGTGCCGGCTTGGACGGTGGCCAGCGCGTTCCCGGCATAAATTGGACGAACAAAAGTGCTTCCATCGATCACTTTCGCAATCCCCGAAATCTGTTGCACGTCCAACTGGGCAGCTACACGAGGCAACACGTCTTTCCCGTAGGTCGTCGCTGGCGCCAAAAGGTGTGAATAGTTCCCGGCCCGGACTTGAAGCTCGGTCTGTGCGCCAACTCCTTCAGCCGTCTGTGCGCCAAGATGCGGCGCATCGGCGACAACCACGCGACTCACTCCTTCAAGATGCGAAGCGGCTTCAGCGACCAGTTGTGGCTTCTCTCCGGTCACCAATATATGGATCTCTGAGTCGCCGGTTTTTTCTGCAATTTTTTTTGCAGCCGTAATGGTGTTACGCGTCGCAGGCTTTAAAGCCGCGTTGTCATGTTCAGCCAGGACCAGTATGGGCATGGTGGGAAAGTTTCTGCTGTAGGGCGGCAGGCCCTGCCGCCGACACCCCTGACTTACTATCAAATCACTTTGGCTTCGTCTCGCAGGCGGCTCACGAGTTCTTCGACCGTTTGAACCTTGATGCCGGCTTTCCTGGGACCTGGCGCTTCGACTTTGAGCGTTGTAAGTCTCGCCGCCACATCGGCTTGCAGGTCTGCAATCGGAATAATGTCTAAAGGCTTCTTCTTGGCCTTCATGATGTTTGGAAGTGTCGTGTAGCGCGGTTCATTCAAACGGAGGTCAGTCGTGATTATCGCCGGTAACGCGATTTCCAACGTTTCCAATCCGCCGTCGATCTCCCGCGTAACGGTTGCGTTACTGCCGCTAATCTCGATTTTCGATGCGAACGTCGCTTGAGGCCAGTCGAGAAGCGCTGCCAGCAGTTGACCGGTTTGATTGCAGTCGTCGTCGATCGCTTGTTTACCGAGAATCACTATGTGTGGTTGTTCTTTGAGAACCAAAGCCTTGAGCACTTTGGCAACTGCTAACGGTTGGAGATCCGTGTCCGTTTCGACCAGGATCGCCCGGTCGGCTCCCATGGCGAGCGCTGTGCGTAATGTCTCCTGGCAAGCTGCAGAACCGATCGAAATCGCAACTGCCTCGGTGCAAACCCCTTTCTCTTTCAGTCGGATGGCTTCTTCTACCGCGATCTCATCAAACGGATTCATCGACATCTTGACGTTATCGAGCTCGACGCCGGAACCATCGGGCTTTACCCGGACTTTTACCGTGAAGTCGACAACACGTTTGATAGGGACAAGGATCTTCATGGGGCAACGCCGCAATACTGTTTCGGGCCGGCGCAGTAGTCAAACGGTGAAAAGAGGAACGAACGGAAGGGCGCAGGGACGTCTGCGCGAAAAATCCTCGCACTTACCCGCTCAATGCCCAATTCCGTGGCACTTGGTAAAAAACAGCGCTCCCAGGAAAAGCAAAATAGGAAAAAGCGCGGACAACACAATCAGGCGGGCGCCTTGCCAGCGTGTTTTCCACGCCTTAGGAGCTTCGAGATGGCGAGCGCGACCCGTGACCTTCACCGATTCCGGATCATCGAGTTCGGCTTTCATTACAGCAGCCGATTGATACCGCTTGTGAGGTTCCCGCTCCATTGCGTGAAGAATAATCTCCTCCAGTTGTTCAGAGATCTGCGGATTCACCTTGCGGGGAGCAATCGGGTCACCGGTAATTCGCGAATTCATCACCACGAACGGATTTGGCCCTTCGAAGGGGACTGAACCGGTTGTCATTTCGTAAAGCACTGCGCCAAGGCTGTAGATATCGGTCCGTTCGTCTCCCCTTTTTCCTTTCACCTGTTCCGGAGCCATATAATCGGGAGTGCCCATCGCCGGGGTGAAACCGGCAAACGTCAGACGCCGCATTTCCATCGACTTGGCTATGCCGAAATCGATGATTCGAAGCGATCCGTCGTTACAGAGCACAATGTTCTGTGGTTTGAGGTCCCGATGAACGACCTTGTGCTCGTGCATGTGAGCCAAGGCGCCACAGATGTAGCTGGCGATTTGTACGGCATCGGGGATTGGCAGAGGCCGCACTTCGTTCAAGACATTGCTCAAAGACTTGCCTTCAAGATACTCGGTGACGATATAGGGCCGGCTTTTGTTGGGAACCTTAATGAATTTGAGAATGTTGGGATGGTCGAGCATCTCGCCGATTTCTGCCTCACGCTGGAACCGCGCGAACGAGCCAGCATCAGACTCCATCTGCATGTGGGGAATCTTCACAGCCACGGTCTGCTTGGTTTCCAGATCTTTCGCCTTGTAAATGGTGGCCATACCGCTCCGGCTGATCACGTTGTCGATCTCAAAGCGGGAGTCGAGGATTTCGCCGGGCTTAACTTCGTTCATCGTGCTGTTTGGTGTAGTCCCGCCAGTCTGCTTCAAGATTGAAATCGGCTGGTCATACTTCGGCTCGACCAGCCGGTCAACCTGAACCACTTGCACACTCACATTATCATCAGTTCCTCTGCGTTCAGCCAAGGCAACAAGATAGGGACAAATCTCATCCATGTTTAGCCGGTCTGCCCCTTCCGAAATCTCTCCATCGTTGAGAGAACAATAAAGTCCGTCAGTACACAGGACGACGCGGTCGCGCGACATCAGCTTCACTCGCTTGAAATCAAAATGGACGATTGGATCCGGACCGAGGCTACGGGTCAGCATGGAGCGCAGCCTGCTGGCCTTGGCCTCATGCTCGCTGATCAGGTGAAGTTTTACCTGCATCGCGGTATAGGAGTGGTCTTCCGTCAGCCTTCGCATGCGCTCTTGGCGAATGATGTAGACGCGCGTATCTCCGACGTGTCCAATAGACAACTCTTTCTCGCGGAAAATGCAGACACTGAGCGTCGTTGCCATTCGGCCGTTTTGACCGGCCATCCCAGCTTCGTAGACCTGCAAATTCGCGGCCTCAAATATTTGCCGCAAAATCTGCTTCGGCATATTGGCGGGATTGATTCGTTTGAATGCGGCGAGAGCCAGTTCGCCGGCCATCCTGCTCGCGATTTCTCCCTTGTGTAAACCGCCGACGCCATCGGCCATGACCGCGATAGCCCCGCGCTGTAATCGCTCCGCCTCGTCTTCGGGCTGCCAGAACGCGACGAAATCCTCGTTAATTTTCCGGACCGGTCCCGGTGAAGATCTGGATTCGCAGCTTAGACGCATTCAGACCGGTTTGGTTTTGTCAAAGGGTCCTTGTCTGGGCAACGGCGACCACAGGGGCATAGGCGCCTCCATGTCAACCTGGAAGGTCAACCTACGGCTGCTGCTATGGAATTGCACAGGCCTAACAAAGCTGCAAGGCGGTCCGGTTGTAGCCGGACCGCTCTCTAAAAACGTCGCGAGCATAATTCACTTCGCGAAACCGGGCTGTGCGGGAGCCTGGACCAGGATCGATTTCTCTTTCTTCTTGCTCGAACTGTAGAAATAGAAAGCACCGTAAAGTCCCCATATGCCTGCTATCCCAAGGGCAATGTATGGTTCTTTCCAACTCATTCCCGCGACGGAGAACGGCCCGATCAGATAGAACAGCATGCAAAGCAGGTTTGCGATCAGCCCGAAAACCGGCACAACCATGTGCTTAAATCCGTTAAAGGTGTGGTGCTCACGAAAAGCAACGATCGCGATGATGTTGCTCATCATATAAAGCAGGAATGTGCCGAAGTTGCTCGTCAATGTCACAATCAATAGACTTTGCGGAATAGTTGCCGCTGCGTCGTGCGAGAAAATGCCGAAGCTGTACCAGAAGTTATGAGGCAGGCCCTTGATTGTGTCATCGGTTAACGCCGCGCCCCCGCAGAAGTAAAGGACGATCGAGAAAACGCCAATGATTGCCGAAATGATGCAAAGCGTCCAAATCGAGCGATGTGGTGTCAGGTTCTTGGTGTGAAGCACGCCGAGGTTACCAGCGAGTTCCTGGTCACGGCCCATTGCGTAAGTCACGCGTGCGCCGGTGTTGATACAAGAAAGGGTAGTCCCCACCAGCGCTAAGAACACCGTGATCGCTTCGATAAACATGAACCACCAACCACCCTGTGCGCTCCCGAATACCCAGGTACCGACAATCTGCATCATATCCCCGATCGGTGCGGGGGACGCTGCAGCCTGAGTCAGTTTGTAGCCACTGTTCAAAAAGTAATTGGCGGCGAAATACTCGAACAGATAACAGATCACGCCTTGGATCAGCAGAGACAGGAGAACAGCGCGCGGAATGTCCCGTTTCGCGTTCTTTGCTTCTTCACCCATGGATGTAACCGATTCGAATCCGACAAGGATCAGAATCGCGACACACGCCTGGATGATTGCAAAGCTGAAGCCGTGTGGACTAACCACTGAGATCGCAGATTTGTGGAACTGAAACGTGTCAGTCGGATTTTTCGGGTCGCCCCCCTTATCGATCGCTTGATCGGCTGCATAGGTTAACGTGAAGTCTTTGTCCGTTCCGTCTGCATTCTTTTCGAAGATGTAGTTGCCATCTTTGTCTTTCTTTGGAGCGGTCGACTCGACGCCCTTGTCATCCTTAGTCGTCTCCATCGCGATAACTTTGGAAACCGCAACGCCATCCGGATTAAGCGTGATTCCTTTTGAGCCTTCAACGTGGTTCACCCGATAAGCAATCGCTATGACCGAGAAAACAACGAGCGCGCTGATCTGGATAACATTGATCGCGATATTCACTGATGTTGCACCGCTTATACCGCGGTAAGCGATAAAGCCTATCGCGAACGGAAAGACCAGTGAAAAAAGGATCATGAAAAGCGGGCTGGGCACCGCTGAGTTAAAGACGGTCGGGAAAACTTGCCCCAGCAAGTAGCCGACGAGAAGCGCTGTGACGCCAACCATCACACCAGGGTAGACCCAATAATAAAGGTGACTGGCCCATCCGACCGCGAATTTCGCGATTCGAGCAAATTTGTACGCCTTGGTCTTGGACAAAAAAGCTTGTTCGGCAAAGAAATAAGAAGACCCGGCTCCCGGATACAGCTTTGACAATTCCGCGTAGGATATCGCCGTGGCCACGCAGAGAAGCAAGGCGACAACGATACCGAACCACATGGCCGATCCGGCCATGGGCGCGCCATAGAGACTTTGTTGAGCAAAGGTTAACCAGAGGAACGCTCCGGGCGCGATTAACGCCATAGCGTTCATGGTCAACCCGGTTAAGCCTAACGTCGGCTTGGTTGTGGGTTGAACATTTTCAGACATGCGGGTGGTGCATTGGTTAAGATTAGAAGGACGCGAACGGTCACAGCACTCGCAGCAGTCATCATGCCACCACCCGGAACTGTTCGACTACGAATCAAAAGACCTTGATAAACGGCCCTTTACCGGGGCTGTTATGGTCGCCGGGCGTTCTGGCGAACCAGCGATGTCCTATTTACGTGTTCAAAATTAGACAGTCAGTCGCAATCAGTGTGTGTTTTTTGCGCACTTGCCCGACATCGGGGCCGCATTTTCACGGTTGTCTTCAACCCAGACTAAAAGCAACCGCCTCGTCTTTGGAAAAAAACAGACAATCTGTGTCCGGATTTGAAGCCCTGCTCGGGGTCAGGCGCGGAATTTGCTCAGGCGTCGAGAGCCTAACGCCAGAGTGATCAATCTAGGAATGCCTTAACTGTGGTGGAAAGGGAATCCTGCCGACTCATGAAACACACAATCCTACTCGCATCGATCAGATGTTTTGTTATTCAAACAGTTCTAGCGCTCGGAACGTTTGCGTTTCTTTTGGGCGCCGGATACGCGCAACAAGCCGCGCCAACGCCGAGTCCGGCAACGGTAAAAACGTCCGACGGCAAGGAGACAAAAGAGGTTAAAAAGGTAGCTTTGCAGCCCAAACCGCCAGAACCGCGGTTCAAGCTATACGGCTGGATCGAAGGCGGTATCACTGGAAATCCAAATGCCCCGGTTGATAATCACAATTTTGGTCACCTGTTTACCGACCGCGCAAATGAGCCGCTTTTGAACCAAGTCGTGATCACTGCGGAACGGACCCTTGATACCAACGCTACCGGATTCGATTGGGGTTTTAAGCTCCAGTTCATGTACGGCAGCGATGCTCGATACATTCATTCACTCGGACTACTTGACCTAGCTACCAACGACCGTATTCAACCGGATATAGTTGAGGCGTACGCGAACCTGCATCTGCCGATCATCACGGCGGGAGGGTTAGATTTGAAGATAGGAAAGTTTGTGACGCTGGAAGGGGCTGAAACGATCGATCCTCGGACCAATGTTTTCTATTCACACAGCTATATTTTTAATTTTGGAATTCCGTTCAATAACACGGGTGCTCAAGCCGTTTTGCACGCGACTAAGTGGCTGGATATCTATGCGGGTATTAACCGTGGGGTGAATACGAGCCTTAATGACAACAACCAATCCGTTGCATTCGAAGGGGGCCTCGGCTTGAACCTGCTGGACGGAAACCTGACAGTTCTCGCCGTAACCCATGCAGGCCCGGAAACTCCGCATAATAACCACGACTGGCGTTATCTGAACGATATCACCGCGACCTGGAAGATTACGAAGCAGTTCACGTCCATAACAGACTTGAACCTGATTTATGATCAGGGCGCGAGTGCCTACGGTTATGGCGTGGCCCAGTATTTCACTTACTCCGTAAACGATTGGCTCCAGCTTGGCATTCGTGGCGAAATCTGGAGGGATGAAAAAGGATTCTATGTCGCCCAATTCAGAGCGAACAATGACTTCATCCATATTTTGCGAGGCGACACCATTCCCTTTGACCCAAGTAACTTAGGTGGAGGAGAAACGACTTACCTCGAAATCACCGGAGGGGTCACAATAAAGCCTCCGATGCCCAAACCTATTGCCGGCCTGCTCATCAGGCCGGAAGTCCGTTATGATCGAGCGCTGACCGACCGATTTAAGCCATTTGAGCAGAATACCAGCCGCGATCAATGGACTATCGGCTTTGATGCAGTGCTGCAGTTCTAGCCCGAATGGGAAGGGAAGATCGCAGCGCGGCGAAGCCGCAACCACAAACAGGAGGACTAGAGCCAACCAGACGATATCAGTTGCACGCAGAGGACGCTGAGGAACGCTGAGAAAAGACCGAAGCCCTGCGTTACTCAGCGATCCTCCGCGCGAAAAATCCGCGCGGAATTGCACGAAGTTTGATGTCAGCAGTGCAAAGAGTGATGTAGAGATTTTAAAAGTGCGCGGGCGAATTCTAGCCAATTACCTGTCCGGAAATCTGCAGAGGCGGACTATGCTTTTTATTCTGGTGCCGCTGATTTTTGTCTTTTATTTCGGCACTTTGGCGCTCGCTGCTTTTGTATTTCCGGAGAGTTATGATTGGCGGTCGAGCGTGATCTCTAATCTCCTTTCGCCCCACCGTAATCCGCAGTTTCATTGGCTCGCATCAATTGGTTTATCGTCTGCCGCATTACTGGCGATGCCATTTGGCGGATATATTAGTTCGCGGCTGCGGCGTGCCTCGTGGCTTGGCGCTAAAGCGGGTATGGTCTGTTTCGTTGGGGGAATTGCCGCTCTTGTGCTAGCAGCGATTGTTGTTCCCAGGCATTCCCATCCAATCGTAGGCTCGCTCAGCATTCATGAAATCTTAGCGCGCCTCTCTGCATTGGCACTCTGCCTTGGGGTTCTCTGTTTTTGCTGGTGCACGCTGTGCGCGGCTTATCGGTCCCGGTTTAACCAGCGGTTTTTCAATCGCGCACTGGTTTTATCCTGGACCCTCTTGATGACCTTGATCGTTGTAACGGTGACAACCTGCCTTTGCTCGGAGCTATTTCGAAGAACGGGTATACTGGAAGCGTCGCCGTTTTACAAAACGTTGCGGCATTCGTCGTTATGGCGTTTGGCCTTTTGGGAATGGATCGGGTCAGCCGCAGGTTTTCTATTCTTGGCCAGCGCGGCGTTCTTGCTTCCGGATCGAGAGAACGATTGAGCGCGAAATCTGCATCGTTGGCTTTTTGCCCGCGACCCCTCCATGGCATCGTTGCCGACTAGCCGCGGAAACGCACTTGCCGTCTCGCCCGATCGCCGTTTTTCGCCATGTCGTTCGAGCTTACGTCGCTGCTAGAGCCGCATCTAGTACCTCGATCATGAAATCAGCGTCGGCTCGAGTGATGCAAAGGGGGGGCTTGATCCGGAGGGTATTCGCATAGAGACCGCCTTTTCCAACCAGCAACCCGAGGTCCCGCGCTTTTTCATGCACGCGTGCGCATTCGTCCTTTGCCGGTTCCTTCGTTGTCCGATCCTTAACCAGCTCGATGCCGAGCATCAGTCCTTTACCGCGGATGTCGCCGATCAGATCATGCTTATTGGCAAGTTCGCGGAACCCATGAATCAGGTGGTTCCCGACACTGAGAGCGTTCTGCTGCAGCTTTTCCCGATCGATGACTTGCAGTACGGCGCGTCCTTGTGCGCAGACAACCGGATTGCCACCGAACGTATTGAAATGGATTCGTTCGGCCAGACTCTTTGCGATCTGGGCTGTGGTTACCACGGCAGCGAGCGGAGCGCCGTTTCCGATTCCCTTGGCCATGGTTACGATATCTGGTATCACGCCTTGAGCTTCGAATCCCCAGTACGCCTCACCGGTTCGGCCAAAACCGGTTTGAACTTCGTCAGCGATACAGACGCCTCCAGCTTCTCGCACATATTGATAAACGTGCCAGAGGTAGCCGTCCGGAAATACAACTGTGCCGCCAACGCCCTGAATCGATTCTGCGATAAACCCTGCTACGCGGCCAGGCGTCGCGTAGTGAATCAGATTTAAAACATCGTCCGCATACGCCTTTCCCGCTTCCGGGTGATCGTATCCGTAAGGTCCGCGGTAAGGATAAGGAGCAATTGTATGATGAACGCCGAAACTGTGTGGGACATTGAATTTCCACGTTCGATGCGCGGTTAGCGCCATACCGCTAGCATTGCCTCCATGGTAAGCGTTGCGAAGAGCTATGATGTCGTAATTGCCGGTAAAAGCTCTCGCCATCAAGATCGCGAGGTCATTAGCTTCGGATCCTGAATTGACGAAATAGCAAACCTTGAGATCGCTCGGCAATTTCGCAGCTAGTTCCCGAGCGTATTCGGCTATGTTCGGATGCAAATAAATCGTTGTGGCATGCTGGAGCGTTTCATTCTGCAGATTAGCGGCAGCTACCACGTCCGGATGACAATGCCCGACACTGACAGTTGCGATGCCCGCGATACCATCGAGATAACGCCTCCCCTTCTCGTCGAATAGGTATTGGCCTTTGCCCTCTACAATCATCATCGGCTTCTGGTAGTAAAGAAACAGTGCCGGGTTCAGAAACTGTTTCCTCAAGGCAAGCACCTCCTCAGCGGGCGGGCCTGAATAGGGCTTGGGTGAATAGTCGAATGGCGGGAGTTCGGGCGTTTTCATATTGAGGGAACCACAGATTGCGCAGATTACGCAGATTTCTTTTTACGGATTACAAGGTCGGTGCCAGGGCCTTTCTCGAATCGATAAACGATTTATAGACATGTTCAAAAAATCTGTGGAATCTGTGTAATCTGCGGTTCCATTTCCTTTTCAGATTTTCATTGAGCGATAAGCTGCATCGTTTTTTCGGCGAGTCGATCAAAGGCGGTGACGCATAACTCGAGATGTTCCTCTTTGGTGTCCTCGATCTTGTTGTGGCTGATCCCGTGCAAGCTTTGGACGAACATCATTACAGTCGGGATACCAGCTCGCGCCACCTCGGCCGCGTCATGGAGCGGGCCGGAGGGAAGACGATATACTTTGCCGCACGTTTCATCGATCGCCTCCGCACAGAGATCAATCAGCCTTCGGTCGAACACAACCGGCTCAATCCGCCAGATCCGGTCCCAAGCAACATCGACGTTCCCTTCCTGTGCAAATTTCTGGCTCGCCTGTTTTGCGTCGCTTAGCATTTCGGCTAATGCCGCTGCATCGAGGTGGCGCTGATCGAGCGTGATACGGCATTCCTCGACGACGCTCGTCACGATGCCGGGTTTTGTTGTGCACGAGCCAATGGTGCACACGCCGCCGTGCTTGCTGGTGATTCGGTAAATTTCAGGACTCATTTTCGCCGCGGCCAGAAATGCATCTTTGCGGACATTCATCGGCGTGCTGCCCGAATGAGCCGCCTGGCCCCGGAACGTGATTGCGTGCCGCTCTACGCCGAACGTGCCGAGCACGGCTCCCAAGGGCAAACCTAGGTCAAGAAGCACAGGACCCTGCTCAATGTGCAACTCGATATAAGCAGCAGCATTTCTCAATTCTGCCCCGCTCTTTTTCGCTCGCTCAAGATCGATATTTACGTTTTTCAACGCATCGGGTAAACGGATCCCATCTTTGTCAACGAGCCCGCGGGCTTCATCGAGATCGAGATTTCCGGAACAAGCCGATGACCCGAACAAGCTCTTGCCAAACCGAGCACCTTCTTCGTCAGCCCAATCGACGAGCCGCACTGTGACGGGAGGGTTGCCCTGATACTGCTCATTGATTCGCCGAAGAATCTCGACTCCCGCCAGCAGATTCAAGCAACCGTCGAGCCATCCACCGTTTGGGACGGAATCGATATGCCCGCCAATCAACAGCGAGCGTTCGGATTTTCCACCCAACGTAGCCCAAGCGTTACCTGCCGGGTCGGAATGAATCTCGAGCGGCAGCCCTTCCAGCTTTTGGCGGAGCCATGCCCGCGCACGACTCCAAGTTTCCGTGAACGCAACCCTCTGCGCGCCGTTTTCGTCGCCCGTCAATGCGCGGAGTTCTTTGAGCTCGGCGACTGTACGCTTTGGATTTAGCATGTTCGTCTCCAAGTAGCGGGGTCGTGGGTCCAGGTCGGGCAGGAGCCCAAACCCTACCAGCTGACCCGTCGCCGGTAGGGTTCGGGCTCCTGCCCGACCTGAACCCAGCACAATCCAAAAAAAGGCGTTACCGGTACGGAATTCCATCCGTAGAACGCAGAAATATCCCACGTTCCAACGCTTGAAATTTCCGACCTCGCCTGACAATATCACTTTTCGCTCTGTAACAAGGAAGGGAAAATGGCGAACTTAGCGATTACTGTTGACGGACTCAGGCTACCCAACCCGTTCATCATCGCCTCCGGTCCACCTGGAACCAACTTGAATGTGATCGCCAAGGCTTTCCAGGAAGGCTGGGGAGCTGTGGTCGCAAAGACGGTCAGCCTCGACGCTTCTAAAGTTATTAATGTGGCGCCTCGCTACGCAAAGCTTTTCTCAAATGACAAACGGGAAGTGGTTGGCTGGGAAAATATTGAGCTGATCAGCGATCGACCGCTCAAAATCTGGATCGAAGAATTCAAGAAATGCAAAGACCGTTTTCCGGATAGGATCCTGATCGCGTCGATCATGGAAGAATACAGCAAAGACGCCTGGTTCGAAATCGTCGAGCGATGTCAGGAGACGGGTGTCGATGGGTTTGAATTGAACTTTTCCTGTCCCCACGGGTTACCGGAACGCAAAATGGGATCGGCAATGGGAGAGGATCCGGAGATTCTCGAAGAAGTCTGTGGCTGGGTAGCGGCGGCGACGAAAAAGCCGGTATGGGCCAAGATGACACCGAACATCACCCGCATTGAAGAGCCGAGCCGAGCTGCTTTGCGTGGGGGCGCGCAAGGAGTCAGCCTTATCAATACGATTCGTTGCGTGATGGGCGTTAACCTCGACACATTCAGACCGGAACCGAGCGTCGAAGGCTACACGACGCCGGGCGGATACTCTTCCAAAGCGGTCAAGCCGATTGCGCTACGGATGGTGATGGAAGTTGCCACCATGGTGCGGGCAGAGTTCCCTGATCGAACGATTTCAGGAATTGGCGGCATCGAAACGGGCGAGGACGCAGCGCAGTTCATTCTCCTTGGAGCCGATACAGTTCAGGTCTGTACGGGAGTGATGAAGCTGGGTTACGAATGCATCAAACCGATGCAGGGGGAGTTGCTTGCGTTCATGGAGAAACATCGATTCGAGACTGTGGCGGAGTTCAAAGGCAAATCGCTCGATTATTTTACTTCGCACGCGGACCTGGTGCGCCGACAGACCGAACGCAAAGCCGCTCAGAAAGCGGCTGCAGAAGCTAAGGCAGTAAGGAGCGATGCCGAGTGGAGCGGCGAATCGTTCGCACAACAGGCGGACTTGCTGGCTCGATAGGGAAATGCTGAGAATGGAGGAACTAACGCCCACGATCGGTAGGGCTGAGATTTATCGCAGCCTCGTGCGTGTGGCAGCCGCATCCCGCCGCGGCGGGACGATCAATCGCGACCTTACCGAACATAGACCAAGCCAATGCCCCTGTTAATCAAGAACGGCGAAATCGTTACCGCGAGCGAGCGTTACAAGGCGGACGTCTACTGTGAAGGCGAAACGATTACGCGGATCGATCGCGATATCTCTGCGCCGGCGGGTACAACAATCGTTGATGCGGCGGGGAAATATGTTTTTCCCGGGTTTATCGATCCGCACGTTCATATTTATCTCCCATTCATGGGGACGTTCTCCAAGGACACGTACGAGACCGGAAGCAAAGCCGCCATCGTGGGAGGGACAACAACGCTGATCGAGATGTGTTGTCCGTCGCGCACAGACGATGCGCTGAAAGGATTTGAGCTTTGGATGTCCCAGGCGGTCGGTAAGTCGGCTTGCGATTTCAGTTTTCACATGGGCGTCACCAAATATGACGCCAGCACAGAGGGGCAGCTCCGCGAGATTGTGGGTACCGGAATCAGTTCTTTCAAAATTTTTCTGGCGTACAAAGGAGCGTTTGGAGTCGATGATACGGAGCTATACCGCACTTTGACTTTGGCTAAGAAACTTGGCGTCATCGTTACCGCACACTGCGAGAACGAAACGCTTGTGGCGGAGCGCTCTGCAGAATTGTTAGCCGCTGGAAAGACAGACCCTGGACAACATCATGAAAGCCGCCCGCCTTTGGTGGAAGTCGAAGGGGTTCATCATCTCATGACCTTTGCGCAGCTTACCGGGGCTGCGACTTACATTGTTCATTTGAGCTGCCAGGAAGCTCTGGCGGAGGCAATCGCGGCGCGTCAACGCGGCGTCAGGGTCGGTGTCGAAACGCTGATCCAATATCTGCTTCTGGATAAAACTTATGCGGAGCGCCCAGAGTTTGATGGAGCGAAGTATGTGATGTCTCCGCCCCTGCGCGATGCTCGTAACCAGGAGATACTTTGGAAGGGGCTTCGGGACGGGCTGATCAATACAGTCGCGACCGACCATGCACCTTTTGACTTTTTGAAGCAGAAGGTTATGGGGCGAGACGACTTCACTAAGATCCCAAACGGGATCCCTTCGTTGGAAGTGCGGATCAATCTTCTTTACACATATGGAGTCAAGACGGGGCGCATCGATCTACACACGTTCGTGAATGCTGCCAGTACCCAGGTCGCAAAACTGTTTTCTCTCTTTCCGCGCAAAGGAACAATCCAACCGGGCGCCGATGCTGATCTGGTTGTATTCGATCCCGATTACCGAGGCACGATTTCAGCCAAAACCCAGCTGATGAACGTCGACTACAGCGCGTTCGAAGGCTGGAAAATCGAAGGCCGCCCGAGCGTTGTCACCGTCCGCGGCGAGGTCGCGGCGCGCGATGGACTATTCACTGGCACAATCGGCCGCGGCAATTTCCTCAAACGTGAACCACAGTATTTCTAAATACGTTCCCCGTTTGGCGTTAGGCGTTTCGCGTCGAGCCGGTGCGCGGAACGCCCAAACACCAAAAGCCGAACACCAAACGCTATGCCTATGGACGCTATCCCTGCACTCGATGCTTCCGCGCTAGAAGCAGCTCGCGCGGGCTCGCTATATAACGAAGATCTCGCGCCTGTTTCTTGGGATCGAAGAAAATGGGGGCTGGCTAGTTTTGCCGCCTTATGGATCTCGATGTCGGCCTGTATACCGACCTACATGCTTGGATCATCGTTGATCGGCGGCGGCATGAACTGGTGGGAAGCTATCCTCACGGTTTTCCTTGGCAATTTGATTGTGCTGATCCCGATGGTCCTGAACGCCCACGCCGGAACGCACTACGGGATTCCGTTTCCGGTTCTGTGCCGCGCCTCGTTTGGAACGACAGGCGCGAATCTGCCGGCGCTGCTCCGCGCGCTCGTTGCGTGCGGCTGGTTTGGTATCCAGACCTGGATTGGCGGTAGCGCCATCTATAAGATCCTGGCGATATTTTTTCCGGGCCTTGCTGCGCCGGACATGGCTACGTTATTTGGGATCACAATTCCGCAGCTTGCCTGTTTCCTATTCTTCTGGGCGATCAACATGTGGGTGGTTTACATGGGGATCGATTCCATCCGCTTTTTGTTGAACATTAAAGCACCGCTATTGATTGCACTGGGGTTGCTGCTCCTCTGGTGGGCATATAGGTCTGCAGGCGGTTTTGGCCCGATTCTTTCACAGCCGTCTGCTTTCGATGCTGGTCAGCCCAAAGCGGGCCAGTTTTTCTCGTTCTTCTTTCCAGCGTTAACTGGAATGATCGGTTTTTGGGCGACGCTATCGTTGAACATCCCGGATTTTTCCAGGTACGCGAAATCACAGCGAGATCAGATTATTGGACAGGCGCTTGGATTACCGCTAACGATGGCGCTCTATTCGTTCATCGGCGTTGCGGTCACGTCGGCCACGGCCATTATCTACGGACAAACCATTTGGGACCCGACTGATGTGCTTGCCCGATTCAGAAATCCCTTCCTGTTGATTGTGGCGATGGTCGCCCTCTGTATCGCGACGCTGGCGACCAATATCGCGGCAAACGTTGTAAGTCCGGCAAACGATTTCTCTCAGGTCGCACCGAGACATATTTCATTCAGAACAGGTGGCCTAATTACCGGTGTCATCGGAATCCTGATTATGCCGTGGAAACTTGTGGCTGACCCGAGCGGATACATTTTCACCTGGCTGGTCGGCTACAGCGCGTTACTTGGACCGATTGGTGGGATCATGATTGCCGATTATTTCGTGGTTCGGCACCGGCACTTGAATGTTGGAGCGCTTTACGACGGGTCAGGAGAATACCGTTACACGAACGGGATCAGTCTGGTAGCTGTTGTGGCATTTGTTCTAGCTGTCCTGCCGAACTTGCCCGGGTTTCTGGTCACAATCAAAGTGCTTCCCGCGACTTCTGTTCCCGGATTTTTCGTCGATCTGTACAATTACGCCTGGTTCGTCGGATTCGTGTTAGCTTTTGTGATTTATCTGATTCTCCGCAAGATCGCGCCTAACAGCTGAGTCGGATATCACGCCAAGACGCAAAGCTAAGAGGTTATTAGATTCGGTACGGAAGGAGCGATGGATGTTAGCCCGGGACACTAGCCTGGATAGAGGTGAAAGGATGAGCGTCAACGCCAAGCTTGATCATGTGGTGATTCATGTTTCGGATTGGGAGCGTTCCAATCGGTTTTATCGAGATATTCTTGGAGCCGAGCTCGTGCAGCAGAACGGGCGGCTTGCTTACCGATTTGGAGATGTACAGCTGAATCTTCATGGACCGGGCGCAAAAGCGCATCCGCTTGCCAGAATTCCTGTACCACCTGGTGGAAGCGATTTGTGTTTCGAGTGGCTGGGGCCGATTGGTCAAGCGGTTGAGCACCTGAAGGAACAGAGCGTCGAAATCGAACTCGGACCAATCAAACGAAATGGCGCTAAAGGTCAGGGGGACTCCGTTTATTTCCGGGATCCGGATGGATCGTTGTTGGAGTTTATTTCGTACACTGGTCGCAACCAGTCCTGAGGCTTTCCTTTGGCCGAGTAGAATTAACTCAGCACGATTTCTTGGCTTGGATGCGGGAAGACAACAGGCTCCAATTCGCCTTTTCTCCAAGCAGCAGAAAGATCACAACTGACGGCGAGATTGGCTGGGGTCTGACATAAACTTTAAGTTTGTAGTGTTTCTGAGATCTACCTGTCGGCCTAGTATGGCAAGAGCGACGACTTGCTAAAGAATTTACCGCAGCTACTTCACGCCGACACGCCGATCCGCCGACACGCCGATACGTCTTTCTCCTTTCGGGTTATGTTTTCTTAATCCGCTTGATCCGGTTTGCAGCGGGCCGTATCTCTTAGTCCTTCCGTCGACCTCCACTCTCCCCTCCGAATGTCTACTGTCACTAAAAGTCATTATCCTGCGCTTGATTTCGACTTAGGTTTTGAAATCGATCGGCTGCGCGAAACGGTTCACGCGTTCAGTTCCGAGGAAATCGCGCCTCGGGCTGAAAGTATTGACCGTGAAGACAAATTCCCACGCGATCTCTGGCCAAAAATGGGTGAGCTGGGTCTCCACGGAATCACGGTAGAGGAAGAGTACGGCGGAACGAACATGGGCTACCTAGCGCACGTCGTCGCGATGGAGGAGATTAGCCGCGGCTCCGGTTCCGTCGGGCTATCATACGCCGCGCATTCGAATCTGTGTTTAAACCAGATCCAGCGGAACGGAAATGCGGAACAGAAGCAGCGCTATCTGCCGAAGCTGATCAGCGGCGAACATGTTGGAGCACTGGCGATGAGCGAATCGGGCTCGGGCTCCGATGTAGTGAGCATGCGTACCCGAGCCGATCGAAAAGGGGACGGCTACGTACTGAACGGCACGAAGATGTGGATAACGAACGGCTCGGAAGCCGAAGTGCTGGTTGTTTATGCGAAGACTGATCCGGAAGCGGGGTCACGCGGGATCACGGCGTTCATCGTGGAGAAAGCGATGAAAGGATTCGGTGTCGCGCAGAAGCTCAACAAGCTTGGTATGCGTGGATCGCCAACCTGCGAGCTCGTATTTACCGATTGCGAGGTGCCGGAGGAAAACGTACTCGGCAAGGTGGGACTCGGTGTGAATGTACTGATGAGCGGACTCGATTACGAACGAATAATCCTGGCCGGTGGTCCGCTCGGGATCATGCAGTCGTGTATGGACATCGTGTTGCCGTACCTTCACGAGCGAAAACAATTTGGACAACCGATCGGTCAATTTCAGCTGATGCAAGGAAAGCTCGCGGATATGTACACAACTTTGAATGCATGCCGTGCATACGTCTATGCAGTCGCCAAAGCTTGTGATCGCGGTCAGACAACCCGCAAAGACTGTGCTGGAGCGGTTTTGTATACAGCCGAAAAAGGAACCTGGATGGCTTTGGAAGCAATCCAGGCACTCGGCGGGAATGGATATATCAACGAATTTCCGACGGGGCGTTTGCTGCGGGACGCGAAGCTTTACGAGATCGGAGGAGGAACTTCCGAGATCCGCCGGGCATTGATTGGGCGAGAGTTGTTCGACGAGACAGCGTAGCGGGAGACTGGATGTTGTGGGTCCAGGTCGCGCGGAGGCGCGAACCCTACCGATCAGGGGTTGGTCGGCTGACGGGGGATCAGCACTGTCGGCGTACCCGATTAACGTGAAGCGCGAATGGTTCTGCTCTGGTAGGGTTCGGCGCTCCTGCGCGACCTGAACCCAGCGCTCCGTTTATGAAGAAGCCACTCCTTACGTCACCAAGAAGCCGCCGTCTACGCGAAGCGACAGACCGTTCAGCATTGATGCTGCGTCGCTCAACAGAAAACAGACTACCGACGCGATTTCGTCGCATTCAGCGAACCGGCGAAGCGGAATCCGATCCAGCATCGGTTTCCCTTTTGCTGCATCGCTCCAAGCCCGCTTGCCCATTTCCGTCATGACAACGGTAGGATTCACGGAATTAACGCGAATGCCGTATTGACCGAGTTCGACCGCCATGACGTTCGTGAGTTGATCCAAGCCCGCCTTCGAAGCTGCGTAAGCAGCATGATCACGAAGGGCCTGAAAAGAAGACATGCTGGAGACATTCACAATCGAACCGGCGACACCTCTTCGAATCATGCCGGCTGCCACAATTTGTCCAATGATCATTGGCGCGCGGAGATTAACTGCAATGGTCTGATCAAATGCGCCTACCGTCGTCCCGAGAAATGGTTGCAGAATCGCGATGCCGGCGTTGTTCACGAGAAGATCGATCTCTCCAGCGCTCTCTGCAGCTTCTTTAGCTGCGTTAGCATCCTGGAGGTCGGCAAAGATCGTTTCACAGCCGATCTCGTTTCCAAGATCTTCCAGGTCGCTCTGGGTTCTGCTGACAGCCACTACACGCGCATTGAATCGGTGTAGCATCACAGCGATGGAACGGCCAATTCCTTTCCCTGCACCGGTGACCAGTGCTCGTCGTTGTTGGAAATCAATCTGCTGTGTTGAGGGCCGTAGTTTCATATGATTTGGGATTGATTGGTTGCTGGAGCCGATATTCGCGAGCCTGCAGTGGAAGCTTCTGTTGCGCGTTGTGTTTCAACAGCAGGCTCTCCGCGACTGCTCATTGCCCATAATAAGAGCGAAGCGACCTCAATCGACAACATGCCTATCGCCTGCACCGCGATGAGCGGGCAACCGATCCAACGCAACGGCGGCACCTTGCGCCAGACGCCAAAAGAATCTCACGCCAAAACGCGAGGAGGGATCTCACGCCAAGACGCCAAGACGCTAAGGTTAAGAATTTTGTTTACTTCGAGCTGAGCACTGGTCGCGCTTGACCTCGAACTCTTCCTCAAGTTGGCAAGCCCCTAGTAATCCCGCTTGCCTCGTTTCACGCTATCAGCACCAACGTCTGCAGCAGTGATCTCCTCTGTTAGCGTCTTTGCGTCTTGGCGTGAGACCCCTCGTCGCTTCTTGGCGTGAGGCTCTCTTGCGTCTCCGAGATCAAGCGCATTGATCATGCGAAGCCGGCGGAAGCGAGATGACGTATTGTGCGGAAGGGCCGCTGATGGTCATCAACTGATCTCCGATTTTCTGATCGTCCGAACATTCGGGCTGCTCTTCTTGTGGTTCCTGAATATCTGAGTAAGAAGGATCGGGCTCAAAAAACGAAACGAAAGTCGGTGCATGACGGCCGGGAAAGAAATGAAAGGTAAGTCTATTCATTTTGCTGTCTTTTGGTTGAAGTGAACCTTGATTAGCGTCCTGACCAGAAAATAGCCCTAGCAGCGACAACCCTATGTCAGGAGACTGCTGAGTGCGGTTTAGCTCAGGTCGGGGTCTCATATTGACTAGTCAGTTAAGGCTGTGGGTAAAAAAATTTTGGGCTATGTGTGTACTGGTTCGGCCACACCAAGGAGCCTGAATATGCCGGAGCGAACCGCTTTAAGCCGTTCGGGGCTGTTCTCGACTTTTGCCTGTAAGCCGACGCCAACAATAAAGCAGAAGATTTCTTGCGCTCGCTGCTGCGCTGCTTTCGTGTCCACCCCTTGGTCTTCGAACACGTCTTTAACTGCCGAAGTTAGGTAACGAATCACTCGTTCGGAAAATTCCTGGGCCTTTGCGCGGACTGCTTGATCTTGTGTCGCTAGCTCCGACCCGATGGAGCAGAATGGGCATCCGCACATTTTGCCGATCTTGGTGTATTTGGCCATCTGGCCCTCTATGAAATAGTCGGCGTAAGCATCAAAACGCTCAATTGGAGGGCGGTCCGCCGAAAAAATCGAATCCATTCGGGCCCGCTTCAGATTCCAATGGTGCTCGTAGGCTTCCACCGCAAGCTGGGACTTGGATTTAAAGAAATGATAGAAGCTGCCCTTGTTAACTTGGGCCCGTTGACAGATGTCATCTACGCTGATCGACCCATAGCTATTCGCCCAGATCAGGTCGACCGCGGTCTCAAGCAGCTTAAGCCTGGTGTGACATTCTGATTTCACTTGGCAATAAGATAAATTGACTGATCAGTCTAGTGCAAGAACTATTTTTTGGCCCAAAAACGCCTATGTCGCGACATCTGTGGTTCCCGATAGACTCGATGACGTCGCTATCTAAACCGAGCAGACACCGGGCCTTCGGTCTCGCTTGCAGCTCCTGTTCCGAAACCGATCGAAAAGATCATGAAGACTTCAGCGGCAGGAGATTTTTTAGTGGCTCCCAATAACGGAGCGAGATCAACTCGTGTGTGCGGACTCGGCTTAACGGTAAACGAGGGACCGATCTCAAATATGTTTTTAGCTTTGCTCCGGGCGCCGTGCTCCGACTCATTGGAATAAGAAGTCTCCACTCCAACTTTGAGCGCCTCACCGCGGAGAGCGTACGACCACGCTGTTGAGAATCCCATATCTCTTTCGCGCGTACCGCTAACAGCTTGTTCGAAAAAGATATTTCCCGCGAACTCGATCAATTTCCCGATCTCTTGTCCGAGCAACAATCGCAGTTCGTACGAATCCGAGACTCTACCGGGGCCCTGGCTGTCGCCTTCCTGCTCGCCTGTGTCAGAAAAATTCTTACCCGAGGCCCCATTCGGCGGCAAAACGTAAACATCTGTATCGGTAGAAAACCGGCCACGCGCCGACCAACGCGGTTGATCATAGGGACCTACAATGTCTTCTCCCCATGGGCGCCCCGAGACGTCGAGCTCGGGAAGTTCCTGTTGGCTGGGCACAGGATTTGCAGCGATGAATAGCAGGAGGCAGTTGAGAAATAGGGCCCG